>Ga0210405_10001335_pt1 | contig 28413 bp, 30 predicted proteins | sample IncBWH11MmetaG_FD_155492 | JGI IMG/M metagenome (GOLD analysis project Ga0210405, IMG submission 155492) | Forest soil microbial communities from Barre Woods Harvard Forest LTER site, Petersham, Massachusetts, United States - Inc-BW-H-11-M | ecosystem: Environmental > Terrestrial > Soil >...
CTCTCGCCGCGCTTCTCGACCATGTGACAAACGACGATCTTGTCGGATGGGCCTGGAATCCGGGAGACGGCCGCACCTTGCCGCCGCTTTCCCGTGTGGAAACGGCTGCGCAGATGAAGGTCTGGGTCGAAGGCGGCGCAGCCTGTCCGGAGTGAGCACTCGCCGCGCTAACTCGGTACAAACTTCATTGAGCTGTTCGAAGTCAGTGGCAGGTGCCGCTGCCAGAATCTGTGAAGCTCTTCCCGGCTTCAGGAATGAACTGCCACGCATACCCGTCTGGCTTGAGCGTTAATTTTAAAACGCCGAAAGCCGTGGCATCGCGCAATTCACTGTTGGGCTTAGGTGGGCCGAACGGGCGGTGATTCTTGCCGCCGGTCCCGACCACAAATTCGCGAATGCCGCGCGCAGCGTCTGCCGCACCGTCCGGCGCTTGAGGCGCGAATCGTTCGTAGTCGTGATCGTGACCGTTGACGACCACATCCGCGTTGGCGTCATAGAGCGCCTGCCATAATGGCCTGATATCGGGATCATTGCCGTGAGCGCCGCCCGAGCTGAACAGCGGTTTGTGCCAATAGGCGAGGGTGCAGGCAGCGGGATGCGTGGCCAGGTCTGCGCGAAGCCACTTTTCCTGGCGAGAGCCTGCATCGCAACCCCCAACATCCTTACATTCGCTATTCAAGACGACGATATGCCAGGTTCCGAGCTCGTAGCTGTAGTAACCATTCTTGGGGTCGCCTGCGGCGGAGCCGAAATAGTCGAAATAGGGAGTCGCGCCCTCGGCGTGAAATTCGTGATTGCCGGGGGAGGGGCGAGTGCGGGACTTGACGCGCCCCCAAGTCTTATCGTAGCACTCGAAATTTTCCTTTGAGCCATCCGGATAGGCGAGATCGCCGGGAACCATTACCGTGCCGGGAATTTGTTCGAGTAGCTTTGCGGTAGCTTCCGCACCCGAGAGATCCCGGCAATCCGCGACGTCCCCCGCACCAACCAGGACGGCCATCTGGCCTTTGGCCCCCGTCGAGGCCGTAGACTGAGACCGCTCATTGTGGGAACCCGTGAGAATGGCTATTGCAAACAAAAGACTTATGCCTGCGAAAGGCCGAATCATGGTCCTCACCCTGTCTTTCGAGGTTAAATACGAACCGCTTTGACGAAACCTGCTTCAGATCGCTGTTCAGAAGGCGTGGCGCTCCTAATCTGCTCAAAACAAAGGGCCGATGATCGAGGGCACTCAGCCTCGAACACAGGCCCTGGTTGGGGTGTTAAAACTTGAAGCGCAACATGAATTGAAGCTGTCTGGGCAAACCCGTTCCTGTATTCGGCGAAGCGACGTTGTCATTATTACTGTTGAAATTCACGGTCGAAGTGATGACGCCGAAATTGGGCCTGGGGGTTAGCAGGCCAGTTCCTGAATCATAGTCGAGTGTCAACTGGTTTGGATCGCCAAGCTGGGTATGATTGAAGATGTTGAAGGCCTGTACGCCAAACTGCATGGAAACGCGCTCGGTAAGCTTCGTGTCCTTCATAAGGGCTAAGTCCATTTGCCAAGTCGGAAGCGCACGGATAATGCCGTTTCCCTCGTTCCCGAACCGAGTGAAGAAGCCCGCGGCGTCGGTCGGCGGCGCCTTAAAGGCGGCCGGATTGATCAGGGGCACTCCGTTGTGACCGCCGCCAGGAAGTGTCAAAGGCACTCCGGGAACAATGTCCGGCCGCTGCGTGGTCTGGTCGTTGCCATCGGGGAGAAGAAAGGTGTCGGCAAACGGACCGTTAGGCAGATTAAAGAAAGGGTTGGCAGGATTATTGACGGGTCCGCCAAGATCCATCACCACCGTGAGCGGATGGCCGGTATGCCAAATGCCCACGCTACTCAGGCTCCAGCCGCCGACGATTTTGCCGACCGCTCCGCTAGTGTTGTTGAAGTAAGTCTTGCCTGGCCCGAAGGGGAGCTCGTACACCGCATTCGCTGTGAAATTGTGGCGAATGTCGAAGATGCTTGGACCTTTGTCGCACCGGAGGCAGTTAACGTTTTCGGGTCCATTGGATTCGCCGCCGCCCACTGAACCATTATTGATCGAATGCGCAAAGGTGTACCGAGACTGAAAAAAGAAGCCGTTGTCAAAGCGCCGCTCGAGCGAGACTTCAAGAGCGTGGTAAGAACTGGATCCGATGTCTCTCTTGATGTCCACCGAGCCGTAGGGATCCGCAGTGATCGAAGCGCCCGGGAAGAACGGATCTAGCGGCCGGACACAATCAGTGACTTGATTTGGATCTGTGCTATTGGGTATGACCGGCGAGTTGCAGAGGTTGACGCCGCCACGCGAAAAGAGGCGAACGCCATGGCTGCCCAGATACGCGGTGGAAAGCAGAAAACGCGCTGGCAATTCATGTTCGATCGTTAATCCCCATTCCTCGACATACAAGTCGCGCCGGCCTTGACGCTGGAGGGCGCGAGGGTGGTTAGCCTGTTTCTGAGTGCCTAGGCCCGAAAGATCGGGGATTTGCTGTTCGAGGGCCGGGCTGATGGTGGGTCCTTGGACCGTGGCGCGAAAGGTGTCGCTTTCCAGTCCGGCGTTCAGGTCGTCGTTCTGCGCCGCACCGTGGTAAATGCCAAAGCCGGCGCGAACAACAGTTTTTCCGTGAAGGGCTGAGGGAGCCCAGGCGAGGCTGATGCGCGGATCGAAATTTAAGTAGTCCGGATTGTACAAAACCGGATTTGCCGGACACGGTGCAGTATTTATCGGCACGGGAAATGGCGTGTTGAAGGAACCCGAGCCGAGGCAAGCACCATGAAACTGATTGAGGTCGAACACCGTAGTGCGGTTCGTCGCTTCGTTGGCCACGCCGTAGTATTCCCAACGAAGTCCCGCCGTCACTGTGAACGTAGGCGAGACCTTCCATTCGTCCTGAAAGTAAGGCATGTAGAAAGTGCGGCGGAGACGGTGGCAGCACCAAGGCGCGATGAAGTTGATATTTGAAAGGGTGCCGGAGATCAAACTCAGATCATCCGCAAAGTTTAGTGTGCTGTTGGCTGTTTGACCCTGATTGAGACGGACACGCCGAATCTCCATGCCCATTTTGAAAGCGTGGCGATTGTGAGTCCAAGTCATGCTGTCGACGACACCATAAGTGGTGCCGATTTCGATGTCGGCGGATTCGTTGGGAATGCCGGTGAGATTATTGGAGTTCACGGCATAGGTGAGCGTGCTGGCCTCGGGATTGTGAAAGGGGGAACGGTTGATATAAACCTTGGCCTCGTTGAAAACATTCGGGCTAAAGATATGTTGGAGAGCCAGGAGATAGTTGGCGGGGTGATTGATCGTCTGAGCCTTATCGAGACCGACGGTGACTCCAATCTGCGCGTTGACAAGACTGATATCGCGCTGGGCGCGTCCATAAAGAGTGGTCTTGTCCGTGAACTTGTGATCAATTCGTACCAACCACGTATCTTCGTGCACGGTGGTTTGTATGGGGTGCGTGAAGGACTCTATGTCGGTAGGTAAATCGTTCGGGTCCAGGTTTTCGTTCGCTAGCTCCACGGGCGTCAAAGCACTGAAATCGCTATCGGGAAAAACAATTTTCGGAGCGCACCCAGCTATTGTCCCCGTCGAGGCACGCCATGGAAAACCCTGGAGAATCGCACACATGTCGGGCGTAGGGCCCACATGCACCGCGGGAGTTTGCGTGGCATCATTTCTGCCGTTAACGAGAATATCTTCCACAAAGCTCTTGCTTGGCACAAAAATAGTTCCCAGTGACGTGGACTCCTGCAATTGGCGAAGTCCCTCGTAGCTCAGGAAGAAGAAGGTTTTGTCTTTTTTGATCGGGCCGCCGACGGTCATGCCGTACTGGCCCATGCGGAAGGGAAGGATGGCGGGTACGGTCAGATTACCGGCGGGGTCTGGCGCGAAATCGTCAAAGTTGCGCGCATCGAATACGGAATTTCTCAGATAGCCAAAGGCTGTTCCGTGGAAATCGTTCGAGCCGGACTTGGTGACAACGTTGATCTGCCCGCCTGCCTGCGTCCCATATTCCACGTCATACAGCGCGCTGTTGACGCGATATTCTTCCACTGCGTCTTCGGAGATCTGCAAGCGCGTCTGTGATTTCTGCGCCTGCTCCTGAATGCCACCGGCGTCTACTCCGTCGAAGTTGAAGTTGTTGTCATCTCGTGCGCGGCCCGCGAAGCGGATCGTACGCTGGTCTCCGCCGCCGTCATCCTGCGCGAAGGGCGCCAGGAGCGTTAGACCCGACCAATCGCGGCCGTTTACCGGTAGATTCGCGATCTGCTCCGTACTAATTACGGTCGCGGCCGCGGCAGAAGTCCGCTCGACGAGCCCTACCTCCGCCTTAATCTCGACTTTCTCGGAAACTTCACCCACAACAAGAGAAACATCGAGCGTATGAGTCTCGCCCACTTGCAGCGTCACTTGTTCGATCACTTTGGTTTTGAAGCTGGGGTTCGACACTGTGACGGTGAACTGGCCGACAGGGAGGCCCGGGAAGCGGTAATAGCCATTGGAGTTTGTTTTGCGCTCCTGTGTAATGCCGGTATCAACAGCTGTTACCGTGACGTTCGCTCCGCTAATGGTCCCGCCACTCGGATCCGTCACCGTGCCTTCGAGTGTGGCGCGGTCGGTCTGAGCAAAAGAAGGCGCCCCACTGGCCAAAAACGCGAGGGCGGCAAGAAATGCAAAGATTGTGAAGTGTCGGCAATGCTTGAAGCTCATTTGATCAACCCCTTTGTTTTCTGATTGCTGGGCTACAACTCGACCCCGTCGGTCTGTCTTGCCGGTCAACAACTCCTGAACTCAATCTTTTGCGTCCATCTAGCAACGAGCGCCAAGAACGACCGATGAATGAAAATCAAGGAATTGTTAAAGAGACGCTGAATTTTTTTCAGGAACCCACCTTGGGATCCGTATCTTATTGAAATTCAACAGGTTCAGGATTTTGCCTGAACCGGAATTTGCACGTGGAAAGCAGAACCGGAGCCGACTGTGCTTTCTGCGGCAATGGTTCCGCCGTGCATCTCGGCAATCCATCGGGCGATCGCGAGCCCCAGACCCGCTCCACCGGTGTTCCTGGACCGAGCGCGATCGACGCGGTAAAACCTGTCAAAGATGTTTTTCAGTTCCGTTTGCGGGATACCCGCGCCCGAATCGCGAACAGTAATCTGGGCATGAATTTCCGATTGCGACAGAGCGATTTCGCAGCGGCCTCCGGTAGGGCTGTACTTCACGGCGTTATCCAAAAGGATGAGGAGCAATCGGTCTACGGCGATGGCGTCAGCCTTGACCCAAACAGGCTCGGGCGGAGTCGTGGCAGTGACATCAAGCGCTTTCTCAATCCCAAGCAAGGCCGCGCGCTCCCGTGCTTTTTGCACGTGAGCTGACAGATCCAGCAGGCGCATCTCCATGCCGGCTGCGCCTGCATCGGCGCGCGCGAGCGTGAGCAGGTTTTCCAGCAGTTCAGACGTGTCGACAGAGGTCTCGAGAATGGTGGATAAAGCCCGGCGATACTCCTCTTGGGTCCGCGGCTTCCGCAGAGTAATTTCGGCGGTGGCGCGAATCACAGACACAGGCGTCCGCAAATCGTGCGATGCGTCGGCGGTGAACTGCGCTATCCGTTTGAAGGAAGCTTCGATGCGCGCAAGCATGGCATTGAGCGTTTCAGTCAGGCGTCTGAGTTCGTCGCGGGCCTTCGGAACTTCCAGCCGGCTGGACAAGTTTTGCGCGCTGATCAATCCAGCGGTCTCAATGATCCGGTTGACGGGTGCAAGAGCCCTTCCGCTCAGCCAGTAACCCAAGAGCGAAGCCAGCAAGACGAGTAGAGGCAGAATCTCTTTTTCGATGAGCCGGAAATGATCGAGGGCCTGGTCAAACGGTTCTGTGGGAACCGCTGCGTGTATTTCATAAACGTCTCCGCCTACGGCGACACGCTGAAGCGCAATACGGTACTGCGAAGAGTCGAGATTGACCGTGACAAACGACGCGCCTGCATCCTGGATCTCCGGCAGAGGAGGATCAATGCGCAGGAATTGCCGCGACCGAAAGATCCAATTGCCATTCGAGTCGGCCACTTCGAAGAGCGCCCCATTCGCCCAAAGCTCCGCTAGTCCGCGCAACTCCTCGCGGAGCTTGCTTTGCTCGTGTAAGGAAGCGTTGGCCAGGACAACGCGGCGCACAGTCTCAAGGTTGGTGCGTGAAGCATTGTCGACCGTGGCCTCAATGCTGCGGCGGAAGCCGAGATCGCTCACCCAGAAGAACGCAACGAACGAAAGGGCCAGAACTACAAAGTAGAGGGCGGTGAGGCGCGTGCGAATCGGCAAATTCATGATGCAGTCTGGCTTCCCACCGAGTACCCGAAGCCGCGGTGCGTGTGAATCAATTTCTTGGCGGCGCCGTCCTCGATTTTCTTCCTGAGGAGCCGCACAAAGGCCTCGACAGTATTTTCCCCAACGTCGCGACGATTGCTCCATAACGCGTCCAAGATGGCCCCTCGAGATAAAACGCGGCCTGGATTTCTCACCAGTAGTTCGAGCAGCCGGAATTCGGTGAGGGACAGATAAATCTCCTGGCCGCCGCGGAAGGCGCGAAACGAATTTATGTCAAGAACAAGATCTTCGAATTCCACGACGTTCTTTGGTCTTGCGGCCGTGCGCCGCTGCAAAGCTCGGATGCGCGCGAGCAATTCCTTGAACGAAAACGGCTTTGTAAGATAGTCGTCGGCCCCCGCATCGAGCCCCGTGACTATATCGGACAGCGCGTCGCGCGCCGTGAGCATGAGCACGGGAACCGAGTTGCCGCGAAGCCGCAACTGCTTTGCGACCTCCAGGCCGCTTATGCCGGGAAGCATTACATCCAGAAGAATCAGGTCGAAGGCGGTGTCACCAGTGAGCCTCAGAGCCACACGACCGTCGCCGGCCAGATCGACTTTGTGCGATTCCTCGCGTAGCCCATGCACCAGTACATCCGCCAAGAGCACATCATCTTCGACGACTAAAATGTTCATGGGGAAATACCGAGAGAATTCTAGGCCGAATTCTATGAATGTCCGGTGAATCTCCCGTTACAACTGCGTTGCAGAGGCGCCCCAGGATCCGTAGATGCGGATGGTGAGGGCCGCCCACATGATTTACGCGCCGGAGAGATTTATCACGCTGCGCGAGGCTATCTCTGAAGAGAAAGGATCAATGAGGCACCCAGATGGGACTATGGGTGAAGAGCCCGTTGACGAAGCCCATTTGATAGACAATGAAAAGGCCGAAGGCCAGACTTATCAGCCCAGAGACTAGTGCCAATCCGCGATTCAGACGAGCGAAACGGCGCTCGGAAAACGTGAAGGGCACGGCGATGGCTGCGGTGATCAGCATCATGCCGGCGACGGTGCCAAGCCCGAAGACCAAAAGATACAGAATTGCCCAGGATGGCACACGGATGGTGGTGAGCACCAATAAGGCAACGGCGGCTGATCCCGCGAGACCGTGAACGATGCCCACGGCCAATGGGCGGACGACTTGATAAAGACCCAGGCGGCCAAAAATGCGATCCATCCAACCAACGGGTGTGGCGTCCTCGGCATGACCGTGCTTATCAGGACTGTGGCCGTGCGGATGGCTGTGAACGTAATCTCCGTGGCCGTGGGGGTGCGAATGATGTCCTTGCTGCAAAGGAGTGAACGTTTCCGCAATCCAGCGCATGATCCCAGAAAGATTTAGAACCCCCAGAAGAATCAACATGAGGCCAACAGACAACTCCATAGTGAGACCGAGTCTTGGCGGAATCACGATACCGAACAGGATAATTGCCGAACCAACAGCGAGAATCGTGATCGTGTGGCCCAGACCCCAGAGAGCCCCAATCAAAGCCGCGTGGCGGATACTTCGCTGGCGGCTCACAATCGTGGTTACCGCGATGACGTGGTCGGGATCGGTGGCGTGGCGCATGCCGAGAAAGAAGCCGAGAACAATAATGGAAAGCAGAGTGATCATTTATTTTGAAACAGCAACACCAGCGCGAGAGTTTCCGCCATGCAGTTCGAGTCGCCAGTGTAGCAAACTGGCCGCTTACTCGCAGAATACGTTAGAATTAAAAACGGAGGAGTGGGTGAGCGGTTGAAACCGGCGGTCTTGAAAAATTAAATCGCCGATTCGCTATCTGGTAGAAAATTCAACTAAATCCCTTTGCCAGCTGCAAGATAGCGACAGTTTCTGTTTTCTGGATTTGCTCTGTTTTCGTTCGTTTTGCGTCAGTTTTAGTGACAATTTGGTGACAATCGAGAGTTTCAACCTCTCACGCACATGAGTGTCACACACTCATATTACTCACGGGGCTGGTCTCGCCGAGACGGACACCCACCGGCTGGATTGGATAGAACGGTACACCATTGTGAAGGCGCTGAGAGAAACCAAGGGAGACAAGATCTCTGCTGCCCATATATTGGGGATTGGCAAGACGACGATCTACGGCAAGCTTAAACAGTACAGTCAGAACCCCATTTAGGCACTGCAATTCGGGCGGTGCCGGAGGAGCCATCCAGACCGGCAAGGCCTCCACAGCTTGAGCCATTTCCGGCCATGGGGTCCTATCTTTTGACCTCACCTCACCTGAGGCCACCCTCTGAACTAAATCCGACACGATAGAGGCTGCCATGCGCCTTTCCGGACGAGAACGTCTAGGCTTTTATCCTCTTCCCCTCCGAGAAGCGGAGCGGATCCGCCGGTTTTTGGTATTCCCAGACAAACAATGCTGTGCGCTCGATCCTTGCGTCGGGGATGGTGCTGCGTTCGCTGAAATTACCTCCGGCAAGAGCGTCTTGGGGTACGGCGTTGAACTGGACGCTGGCCGGGTCGAACAGGCGGGTACTAAAGAAATCCAGTTGATCCACGGGAACTGCTTTGACGTGCGGTGCCCCGTGGAATCCTTCTCGATAGTCTATTTGAACCCGCCGTATGACTTCGAGATCAGCGAAGGGAAATCGCAGCGCATGGAGAAGCTCTTCTTGGAGCATGTATACAGATGGCTCAAGTTGGGTGGCATCCTTGTGCTTGTCGTGCCCGCGAAGCGAATAGCCGATTGCGCAGTCCTACTTTCGATTCATTTCCGCCACATGCGTGCCTACCGGCTCACGGAACCCGAAAGTGTCCGCTACGGTCAAGTTGTGCTGTTCGGAGTACGCCGCACTAGACAGGAAAGAGACCGCTTACGAGATGCGGAAATAATTCAGGCGCAACTCTGGTTAGGATCGATTGAGAGAGAAGTCCGAAAACTTTCGCCGCTACCGTTGGAACCTGACCATCTGTACGCTGCGCCGCCGAGCGGCCCCGTGCGTTTGGTTCACCTCGGGCTCCCCTTAGACCAAATTGAAGAACTGTTGCCGAAATCAACGGCCTATCGTCAAACCTCAGCCGTTCTTTTCGCACAGCAGGCAGACGTGACGGGCCGCCCACTAACACCGCTGCATGGAGGGCACGTTGGGTTGCTCTGCACGGCCGGAATGCTCAACGGGATCTTCGGGCATGGTGAAGCAAGACACATCGCGCACTGGCAATCGGTCAAACTGGTAGACAAATCGGAAGAGGAAGAAGACGGAAAGACAATCATTCGGGAGAAGGAACGTTTCTCGAACGAGTTAACTCTGGTCTTCTCAACCGGAGAGATTGCCATCCTGAGGTAAGACGGAAAGGGCATTCGGGGCCTTCTGACTTGTCGGCTTTATGACGTGTGTGATGGACTCGTCGGTGTGGAACCGATAGCCGATAGCGTATCCGGAAAAATCTCCAAAGGCACTGACGAATAGGTCCCAACAGAAAACTGGCCCTTGGAAGCTGTCACAATCAGTCGTCAAGGCAGAGAAACCGTGAAAGCTATCTTTGAGAATATCAATCAGATGCAAACTACTGGCATAATCGGGAAGTACGCCATCGGAAGGGCCGTCGGCGCGACGTTTTATCTCGAGCCCTCGGGCGACACTCGACGTGGATATCTTCGTAACTCTTCCAACAAAGCCCGGTCAAGTGCTCGTCAGCCTGACCCCTATATACGACTACCTGCTAGCTCGCGGCGGCACACTTGAAGGCGAATACATCGTCCTTGACGGCTGGCCAGTGCAATTTCTCCCTCCTGCTGACTCACTCGACCTAGAGGAGGTGAGAGAGGCCATCGAGGCGGACGTTGAGGCGGTCAGAACATCGGTCATGTCGGCGGAGCATCTGGTTGCCATCGCGCTACGAACCGGTCGTCCGAAAGATCACACCCGGATTCTACAGTTTATCGAGCAGAACGCAGTGGACGACGACAAACTACATAGCGTACTCCAACGGCACAACCTCATTTCAAAGTGGGAGCAGTTTGAGCGCAGATATCTTGGAGGCGCTCATGAGTAAAAATGAAACGCGCAGGAAACTCGCTTCGCTCAGCTTTTCCGAGAAGATCAAAATATTAGAAAAGCTCCGTGACCGTAGCTTAGCGATCGCAGCCAGCGGACTTAGACGGAAAACAGCGAACAATGCTCGCAAACAAAAAATTAAGGGATAGAGAGACCCCACCTCCAGGATATTGATGTACCTCGGACGCCGTCGAGGCTCGCCAGCCGATTTGATGCTCTGAAACCGAAGCTCGTGTACATGCGCTAATGCTTCCTTCCAAAGGCTAAACAATCCCAATGCAGGCTGTCATCACGCGGGCTAGACACAGTCTTCGTCGACCGTGAAGATGAAGCGGCAACGTTCGAGGAAATAGATATGAAGAATGCACATGAGCGCTTTGGGGCGTTGGAATTTGTCGAGCGCACAAAGGATACGACCACTCGTGTTCGGATTCACACTGACCTAGCCGTACTAGAAACTCCAAAAGATGAACGAGGCCAAGCTACCGTCCACTTGGTGTCTATGATCGGTGGGGATGCCGAAATCGGTGCTCTCTGGGAATTCTGGTCGACACGTTATATCGAAGACGTTTTAGGATTCGCGATTTGATCACTGAGTTTCGCAAGTCAAAGGGCAATCCCTTTCCGAACTGGGCAGAAAGGTAGGAGGACCCATGGAAGACCATTTAACGTTCGAAGAACAGCTAAAACAACACCAAGCCGCAGCCAAAACCGCGATCCTCGCGCAAAGTGGTCGTCTGGCCACTGCAGGTATTACGTTCGTCGCAGTGCACTTCGATGGATCGGGCGATGACGGAGTAACCGAAGAGGTTAAGTGCTACAACTCCGATGTCTACGCTTACGAGGAATACGAGCATGTCGCTCATGACGCCTCTGAGCTCCAGGAGCACTTCGAGGCGCTGGTGCCGTACGGTTACGAGAACGATGCCGGTGGGTTCGGAGATGTGGTCTTGGACGTGCGTAGACGCAAAATCACCGTCGAGCGCAATGATCGCTTCGAGGACTACTCAACGACGACCTACGAGGTCTAACTATGGCGCATCCACTCAAGCACGCGCAGAGCAGCGCCAAGAAGTTTGGAGGCCACGCCGAGGACTATCTCGCCGTTCACAAGTGGTTTGATGAGTCGAAAGCATTCTTCGCCGACTTCCGCCACCGCGCCCTCCGCCACCACGCCGAGGGGATTTTCCTGAGTGAGAGGATTTTTGGTGTGACGATCACAAACAGCGAGGGAAACCAGGTTCCGGTCCGGTATATCGGAGAACAACACGTCAAGGAAGACTTGGGTCGAATTCCGACGGCTCAGGATTGGCTGTCACAGATCAAGCCGCAACGCTGGATGTATGGCCAGCGTCTAGCTATCGAAGGAAGCCGCTTGCCAAGCGATGTAAGGGACAGTCAGAATGTAAGGAGTTCCCAGAGTGTAAGGGACGATGCGATGCAGCATTCCACAGTAACGACCGTACCAGGAAAGATTCGCAAGGCGTTGCGAATCAAGCCGGGCGACAAGCTTGAGTACCTGATTGAAGGGGACCCTGCCACCATTCGTGTGCACCCGAGTACGCGGTCGCTGAAGGGTACGCTCGCCAGCAAGAAGGGCAAGGGGATGTCCTTCGCACAAATCCGCGACGCTGCGGTGGAAGCTGCCCATGGGCGGGACGACCTCCGGTGAGCAAGCGAAGGCTTGTCGACACCAATCTGATTGCCCGCTATCTCGTACAGGATCACGCAAGGCATTCCAAGGCCGCCGGAAAACTGTTCGATGCCTGTGACCGCGGCGATGTCGTGATAGTCGTGTTGCCAGCTGTTTTGGCCGAGTGCGTGTTCGTGCTGGAGTCTTTCTATGAGCATCCACGTGGAGATATCTCCTCGGCGCTCGGCAGGCTCATTTCCAGTCCTGGTGTTGAGAATCGGCGAGGCGACGATTCACCTCCACGCTCTGGAAGCTATCGAAAAACAAAAGTCCATTTCGTGGACTGCTTGCTCGCCACGACCGAAGACACACCGGTGGCCATCTTCGATCAGGACTTTCGAAAGTTCGCCGACGTGCGGGTAGAAACCCAGTAATTTTCCTTCGGGCGACTGGCCCTCAATCCATGGAGCTTCCGTAGCAAGACAATCCGTCTGCAATTGCAGTCCCAAATCGAGACACATAGTTTGAAACTATTTGTGCGTGCTCCTGCCGCGGGATATCCACACTGCCAGACCTGAATATCAAGCAACGAGTCCCTGGAGGGAGACGCATATGCAGAATGCACATGAGCGCTTTGCATCGTTGGAGTTCGTCAAGCGCACGAAGGATACGACCACCCGGGTGCGGGTTCACATTGATCGAGCCGTTGTAGAAACTCCGAAAGACGAGCGAGGCCGAGCCAGCGCCCACCTGATCTCGATGATTGGTGGAGACTCAGAGATCGGCGCGTTGTGGGCAGCAATAATCGAGGGAGCTGTGTTTGAGATTCAACTTCCTAGCCGCGCAGCCATTGTTACTTCCCTTGGGCCTGAAGCTCAATGCTTTCGCGGCAGTGTGATGGTTCCAGGTAGAAAACATCCAGCGAGGCACTTGGTTGCTGTGTCTGCGGAATTGGCCAAGACGAAACCTGGTGCCGACCGTGAAGGCGCGCGGACCATTCTGTGCGATGACGATCCTGCCTTTGTGCTTTATCGCGTTGCGTATCGATATGGTGTGCCGGTGGTGCCGGAGTGGGCCACGTGGTTTATGCGCGAACTCAATCAACGAAAAGCGATCCGGCCTTTACTAGGGCTTGGATGCTCACCTGTGCTGGTAAAGGGAAACAAGGAAACGTTTCTCGCTTGGATTGGCAGGGCGTTGAAGCAGCGGTCGATCGTCATGCCGAAAGAAAACGGGCCAGTCCACTGGAACTTCCCGAAGAATTTCCTTGAGCGGCAGACTCTCGCTTTTGCGGAGAGACCACAGGGCGGGTCGTCAGCCTCGTAGGCCGCTTAGCTACCCGGGCTATCAGCCGCGGTTCGTCCGGCTTTGGCATCGAGAGCGAACAAAATCGAATTCATACCCATGATCGTATCCTGCCGCTCGACGCGAAATCTCAGCTTCGCCACCACTCGAATCGAAGCAGCATTTTCAGGATGAACGAGTGCGGTCAGGCGGTCGAGACTAAGCTCATCGAAGGCGGCACGCACCCAGGCTTTTGCCGCCTCGGTTGCAAGACCCTTTCCCCAGTACGGCTGCGCCAAGCGGAACCCAAGGTTAACCCATCCGTATTTCTGCAACTCGATTAACCCCGAATCCCCGATCGGACGTCCCGTACTGCGATCCACGATGACCCACTTGCTGAAGCCATGCGCGATCTGGTGTTCCTGATACTTGGCCAGCCGCGTCTTCGTCTGACCAATGGACGTGTCGGGACCGGTCGGCGTGAATCGCATAACGACTGGATCACCGAACCATGCGAAGGCTTCCTCTGCCTCTGTTTTCGAATGGACGCAAAATGAGCCGGCTCGTTTCAATCTTGAGGCGCATAGACAGTCCGTCTCTTCCGCTACTTCTTCAGTGCGATTAGACCTTCCCCAAACCTCCGAGTCAAGAAATCCGCCAATGAGAGGTCTTTCAGAATCATGGATAACATACCTGACATCGCCGCATATTTGCGTGCGTGGGCCCCCGAGCTTGGTGAGCGGATTGTTCAGACCTATCCGCCGCTGCACGGCTTCGATGATGTAGCGTCACTGCTCACAGGGCAACTCCTCCGTAAGCCGTTTCCTGCACAAACGCTCGCCATGATGGGTGTGGTAAAGCGTTGGAATGAGGCACGGGGCGCGGCGGTCATCGCGGAGTGTGGCACTGGCAAGACACTGATCTCGCTTGGTGCCGTCCATGTGCACAGTGACCGCAAGCCGTTCACCGCTTTGACGATGGTCCCTCCACAGTTAGTGGAGAAGTGGGCGCGAGAGGCATTTCTAACTCTTCCTCGCGTGCGCGTTTTCTTCATCGATGGCCTCCGAACGCCCACGAGTTCCGTTGGTCACGTAGGGATAAGCGAAGTCAGGTTGCGCAATGGCCGCATCATCCGGGAAGGGCTACGCACGACGCTCACGGAGTTGCGACAACGGAAGACGGCTCGCACTGCTCGTCAGCGCTGGGATTCCATCTGCGGGTTTCCGGCTCTGTTCATCGTCGGTCGCGACCGCGGGAAGCTCAGTTACTTCTGGCGACATGCGTATGGGCTCGCGCACTGCGGTCGGTATCAAGGGTCTGTCGTGAACCCCGACACGGGCTGCCCGGTCTACATTGGAGAGGATGGGCAGCGACTTCTCTCCGTGGATTTCAAGAAGGCAAAGTTGAGCGAAATTCTAGGCCGACAGAATGGTTACGAGGCCGCCAAATCTCGGCGCGAGTTGTACAGCGCGTTGTGGCAGGCGGACGGGAAGAAAATCCGACGTTTCGCTCCAGTGGATTTCATCGGCCGATACATTCCGGATTTCTTCGACTACGCCATTGCGGATGAGGTGCATGAGTTGAAAGGAGATACTGCCCAGGGAAATGCGCTCGGCACTCTGGCTGGTTGTGCCCAACGAACAGTAGTCCTTACTGGGACGCTCCTGGGAGGCTACGCCGATGAGGTCTTCAACATTCTCTTCCGCATGCATCCGTCGAGGATGATCCAGGAAGGGTTTGAATACGGGGAAGCCGGTGTGCGAGCGTTCACCGAAACCTACGGCCTGCTTGAAAAGATTACTGTAATTGAGCCGGAGGACAACTCTTGCTCAGAAGCGCGTGTCACGAAACGTGTTCGCCGGCGCCCGGGGGCATCGCCCTTGCTCTTTGGCCGCTTCCTAATGAGCCTGGGGGCGTTCATTTCGCTCGAAGACATTTCCGAGGCGCTGCCTCCCTACCGGGAGGAGGTCGTTAGCGTCGAGATGGACCCTCCCTTGAAGGAAGCCTACAAGCAACTTGAAGAGGACGTGAAAAAGGCGTTGAAGGAGCATCGCGGGAATCAGTCGGTGATGAGTGTAGCCCTGAACGCCTTGCTGCTCTATCCTGACCGGCCGTTTCAGCTCGGTAACCTATATGGGCGGGAATTTGACCCTGAAACCCAACGGCGGGAAAAGTTTCTCATATCGGCAACGCCAGATTTGAACGAGGACCAAGTCTATGCGAAAGAGCGCCGCTTGGTGGAAGAGGTGAAAGCAGAGTTAGCGCGTGGTCGTCGTTGCCAGATCTATGCAGTGTATACACAAAAGCGAGACGTGACTCGAAGACTGGACCAGATCCTTTTGAACGAGGGAATCCGAGTCGCCGTGCTGACCACGGATGTGCCTCCTGAGTCACGAGAGAGCTGGTATGAGCGGCAGCTTCGGAGTGGGGTACAGGCTGTCATCTGCCACCCGAAACTTGTCCAAACGGGGCTCGACCTGATCGACTTTCCAACCATCCTGTTTTACGAGACGGGATACTCCATCTACGTTCTTCGCCAAGCTAGCCGAAGGAGCTGGAGGATCGGGCAGCGTCTCCCGGTGAAGGTGAAATTTCTGCACTATGCCGAAACAATGCAGGAGAGCTGCCTGCGTCTTATGGGGAAGAAGTTACTGGTCTCACTGGCCATGGAGGGCAAGTTCTCTTCGGAAGGGTTACAAGCGATCAACGACGAAGATGACATCTTGATGGCCATGGCTCGGGAACTCGTAACGGAGAAAGGAATCGGAGAAAGAGCCGATGCCGTGTGGGCCACGCTTCAGAAACAGCAGGAAGACATACTTGGCACACGGGCGAAGGAAGATTCAGAAGCTGTGGCCGAGATCAAGCCGGGTTCGACTCAAGTCGACCAGTGGTCTGCACTGAAGTCGCCGCTGGAATCACCTAGCAGGAGAGATTCCCCACCATCGACCTCGGTGATGCCAGGCGAACAACTGACGTTGTTCTGAGTGACCTGCAAAAGCCGTGACTCATACGGACCCAAAGACAATTCAACCAGACAAGAAAAAGGAGGGCACCATGGGTATCCTCGGGCTAACACACGACGAGAACGGCACGGCCCTCGAGAAACTCCCGGTCGCGATCAAAGTCGCCATCGGGGAAGGGCCGGCGCCCCATGATGAAAATGGCAGCCCACGGGCGCTATTTCATTTCGTTTTCAAGCGCAGAACTATGCGCGGGCAAACGGTGTGTTGGGAACCTGCGCCGGATATCGCCGAAGTCTTCGGAGACAAACCAACGGAATTGGCAGTGATCTTCCTTCATGATGACCCGCGAGAGGTATGCCCGTCGGAATACGCCCTGTGGACGAGGAAAGGCCGACTCTGCCACGGAGAGCTTGTGCAGATCTCCAACGGCAATGCGCCGCATTACGAAATGCAGGCAATCCGAAGGACTACAGAGCACCCGGAGGGAGAGCCCTGGCCGGGTGATCACAGGTATGTGGATGGACCGATGGAAGGGCAGCCAATCGAAGGTTGTGGAGAAGGCTGCCCCGAATTGGAGAGCGGCAAGTGCGGACCCTCTGCCGATCTGTACTTCATCTTGGAGAAATTCCCAAGCCTGGGTGCCATTTGCCGATTGCATACTGGGAGCAAGACCTCGGTCCCCAACCTGTCGAACGCGGTGGCTCAGCTGCACAGTTGGAATGGGGGTCGATTGAAGTGGGTCAAAGCCATTCTGAAGGTCAGGCCGGAGCTTCGCTGGCATCCCGGGCAATTCGGAGAGTGGGAAAGTTCGGTTGTCCCTATCTTGAGACTTGAGATTGGAGGGACAAATCTGAAAGACCTTGGCACTGACAGGGCCGAGCCCGCGCGACTCACTCTCGAAGGGCAGTCTGCTCGTGCTGGTGCACATCGAGGGCCCTTTGTTGTGCGGGAAAGCGAACTGGAACGCGCCCAAGAGATCGCGGATGAGTTCTATCCGCAGAACAGGAAGCTGCTGGAGGAGCAGGCCGGCGCGAGCATTCAATCCCCAGGGAATGCAGAATTGTGCGCAACGATTTGCGAACTGGCACGGATGCTGGGTTATCACCCTGTCCAGACAAGGATACTGGTAGGGCAGTGGCGCCAAGACCTTGTGGGACTCGAGAGGAAACTGCAACACGAACTCGATGAAGGACCGCAGACTCCCCCTACCGGGAATCGTAGGGGAAAGCTACACCGCGCCACAAAGGCACCAACGAACCACCTCTTAACAGAGATATAGGCGCGAGAACCGCTTCCGCATTTTTGCGCGAGGGGGTGAACAGCGGGGCATGGGTCATGGCTGTGAACAGCACATCGGACCGAGGAGGAGTGCAACCCTTCAGTTAACAGCCGAGAACTTGCCGGAGTTGGCACTAATCGAAGGAATTCAGCAAGTTGCGATGAAACGGGAGGAATCACGTTCTCCTTCTTTATTCACCTTTCGTTCGCGTTTAACCGTCGTTCACCACCATTAGTATTACGTTTTTATGACAGCGCGTACCGTTACCGACTCGGATCGATTCTCTACGACTGCAGCGCTCGAACACTGATCTGCGCCTGATGGGGTCGAGGGATGACACCGTACCCCGAGGTTACACAGGACAGTGCGTCGGCGCTCTCAGCTCGAGGTCGCGCCGAGTACTGAAAAAAATCATCGTCTACCACCCCCGTCAAGCTCACAGAGCTGACCCACTACGCGAATCCCGCGAATCCTGGCACGCTTGCTAATGCGTACACATGAGTGTACACTCAGAGTGAGGAGCATCGCTATGACCACGATCAAAGTCGGCGTACGCGAGTTTCGCGAACGAATCGCCAGTTTCCTGGAATCGGACACTCCAGTTGCTGTCACTCGGCGGGGCGAGACTCTCGGTGTCTACGTTCCCACGCGTCGAAAGCGTCCTAAGACAGCCCATATGTCAGAACTGAAGGAAGCAGCGGACCGTCTTGCCAGTGCACTCGCGGATGTTGACGAGGAGGAACTAGTGGCCGATTTCAAGGAGCTGCGTCGCCGCGGGAAGGGCGCATCCCGCTGAGATGATCGTTCTCGATGCGAACATCCTTATTCGCGCCGTCCTGGGGCGACGAGTTCGGCAGCTCATCGACACCTACGCGGGTCAAGGTGTCCGCTTCTTCGCACCTGACGTCGCTTTCGATGACGCCGAGAAATACTTACCTCCCCTCTTGAAAAAGCGGGGGAAGCCCGACGCCGACCTTTCGGCATCGCTCGAATACTTGCGAAACATCATCGAGGTGGTTACTCCAGAACTTTATGCCGTCTTTGAAAGCGAAGCCCGGCAGCGGTTGCGCGGTCGAGACGAAAGTGATTGGCCAATACTCGCCACGGCACTCGGACTGGCATGCGCAGTGTGGACCGAAGATGCGGATTTTTTCGGTACTGGCGTCGCGGTGTGGACTACAAATCGAATCGAGATTTTTCTCAAGGGACAAGCACAGTCGCTTGAATCTCAGGATGAATGACGTCGTAGGTTAGAACAAGCTGACCATCCTCTCTCACGGGAATATCAGGAATCGCGACTACTCAGGAGTTGGCCGGGTGCTCAGAAAATCCGCGAAACTTTCTGCAACTCGGATGATTTCGTCGCCTCCGGTGATTCTCGAGAAATGTCCTGCGTAATCGGGAGGAACACCAGCGGCTGTCCCTGCAATCTGCCCCGTGATTGAAGCAATGGTATCTGTATCGCCGCCTACCTCAATCGTCTGAGCTAAGACCGCCGACAAAGGCTTCTCCGCAATAAACTGGGCACAGTACAAAGCTAAAGGCACGGAGTCCACCACCCATCCACTAGCACCGAATTGAGACGCAACCTCTGACGGAGGAAGCGTCAGAGCAAGAAACTGGTTGATCCGGTCGCGTACCGCTGAATCTGGAACGGAGTCCGCAACTGCAACCAAAAGACTGTTCTCGTGCGACCAAACGCCTGAGAGAATGAACCGAATTGCTATTACAACGGCGAGTGCGCCGACATAAGCCTCGCCATTGTGATGGGTGATTCGACAAACATCCCGAATCACTGTCCGGTCGGCAGGCTTTGTGGGGTCCAATAGGAAGGCGAGCGGCGCTATCCGCATCGCTGCACCGTTTCCCGCAGAATACTCTCCTCGACTTCCTGCCAGTGCCCAGTGCACTCCGGCAACCAAGTCTCGCATCGCCTTCAAAGTGCTTCCACCAATTCCACTAACACGTCCTGTTGCGAACCATGTTGCGAGGTGGGATGCGAGGCGTTCGGCGTGAACGCCGCCGTTCTCAATGATCGATTCGCATGTGGCCAAGGTAAGTTGAAGATGACCTCCTAAATAGCCGAGGCGCATCTTTTTCGGCTTGAAAGGAATTGTCATGGCTTGGGTCACAGAGTTGCCGCGAATCTCCCATTCGGAGCAAATGACGGGTTAACCGGAAGTTATTCCGGTCCAGAAGTCCGGTTCGAGGCCATGAACACTCCGTCAGACATCTTCCAGTCCCAAGTTGTCATTCACCGCGTGTCGCAGTTTCTGTTTGCATCCCAGGTAATGCTCGGTCGTCTGAACCGATGCATGGACAAGCAAGAACTGAATCTGTTCAAGCTCTCCCCCAACCAAGTGGCAGAGTCGTGCGCAGGTGCGGCGTAGATCATGCGGAGCGAGATTCTTGATGTCGGCACGTTTCGCAGCCGCTTTGACGATGTGCCAGATGGCTTTCGGTGTGAGGCGCGCGCCCCATATCTTTCCTAGTCTGCCTACTCGCCGGAAGAGTGCACCTGTACTGATACTAGCTGCATCGGCCCACTCATCAACAACGCGCTTTGCCCAGGCCGGAACTGGCACTGTGCGAATGTGCTTTCCTTTGCCGATCAGGTCGGCAATCACCCAGTGCTCTTCGCGGACCTGAAAATCTTCCAGTCCGGGGGTTCAGGGAATTCCTGAGATCGACGGCCCTGTAACCAAATTCAGATCTCGGCCATCAAAAATATGCGTAGCACGGAAGCAAAAATCTGATTTGTGACGTCTATAGATATCGGGTACGATTCTTCTTGTGAAGGTTTCTATTCCAATGACCGCTGCCTGTTGTCGTCCGCAAATGACGGCGAGGGCCGCTGTGTCTTGTACGGGTGAAAATCCAGCTTCGTAAAAGCCTTTAATACAAGATTGTAGCCAACCCACCGCCGGAAATCCTGGCAGGTGGGTTTTTTGTTTTTACACGGAGTTCTATGACGCAGATATCAGGAGTCGAATCATCGGAACTGGTGCGTGCTTCCGCCAACGGAGATGGAATCGGCGCGCGGGCCCCGCGGCGGTTGAATCACCTGAGGACGCTCGAGTCGGAGAGCATCCATATCCTGCGCGAAGCAGCAGCTGAATTTGCGCACCCGGTGATGCTGTACTCGATTGGCAAAGACTCATCCGTGATGCTGCGCCTGGCGCAGAAAGCGTTTTCCCCAGGGAAGATTCCGTTCCCCCTTTTGCATATCGACACCAGCTACAAGTTTCCGGAAATGATCGAGTTTCGCGACGCTTACGCGCGGGAGATTGGCGCTCAGCTCATCGTGCACAAGAATCAAGAGGCTCTGGATGCGGGTGCGAATCCCTTCTCCCTGGGAACACAAAAATGTTGCGGTCTGCTGAAGACCAAATCGCTGCTTGATGCTCTTTCTGAAGGAGGCTTTGACGCTGCGTTCGGCGGTGCCCGGCGGGACGAAGAAAAATCACGGGCCAAGGAAAGGATTTATTCCTTCCGCGATCCCCTGGGGCAATGGGACCCCAAAAACCAGCGGCCGGAGTTGTGGAACATTTTCAATTGCCGCATCAACAAAGGCGAAAGCATTCGCGTTTTTCCGCTTTCGAATTGGACGGAGCTCGACATCTGGCTTTATATCCAGGCGGAAAATATCCCCATTGTCCCGCTCTATTTCGCGAAAGAACGCGAAGTGATGTTGCGCAACGGCTCGATTGTCCTGGTCCATAACGCACAGCAACTCTTGCCCGGCGAAAAAACACAAATCCTCAAGTGCAGGATGCGCTCGCTTGGCTGTGTGCCCTGCACCGGGGCCATCCGTTCGGAAGCGGATTCCATCACGAAAATTATTGAGGAAATGGTTTCGTTCCGGCGTTCCGAGCGCGAGAACCGCGCGATCGACCACGATGAAGAAGGTTCAATGGAGCTCAAGAAACGGGAGGGCTACTTCTAGTGATCGCCACGGCACACGAAAAATCACACCGAAGATCCGGGGAACCTCTCGAACAGTACCTGCAGACTGAGCTTCTGCGGTTTACCACCGCGGGAAGCGTCGACGACGGGAAATCGACATTAATTGGTCGATTGCTTCATGACTCGAAAGCAGTCTACGAAGACCAGTTAGCCTCTCTGAAAAAGAGCCGCGTCAATCGTTCTAGTGGACCCATCGACTTCTCGCTGCTCACCGACGGTCTTCGCGCGGAGAGGGAGCAAGGCATCACCATTGATGTGGCCTACCGCTATTTCGCCACATCGCGCCGGAAATTCATCATCGCGGATACCCCCGGCCACGAACAGTACACGCGCAACATGACCACGGGCGCGTCCACCGCGGACCTTGCCGTGATTCTTGTGGATGCCACGAAGGGCATCCTTCCCCAGACGCGGCGCCACGCTTTTATTGCTTCACTGCTCGGCATTCGCAATGTTCTGGCTGCGGTGAACAAGATGGATCTTGTCGATTTCAGCGAAGACGTTTTCTTGCAGCTTGAGCAAGATATCCTCCAATTAACGTCTCAACTCGGTATGGCCCATACGCAGTGCATACCCATCAGCGCTCTCGCGGGAGATAACGTCGTCGACCGCAGCTCACGGACGGATTGGTATCAAGGGCCAACGCTGCTCGAACACCTGGAGACCGTTCCTGTCACTGCGGGCGATGCCCTTGAAAGTTTGCGGTTCCCAGTCCAGATGGTCATTCGCCCCGATGCCAATTTCCGCGGATTTGCTGGCCGTGTGGCAAGCGGAGTGATTCGCCCCGGCGATAAAGTCCTCGCGCTGCCCTCCGGCAGAAAAACGCGCGTGCGTTCGATCGTCAGCTACGACGGTGACCTTCCTGAGGCGTTCGCGCCTATGTCGGTAACCCTGCAGCTCGAAGATGAAATCGATCTCAGCCGCGGGGACATGTTGGTTTCTCCGGACCACGGCCCGCGGGTCTCGCGGAGATTCCACGCCAGGGTGGTCTGGCTGCACGGAGCTCCGATGGAAGTCGGACGGGCGTATCTCGTAAAGCATACCGCCAAGCAAACCAAGATTCGCGCGCTGCGGATTGGCCATCGCGTGAATATCCACACGCTCGAACCCGAAGACGCAACTCAGCTCAATATGAACGATATTGCCTCCGTTGAATTTGAGGCTCACACCCCTCTCTTCTTTGATCCATATGCACGCAGTCGTGTAACGGGCAGTTTCATCCTGATCGATGTCGTCTCCAACGCCACCGTAGGCGCTGGCATGATTCAGGAATTTCCCGGTGACCGGCAAAACCAACAGGAACTGGAAATCGCTTACCCGGAAAGTGCCAACAACAGCGTCAGTGCCGAAGAGAGGTATCAACGCCATGCGCACCGTCCGGCTATCTTTTTGCTTCCGAATCAGCCGGGTCTTGCCACGCGACTGGAGCGCGCCCTCTTTAACCAAGGCTTTGAAGTATTGCATCTGGACGCTGCCGACGCGTCGCCCGAAACGCTAGTTGAAATGATTCGTGCAACACACGCGCTCGGCGCCATTTCCATTTACCCCGGAGATGCTCTCGATCCCAGTGTGATGGAACGACTGTTCATTGAAGCAACTGCGGCGCTGTTCGATCTCTCTGCGGAAACCGAAAGTGCCAGCGAAGAAGAAATCCTCCGGCGCGCCTTGGCGCTCGCGGATTCTCTGCGAATTGCAAACTCGCGGAATCATCAGGAAGAGGTCAATTAAATGGACGTCGATAAACTCGCTCTGGAATTGGAAACTCTCGCGCCCGAACAAGCGCTCGAAGCCGTGCTGGCCGCGAACACGAGCACGCGCGTGTGCATTACCAGCAGCTTTCAAGCCGAAGACATGATCGTGACACAGCTCCTAAAGAACCGTATGCCGGATGTCCCGGTGCTCTTCCTCGATACTGGCTATCACTTTCCGCAGACCTACGAATACCGTGATCGGATGACCCGGCAGTGGTCGCTTAATCTCGTCAACGTTCTTCCCGCCCAAACGGTCTCCGAGCAGGAATCCGCCTTTGGCATTTTGTATCGCAGCGAGCCCACCCGCTGCTGCCAATTGCGCAAGGTTGAACCGCTCATGCGCGCGCTCGAACCGTTTGACGTTTGGTTCACCGGGCTGCGCCGCGAACAATCCCCGACACGACAAAATTTGAAGAAAGTCGAGCTGCACCGTCTGCCGACCAGGAAGACCTTGTGGAAGGTAAGCCTGCTCGCCGACTGGAACTGGGAGCAGGTTTGGCAGTATGCCACTGCCAACGCCATCCCGCACCTGCCGCAGTACGACGAAGGTTATCTGAGCATCGGATGCCAGCCATGCACGGCTCTCCCTCTCGATCCAAGCAATCCAAGGTCCGGCCGCTGGAGCGGAACGAAGCTTGAGTGCGGAATTCACACCTTCTCCACGCAGGTGCAAAAATGAACTTCCTCATTGGATTCCTTATTGCTGCGGCGGTCGGGTTGACCGGAATTGGTGGTGGCAGCTTCACCGTTCCTGCCCTAGTGCTCCTCGCGGGACTAACAGCGGGGGAAGCGGTTGGAACGGCTTTCTTATTTGCCGGCGTGCTGCGTTTGATCGCTGCTCCGTTCTATCTGCTCGGGAAGCAAATTCATTCGAGGTACCTTTGGCTTCTGCTCCTGGGAGCAGTTCCGGGTCTTTTAGTGGGCACTTGGGCGCTTCGCTTATTGAGTCGAGACGCGGGGAGTCCGTACGTAATTGTGATACTAGGCATTCTCCTAGCGACATCATCCAGCGTGACCTTTATCAGGCGAATACAAAATCCGGCGTTTGCCGCGAAAAACCACCGCTGGCTTCCCTGGCTCGCCTTGCCGATTGGAGTTGAGTCTGGATTTTCGTCCGCAGGCGCTGGAGCGCTGGGAACAGTTCTTCTTCTAAATTATTCGGAAATGACACCCGCGCAAGTTGTGGGAACGGACTTGCTTTTTGGGTTGGTGTTGGCAGTCATAGGCAGCGCCTTTCACTACCGTTTTGGCTCGATCAGCATGCCGATACTCTTTCAGCTTCTACTAGGCGGAGTTCCCGGAGTGGTGTTCGGGTGCTTGCTGGCACGGAAGGTTCCCGCGAACAAGCTGAAGACAGCTGTAGCCATGGTCGCCATCTTTGCAGGGTTGCAGCTGGTGTGGACCGGAACGCGCACACTTGCGGCACGACACGCGACCAACACCGCGAAAATCACAAGATCGGCAGGTATCGGTCGCACGCGTTAGCCATCGGTTTTTGCGAAGGCATGTCTTGCTACCGGCAGAGTTGATCTGGCAGCGGCCGTCCTTATTTTTTGGAGGCGTAATGCACTGGAGAATTACTAGAGGCGTGGTCGTGGCCTTTGCCGTGATAGCGGTGCTTGTCCCAAGCGCAAGACCGGAGGACGGTCCGAAGAAAGATGAATCCACCTGCGTAGATCGCGGGAAAAGCGGAACGGATGAGAGTCTCGTTGCATGCCAGGACGGCCAGAACAATGGACCAGCCCAGGCGTCAATTGAGAAAGAGAAAAAACGGAATTTGTTTCGCGCGTGGCTCGACCTGGGTGAGAAAGTGCAAGCTACGCAACCTGACTGGCTCTCTCCTCTTGCAACCACATCAGGACGCCTGAAACAGGAGTTCCGCTACGATATCTGGGATCAGCCTGCCGGCGGTGGGAACAGGAGTTACCAATTCGGCGGGAACAAGGGCCTGGAGTTTATCACCAGTTCGCGCACGCAGATCCTGATCGGTGTGCCGACGTATCTGCTGGTATCTCCGAATGGTCCGCCTGCAGGATTCGGTGACCTGCCCCTGATGTTGAAATTCCGCATTTCTTCGGCGGAGCGCACAGAAGGCAATTATTTGGTGGCCTTCTTATTGGCGGCGACCGCGCCGACGGGTTCGCATCGCTACGGAGCAGGCGATGCGGTGATCACGCCGACAATGGCGTTCGGCAAAGGGTGGGGGCGATTTGACGTGCAGTCGACCGTGGGCGTCAATCTGCCTGCAGGAGACACGGCCAAGTTGGGAAGACAAGTGTTGTGGAACACGGCGTTCCAGTATCGAGCGGCATGGAAACTCTGGCCCGAACTGGAAGCGAACTCCACGTTCTACACAACGGGAAAATATGCGGGCGAGACGCAAAGGTTCCTGACCCCCGGACTTGGATTTGGGCGCGCGCACTTGGCGGGCCGATTTCGGTGGTCTTCCGCGGTGGGTATGCAAATTGCGGCGACCCAGTTTCATACCTACAATCATCGCTGGATGTTTTCAACGCGCGTCTCGTTCTGAGCGCAACTCTGGAAGACCGCTGATTGTGTTCTCTCAAGTCCTGACAAAACGGGCTAACCGGAAGCTATTCCGGGCCACAAGTCCGGTTCGCGGACATCAACGCTGACGTGCGCGAACCTCGTTTCGGGTTACTTCTGTGTAGCCGACCAACTGGACGGGATCGCCTGTTTTGGCTGTCGGCGTTCCCCAGTGCAAGTCAGTTTCGGCAATCGCCGTTCATCTGCCACAGTCCATTTGCAAGGAAATGGCGACTCCCACGCGGTTAGGCTCGTAACTCAGCGTGGCATCGGGAATGTCTGCTACCATCCCCGACAGTACCCGGTAGGGAACGGCATGCCGGGAACGAACTCTGCGTTACAGCCGTCGAATCCTGCTAAGGAGGCTGGATTATGTCCGTGTTCTGCCAAGCGGTCGTATACTTGCTCGTGGCTTTGCCTGCCGTCGCTCAGTCGCAAGCATTTGCAACGATCACCATAAAGCCTGCTCGCTCAGACGACCCGCGCAACGCGCGCGTGCAAGTGCTGCCTAACGGTGACTTGATTGCGAGTGCGGTCCCTGTCATTACGCTCTTGAGTTACGCTTACGACGTGCCGGTCAACCCTTCGCCGCGTCTTTCCCCTCTTTCCGACTGGACTGTTCGTGAGAGGTACGATATCGAAGCGAAAGCGCCCGCCAACGCCATCACACCCAGTCTTCAGGACAGCGAAGCACGAAGCCGAATTCAGCAAATGATCCGCGGATTGCTCGCCGATCGTTTCAGACTCGTGATGCGGGTCGAGAATAAAACGATGTCAGTTTATGCTCTCACCGTAGCCAGCGGTGGTTCGAAGCTCCAGAAGTCAGCGATCACCAAGAAAGACTGCACCTTCGATACCGACCCGCAAGGTTGCCATAACTTTGTTACCGGCTTGGGCCATCCCCTGAATGCAAAAGCCATAGATATGGACGACCTTGCCCATTACATTGGGAACTGGACGGATTTGCCAGTCGTGAACCGCACGGCGCTCAGCGGGCTGTTCACCGTAAACACGGAAGGCTGGGCCCCCATGCGGCTGCCCCCTCCGCCACCGAACGCCACCTCGGCCGCGAACCCCTTCGCCGGCCTCCCCACAATCTTCACGGTCTTGGGCAAACTCGGTCTCGAACTGAAGCGGCAAGAGGACATCTTGCCGGTATACACCGTGGAGCGCATCGAGCGTCCGGCCGCCAACTAACGACCGCGCGCTAATCGACGAGCTTGTCTGATTGACAGGATTCACAATTCTACCCAACATGAGGCAATCGCGAAAAAATGGCACACCTTCCTCGTAGAAGACCAAAGGCACTTCCGAATCAGATAGTTCGTACCTCAAAACATGCCCAGAAACTCATGGGGGAGCCGGTCATCGAGATTTATGACGCTCTGGCAAAGGACTACGCCGAGCACTATGAATCAGGAAACCCCGACAGGCCGTTTCTGGATGAGTTTCTCAACCACATCAAAAAGGGATCACGGCTTCTAGACCTGGGCTGCGGAACGGGAACCGGAGCCAAGTATTTCTTCGATCACGACATGCGAGTTGAAGGCATAGACTTGTCCAGCCGCATGATTGACGTGGCTTCACGGCGCTATCCAGATATACGGTTCCGAAGGGCAGATATTCGAAATCTGAATTATCAGGCAGGTGGATTGGATGCGGTGTGGGCCGGATATTCTCTTTTTCACATGGTCCAGAAAGATTTCGAATCCACGCTGGAAAAGATTCGTGGCGCTTTCGTGGTCGGCGGCATCTTCGGTCTGACACTACAAGAGGGACGGGGCCAGGTCCAATTCCCAGAGCCGCTTCTCCCCGGCAAGAGGCTGCTGGTTTGTCTCTATTCGATAGAGGAACTGAAGGGGATTCTGAGCGCGAAGGGTTTCAAAGTGATTTCTCACAAGAGGCGAAAACCTGCCTCAGAACTCGAATACCCTTACAACAAGTTGTCAATGATTTCGCGCGCGTGTGCTTGCCGCCTGCAATAAACATGCTACGAACCAAAGCATTTGCTGCCTGCTCCAAGCCTCTTCTTCAATCTTGCCGGACCATGACCGAGCCACTGGACGCGCTGCGCTAAGGGGGGTGGCCGTGCTCACCATTTCGATTCGAATCGCCATGCGATAGCTCCTGGATCGTCGGCAGACCGGAAGTAATCCTGGGACAATGCCCTTTCAGACTTCGTCGCATTTTCGGAAACTGACCCACCACCGACATCCGCCAATAATCTCTTTAGCACAGTTGGCTGGCACGGGGGTGTGGATTTAGCGGCGCTCTTTGGCGGCGATTTGGGCGAGGCGGGCCTTGACCATTTTCTTGAGCAAAGAGGCCGGAAAGGGCTTGTCGGTGGGGAACTGGATGGTGCCTTTGGAGAGGGGGTAGGGCTTCAGGTCGGCTTTGAACATGTCGATGATGCGGGCGGTGGGGAAGAGGCTGCAGTGGTCGGCGAAGGCGGCGAACCAAATGATGATCTCGCCATGACGGAAGGCGGGCATTTTGTAGCTGATGGTTTCGGTGGCGGCAGGAGGGAGGGCGGTGCGGATGGCGGCGCGGACTTTTTGCAGGGTGGAGTGGGCGGGTTCGGGGACGCGAGCGAGGTAGTCA
>Ga0210405_10001337_pt1 | contig 28396 bp, 26 predicted proteins | sample IncBWH11MmetaG_FD_155492 | JGI IMG/M metagenome (GOLD analysis project Ga0210405, IMG submission 155492) | Forest soil microbial communities from Barre Woods Harvard Forest LTER site, Petersham, Massachusetts, United States - Inc-BW-H-11-M | ecosystem: Environmental > Terrestrial > Soil >...
TCACATCCAAGACCTGGCGGCCAGATAGAGCGGCCACATAGTGCGGTCAGACTAAATCCGATGATCACTATCGCTGTTGACGCCATGGGCGGAGACAACGCTCCCCGCCCCGAGGTTGAAGGCAGTGTCCTGGCTGCCCGCGAACTGGGCGTGCGCGTGATGCTGGTCGGGCAACCAAACGTTGTTCGCGCGGAACTTGCCAAGCATGCCGCGCCGAACCTGCCGATCGACATTATCCCGGCAAGCGAAGTGATCACCATGGAAGATCACCCGGCGCAAGCTTTTCGCCGCAAGAAAGATAGCTCGGTCCATGTGGCAGCCCGCTTGGTGCGTGAAGCCAAAGCCGATGGCTTCGTCAGCGCAGGCAACACTGGCGCCGTCATGACAGTGGCGAAGTTTTTGCTCGGCACTCTGGAATCGGTTGATCGCGTCGCACTGGCCGCGCCTTTCCCGAATGCCAAAGGCGGCGTCTCTGTGCTGCTCGACGTCGGCGCCAATGTGGATTCCAAGCCCGAGCATCTGGTGCAATTTGCGGTGATGGGCGAAATCTATTACCGGGCGACCTTTGGCAACCGCCGCCCACGCGTCGGCCTCTTATCCGTCGGCGAGGAAGAAATGAAGGGCAATGAACTCACGCGCGAAGTTTACACGCGCCTGAAAAAAAGCGCGGTGCACTTCGTCGGCAATGTCGAGGGCGGAGATCTTTTTTCCGGAAATGTGGACGTAATCGTGAGCGATGGATTCGTCGGCAATATTGCGCTGAAAATTTGCGAAGGCCTGGCCGTGCAGATTTTCGGCTTGCTGAAAAAGTCGATCCAAAGCTCGCTGGCGTCGCAGGTCGGTTTTCTTTTTTCACGAGGAGCCTTGAAGGGCTTGAAGAAAACAATCGATTACACGGAGTACGGCGGGGCGCCTCTGTTAGGGGTGCGCGGCGTTTGTGTCATCGGCCATGGCCGGTCGAACGCCAAGGCCGTAAAAAACGCCATTCGCGTAGCCGCCGGTCTTTCTCGCGCGCGCATCAATGAAAAAATCGAACAGGAACTCTCGGCCGCGAGCGTTCTCGTATGACGCTTCAGGAGAGGAATTGACGATGGGCAAAGTTGCATTCGTATTTCCAGGCCAGGCATCGCAGTATCCCGGCATGGGAAAAGAGCTGGCGGAAAAGTATCCGTCAGCCCGTGCCGTTTTCGAAGAGGCCGATAAGGCCTCAATTTTTCCATCTCCAAAATCTGCTTTGAAGGCACCGAAGACGAGCTCAAGCTCACCGCCAACACGCAGCCGGCCATCCTCACTTGCTCCGTCGCCGTCTATCGCGTCCTCGCAGAAAAAGGCCTCACTCCCGATTTTGTAGCCGGCCACAGCCTCGGCGAATACTCTGCCCTGGTAGCCGCAGGCGCCCTAAAGTTCTCCGATGCAGTCCAACTCGTGCGCAAGCGCGGCACCTACATGCAGGAAGCCGTTCCCGCAGGAGTAGGCGCGATGGCCGCCATCATGGGCCTATCACCTGCCGTAGTAGCGGATGCCTGCAAACGCGCCTCAAATGGCGAAATCTGTTCCGCAGCAAATCTAAACTCGCCCGAGCAAACCGTAATCTCGGGCCACGCTGCCGCCGTAAAACGCGCCGTTGAAATCGCCTCGCAACTAGGCGCAAAGCGCGCGGTAATCCTGGCCGTCTCCGCCCCATTCCACTCCGCGCTGATGGCCCCCGCGCAAGAGCGCTTAGCCGAAGATTTGAAGCACACAAAATTCGCGAATCTGTCCGTGCCTCTGGTAACAAACGTGGACGCCGACACCATCTCCACAGGCGACGAAGCCCGCGAAGCTCTGATCCGCCAAGTCACGATGCCCGTTCGCTGGGAAGAATCCGTCCGCCTTCTGATAGACGAAGGCGTAAACACTTTCGTCGAAGTAGGCCCAGGCCGCGTCCTGAGCGGCCTCCTTCGCCAAATCGAGCGCTCTGCAGCCACGCTCAACGTAGAAGACGAAAAAAGTTTATCCGCCACAGTAGAAAAAATCGCCGGCGCCCGTTCCGACGCCGCGTAGCGACGGGCTTCAGCCCGTCACAGGTGTACGAGTTTGCAGGTTGTATCCGTTCAGCCGAGCCGTAACCCAACGGAGGGTGCCCCACCCTCGTATTTTGAGGGTGGGTCTTGGGGTTAAATGGTCTCAGGGTTAAATCTCTAACCCGGTAAAAAGTAATCACAGGAAAAAAGATGTTCAACTTAAAAGACAAAGTAGCCCTAGTCACCGGCGCAAGCCAAGGCATCGGCCGCGAAACCGCGCTAGCTCTAGCCCAAGCCGGCGCAAAGGTAGCCGTAGCCGCCCGCAACGAAGAAAAACTAACGACGCTCGTAACCGACATCCTAGCCGCCGGCGGCGACGCCCTAGCCATAAAAATGGACGTAGCCGACCCCGAACAAATCAAATCCGGCTTCAAGCAAACTCTAGAAAAATTTGCCCGCCTCGACATTCTAGTCAACAACGCCGCTATCACCCGCGACGGCCTAGCCCTCCGCATGAAGCAAGAAGACTGGGACGCCGTCATCCGCACCAACCTCACCGGCGCCCACCTCTGCATCCAGCAAGCCCTCTCCACGATGATGCGTGCCCGCGCAGGCCGCATCATCAACATCGCCAGCGTAGTCGCCCAGATGGGCAACGCCGGCCAAGCCAACTACGTCGCCGCCAAAGCCGGCCTGGTCGGCCTAACCAAAGCCATCGCCATCGAAATCGCCTCGCGCAATATCACAGTCAACGCCGTAGCCCCCGGCTTCATCGCCACGCCCATGACCGACGTCCTCTCCGACAAAGTAAAAGACGAACTAAAGCTTCGCATCCCGCTAGGGCGCATGGGCTCAGCCCGCGATGTAGCCAGCGCCATCGTTTTCCTGGCGAGTGACGAAGCCGCCTATATCACCGGCCACGTCCTTGACGTCAACGGCGGCTTGTATCTTGCGTGAGCTTATTCAGTTCCTTAGGTGGTGAAAATGATCCTCAGGAATGGACGGTGCTTTGGAGCCACAATCTTCGTTTCTTTGCTTTTTTGCTTTGCTCTCTCCGATATAAGCGCGCAAGAACAGGGCACAGCGGTTTTGCGGAGGGAAATTGGCCTGGCCAAACTTCAGAGCATGGCTGGAAAGCTAAGACTTGGTATGTCGCGCCGAGAAGTCGAACGACTGCTTGGCAAGCCCGCATACTGCCCATCCGCGGGGAGTTGTAATTACACAGTAGACGCAGAAGACGAGCAGGGTACCCCGTTCGGGCTAGTGGTCCGGTACATCCGTCTTGCCCATAAAGAGGGTGAACAGGAAAAGCAAACCGGAAAGCTTGAAGAATATTGGGTTGGACGAATAGCAGAGTAGATTGTATTGCGAACAGAAAGTCGCGCTCGGAGTAGCCCTCGTAAAGTTGACCTTGCGCAGTGGGTTGCCTAGAATGAGCAGGTTGCCTGATAGAGGGAATTCAAGTCCGTAGGGCGGCTTTTGGGCCCATGAAATGTTAGTGTACGTCGTTGCACAATAAGCGATAGCAAATCGCGGAGGACACCGGAATGGCCAGTGTGGAAGAACGCGTTAAACAAATTATCGTCGAGCAACTCGGCGTCGATGAAGCCGAAGTGACGCCGACGGCGTCTTTCGTGGACGACCTCGGAGCGGATTCGCTCGATCAGGTCGAATTAGTCATGGCGTTTGAGGAAGCCTTCGGTATCGAAGTTCCCGACGAAGACGCCGAAAAGATGACCACGGTGAAAGACGCCGTCGAGTACATCGACAAGCACGCCAAGGGAAAGTAAGCCACGAAATTATCGCCTCAACAGGGAGCATCACGGTCTTGACTCACCGGGTAGTCGTCACGGGTGTTGGATTGGTCTGCGCGCTCGGCATTGGCACGGAGGAATCTTGGAAGAACCTCATTGCCGGCCAGAGCGGCGTTGGCCATGTTACGCAGTTCGATACCACTGGCTTTGACTGTAAGATTGCCGGCGAAATAAAAAACTTCGATCCCTTCCAGTGGATCGAAAAAAAAGAACTGAAAAAAATGGGCCGCTTCATCCAGGTGGCTCTCGCTGGAGCGGACTTCGCCATAAAATCAGCCAACTGGAAGCCCGAGGATTCTGACCTTAACGAAGTCGGCGTTTACGTTTCCTCCGGCATCGGCGGTTTCGATATCATCGAACGCGAGCACCTGAAATTAGTCCAGGGCGGGCCCGGCAAGATCTCTCCCTTTTTCATTCCCTCTGCCATCGTCAATCTCGCTTCCGGCCACATTTCCATTCGCTATGGAGCCAAGGGCCCCAATTCCGCCACGGCCACCGCCTGCTCCGCTTCCGCTCACGCCATCGGCGATTCCTTCAAAATCATCGAGCGTGGCGCGGCGGACATGATGATCTGCGGCGGTACCGAAGCCACCGTCACTCCCATGGGTATCGGCGGCTTTGCTGCCATGAAAGCGCTCTCCACGCGCAATGACGATCCTGCTCACGCCAGCCGCCCCTTCGACTCCGGCCGTGATGGGTTCGTTGTCGGCGAGGGCGCGGGCATTCTGATTCTAGAATCGCTCGCCCACGCGCAAAAGCGCAATGCGCCCATCCTCGCGGAAATTGTTGGCTACGGCATGGCCGGCGACGCGTATCACATCACGCAGCCCGCCTCCGACGGCGACGGCGCCTACCGCGTAATGAGAGCAGCCATCAAGGACGCCAAGCTCGTCCCCGAAGACATCGGCTACGTAAACGCGCACGGCACCTCCACTCCGCTCGGTGACTTGATCGAAACGCGCGCCCTCAAACGGGTCTTCGGCGAAAACGCGAAAAATGTCCCGGTTAGCTCCACAAAATCCATGACCGGCCATCTGCTAGGCGGAGCCGGCGGCTTGGAAGCTGGCATCAGTGTACTTGCCCTGCGCGATCAGATTCTCCCGCCCACCATCAATCTCGATACGCCCGATCCCGAGTGCGACCTCGACTACGTGCCAAACGTAGCCCGCAAAGCCTCGGTAGAATACGCGCTCTCAAACTCCTTCGGCTTCGGCGGCACAAACGCCGCGTTAATTTTCAAGCGTTGGAGCGGCCAGTAAGTGGCACAGACCTCAGTCTGTGCGCATTTGTAGGGGCCGGTCTTTAGACCGGCGTTTTTTTCGGCGGGTGCCCAACCCTCGTTTTGTGAGGGTGGGGGCTTCGGTGGTCGAAACCGTTAGTAACTAACAATCGTACGTTGGTACAATGATTCCACGAAAATCAAGGAAGAACTCTCAAGGAAAAATCTCGTGAACATCATCGTCTGCATCAAACAGGTCCCAGCAAAAGACGCCCCACTCTCCATCGCCGGAAACTGGATCAAAGAATCCGACATCGGCTTCGAAATGAACGAGCCCGATAGCTACGCCCTAGAAGAAGCTCTCCGCCTCAAAGAAAAACACGGCGGCGAAGTCATAGCCCTTTCCATGGGCCCCGAACGCGTCAAGCAAACCATCAAGGAAGCCCTCGCCAAAGGTGCCGATCGCGGCATCCACATCTCCGACGACAATTTCGCGCAACTCGATCCGCTAGGCTCCGCAAAAGCCCTAGCCGCCGCAATCAAAAAAGAAAATCCAGACCTCGTCCTCACCGGCCTCCAAAGTGACGACCACGGCTTCGGCCAAACCGGTGTGCTCCTCGCCGCTCTCCTCGATCGTCCCCACGCTACGCTCATCAAGGCCATCGAAGTCGCCGGCGACAAGATGAAGCTCAAGCGCGAACTCGAAGCCGGCTGGTTCCAGCACATCGAGTGCCCATTACCCGCCGTCCTCTCCATCCAATCCGGCATCAACAAAGTCCGCTACGCCACGCTAAAAGGCATCATGGCCGCCAAGAAAAAAGATCTCGCCACAGTAACCCGCGAATCCCTCGGCATCCACCATGAGCCCACCCAAAAAATCGAAAAAATCTACGTCCCCACAAAAACCAAAAAAACCGAATTCCTAACCGGCACTCCCAAAGAAGTAGCAACCAAGCTCGTCGAAAAACTAAAGTTCGAAGCGCGGGTGATCTAAGCATGAAAATCTTAGTCATCACCGAACTCCGCCAAGGCAAGTGGAACAACGCCAGCTTCGAAACCCTCGCCGCCGCCCAGCAAATCGCCGCGGACGCTAGCAGCACGATCAGCGCCGCGGTCATCGGCAAAGGCGTTTCCTCTTTCGCCGATGAACTAGCCACAAAAAACGTAGCCGAAGTCCTCACAGTCGAACACGACCTCCTCGAAGCCTACACGCCAGACGGTTTCTGCATCGCACTAAAGCAAGTCATCGACTCCGCCAAACCCGAACTAGTCCTCTTCCCCCACACATACCAAGTCCGCGACTTCGCTCCCAAACTGGCCGCCAACCTCGGCAAAGGCATGATCGGCGACTGCATCGGCTACCGCCACGAATCCGGCAAACTCATCTTCGTCCGCCAAATGTTCCAGGGCAAAACCGCCGCCGACGTCACCTTCCAAGGTGCCGCCCCCTGGTTCGCCTCTTTCCAATCCGGAGCCTTCCGCGCCGATCTCCTCGCCGCCCATCCGTCGGGAAAAGCTCCCGTCAACGCCTTCGCCGTCACCCTAAGCCCTGACCAAATTCGTACCAAGCCGCTCGACCTCTTCAAAGAAGCCAAATCCGCCGTCGACCTCACCCAAGCTCCCATCATCGTCTCGATCGGCCGCGGCATCAAAGCCCCCGAAAATATTCCCCAAGCCGAAGCCCTCGCCAAAGCCCTTGGCGGAGAAATCGCCGCCTCCCGCCCCATCTGCGACGAAGGCTGGCTTCCCATGGAGCGCCAAATCGGCAGCTCTGGCCAAACCGTCGCCCCCAAGCTCTACCTCGCCCTCGGTATCAGCGGCGCCATCCAACACGTCGTCGGCATGAAAGGCGCCCGCACCATCGTCGCCATCAACAAAGACGCCAACGCCCCCATCTTCGAAATCGCCGACTACGGCGCCGTAGCCGACATCTTCGAAATCATGCCCGCCCTAACCGAAGCCCTGGAAAAATCCAAACCCTCCTGACCACCCGGCCGCGTTCACATGTAAGGGTCTCTGTTTCTTTCCACTAGGACGTGGCTCATTCGCCGGTTGCCACGTTTACCAGGAGTTGAGTCTGCTTGGCTGGTCCGTCTGCGTATAATGAGCAGCCATGCGCGTCCACAACTATTTCTCTTGCTGCTATTCGTTAGCACGGCCGGAATGCTTACGATGCTGGCTCCAGTCGCCAGTATCAAATTGAGAGGAGACAAACATGAGAATCGCTGCTTATGCTGTTTCGGTGTTGCTTGCGGCTACCTCAGTCAGTGCACCAGTGGCCAGTCAAGGGCCCAAGACGCATGATGCTGCAGAGGACCGGAAGATGTTTGCCACAAACCGGTGCTTCTCAAAAGGAGGATTAGGTATTGTTAACACAAGCCTCTATATCGCTGTGAAGTCTGCAAGGAATGAATTGCTTCTTGGCGAGAAAGAAACTTGGTCTGGTCTCGACGCAGACAGGCCGGAGATTGTAGTCTTCTTTGAAAACAAGGTGTGGGTGCCAGAAAATCTGCCCAAAGGATTTGACCTGAGCAAAGCTGTCGTCGTTTCGTTTGAAGGCAGCAAGATTCGCTTCTTTGATTTTCAGATGATGTCCGGTTGTTATTACGACAGAATTGGCAGCTAAAGATATGGTTTTGATGGCGACGCGAGAGTCAACTCCTGGTGAGCGCGTCCGGCTCGAGAAAATCAACTTGCAGGAAGTCGGCGCGAGAACAAGCCTCAGATTCCGCGTGAAGCACTAGTTGCTTCGCCCTGATGTCCATGCCCGCACCGGTTGTGCCGGCCGCAGACTGAGAGCCGGAGATAAAAATTTGTCATTCCGAGCGAAGCGAGGAATCTGCTTTTTCTTCTCTGCGCCCTCTGCGCTCTCTGTGTAAAATATTTCTCTTTCCCGTTTAAGGCGAGCCGCAATGAAAACGGACATCCTGCGATTCAACGGCGCTGTCGAGCGCGATCCCGCCATCGACGCGTGGCTGAAACAACACACAGCCGAATTGGATGCCATAGCGCGCCGCTGGTTCGAAGTGATGCGAAACTGCGGCGACGAAGTCCGCGAACTCATACATGACGGCTGCCCCGTCGCCTGCCTGGGAGACGCCCCCTTCGCCTACGTAAATGTCTTTACCTCGCACGTAAACGTGGGCTTTTTCCAAGGCGCATCCCTGCCTGATCCCGCCCGCCTGCTCCAAGGCACCGGAAAGTTCATGCGCCACGTAAAGCTGAAACCGGGAAGCACCACAAACGCCGCCGCCCTAAACAAGCTAATCGACGCGGCCTACTCCGATATAAAGGCCCGCGTCGAAAACGGCTAGGCCATCCAATGTTGTCGTGCACCGTTCCGATCAACCTTCGACCGCATCCCTTGAACGGTTCGAGCCGCTCCCGCCAAGAACGAGCCTTCCTCCACTGCGCGACGCGTTGAAGGAATTCGGAGTTGTGGCGAATCGTCACTCCGTCGTAGCGTCATCACGCTTATGGGGTCCCCAGACATATTTGCCTGAACGATTAATGTAGCCGACGCTCCCATCTTTGGTCTGCACCTCGGCCAATCCGTTATGGAAGGGCTTGGCGTTCCATAACTCCCGAGGCGCGATCATCATTTTTCCGGTCGTATCGACGTAGCCCCACTTTTTGTCGATCTGAACAACGGCGAGCCCTTCAGAGAAGCCATAGGTCAGGTCGAACTGTGGCGGAATGACGGTCTTTCCGTTGCGGTCGATGAAACCGTACTTCTTCCCGAAGAGCCACCGTGATAGACCGTCTGTGAAATCGCCCCAAGCCGAGGCGCAGTCTTGCTGTCCGCCGGGTGCAGGCAGGCGGAGAACTTGGTCTCCCGTCTTGTCGATATAGCCGCAATTCTTTTTTCGATTCACAGGTGCGAGACCGAATTGGAAGCTGCTGGCCCAATCGAAGCGCGCCGGAATCGCCCAATTCCCTGACCGGTCAATATAGCCCCACCCTGTATCACCGGATTCGGACTCCGTCGCCGCCGCCAAGCCCTCAGAGAACGGGTAAACATACGTGAACCGCGCCGGTATGACGAGCTTGCCGTCCTTGTCGATGAAACCTTTGCGCGGTGGAATAGCTGTCCCCCCGACTTCGATCATCGCCAAGCCATCGTGGAAGGCCGACTCTTCACCATTGCTATCGCTGATCATGCGGGCAGAATTCGGGGGTATAACGATCTTGCCAGTTTGATCGATGTAGCCCCAGCGGCCGTCGTAGCCCAAGACGGTGCCGGTGACTTGCACGTGAGCCAACCCCTCATGGAACTCCTCGGCCCACGGGAACGTTGGCTCAATGACTACGTTTCCGCTCGGATTGATGTAACCCCAACGTCCATCCCTCTCGAATCTTGCAAGTCCTTCGGAGAACTCTCCGACCGCGTCAAAACAGAGAGGAATGACAATCTGGCCAGTACGGTCGATGAATCCTTCGCGTTGATGCTCTTCGACTTCAAAGAGAGCATCGGTCTCCGAGAACTGGGCGGAATGCCCACGGCGCCAGCTTTTCAAGCATTCCATGTCTCTCGGTGTACCAGCGGCGATCAACGTCCCTTCCGGCGAAATCTCGCGTCCGGAACACCCGCCATTGTTCACGCGATATAGGGCGCATTCGCCTTCGCCGAAGTCGTTCGGTGTCCATTTCAACAGACCACGAAACCATTCGTATCGCCAGAGAAGAAGATGTCGGTCTGGAAAGATGAGCCAGTCCGCTCCATCAATTTTCAACAACGCGATCTGTGACTGTTGCGCGCGCACCTTTTCAACCAGATCATCCCGCTCCCGCAGCTTCATGTCTTTGGCAAACGTCTGCATGGCGTGTTCGCCGAAGGAAAGTCCATGCACATTGAACAAATACGCACGCCGATCGGGATGCTCGCGAAGCCAATCCATCAACCAAGTCACAGAAAGCGTGAGGTCCTCATATCGCGCTCCTGTTTTAAGAAACTCGTCGACTCCCTGGATTCGGCCTTCCTCCGAGAGGAAAATACCCTCAACCTCTAAGTTTGGGGGGAAGTCAGTCGTGTGCAGAGCGACGTGGAGGTTCGTTTCGTGTGGGCCGTTAGGACGCCATGACACACCAAACTCTGCATTGTGATAAGGGTTGATATCACTGGCGCTGATTGTGTAATGGCTGCGAAGCTTCGCGAGCGAATCGCCGGCGCGATCTTCGGCGCCGATTTTCTTCCATTCCGTGTCGATGCTCCTCATAACGGCTTCAGCTAGGTGGGAGTCGAATTCAGGGCCAGCAAGTCTCTCCTTATTTGTGCTCTTCGCAGGAAGTAGCGCCGAAATCGCGCGCGAAATGTCCGCGTTGTATGTTTCTCCGCTGTCGGCTCCGTGGACTGTCCAAGGAAGCATAAACTCGTAGTACGAGTGTGAAGTCAAAGTGATCTGGGAATCATCAGAGAACTTAATCTTGACCTCAGCATTCGGATAGTCATCAGAGCTGGTGTAACTAAAAAGGCTTGGAAGTACACCTCCGATCTTCTCTGGGTTCGTAAACGTGGACTCAAACAATGCCTTCTGGCGCGCAGTAGTCTTGGGCATCATCTCGGGCATTCGATCTTCGACAAGCGCTAAGTGGGATTGAAGCCAACTTTTCGTTATTCCCAAGTTGGCGGGATCGGGCTTGGGAATCGGTGTCCTTTCGGCGGCGGCCACCAGTGCCCCAACTAGGGCCGGCTTCACGGGTTGGCCGTCCCGTTCGAAGCCATCGGATGTTCGTAGTATCGTCACCGTAAGGCGCTGAGGTGTTCCAAGACCTCCCCAGCCGGAACAAATCACAATCTCCCGAACCTCCCTATGAGTTTGAGCAGGCAGACTAGCTCCCAGGACGAGCAGGCTGAGACCGACCCAACGGGCTGGAGAAGACATAGAGACATTCTCCCCTATTCGCTTGAACTTCTGATGATGGTTTTCAGACTTGGCGTTGTCCTGACTAGGTGTGGGGACCTGTCTTTTTACCGGCACCGTTCTTCAAGCAGGGAAGAGCCACAGAAAATCGAATCGAAGTTATAACAAGACTCACGCTACCCCTTTCGCTTGCCCCGCGGCCGCACATAGTGGAACCGGATCAAATAAATATTCTCGCCTCGACCATGTTTCGCCACCTTGAGCAGGTCCAGAACGCCAAGGAATCCCGATTCTCGCGCCAACTCCGGAGTAATATCCGGAAACCCGATCGGTTCAATCGAATCGACTTCAATCTCCCCTTCCTCCATACGGTATCGCGCGCCCACGCGGACACGCGGACTCATCCATATCCGCACACTGCAAGTGATCTCTCCCCGTCGTATCCCTTCGCGCAGCCGCTTAGTGAACACCATGAAGAAAGCTTACGTCCAACGCCGCCGATCGCCTAGTTTGCAAAAACGCTGCCCACACGACGCGATCCTAAATGGGCGCTTGATAGCGGCGCAGCCGCGCGGCCGCGGCGAGGAATACTGCAGCGACGACCAGCCCGATCCACAACCCCGGACTGCTAAGGAATGTTCCTGCCGTGATATGTGTCATGGGCCCCGATGGGAACATATTGTCCGGGGAGTCAAACGCTGGCGCCGCTCCGATCAATCGCGACCCCACCAAAGCCGCGAAATGCCCGGTACGGAACACGATGAGTTCAACGCCGCCAATGGCGACCAGCGGTAATGCAGCCCAAAGAAATGTCGCGCGTCGCGCCCATCCGGATACCAGAAGCAGCCAGCAATAGATTGGCAAAGGCCAAAGCGCATGGGCCGTCAAAATGTGGTAGAGCGTCAGCAGCGACATCCGGAAGAACGACAACTTCGTCCACAGCGCCGCCACACTCTGACCTCTCCCCACTATAATCAAGCTACTCAACAGCAACATGATCCCCTGCATGGCGACGATGATCGCAAAGGTGAGTAGCGGCAGAACGACGAGGGGAATGCTCACCTTCGCGAGCACTGTGGTGAGATCGGATACTGGCAGCGACTTCCAGAACAGGATGCTGCGATCGCGGCGCTCGGAGTGCAGCGCATCGAGACAATAGAACACGCTCACGATAATGCAGGTAAGCATCATCAGACCCGCCGCTATGTCGTATGGCTGGGTAACCGCTTCGCTGGCATGCGCAGAATCGAGCCTAAACGACTTCTCCCAAATGCCCGCGATCGCGCTAATCGAGAAAGCGAACAGAGCAACCGCAGCCACGGCTAATGACGCAATGTAGATGGAACGGTTCTCCCATAATTCACGGCGCACCGACCAATAGAAGGCGCGAGTTGCCGGGAAGGCCGCAGGCGCGACACTCTGAGCTTGGACGGATTCGGAAATCGCATTCGATGGAGTACTCATCTGCCTGCTCCTTGCGCCTGCGCGCTTTGCTCGCCCATCACAGCAACGAACAAATCGGCGATGCTGGGCGTGCGCACCTCGCCAAGCGCCGCGAGTTGCTGGCGATCCACACCATCGAACAGCAGGATGCTGCCACCGAACACCTGGCGCTCGTGTGCCGGTTTGAGCGCCCGCGCTGCGGGGGCCTTCTCCGGATGCACCATCACTTCCAGATAGCGCGACTCAAAATCGTCCATGCTGCTTTGGAACACGATGCGGCCACGGTTCATGAACATGAGATCGGTGAGCACGTGCTCGATCTCTTCCACCTGATGCGTCGTCACCACGATCGTGCGGCTCCGATCGAAGTAGTCGTTCAGCAGGGAATCGTAAAACTGCTTGCGATACAGGATGTCGAGGCCCAGTGTCGGTTCGTCCAGCACCAGCAACTTAGCGTCAATGGCCATGACCAAAGCGAGGTGCAGCTGGGTCACCATGCCCTTCGACAATTCCCGGACCTTGCTCGCGAGCCGGATTGAGGTTTTCGCCAAGAATCCTTCTGCCTTAGCGCGATCGAAGCGCGGATGCACACCGACGATGTACTCCAGTAACTGGGAAACCCGCGCCCAGCGCGGAAGCACGGCAACATCCGCAATGAAGCACACATCCCGCATGAGTTGATCGCGCTCGCTCCACGGGTCGCGTCCAAGTACCCTCAGCTCCCCTTCGTATGCCGTGAGGCCGAGAATCGCGTTGAGCGCGGTAGTCTTGCCGGCGCCGTTGGGACCGATGATCCCGAGAATCCGTCCTTCTTCCACCCGCAGATCGACGCCGTCCAGCGCGGTGGTTTTGCCGAAGGTCTTGCGCAACCCGCGGGCTTCTATGCATGCCATGGCTTCAACGCTCCCTCTTTGGAGGATTCGACTCGTGGGGTTTTGCCGGCGCGCCATCGGATGATGGAGATTGGGCTGGGTGGGTTGCCCCGTTCAACAGTTCGTTCGCCGTAAGGCCGAGCCGCTCGATGGTCGCCCGGACCCTCGGCCACTCTTCTCCCAGGAACTTCTGTCGTTCTGCCTTAAGCAACAGTTTGCGCGCACCGGCATTGACGAACATCCCTAAGCCTCGCTTGGACTCAACCAGTCCTTCGTCCACTAGTTGTTGATAGCCCTTGAGGACCGTAAGCGGATTAACCCGATACTCAGCCGCGACATTTCGCACGGAAGGCAGCGGATCGCCTTCCTTGAGAACGCCATCCAGAATCATCGCGACCACGCGGTCGCGAAGCTGGCGGTAGATCGGCTGACTGTCATTCCACTCACGGTCCATCTGGGTTTCCCGTTCGCCTTTCCGTCGTCGCTGTCTGTCACTCTGTCCGCTTCAAGTCGAAGTGCGCGTGCATAGGCTTGTCCCCAGGCATCATATACGTCCAGTCCTCGATGTGGTGATTCGAGTCGATGAAGGTGAACACCGCGTGGTGCATGTGTCCGTAATCCGTGCTGCCCGAGATGTCGGAAAAGTCGAATTCCACCGACTTCCCGTCCGCCGAGGGCCTGGCCAGCATGCGCGGCCGGTTTCCCGCGTCGCAATAATGAACCAGTGTAAGGCGGCCTCCGTCCACATAGAACATCGTGACCGGATGGTCGTACTTAGCCGCGTCCAGCGGGGTTCCCGCTTCCTGCATTTCATGCACGAGCGCGTTTCCCCTGGAGGTCACGCGCATCGAAATGTGCAAGGGCTTGCCGTCCGACATTTCGGGCTGTGGTGGGTCAACGGTCACAGGACCTTCCCAATTTCCTGCCAGGCTCTTCATCGTTTCGAAAGACTTCTGTGCCTCCGGCGACGCCACCTGGTCGGTGGCCTTGTGCGCGTCATGCTGCGCGAACGCCACCGTGGTGAGCGACATCAAAGCAACGAACAACATCAAGCAAATGGTTTTCATGTTCTTTCTCCTCATGATTCCGTACTCTCCGCCCCCGAGGCTCCAGCTAAGGGAGTCAAGCTAGAGGGCACTTCGAGTGCGTTTTACTGTTATAGTTAACTATAACACTAGAATGTGTGTCAAGAGTTTTCTTTGTCTTTTTTCGCGTTCAGCCCGCATCCAGCTAAAAATATAAGGCCACTGGTAGCGGCAGCTTGATCTTCTTTAGAATGAATACTTACGAGAAAGCCCCGAAGGGCCCCACTCCGCTAGGGATTCAGGCATTGGGCATACCGCCGAACTGGCTTCAGAACATCCGCTAACCATAAGCGACCTTTGTTAAGATGGCTCAAGCCATGGCTGTCCAACGCGAACAACTCGAAGCCGACGTCCTGATCGTCGGCGCTGGCCCCGCCGGTCTCTCTTGCGCCCTGCATCTCGCCAATCTCATCAAAGAACACAACGAATCCGGATCCAAACCTCCGCTCTCCGCCGAAAATATCTACGTCCTGGAAAAAGGCCGCGAAATCGGCGCCCACCAACTCTCCGGCGCCATCATGAATCCCAAAGCCCTCGCTGAACTGGTCCCCGACTTCGAAAAGTCCGCGCCGCTCGACACGCGCGTCACCGATTCCGCCGCACTCCTCTTCACCAAAAATTCCTCGTTCCGTTTTCCCATTACTCCGCGGCCATTCCAGAACAAAGGCAATTACGTAATCTCTCTCAACAAGCTCACGAAATGGCTGGGCGGCCTGGTCGAAGCCGCAGGCGTCAACGTTTTCAAAGAATTTGGCGGCGCTCAACTCATCTACGAAGGCGAAGGCATCGCCGGAGTCATCACAGAAGACAAAGGCCTCGACAAAAACGGTAAGCCCAAAGACAACTACACCCCCGGTTACGAACTCCGCGCCAAAGTCACTGTCCTCGCCGAAGGCCCACGTGGCTCGCTCACAAAAGATCTAGTCGCCACAAAAAAGCTCGACAACATCAACCCGCAAATCTACAGCCTCGGCATAAAAGAATTGTGGGACGTCCAGCCCGGTAAGATCGCTCCCGGCTATGTCGCCCACACGCTAGGCTGGCCCGTCTCCACCGACATGTACGGTGGCGGCTGGATCTACGGCCTCTCGAATAATCGCGTCTCCATCGGCCTCGTCATCGGCCTCGAATGCGCCAACCCGCAATTCGATCCGCACGCCGCATTTCAAACCTGGAAGACGCACCCGTTCCTCAAAAATCTTCTCGAAGGCGGCAAACTCGTCCGCTACGGCGCAAAATCGCTCCCCGCCGGCGGCTGGTATTCCATGCCCCGCAATTACGTCGACGGCGCCCTCATCATCGGCGATTCCGGCAGCTTCCTCGACTCCCAACGCCTCAAAGGCATTCACATGGCGATGAAGAGTGGCATGCTAGCCGCGGAAACAATTTTCGAAGCACTAAAAACCGGCGACGCCTCCGCAAAAACGCTCAGCGCCTTCCCCCAAAAAATCGACCAAAGTTACATAAAAAAAGAACTCCGCGCCGTACGCAATTTCCACCAGTCCTTCAAGTACGGTCTCTACGGCGGCCTCTTCCTCGGCGCCCTTCAACAAATTTCCGGCGGCCGCGGCCTGATCGATCCCATGCACGTCCACGCCAGTTACGAAGACTACAAAAAAATCAACGGCCGCCCCGCCCCCGAGCGCTTCAAAGGCGATGGCAAACTCACCTTCGACCGCCTAACTGACGTCTACCACTCCGGCACGCGCCACGAAGAAGACCAACCCTGCCATCTCCACGTCGCCGACACAAATATCTGCTCCACGAAATGTGTGGAAGAGTATGGCAACCCCTGTCAGTATTTTTGTCCTGCGGCAGTTTACGAAATGGCGAAAGACCCGAACGGCACTCTAAAACTGAAGATCAACGCAGCGAATTGCGTCCACTGCAAAACCTGCGACATCGCCGATCCCTACCAAATTATAAATTGGGTCGTACCCGAAGGCGGCGGCGGTCCCAATTACGAAGGCATGTAACGGAAGATCCGGCAACGCGCGCTGCCGAAGACACAACGCAAGATCACGGTAACAAGCCGTACACATCGATTTCTGATCTCGTGCCTATGTACACTCGCCCGTTCGCTACCGTTGGCACGGTGAATTTGACGGCGTTTCCAGCCGCGTTTCCAGCTGCCTGGGAGCTATTCCATAGCTCGGTCGCGAGATTCGTTGCATCATACGCGTGCAATATCGCAGGGCCATTGGAACAGCAAGGCGTGCCATAAGCGCTTGCGTCAATGGCCCAGACGATCGCGTTGGCCGTGCCCGTCGCCGAGACGGAAGGTGTCGCGCCAGGAAATCCGAAGGACCCCGGGGATTTAGAAGTCCGCGACGTGTTAAATTGCCCCGTCGCGGTGTTGAACGCAAACGTTTCCAGGCTTGCGCCAATCGGCGCCACGTACAGCGCGTTGTTAAAGAACGCTGCCGTCGAGAAAATTCCGTTGCCCACCGAGAACTTTTGCACCGCGTTGGAATCATTCGGCGTGAAATTCCCTCCATACCCGCCAAGATTGTCGCGGTCCAGCAAAAACATATTTCCTTCTTTTCCTCCGCCGATCAGAAGGTGTTGGTGCGGAGCGCCCACCGGCTGGTCCACCAATATGGCGGCGCCTCCAGACCCGTGGTCTGTGTCGTTTCCTTCCAGGCTCAGCTGGTCCGCGGGCGTGAAATAGCTCGCCACGGACAGCCCGCCCAAAGTGCTCAACTTTACCGTGCTGTCGCCGTAATCCGATCCGCCCGAGTTCGCGTCAAATGTTCCGTTCCCCGTCAGAAAATATAAATTCCCCGACGAATCTGCCGCCGGCGCTCCTCCTGACATCCAAATCCCCGAGTCGCTGCCGTTTGGATTCATGTTAAGCGTGGCTGCGATTGCCAGCGTCGACGCATTAAATCCGACCACCCAGCCATGATAGGGCGTGTTATCTCCGTGCGAGGCCCATGTCACGTACACCACTCCGTTCGAAAGCACCAATCCCGGCCGCTGATTCTGCGTCAGCGTATTGAAAGCCAAGTTCCCTCCGCTCGAACCGTCACCCGTTCCTGGGACGCTGATCGCCGACGTAATATTTGCCGGTCCACCGAATTTCTCGCTCCCATCAATCAAGCTCAATGCATGGAGCCGCTGGAAGCACGGAGACGGATTCCCCGGCGTGCAGCTCGCTCCGCTCGTCTTGCTCTTGCTGACCACGTACAGCGTATTCGACGACGGGTCGATCACCGGTGTCCCGATGATGCCGATGTCCGGATAGATATCGGTGGTGTTGGCATCGTTGTAAGACACATAAGTCTCGCCGTTCCCCAGAAGCGAAGCGCTCCAGTATTTCACGCATGGGTTCGCGTCCGCGTCGAACGCGTATACCGTGTCGTGCGTGGTCGCCGCAAACACCACGTTGTGCGTCGCGCCTTGGATGGGCAGGTTCGCCACCCACAGAGGCTGTGCATACATCGCCCCATCCGTCGCGCAAGAGAACAGCTTTCCAAACGTGGCCGTCGCCACGTTCGCCGTCGTCAGTGCGTACTCCTGCGAGTTCACGCCGTCGCGCGAGAGATCGTTGTGATACGTAAACACGCCGGCGAGGTCGGTCACTCCAATCGTTGCCGAAGCGCTCTTCGTCACGTCCGCCACGCTCGTCGCGGTCACGGTCACCACACCCGCCGAACTTGGCGCGACAAAAGTAGCCGCTGACGTGCTCTGTGTACTAAAGCTTCCGCTCGACGCGCTCCACGTGACGCCGGCGCTGCCCACATCGTTCGTCACCGTCGCCGTGAACGGCATCGTCTGCGAGATTGTCAATCCTCCTCGTACCGGGCTGATCGTCACGCTAATGTTGTTGCCTGACGACGCCTGTGTCGTTGCACTTGCCGTGTTTGAGTACCCGCTGTTGTTTCCCGCCGCGTCATTTGCGCGCACCCGATACGAGTACGAAGTAGAAGCCGTTAATCCCGTGTCGTTAAAGGTGGTCGTTGTCGGGGTGGCAATCTGAACAAAGTTTGCGCAAGCCGCTCCCGAGCAGCGTTCCACTTTGTACCCGGTTACACCGACGTTGTCTGTCGAAGCCGTCCACGTCAGACTAATCTGCGAAGTCGACGCCGCTGTCGCCGTCAGGTTTGTCGGCGCTGTTGGCGGGGTTGTATCCGGCGGTGTCTGTGTCGTTGCACTTGCCGTGTTCGAGTACGCACTGTTGTTTCCCGCCGCGTCATTTGCCCGCACGCGGTAGGAATACGAAGTCGAAGCCGTTAATCCCGTGTCGTTAAAGGTGGTCGTTGTCGGGGTGGCAATCTGAACAAAGTTTGCGCAAGCCGCTCCCGAGCAGCGCTCCACTTTGTACCCGGTTACACCGACGTTGTCTGTCGAAGCCGTCCAGGACAAATTAATCTGCGAGGTCGGGGCTGCTGTCGCCGTCAGATTCGTCGGTGCTGTCGGCGGGGTTGTATCCGGCGTGGCCGGAGTCGTCGCGCTGGCTGTATTCGAATAACCGCTCAAATTCCCAGCCGCATCCGTGGCTCGCACGCGATATGAATAGGAAGTCGAAGCCGTCAACCCCGTATCGCTAAAGCTGGTAGTCGCGGGTGTCGCAATCTGCACAAAATTTGCGCAAGCGGCTCCCGAGCAGCGTTCCACCTTGTATCCCGTTACACCCACATTGTCCGTCGACGCCGTCCAGGAAAGATTGATCTGCGTTGGCGAAGGCGCGGAGGCGGTCAGATTCGTCGGTGCCGTGGGTGGTGTCGTATCCGGCGGCGCCGGAGTCGTCGCGCTAGCCGTGTTCGAGTACGCGCTGTTGTTTCCAGCCGCGTCATTCGCCCGCACGCGGTACGAATACGAAGTAGAAGCGGTCAATCCAGTATCGCTAAAGGAAGTCGTTGCAGGCGCTGCGATCTGCACAAAGTTCGCACACGCCGCTCCGGAGCAGCGCTCCACTTTGTACCCGGTTACACCGACGTTGTCTGTCGAAGCGGTCCACGACAAAATAATCTGCGTACTCGAAGCTGCCGTCCCCACCAGATTCGTTGGCGCTGTTGGTGGCGTAGTGTCTGAAGCCGCTGGCGTCGTGTCCGAGAAGACATTCGAATACGCGCTGTTATTGCCCGCTGCATCCGTCGCGCGCACCCTGTAGGAATACGCAGTCGATGCACTCAATCCAGTGTCATTAAATGTAGCGCTTACCGGTGTTGCAATTTGCGCAAAATTCGCGCAGCCCGCCCCAACGCAGCGCTCCACTTTATACTGTGCAACTCCCACATTGTCCGTCGAAGCCGTCCACGAAAGATTGATCTGGGTAGCCAGAGTCGCCGTGGCCGTCAAATTCGCCGGCGCGGTTGGCGGAGTCGTGTCTGGTGGCGGATCAGAAGAGGAACTCCTCACGGAACTACATCCAGCTAGCATCCAGGCGCACATGGACGCGATCACAACCCAATAGAAATACCCGCGCACAACCCGGGTTGCACTTCCGCTGATCATCGTGGACTCCAGTTGGGATTCCGCCACGCTTTTGAATCTATGGAAAGTCGTCCACCGGGACAAAGTGACGACATCCTTATCCAGCAAAAGTACCACCACCGCGGTTCACTCGAAACCCTACGAAAGGACAGTCTTGTACCTGAACCCTGGGACAGGCGAACGCCTGCCCTCCAGAATGCTAACATCTGCCAAAGTTCGCGTCACCCGCTTCGAGACCAAAGCCTGTGAAAGAAGGACCTCATCCGATCTACAACTGACCCTTGTGCAGGCGCTGGCGTCGCAGTTTTCGGAGCCGCCACAGTAGGAGGCGGTGGTGCCGTGGCAGCCGCCGTTGCGACCGTCTCCTCTTCCACACGGCCCTGAAATACCAGCGTAGGCCGCACTCGTACCCGCCTCACAATCACCATCAACCTCGGATCCGGCTCGGCCTGCACTTTCGCATTCGCGTCAAATCTCAGCGGCGGCATAATCACGGTGTAGATCGGCTCTTCTTTCTTATCCGATTTTTCGTCAGCCCCAGCCGGCGCCTCGCTCGCACGCGGAGCGGTTTCGCCGTTTCCGCTTTCGCCAACCCGCGCCGCCGTTCCAATCCCCGGCGCAGGAATCGTCCTGGATCTCGCGATCTGCAATTCGCATTTGCACTGTCCCGCGCCGTTGCGCATCGCGTCGATTTGCGCGTTCTGCAGCATGACGTCCACGCCCTGCGGCACGATCACGCTCCGCCCCGTAAGTTGCTGCTCTACGCGCAGAGCTCCGCGATACGTGCGAAGGCACATCATCCCTGGACTCTCGAATCCCACAAGAACCTCCCGCGGGTCATCGCCAATCGCTACTGTCTGCGCTTGGATCTCCGCCGTATACACCGTCAGCGCCGGTTCTCGTTCCAACATCGCATGTATCGCTCCGCTCTCCAGCGCCACCGTCAGTGACCCACCAGATTTCAGCACGGAAAAATGTGCCGGCCCGCAAATGGAAATCTGTCCGCCTTCCACCAGGCTGATCCGCGCCTGCCCAGACTTCACCAGAACGTCGCTCCCGCTCCGCAGAATTGTTTTCGTCTGCCCGCCTACCACTTCCACGCTCATCGGCCCCGTCACACGGATGTCTTCGCCTTCGATCAATCCCACCGTATCGCCCGCTGGCTGATCCGGAGCCGTCCCAGCCGCAATCTTCGCTGCCGCCACAACCAAAAATCCCGCACACAGCACCGCGCACACCGCAGCCAAAAGCCGCACCCGCCGCACCGATCCACGCATATAAACTCTGAGCAACACTCTTTATTAGTCTCCCGTAACCCGGGCAAGAAACTCTCGCCTATACTACTAAGTCTCGCAAAATACCGCGACGAAGCGATTTGGAGTGCGGCAGCCCAGCTGCCGCTTTTCCCAATGACCAGCACGACGCCATATTTGGCGAGCCCAAATAGTCGCCTATACTGCATGCTACGCTGCCAACTCAGCAGGCGCATCCATAAACCATGACCAGCCCCGACGCACCCGGCGCCGCATTACCCGATCCCGCGCACGATCCCGCCCAAAAAGTCTCTCCCGATCCCATCGGCGCCCACTACGACACTCGCCTGCCCGACCTTCCCTGGTCGCGCCGCATCCAAATCCCCTTCATCGCGGCGGCCGTTTACAGTGTGATTCGCATTCTCGGCCCCACGTTGCGCTTCGAAGTCCTAGGCTGGCAAAACGCCGAGCGCGTCCACGCCTCAGGCAAGCGCTGCATCTGGGCTTTTTGGCATCGCGTCATCATCCCGATTGTTTGGTGGCACCGCAATCACGGCGTCGTGGTCATGAACACCACCGCCTTCGACGGTCAGTGGACTCGCAAGGTAATCGAATGGCTAGGGTTCGGCACAGCGCAAGGAAGTTCTTCACGCGGAGGTCTCCGCGGCTTGGCGGTTATGGCGCGCCGCCTCGAAGAAGGCGTCGATTGCGCGTTCACCATTGACGGTCCGCGCGGCCCTCGCTACATCGCCAAGCCCGGCCCGGTCATGCTCGCCAGAAAAACCGGCTGCCCCGTCTTGGTCTTCCACATCGGCGTAAGCCGCGGCAAAACCTTCGAGAAAACCTGGGACCACTTCCTACTCCCCGCCCCATTCGCCCGCGCAGTAATCCTCTTCGCCCCGCCCATCTACGTGCCGCCTGACGCCAACGCCGAACTCCTCGAAGCAAAACACGCCGAGATGCAGCACGAACTAGAACGCGTCCGCGACATAGCCGAATCCTGGTTTTCCCTAAACGAGTTCGATCGCCAGAAGTACCGCACTGAATTCTCGCGTTGAAGGTGTCAGTTGTAGGGGAGGGCTTGTTTACACTGCTTGCCCTGAGGAACGAAGGGAGTTTCGAAGGGCCCCGTCTTTCCTCTAGCAGGGAAGCCCAAACACCGCTCGCCAGTTCGAACCGCCCGCCTATCGCGGCGAGACGCCTCTCATCTTTACTTCTTTACATCGCTACTTCGTTCCCTCTCAATTCCCATTCCCAACCCGCTCCCCCAACTTCACCGGCACATCCATCTTCTTCCCGCCTCGATACACCGTCACGCTCACCGTATCTCCCGGCCGCTTCCGGTTCAAAACTAAATTCATATCCGACTGACTTCCAATCTTCTGCCCGTCAATCGCCACAATTACATCCCCGCCAATCGTAATCCGCTGCATCCCCGCCTGCGCGGCACGGTTTCCGCCGTGTAACCCCGCCACTGCCGCAGGTCCGTCCTTCGTCACTTCCTCGATCAGCAATCCCTCTTGCACCGGAAGATCGAGCGCCTCCGAAAGCCATCCACCCACCGACAAAGTCTGCGCGCCAAGAAAAGCCTGCCGCACTCTCCCTTCCGTCATCAAATCGTGCGCAATCCGCTTCGCCGTATTCACCGGAATCGCAAACCCAATGCCCGCCGTCGTTCCGCTCGGCGTGTAAATCGCCGAATTGATCCCGATCACTTCTCCATGCGAATTGATCAGCGGACCACCGGAATTTCCTCGATTGATCGCCGCATCTGTCTGAATCGCTTCGTCGATCAATGTCGTTTGGCTGGTCTGCACCGTGCGTCCCAACGCGCTTACCACTCCTGTCGTCAATGTGCTCTGAAATCCAAACGGGTTCCCGATCGCCAGAACTTTTTGCCCCACTTGCAGCTTTGACGAATCGCCCAACGGCAGCGCCGCCAGCGTCTTGCCCTTCGGCTCGATTTTTAGCAGCGCCACGTCGTTCCGCTGGTCCGCTCCAATAAATTTCGCCACATAGCGCGTCTGGTCGCCCAGCACCACTTCAATCGACTGCGCCTCTTGCACCACATGGAAGTTCGTCAAAATGTAGCCGCGAGGATCGATCAAGAACCCCGACCCCGCCCCTTCCACCGGTACCGGGTCCATAAAAAAATCATATTCGGTCGCCTTCGTCAAAACATTCGCCACCGCCGCTGATGCCTGCCGGTAAACTCGCACATTGATTGACTCATCGTCAGTCAGCGCCGCATCTCGCGCAGAAACTTGCGTCACCTCTGTCCCCGCCACCGCTTCCGGCGCTCCTGCCCCCGTCCCCAAAGGCAACGCCTCCACCTTCTGCGGCTGCCGCTGTCCCCAACGTCCTCCGGCCCAATACGCCCCGGCAATTATTGCCACCGCCACAACAATCAACCGCACGACGTTCGACCCTTTTCCCGCACTCATATTCTCAATCCTTCCTCGACTCCACCTAGATCCAACGATACCACACGCATTTTGCGTCGTAAGGGCACGGCACGTTTACCCTGAGCTTCGAAGGGCCGTACCCGCTCTTCCTTCTTCTCTTTTCTTAGACGTTTACCTCCGCCAGTTCTCATCGACTCACTGTCTTTTTCTTTCCTTATTTCCTTACCTCTTTACTTCCTTACTTCTTTACGTCGCTTTTCTCCCCGGTTCTCAATCTGCCTGCCAACTCCCCGACCTGCCGCCGCGTCTCCTCGAGCGACCCCGAACAATCAATCTTCTCCGTAGCGTATTTCAATTTCTCCTCCGCCGGCATCTGCGCCGCAATCCGCCTCCGCGCCTCCACTTCGCTCAACCCTCGCGCCAACAATCTCTCCATCTGCTGCTCGGGCCGGCACCAAGCCACCACCAACCCGTCCAAATTTTTCTGATACCCCGCCTCCACCAACAAAGCCGCCTCTACAAAGGCCGCATCCGCGACGCCACTTTTCTCCCACTCCGCAAATTGCCGCACCATCTCTTCTTCCACCCGCGGATGCACAATCGCATTCAATCTTTTCAATTTCTCCACGTTCGCAAACACGATCGCACCGAGCTTCCCACGATCTATCCGCCCGTCCACTCCAACAACGCCTTCCCCAAATTCGGCGACAATCTCCCCGTAAGCCCGCGTCTCCGGCTCAATCACCGAATGCCCCAACCCATCCGCGTCAATCACATGAAATCCCAACTCGCGCAACATACCCGCAACGGCGCTCTTCCCGCTGGCAATGCCCCCGGTAATTCCCAGCCGCTTCATCCCCGGCCGCTACCGCCCGCCCGAACCAGACGGTCCGCCCGCCGAAATCGTCCGCGGAATCGCCTTCGCTCGCCGCATCCGCGCCGCCTTCACCGTATTGCTCATCAACATCGTGATCGTCATTGGCCCCACGCCCCCGGGCACCGGTGTCAACGCTCCTGCCACATTCACGGCATCAGGATGCACATCCCCCATCAACGCATTCCCCTTCGCCAGGAATTTTTCCAAGCGGGTAGGGAAGTTCCGAAACAATCCTTCCGCCTCAGCCAAGTCCGTCACCCGATTCGTCCCCACATCAATCACCGCAGCCCCAGGCCGAAGCCAATCCGCCTGCACAAACCCCGCCTTCCCCATCGCCGCCACCACAATGTCCGCTCCGCGCACAACGTCCGCCAAATTCTTCGTCTTCGAATGGCAAATCGTCACAGTAGCGTTCGCATGCATAAGCAGTAGCGCCATCGGCTTCCCCACAATATCGCTCCGCCCCAGCACAACCGCGTTCGCTCCCTCAATCGCAATATCATTCCGCCGCAAAATCTCCATGCACCCTGAGGGCGTGCATGCCACCAACCCCGGTCTACCGCTAACCAATCTCCCCAAATTCACGGGATGAAATCCATCCACATCCTTCGCCGGATCCACAGCCTCTAGCACGCGCTTCGTATCCACCTGCACAGGCAAAGGCAACTGAATCAAAATCCCATCGGTATCATTGTCCCGGTTCAAATCCTCCACAATCGCCAGCATCTCCGCTGTAGTCGCGCTACTCGGCGGCGTAATCAACCCGCTCCCCATCCCCAACTGCTCGCAAGCCGCAATCTTGCTCTTCACATAAAGCTGCGAAGCCGGATCGTTCCCCACCAACACCGCCGCCAACCCCGGCCGTATCCCTGCCGACGAAAGTATCGCCACCTCATCCTTCAACTCCCCAAACATCGCATCCCGTATCTTCGCCCCATCCAAAATTTTCGCCGTCATTCCATCCCCTCTAATGGCTCTTTGTACTCTTTGTAGCGCCGGGCTTTAGCCCGGCACTTCTAGAATTCAGCCGCCCACATCCGTCGCCGCGCGATGCTCGATGATCTAAACGTAACAAATTGTCCCCCACTTCGCCCCTTTGTGTCATCTCAACGCACGTCTCGATCGTATAGCCGTTCCGATCGGCGTCCTAATTAGCGTCTGCAGTCGAGTGGCCAGACAGGTGTATCTTCAAGCCAGGAGGTTGCGATGCGGCGAACATACTTTCTTATTACTGCAGTCTTCGGACTCTCGATGGCTGGCTTTGCTCAGACGACTTCGTCGGACTCACAGACAATGCAATCGTTGCTGACCGAAGTTCGGCAACTTCGTCAAGACTTGCAGGTTTCATTTACGAGAATGGAGAGCGCCCAAATTCTGCTTTCGCGGTTGCAGATTCAACAAGTGGCCGTTTCGCGTGCGTCGCAACACTTGGACGACGCCCGTACCAAGCTTGCAGAAGTTCAGGTCGTCATCAGGAGCGAAACGGCCGAGATCAAACATTACGAAGATGCCCCGGGCAACGGAGAGAACCAAGCGCAGGCCGAAGCTGCCCTCAACCATGCCAAGTCCGACCTTGAAGTCTCAACGAATCTTGCTCAGCAGCGCCAGTCAATAGAAACGGACGCCGAGCTGCAGTTGCGAACGGAACAGGACAAACTCAGCAGGCTCGAATCTCTATTGGACGAACTCGTTGAGAAAATCGGGAACCCATCGCAACCCAATCGCTTACCGCGCTGACTTGGCCGATAGATCGGAAGACGGTAGTCGCGCTGAGCGTCCAGCAACGCCTAAGCGCACACGAACGTAACAAATTGTCCCCCACTTCGCCCCTCTCTGTCACGTTAGCCCACAGCTGCGTGGTGGCTCAGTCTCCGGTTGCTGCGCTAATCAGCGCTTTGGTCCGTATCACCCAAATGTTGACCGCTGAATATTTCTTCTATATTGTATGTTTAATGTCCAGTCGCGATTATCTAGGCGAATTTGAACACATTGTGGTCTTGGCTCTTCTGCGGCTTGGTGATCGGGCCTACGGAGTTACGGTAAGGCAGGAGATCGAAGTACGTATTGGTCGTGAGGTGTCCATAGGCGCGATCTATGCCACGCTTGATCGTCTGGAGGCAAAGGGATACGTCAAGTCGCGCCTTGGCGATCCCACGCCGGAGCGCGGCGGACGCTCCAAGCGGTTCTTCCGTGTCTCAGCCAAGGGAACTGTGGCAGTAAATCGCACACACCGCGCACTCCAGAGCATGACTGTGGGACTCGATCTCGTCAGGAGCTACTAATGGTGACGAAATCATCTCTCATTCAGCCTCCGCGCCTCGCCGTTTGGCTCGTGAATCTGTTCACTCCATACAAGCAGTCAGATTCAATCCTAGGGGACCTGATAGAGGAATTCTCTGACCTTGCATCGAAGTCGGGGATGGCCTTCGCGCGCCGCTGGTATTGGCGGCAAAGCGTTAGAACTGTCGCACACCTGATCGGCTCTGGATTCCTTGGCGGACCTTGGCAGATAGCTGGGGTCGTGGTGTTGGGCTTTTCGCTGTACTTCTTTTGCGGTGGAAGACTCGAAGAAGCCGTCGTCGCCTTTCTTAATTTCGGAAGACACCCACATGACAACCCTTATTATACTTGGTCGCAAGCGCAGGCTCGAATCCGCTTGATAGTGTACGGCGACTTGGTGGGACATCTTCTTTTGTCGCTGTTCATCGGCTGTATCGTTGCAGTGGCTGTCAAGGGCAGAGAGATGGTAGCTGCCATTACGTTAGCCTTTGTTCTTTGGGTCCCCCCAATGGCGTTCTTCTTAGTTTGGTCGGCGAGGCACGGGCCTTTCTATCCCCTACAAATGATAATCCCTCTCAGCGATTCAATTATGATTCTCTTTGGAGGAGGAATTGTCCGAAAGATTAGATCGGTCGCCGCACCTCGGACAACTCCTGTGTAGTCGCGTTGTCGGAAACTGACCCAGCACCCAAGCCTGTGATCCAGAGCGTAGCGAGGATCTGCTTTTCTCCTTTTTCTTCCTCTGCGCGACTCCGCGTACTCTGCGCCTCTGCGTTATCTTTTTCTTATGTTTCTTCCGCCGCCTCGCCCCGCCGTATAATCTCCCCATGTCCTCCCCCGCACCAACCCAGAATCCCTCCCCCCACCTCCGCATCCACTCCATCAATATCTACGTCCGCGACCAGGACCGCAGTCTCCGCTTCTACGTCGACCAACTCGGCTTCCACCTCGCCTACGACGCCAAACTCCAATCCGGCGAACGCCTCGTCGCCGTAGCCCCTCCCGACGGCCAAGCCGTCCTCACCCTGATCGCCCCCAAGCCCGACTCTCTCGACTTTAAACTAGTCGGCCGCTCCACCCGCCTGACCCTCATCACCGAAGACGTCCTCGCGAAATATCAAGAATGGTCCAAACGCGGCGTCCGCTTCCAACACACCCCTCGCCTTCGCCGCATCAAGTTCGACGCCGAAACGCGCCAGGTCCGCAACGCCGCTGAATCCCCACTCCTAGGCGAAGAAACTCCCATCTGGGGAGGCGTTTCCACGCGCTTCCGCGATCCCGATGGCAACACCTTCTCCCTCGTCAGCTTCGACGAAATCACTCACGCCCTCGAAGCCCAGCGCCGCGCCAACGCCGCCAAGCAAGAACTCGACCGCCGCGCCGCCCAGGAACTGGAAATCGCCAACGAAGTCCAATGCCGCCTCTTCCCTCAACACCGTCCGCCGATCCCCGCGCTCGACTATTGCGGCCGCTGCTTCCCAGCGCGCGCCGTCGGCGGCGATTATTACGACTTTCTCGACCTCGGCCCCGATCGCTTCGGTCTCGTCATCGGCGACGTCTCCGGCAAAGGCATCGCCGCTGCGCTCCTCATGGCCAATCTACAAGCCAATCTCCGCAGCCAATGCTCCATCGCACACGATTGCCTGGAAAATATTCTTCGCGTCGTCAACCAGTTCTTCTCGCAAAATACGCCCGACGGCTCTTTCGCCACGCTTTTCTTCGCCGATTACCACGTCCCCAGCGGCCACCTCCGCTACATCAACTGCGGCCATCCGCCCGCGCTCATCCTCCGCTGCGACGATTCCATCGACCGCCTCGACCCCACCGCCACCGTCCTCGGCATTT
>Ga0210405_10001338_pt1 | contig 28384 bp, 25 predicted proteins | sample IncBWH11MmetaG_FD_155492 | JGI IMG/M metagenome (GOLD analysis project Ga0210405, IMG submission 155492) | Forest soil microbial communities from Barre Woods Harvard Forest LTER site, Petersham, Massachusetts, United States - Inc-BW-H-11-M | ecosystem: Environmental > Terrestrial > Soil >...
CGTGGTGCGCCATGCCAACTCGATCGATCCGTCGATCCCGCGCGCCCTTGCCGGCGTGGTGAAGGGCGTGGTCACGCTGCACAGCTTCCCGCGGCCCTGGCACCACGGCGCCGTGCGCCCGGTCACGGCCGACGAGATCCGTCCCGACTTCACCTCCGGCACCAGCCACTTCCTGGCGCCCGCCGACTTCGCGATCATCTACGACCTCAACTCGCTGTACAGCGCCGGCATCACCGGCAGCGGCCAGACGATCGCGATCGTCGCCCGCACCGACATCGCCACCGCCGACTACACCTTCTTCCGCAGCTTCTTCGGGCTGCCCGCCACCTCGCTGACCGTCGTCCACAACGGCACCGATCCCGGCGACCTGGGCGGCGGCGAAGAGACCGAGGCGGACCTCGACGTCGAGTGGTCCGGCGCGGTGGCGCAGGGCGCCACGATCAAGCAGGTGGTTTCGATGTCGACCAACACCACCGACGGCGTCGACCTGTCGGCGCAATACATCGTCAACAACAACGTCGGCTCGGCGATGAGCACCAGCTTCGGCCAGTGCGAATCGCAGATGGGCTCGACCGAGCTCGCCTTCTACAACACCATCTGGTCGCAGGGGGCCTCGGAGGGCATCACCGCCTTCGTCTCCGCCGGCGACGCCGGCGCGGCCGGCTGCAACGCCGGCAGCGATACGACCGGTTCGGGCCAGGCGGTGTCGGGCCTGTCCTCGACCCCCTTCAACGTCTGCGTCGGCGGCACCGAGTTCATGGACACTTCCAACCCCAGCCTGTACTGGGCCACGACCAACAACGGGACGACCGAGGCCTCGGCGCTCTCCTACATCCCGGAGATGGCCTGGAACGAGAGCGGCACGGTCTCGGGCGGCGCCAACCTGTGGTCCACCGGCGGCGGCGCGAGCAACACCTACGCCAAGCCCTCCTGGCAGGTGGCGACCGGCGTGCCCGCCGACGGCAAGCGCGACGTCCCCGACGTCTCGTTCACGGCCGCCGGCCACGACGGCTACATCATCGTCCAGGGCCACACCACCGGCACCACCGGCCTGGCCTCGGTCGGCGGCACCTCCGCCTCCTCGCCGTCCTGGGCCGGCATGATGGGGCTCATCAACCAGAAGACCGGCGCGCGGCAGGGCAACGCCAACACCGTGCTCTATCCGATGGCGGCCAATCAGTACAACGGCACCGGCCCCGTCGTCTTCCACGACATCACCGTCGGCAACAACAGCGTGCCCGGCACCACCGGGTTCAACTGCACCACCGGCTACGACCAGGCGACCGGCCTGGGCTCGGTGGACGGCGCGGCGCTGGCCAACAACTGGGGCGCCACCGCCAACCCGGACTTCGCCATCTCGGCCTCGCCCAGCTCGACCTCGATCGTGCAGGGCTCCGCCGGCAACGTCACCGTCACCACCACCGTCTCGGGCGGCTTCAACGCCGCGGTCGCGCTGTCGGCCTCCGGCCAGCCCACCGGCGTCACCGTCGGCTTCAGCCCGACCTCGATCGCGGCGCCCGGCGCGGGCAGCTCGACGATGAGCATCACCGTCGCCTCCACCACCGCCACCGGCACCTACAGCATCGTCGTCACCGGCACCGGCGGCGGCAAGACCCACACCACCACGGTCACCCTGACGGTCACCGCCGTCCCGGTGCCCGACTTCACCATCGCCGCCTCGCCGACCTCCATCTCGATCGCTCAGGGCAGCGCCGGCAACGTGACGATCACCACCACCGTCTCGGGCGGCTTCAACTCGGCGGTCGCGCTCTCGGCTTCGGGCCAGCCCACCGGCGTGACGGTGGCGTTCAACCCGACCTCGATCGCGGCGCCCGGCGCCGGCACCTCGACGATGACCATCACGGTCGCTGCGACGGCCGCCACCGGCACCTCCACGATCGTCGTCACCGGCACCGGCGGCGGCAAGACCCACACCGCCAACGTCGGCCTCACCGTCACCACCTCGGCGCCGCAGCAGCTGCTGCTCAACCCGGGCTTCGAGAGCGGCAGCGTCAACTGGGTGGCGACCCCCGCCGTCATCGGTCAGAACGGCCCGGCGGAGCCGGCACACAGCGGCACCTGGGATGCGTGGCTGGACGGCTACGGCATCAACCACACCGACACCCTCTACCAGCAGGTGACCATCCCGTCGACGATCACCACCGCGACCCTCACCTTCTGGCTGCACATCGACACGGCGGAGACCACCAAGACGACCGCCTTCGACACCCTGAACGTGCAGGTCCGCAACAGCTCCAACACGGTGCTGGCGACCCTGGCCACGTTCTCGAACCTCAACAAGAACACCGGCTATGCGTTGCACACCTACGACCTGTCGGCCTACAAGGGCCAGACCATCCGCGTCTACCTGATCGGCGTCGAGGACTCCTCGCTGCAGACCTCGTTCGTGGTGGACGACTTCGCGCTGAACGTCCAGTAGCAGCGCGTTGCATCCATCCTCCACTCCTGCCTGAAAGGGCCCCGGCGCGAGCCGGGGCCCCCAGGCCCTTCCCCCCGCGGCAAGATCCTAACCGGCAGCGTAGCGATCGTGATGGCGGACCCACGCCATCGAATGGCGCAGGCCCGCCTCGTCGCGGCCTTTGGGCGCCAGGTCCAGGAAGTTGTAGGCGCCGATCAGCATGTCGAGCCCGCGCGAGTAGGTCGAGTAGGTATGGAAGATCCCGCCCGCCGCGTCGCGGTAGAACACGCTGGCGCCTGGGGCCTCCTCGCCGGAGAAGGCGGTGACGCCGTAGTTGTAGGGCACCTTGCCGTTCGCGAGCTCATCCTTGGTGAACGACACCCCGAAGTCGTGATTGAAGTCGCTGCCGTAGGACGACACCCACCGGAAGCGCCAGCCCATGCGCTGCTGGAACGCCTCGATCCGGGGCAGCGGCGCGCGCGACACCACCACCAGGCCGACGTCGCGCTGCGTGAGATGCACGGCGGCGCCGTCGAAGTGATCGGCCAGCAGCGAGCAGCTCGGGCAGCCCTCCTGCCATTCCGGGCCGAACATGAAGTGATAGACGATCAGCTGGCTCTTGCCGTCGAACAGCTCGGCAAGGGTCGCCTTGCCGGCCGCCGAATCGAAGACGTACTCCTTCGCCACCCGGACCCAGGGCAGCGCACGGCGCTCCGCGCTCAGGGCGTCGCGCTGCCGGCTGAAGTCCCTCTCCTTGGCCAGGAGGTCCTTGCGGGCCGCCAGCCACTCCTCCTGCGACACGATTCTCGGGTGCTCCATCTGGCTCTGCGTCATGATCGATCCTCCTGCGAATCACTCCTCGGCCCGCCGGCGGACACGCGCCAGCAGGTGCGTCCAGCCCTGCGCCATCCCCTGCCGGTGGTCGTCCGGGATGAAGCCGAGCGCCGTGTGCCGGAAGGTGATCAGCGTGCCGCCGCCGGCCTCGCTCAAGCGGTACTGAAGGTTGGAGACGACCGGGAAGGACATGAACAACGGACCTGAGATCTCGAGCAGCGTCGGGCGCTTGATGGCCTGCACCTGGCCCCAGAAATGGCCGTTGTCGTCGCCCAGATCGCGGTACCACCTGCCGCCGGGCAACGGCTCGAGCTTCATCGGCATGGGCTTGCCGTCATGGGTCTCGTTGTGCGGCCCGAGCTGTTCGAGCAGCGCGGCGAACGTCGTCGCGAGCGAAGCCTGGACCTGGATCTCCTGAGTCAGGGTGAGCGTCAAATCCTCGATCGTCGGTGCGGTCGCAATCATTTTTCCTCCTTGGGTTCGGTCCGGCTCGTTTCGGATAGGTTTTCGCGCTCGGCGCGCTCCTTGACGCGACGCAGCTGATGCCCCCAGAAGCGTTGGAACTGGCCCGACCATTCATGCAGCGGCCGGATCGCCTCGGCATTGGTGCGATAGAGCATCTGCCGGCCGGCGCGGCGCACGTGGACCAGACCGACGTCGCGCAGCACGCGCAGGTGCTTCGAGACGGAAGGCTGCTCGAGCTCCAGCGCGGCGACCAGGTCGCCGACCGGACGCTCCCCGAGCGCGAGCAGGGTCAGGATCTGGCGCCGGCGCGGCTCGGCCACGGCGTTGAAGGCATCGGAGGTGGTGGCAGCGCGCGGCATGGGAGTGACGATACATTCCTATATCGGAATATGTCAAGCCCCTCCTCCACCAGGAGCCCTGAAACATCTCCCGCCGCCGCGGCGTAGGGCAGAGGTCAGCGAGCAGCGGCGGGCCGGCCGGCGGGTCGCGCCGGGCATCCGGGCGCCCGGAGCGCATGCGACGGGTGGCCGGCGCGTGGCGGGGTCGCACCCGACCGGCCGTGCTGCAAGGAAGGGAGGAGAGGTGAGCTCAACGCGGCACCAGGCACGAGTCGCCGGATTCCTGTATGTGCTCATGGGGTTGAGCGCCCCCATCGGCCTCCTGTACGTCCCCGGCAAGCTGATCGTGTCCGGGAACGCGACGGCGACGGCCGATCACCTCAGGGCTGGCGAGGGGCTGCTCCGCCTCGGCATCGCCAGCGAGCTGTTCCATCAGGCCGTCCAGGTGTTCCTGGTCCTGGCGCTCTACGGCCTGTTCAAGGCGGTGAACGAAGCCCAGGCCAGGCAGCTGGTGACCCTGGGCGCGCTGGTGTCGGTGCCGATCGTGTTCGTCAACGTGCTCAACGAGATCGCGGCGCTGATCCTGGTCAGCGGCAGCGATTTCCTGGCCGTGTTCGCGAAGCCCCAGTTGGACGCCCTGGCGTACCTGTTCCTCCGGCTGCACGGCCAGGGGATCTTCGTGGCCTCGATCTTCTGGGGGCTCTGGCTGTTCCCGTTCGCGCTGCTGGTCTTCCGCTCGGGCTTCATCCCCCGCTGGCTCGGCGTGCCGCTGATCCTCGCGGGCACCGCCAACCTCGCCATCGCCGTCGCCACCCTGGTCCTGCCACGCTACGCGCCGCTGGTTTCGCAGTACGCGTTCCCGTTCGAGGTCGGGGAGCTGCCGATGATGTTCTGGCTCCTGATCTGGGGCGCGAGGACCTACCCGACGTCGATCTCGTCGGGGCCCTCGCCGGTGTCGGTCGCCGCATCGTAGGGTAGGCTCGCCGCCAACTCGCGGCCCACCGTCTCGATGCCGTGGACCAGGCCGCCGGTGAAGTCGCCGGAGCGGAAGCGCTCGGCCACCGCCGCGGTGACGTCGTCCCAGAACTCCTGCCCCACCCGGGCGTGGATCTCCTCGTCCCCGAGCACCGCGAACTGCCGCCGCGCCGGCACCATGAAGATCAGCACGCCGTGGCGCCCCAGCCGGGTGAACGCCAGCTCGGCGGCGCGCCGCACGTCGCCCCAGAACCACGGCGCCAGCGACACCCGCACCCTGCCCGAGGTCTGGTGCTCGGCCGCGGCGATGGCCTCGCGCACCTGCTCCACGTCGATCTTCTTCAGCAGCCGGGCGCGCGCCAGGAACATGGTTCGACCTCCTCGCTCGCCGGTCGCCGGCTCACCACGACCCCGAGGCGCCGCCGCCCCCCGAGCGCCCGCCGCCGCCCGAGAAGCCGCCGCCGCCACCACCCCCGCCCCCGCCGCCGCTGCTCTGGGAGAAGATGGTCATCAGCAGCCAGAACGCCAGCCGCGGATGGGTGATCAGGAAGAGCAGGACCGCCGCGATCAGGATCCACTGGCAGATGATGAACAGCAGGCTGTGATGCACGGACGGCCGCGGCCCCCGCCGGCCGCCATCGTACGGGTACGCCGGAGCACCCTGCGTCCCCGGGGCGCCGGCGCCGGGCGCGGCGCCGAGGTCGGTGCCGGTGGCGGCCTGCGCCTCGATGGAGCTCGCCGGCTGGCCGTCGAGGATCCCGAGGGTGGCGTCCACCCCATGGGTCACCGCGCCGTCGCGGTCGCCGGCCTTGAGGCGAGGCACCATCACCTCGCCGATGATGCGCGAGGCGATGGCGTCGGGGACCTGCCCTTCCAGGCCGTAGCCGACCTCGAAGCGGATGGCGCGGTCGTCCGCGAGGACGAAGATCGCCAGCCCGTCGTCGGTCCCCTTGCGGCCGACCCGCCAGGCGGCGAAGGCCCGCACCGCGAAATCCTCGATCGGCACGCCGCCAGTCGAGCCGCCGATCCACACCAGCACCTGGTGGCCGGTCCGGGCCTGGTACTCGCGGAGGCGCGCGTCGAGGCCGTCGCGCACCGCCGGCGACAGGAACCCCACCGGATCGGTGACCCAGCGGACCGGCGCCGCGGGCACCGCCGCTGCCGGCCCGGCGCCCGGCGCCGCCGGCACCGCCGGCACCGCGCCGGCCGCCGGCGCGCCCGCGCCGGGCAGCGCACCCGCCGGCGGCAGGCCGCCCGCCAGCGGGCCACCCGCCAGCAGTGCGCTCACCAGCAGCGCACCCGCCAGCAGCGCATCCGCCAGCCGGCCGCCCGATGCCGCTGCCGCGCCGCGCCTGTGCACTAGAACTTCACTTTCGGCGCGGTCTCGGCGCCCTCCTGGGCCTTGAAGTAGGGCTTGACGTCGAAGCGGGAGCCGAAGAAACCGGCGATCAGCACCGTCGGGAAGCTCTGGCGCTTGGTGTTGAACGCCTGCGCCGCCTCGTTGAAGCGCATGCGCTCGACCGAGATGCGGTTCTCGGTGCCCTCGATCTGCGCCTGCAGGTCACGGAAGTTCTGGGTGGCCTTGAGCTCCGGGTACTTCTCGACCACCACCATCAGGCGCCCGAGTGCGCCGCCTAGATTCGCCTGCGCCTGCTGGAACTTGTCCAGCGACTCCTGCGAGGTGGGCGCCGCGCCGGCCACCTGGCTCGACACCTGCCCGACCTTGGCGCGGGCCTCGGCCACCTGGGTGAAGGTGTCCTTCTCGAAGTTGGCGGCGCCCTTGACCGTCTCCACCAGGTTGGGCACCAGGTCGTTGCGCCGCTGGTAGACGTTCTGCACCTGCCCCCACTGCGCCTGCACCGCCTGGTCGAGCTGCACCAGCGAGTTGTAGGCGCCCACCCCGGAGCCGCCCACGATCAGCGCCCCCAGCAGCAGCACCGCCACGCATCCGATTGCCGCGTATTTCATCGCTCTCCTCTTTCACCCGGTCACGACCGGGTCGCAGGTTCACCCGCCGCCGGCGTGGCCACCACCGGCACCTCGGGTTGGAAGCGCCGGAACGCGAAGAGGTTCTGGCGCAGCCAGCTCTTCGGGAAATCGACGTAGGTCAGACCGTAACCGGTCGGCCGCCGCTCGCGCGACATGTAGAAGGTGCCGAACAGGTGGTCCCAGATCGCCAGCTTGGTGCTGAAGTTCATGCCCGGCGGCTCGAGGTCCACCGCGTGATGCCAGCGGTGGGCCTCGGGGCCGTTGATCACCAGCTGCAGCGGTCCGCTCCGGACGTCGATGTTGGAATGGATGTACATCCCCCAGACGGCGCTGATCATCCCCTTGATCACCGGCACCACCGGCGCCGCGCCGAGCAGCACCATCGGCGCCGCCTCGATCGTCTGATTGATCAGGATCTCGAACATGTGCGAGCGCGCGCCCGCCAGCCAATCGACGTGCCGCGCCGAGTGGTGGGCTTCATGCAGCCGCCAGAGGAACAGGTTGTGGTGCTGCCAGCGGTGGAACCAGTAGATGTAGAGGTCGTGGCTGACCACGAAGAATCCCACCTGCGCCCACAGCGGCCAGCCCGAGATCAGGTGCAGCCGCGACAGGTGGGTGGCGCCGTCCAGCCATTGGATCAGCTTGCCGATCACCACCGCCAGGATCAGGTTCTGCAGCACGGTGTAGAACAACAGATCGGTCCAGAAGCCCTCGCGGAACAGCCGCTCCCCGCGATCGTAGGGCCGCACCCGTTCGAGCAGGATGAGCACGCCGACGGCGCCGAGGATGACGGCCGCCGACAGGATCGTCCAGCTGGTGAAATTCATGCGCTCAAACCTCCTTACCCGGCTTGGCAGCCGCCAGGTCTCCCTTCACCCGCCGCAGCTTCGCGAGCTGCGCCAGCTCGCCGGGGTAGACCCGCTTGACCCCGTCGCCCAGCGATTTCTCGATGTCGCGGATGTTCGCCACCAGCCGCAGGAAGCCGCCGATCTCGACCGAGGCCGCCTGGTCGCTCCCCCACAGCGCCCGGTCGAGAGTGATGTGGCGCTCGACGAAGGACGCCCCCAGCGCCACCGCCGCCCAGGTCGGCGCCAGGCCGGTTTCGTGGCCCGAGTAGCCGATCGGGCACTCCGGGTAGAGGCGGCTCAGGGTCTCGATCATCCGCAGGTTGAGGTCGCTCGGCGGGCAGGGGTAGGTCGAGGTGGAGTGCGCGACCAGCAGGTTGCGGCGCCCCAGCAGCTCCACGGCCTCGGCGATCTCCGCCGGCGTCGACATGCCGGTCGACAGCATCACCGGACGGCCGGTCGCCCGCACCTTGCGCAGCAGGCCGTGATCGGTCAGCGAGGCGGAGGCGATCTTGTAGCAAGGCGGCCGGTAGCGCTCGACGAAATCCACCGCCTCCTCGTCCCAGCACGACGCGAACCAGAGCATGCCGCGCTCGCGGCAGTGGCGGTCGATGGCGGCGAACTCGGCGTCGCCGAACTCCATGCGCCGCCGGTACTCGATGTACGGGATCCGGCCCCACGGCGTGTCGCGCTCGAGGTGCCACTGCTCCTTCGGCACGCACAGCTCCGGCGTCCGCTTCTGGAACTTGACCGCATCGGCACCCGCCACGTGGGCGCCGTCGATCAGCTTGCGCGCCATCTCGAGCGAGCCGTTGTGGTTGATGCCGATCTCGGCGATCACCAGCACCGGCTCGCCGGCGCCCACCCACCGGCCGCCGATCTCGACCACCGCCGCCCCGGCATGCCCCGGGCTCCCTGCGCCGCCCGCGCTCATCGTTCCTCCTTCTCTCGCCAGCCCAGGAGCCACTCCGCGAAGTCGCGGAAGGCGCCGTGCCCACCGCGCGCCGCGCAGCGATAGTGGCAGGCGGCAAGCAGCTCGGGCATGGCGTCGGCGGGCGCCGCCGTCAGGCCGCTCTCGCCGATCCGGGCCATGATCTCGAGGTCGTTGACGTCGTCGCCGATATAGGCCAGGGCGCCGACCTCCAGGCCGGTCTCCGCGAGCACCGCCGGCAGCTCCGCCGCCTTGTCGCGGACGCCCAGGAACAGGTGCGGCAGGCGCAGCTTGGCCGCCCGGCGCTCGACGCAGCCGCTGCGCTCGCGGGTGATGATGGCGGTGGCGATGCCGGCGCCGCGCAGGCGCTCGACGCCCATGCCGTCGCGCACCGAGAAGCGCCGCAGCGCCTCGCCGCGCTCGGAGTAATAGACGCCGCCGTCGGTGAGCACGCCGTCGCTGTCGGTCAGCACCAGCCGCAGGCGTAGCGCGCGCGCCCGCAGCTCGGCCGGCGGCAGCGGCGGCGCGGCGCCCTCCCCCCGGGCGCCGCCGTCGTCCATGGGCGGGTCGAGCATGGTCGGGCTCATCTGGCTCATTTGGCTCATCGGGCTCACCTGGTTCACCTGGCTCACCAAATCGTCCAGCCGCCGTCGACGACCAGGTTGGCGCCGGTCATGTAGCGCGAGGCGTCGCTCGCCAGGAAGACCAGCGCGCCCTCGTAGTCGGAGGGGTCGGCCATCCGGCCGAGCGGCGTGCGCGCCGCATAGCGGGCGACGAACCCCGGGTCCTGACCGTTCTCGACGCCGCCCGGCGACAGCGCGTTGACCCGCACGCCGCTGCGCCCCCAGTAGGCGGCGAGGAAGCGGGTCAGGGCCAGCACCGCGCCCTTGGTCGTCGGATAGGCCGCCGACTTGAAGAACGTCTGGGTGCCGTCGGGCTGGCGGTAGAGCGCCTGGTCGGGAGCCACCAAGGCATAGGTCGAGGCGAGGTTGACGATGCTGCCGGCGCCGTGCCGCGCCATCTCGGCGCCGAGCGCCTGGCAGCAGAGGAAGGTGCCGGTGACGTTGACCCTGAGCGAGTCCTCCCACAGGGCGAGCGGGAAGTTCTCGAAGCGCAGCACCTCGCCGGCCGCCAGCGGGCTCTCCACCTTCTCGTTGAGCGCCGCGTTGTTGACCAGCACGTCGATGCGCCCGTAGCGCCCGAGCACCGCCTCGCGCAGCGCCCCGACCGAGTCGGGCCGGGTGATGTCCGCCGCCCAGCCCATCGCCGCCGCCGCGCCCTGCCGCAGCAGCTCCTCGGCCACCGCCGCGCAGGCGCCGGCGTCGAGGTCGGTCGCCGTCACCAGCGCTCCGGCCGCCGCCAGCGCCCGGCAGTGGCGCCGCCCGAGCAGGCCGGCGGCGCCGGTGACCACCGCCACCCGGCCGGCGAGCGAGAACGCGGCATGCGCCGCGCCCGCGTCCGCCGCGCCCGGCACCGGCGCCACCGCCACCGCCGGCGCCCCGGACGGCGCCATGGGTTCCGTCGCCGCCATCTAGGCGCGGGCCCCCGCCGCCCGCGGCTTGAGGTTGAAGCCGGTGGTCCGGCGGAACACCGGCTCCACCGGCTCGCCGCGCAGCCGGCCGCGCACGTCGCCGGCCGCCACCGCGTCGCGCACCACCGCCAGCGTCTCGCGCCAGGCGCCGAGCGTGTATTCGACGTCGGCGTCGGCGTGCGAGAAGGACATATTGTGGAAGCCGCCCCACAGCACGCCGCGGCGGATCAGCTCCTGCTGCGCCAGCGACTTGAGCTCCAGCGGGTCGCCCGCCTTGGCGTCGAACACCACCAGCGAGCGGCAGCCGTAGCCGACGCAGCGGGTGTAGTCCATGCCGAGCTCGGCGGTCAGGGCGTTGTAGCCGGCCTTGAGCTTGTCGCCCTGGCGCTCGAGCCGGGCGGGCACCTGATGGGCGCGCAGCTCGGCGATGGTCGCCTTGGCGGCGGCCAGCGACAGCGCCTCGCCGCCGAAGGTGGTGAAGAAGAACACCTCCTTGTCGCAGCGCGCCATCACCTCGCGGCGGCCGGTGACCACCGACAGCGGCATGCCGTTGGCGATCGCCTTCGAGAAGCAGGCGAGGTCGGCGCGCACCCCGAAGCGCTCCTGGGCGCCGCCCAGCGCCAGGCGGAAGCCGGTCCACATCTCGTCGAACACCAGCAGCGCGCCGACCTGGTCGCAGACCCGCCGCAGCTCGGTGAGGAAGCCGTCGCGCGGCTCCTCGAAGGTCACCGGTTCGAGGATGACGCAGGCGGTCTGGTCGTCGATGGCGTCGAGCACCGAGCCGAGGTCGTTGTAGCCGAAGGTGGCGGAGAGCTCGGCGACCGCCCGGGGGATGCCGGCGTTGCGGTCGGTGACCGCGATGTACCAGTCGTGCCAGCCGTGATAGCCGCAGCACAGCACCCGGTCGCGGCCGGTATGGGCGCGCGCCAGGCGCACCGCCGCGGTGGTGGCGTCGCAGCCGGTCTTGCTGTAGCGCACCCCCTCGGCCCCGGGCACCAGCTCGCGCACCAGCTCCGCCACCTCCACCTCCAACGGATGCGTCAGCGAGAAGGTGATGCCGTCCGCGAGCTGCGCGCGGATGGCGGCGTCGACCGGCTCGTAGGCGTAGCCGAGCGACAGCGGCCCGATCGCCATCTGGTAGTCGATGTACTCGTTGCCGTCGACGTCCCAGACGTGGCAGCCCTTGCCGCGCGCCAGGTACTTGGGGGCGACGCCGCGGACGTACTGGCCGGGCCCCTTGGCCAGGGTCTGGGTGCCGGCCGGGATCAGCCCCACGGCGCGGGCGTACCATTCGTCCGAGCGGGTGATGTCGGGGAAGTTCTCGTTGGTGCGGATTCCGTTGGGCATCGTCACAGCCTCCAGCCGGCGGGCCGGGGGATCCCGCCGGGATTGTCCACCAGGGTTTCGTCGAGCACGCTGCGCACGCCGAGATCGCCGATCCGGTTGAGCACCTTGCCGGCGATGGCCGGCCCGGTGAAGCCCTCGTGCGCCAGCACCTCGGGCAGCAGCGCCGGCTTGAACCAGCTCTCGCCGAGCGAGATCGATTGCAGGCCGCAGAGCACCCCGTGGCGCACCAGCACCTCGGCGACGATCGAGTACAGGCCGCCGGTCTGCAGATGGTCCTCGACCGCGACCAGCAGCCGCGAATGGCGCGCCGCCGCCAGCACCGCCGCCTCGTCGATCGGCTTGAGCGTGCGCATGTTGAGCAGCGCCGCCGGCACCCCGCACTGCTCGAGCATCTGGCGCGCCTCCTCCACCTGGCGCAGCAGGAAGCCGTAGGTGAGCAGCGTCACGCCCCCCTCGGCCCCCGGCGCCAGCAGCTCGGCACGCCCGATCTCGAACGGCGCGGTGTGGGTGACCGCCGGCCGCATGGCGTTGTGGCGCACGTAGCAGGGGGCGCGGCGGTCGAGGATCGCCGGCAGCGCCGCCACCAGCTCCTCCTCGTCGGCCGGGCAGATCACCGTCATGTGGGGGATGCCGCACATCAGCGCCACGTCCTCGATCGCCTGGTGGGTGGGGCCGTTGCCGTCCGAAAGGAAGCCGGGCACGGCGCCGACCAGCGTCACCGGCAGGTTGGCGATGCCGACGTCGGTGCGGATGAACTCGAAGGCGCGCATCACCAGGAAGGTGGCGAGAGCGTGCACCACCGGCGTGCGGCCGCGCAGCGCCAGGCCGGCGGCGGCGCCGATCATCGTCTGCTCGCAGATGCCGACGTCGACGAAGCGCGGGCCCAGGACCGGCGGCAGGTTGCGGATCGCCGCCCGGTTCTCGGCGGTCATCACCACCAGCTCGGGCCGCACCGCCGCCAGCGCCAGCAGCGCCGCCTCCCAGGTGGCCGGCGGCGGGCCGCCGGTGCCCGCCCAGCCAGCGCCCGCCGGAGCCATCGGCGCGATCGGGACTGGCGGCTGCGCGCTCATCGCACCACCAACCCTTCCGAGGTCAGCTCCCGCGAGGCGCCGCCGTGCAGCTCGGCGAGCAGGCCCGCGATCTCCTCGGCGGTGAAGTTGGCGAACCAGCGGTCGGCGCGGGCTTCGATCGAGGGCAACCCCTTGCCGCGCACCGTCCGCGCCACCACCACGCTCGGCCGCCCCGGCGCGTAGGGCGCCGCGCGCAGCGGCCCGAGCGCCTCCTCCAGCGCCGCGAAGCTGTGGCCGTCGGCGGTGCGGCAGCTCCAGCCGAAGGCCTCGAACTTGGCGGGGATCGGTTCGAGCGGCACCAGCTCCTCGGTGCGGACGTTGGCCTGGAACTCGTTGCGGTCGACGATCGCCGTCAGGTTGTCGAGGCCGAGGGCGTTGGCCACCAGGCAGGCCTCCCACACCGAGCCCTCGTCGAGCTCGCCGTCGCCCAGGACGACCCAGACGCGGTTGGCGCCGCCGCGCAGGCGGATGTCGAGCGCCACGCCGATGCCGACCGACAGCAGGTGGCCGAGCGAGCCGGAGTGGAACTCGACGCCGGGCACCGCGCGGTTGGGATGCCAGTAGATCGAGTCGGTGGTCTTGAGGTGGTTGGCGAGGCGCTCGCGCGGGATGTAGCCGAGCTCGGCCAGGGTGCCGTAGAGCGCCGGCACGTCGTGCCCCTTGGACAGGAACAGGTAGTCGCGGCCGGGGTCGTCCAGGGTCGCGGGCGACAGCCGCAGCACCCGGGTGTAGAGGTGGACGAGCAGGTCGGCGCACGACAGCGACGCGCCGATGAAGCAGCCGCCCGCGGTCGCCATGCGCACGATGTGCTCGCGCACTCGCAGAGCCAGCGCCGGCAGCTGATCGAGCTCCCAGGCGGTGGTGGCCGGGGCGGCCGGGGCGGCGCCGGTGCCGGGGCCGGAGGCGGCGGCGGGCCCGCTCGGGGAAGCGTCGGCGGCCGCGGTGTCCGCAGGGGTGGGAGCGCCGGTGACGGTTTCGCGGCTCATCGGGCTCGCGCCTCCTCGGGATGCCGCGTCTGGCCGGCGCCGACCGTCGCCAGCTCGTCGAGGTGGTTGCGGTACCAGTTGACCCCGGCATAACGGTGGTTGAGCTCGAAGATCTCCGGGCGGGCCGCCAGCAGCGCCAGGATCTCCGCCAGGCCGAAGCACCGGCCGCCGGCCGCGGCCGCGGGCGACCACAGAGCGTCGTAAACGGCGCTCACGAAGGCGTAGTCCTCCGGATAGTCGATGGTGAAGCGGTGGCTCATCGACAGGTCGTCGCCGGTCTCCCATTGCACGTTGCCGAGCCGGAAGCGCTCCGGCCGATCCCAGACGAAAGGCGTCGTGTGCTCCCGCTCGTGCGGCCGGGCCGCCTCGCGCCAGGCGGTGGCCAGCACCGGCAGCGGCACCACCTCGACGTCGTTGCCGTCGGGCCAGCTGGCCGGGTGGAGGTTGCTGACGAAGTCGTAGCGGTCCGGCCGCTGCAAGTGGGCGCCGATCACCCGGTCGATCACCGCCGGATCGATCAGCGGGCAGTCGGAGGGGATCTTGACCACCACGTCGTCGCCGCCGGGCTGGCCGCCGGGCGCCGGCGACAGCCCGCACGCCAGGGCCGCCTGGTAATGGCGGTCCAGCAGGTCGGTCGGGTGGCCGCTGAAGCAGCGCACCCCGGCGTCCCGGGCCAGCTGCCGCACCGGCTCGTCGGCGGCGTCGGTGGTGGTGGCGACGATCACCTCGGTCGGAGTGCCGGCGGCGCGCACCCGCTCGAGCATGCGCACCAGCAGCGGCGCTCCGGCCAGCGGCAGCAAGACCTTGCCCGGCAGGCGGGTCGAGCCCGTCCGCGCCTGGACGACGACGAGGACCTTCATCGCACCCTCGAGCGCCCGAGCGGCGAGGCCGCCCGCCCGCGGCGCGAGCGCCGCCGCCGCCAGGCCGCCGACCACCGCTCGGGGTGTTGCGGGGGCGGCGGCGGTTGCGGTGGCTGCGGGGGTTGCGGCTGCATCGACACCTGCGGCTGCTGGCGGGCCGGGCGAGCGACCGCCGCCGGCGCGGCTGCCTGCAGCAGCCCGCGGCAGACCGCGGCGATGTTGTTCGCCGCGCAGCCGTTCTGCAGCGGCAGCAGCCGCCGCACCTCGTCCAGGTCGTTGTAGGAGTGCACCTCCTTGGCCAGGGCGAGCCCGACGAACACCGTCGACGAGTATTGGGTGATCAGCACGTCGCAGTTGGCGATCATCTCCTCGGCGCTGCCGGCCGAGTACACCAGCGCCGCCGGCGCCAGCGCCGCGATCTCGCGCCTGGCGCGCTCGGCGTTCTCGTTGGGGTGCAGCTTGAAGATCAGCTGGCGGCCGGCGGCGATCTCGAGGCAGCGGCCGATGAACTCCCGCCGGTCGTCGCGCTTGAACGTCTCGCGGGCGTCCGACGAGCAGACCAGCACGAAGTGGCGATGCGGGAAGTCGTTGTGCTGGTAGCGGCGGCAGTCGTCGAAGTTGGGGATGCCGGTGACCACGATGCGGTCGGCCGGCGCGCCATTGGCGACGAACAGGTCGCGGTAGCCGTCGCTGGCCACGCAAAAGCGCTGGTAGCGGCCCGACAGGCCGGTGGTCGAGGTGCCGGCCAGCCACAGCGGCAGCACCTTGAGCTTGCGGCAGAGCAGGAACGGCAGGCCGGCGGGATCGAGGATGCCTTCCTGCACCAACACCACCGGCAGCCGGCGGATGTTGCGCGGCACCACCAGGTCCGAGCAGGTGAGCACCAGGTCGTAGCCCCCCGCCGCGCCGTGCAGGTCCACCGGCAGGCGATGCCGCTCCAGGTAGTCGAGGCAGCGGCGGCGCAGCTTGTAGCCCAGGACGGTGAACTCGAGGCAGCGCGCCCGGCGCAGCGCCTCCAGGGCGCCGTGCCCATAGTAGGGGGTATAGGCGTGGTCGTATTCCGGCAACTGCTGGGCAATCGCGTGCATCTGCGTCGTCTGGTTGAGCGATCCGCAGATGAGCAGGATGCGCTGGCGGCCGGCGCTGGACTGGACGGTCTGGCTCATGGGTGCCCTGCCGCTTCGGGGGCTTGCCCGCCGCCCGCGGAGGGGCGCCAGGCGTGCCTCGCGAGCAGCAGGTAGCCAATGATAATCCAGAAGATCTCCTTCCCGCGTTTCACCAGCACGAAAGCACCCCAGACGTCGATCGCTTGTTGGACTCCAAGTCCTTTGAAGAAAGCAAGATAGCCTATATCCTGCACCCCCAGGCCGGAGGGGGTGAAGAAGGCAAGTCCGCGGGCCAGGGTGAGCAGGCCCTCGAAGGAGAAGACGCTGCGGAAGGAGAGGCCGGCGCCCAGCAGGCTGAGGATGAAGAAGGTCTCGCAGACCTCGGAGAGCCAGATCCCGAGGTAGCAGAGCGTGGTCAACACGGGGCCGCCGCGGCGTCCGGAGAGCGCCACCTCGACCTGGCGGTCCACCTCCGCGAAGGAATCCGCCCGCCGCTCCACCCATCGCCGCAGCGGGCCGATCGGCACCGCCCGCAGCGAGCGCACCGCGCGCCCGGCGAGGTCGCCGCCGAGCAGCGCCGCCCGCAAGCCGAAGGCCGCGACCAGCACGAAGGCGGCCGCCGCCGGCACCACCCACCCCAGGCCGCCGCGGCCGAGCACCTGCGCCGAGATGCCGGCGAGCAGGGAGTGGCCCGCCGCGGCGCTCGCCGCCAGGGCGATGCCGAAGGACAGGAAGACGTAGAACCGCCGCGCCGCCAGGCTGGCCACCGTCAGGCCGACCGGCACGCCGCAGACGGTGCGCAGCAGGTAGACCGCCATCCCTTCCGCCAGCACGCCGCCGGACGGCAGGCTCAGCCCGAGGCTTTCGGCAGCCGTCCGAATCTCCACCAGGCGCGGCCAGGACGGCGGCCGGCCGCAGGTCATCACCAGGCGCCGCCAGCCCAGGGCATCGCAGGCCAGCACGCCGAAGTAGAACACCGGCGTGGCCAGCAGCCAGGGCGCGCCGACCAGCAGGTCGCGGATGCGCGCCAGGTGGGCGCGGCGGAAGAGCAACGCCAGCAGGACGAGGGCGGCGAGCGAGCCGGCGGCGCGCAGGCCGGCGCGCCGCCACGCCCGGCGCCGGGAGCCGGCCGAACCCTCCTGCCGGTGCTTGCCTACCGGCTCCGCTAGCTGCACGGGCGCTTTCGGCCGGCGTTCAGAAGGCGAGCTTGTTCGCCGCGTCGAGCGCCGCGACCTTGTAGCACTCGGCGAGCGTCGGGTAGTTGAAGATGGTGTCCAGGAAGTAGTCCAGGCCGCCGCCCAGGGCGAGCACCGCCTGGCCGATGTGGATCAACTCGGTGGCGCCGGTGCCGATGACGTGCACGCCGAGCAGGCTGCGATCCTCGCGATGGAACAGCATCTTGAAGAAGCCGCTGTCGTCGCCGAGGATCTGGCCGCGCGCGATCTCCCGATAGCGCGCCTGGCCGACCTCGTAGGGCACCTTGGCGGCGGTGAGCTGCTGCTCGGTCGCGCCCACCATCGAGACCTCGGGAATGGCGTAGATGCCGAGCGGGAAGTGTTTGGCGAGCGGCTTGGCCGGCAGGCCCATGGCGTGGCTGGCGGCGAGGCGCCCCTGCTCGCTCGAAGTCGCGGCCAGGCTGGGGTAGCCGACCACGTCGCCGGCCGCGAACAGGTGCGGTACCGCGGTCGCGAAGCATTCGTCCACCTGCAGGCGGCCGCGCTCGTCGGCGGCGAGGCCGGCGGCCGCCAGGTTGAGCGGGCCGGTGGCGCCGATGCGGCCGACGGCGAAGAGCACCAGATCGGAGACGACGCGTTTGCCGGAGGCGAGTTGCAGGACGGCGCGGCGCGGCGGTCCGGCCGCGACCTCGAGCCGCTCGACCACCTCCTCGCCGCGGAAGAGCACGTTGCGGTCGCGCATCTGGTGGATCAGCTCGTCGACGATCTCGGTGTCGAGGAACTCGAGCGGCCGGCGCTGGCGGTCGATCAGCGTCACCTCGGTGCCGAGCGCCGCGAACATCGAGGCGTACTCGATGCCGATGACGCCGGCGCCGACCACCACCATCTGCTTCGGGATGCGCGTCAGCTTGACCACCTCGTCACTGGTGATCACCGTCTCGCCGTCCACCGGCACGCCGGGCGGCGGCGCCGGGCAGGTGCCGCAGGCGATCACCAGCTTGTCGGCGCTCACCTGGCGCGTGCCGGTCTCGGCGGTGATCGTCAGGGTGTGGGGATCGACGAAGCGGGCCTCGCCGCGCAGCAGGTCCACGTCGTTGCGCCGGAGCTGGTTCTCGACCAGCGCCGACTCCCGTCCCACCACCTCCGCCACCCGGCTCAGCAGCTCGGCGGCGCCGGGGCGGCCGCCGTTGGCGCCCGTCGCGTCCATGGCGAAGCCGAGGCCGGCGCCCGGCCGGTTGCGGGCGGTGAACGACAGCACCGCCTCGCGGAAGGTCTTGCTGGGGATGGTGCCGGTGCCGATGCAGACGCCGCCCACGACGCGCCCGCGCTCGACCAGCGCCACCCGGCGGCCCAGCTTCGCCGCGCGCACCGCCGCCCGCTGGCCGGCGGGCCCGCTGCCGATGCAAACCAGATCGTAGTCGAAGCCGCTCTCCAAGGCGGTCCCCCTCGTCGCGCGGCGCAGCCGCTTCAGGCGTCAGGACCCGCCTAGTCTATGCCACCTGCCCGGGCCGGGGCGGCGGCCCGCACCGGCCCCCGCCGTCGCCGGCTGCGGCAGCGACCTCGGCATTCGGCATTCGACGGGGACGGGTGAGGCCGTCTGGCTTCTCTGGTGTTGGGGTGTCTGTTGGCGGGGCGTCTACTTGTGGGACGCCTCGTGCGCGGAGGTGGAGTGCCCATGGGCGTGGGTGGCGTGCTCGTGGGCCTTTGCGGCGTGTTCCCTGGCCGCGTCCGGGTTGCCGGCCTCGTGGTGGCGAGCCGCGTGGTGATGGTGCTCCGCCGCCTTGGTGTGATGGTCCGCCGCGTTGAGGTGATGGTCGGTCGCCGCATGCTTGTTGGCCATGTCTCTGGTCTCCTCGCTGGGGAAAGGGGAAGATGATGCTTCGCCTGGCCCGACCCTAATGCGCCGGGGCGGCAACGGCACGGCAGCCGTGCGGCAAGCTGGCGGCGAAGGCGGCAGTCCCTTACTTCGCGCCCACCGTCACCGTCAGGTCGCGCGGCTCGCCGCCGCGCAGGATGCGCAGGGTGGCCTCCTTGCCGATCCGCTCCTCCGCCAGCAGGGCTTGCAGCTGGGTGAGCTCCGCCAGCGGCTGGCCGTCGATCGCCAGCAGCACGTCGCCGAGCAGCAGGCCGCCCTTCGAGGCCGGGCTGTCCGGCTGCACGCCGACCAGGATCAGCCCGATCGGCTGGCCCAGCTGTTCCTCGAGCGCCGCCGGCAGCCGCACCGGCTGCGCCCCGATGCCCAGGAAGCCGCGCCGCACCCGGCCGTGGGCCAGCAGCGACTCGACCACTCGCCGCAGGGTCCCGCCGGGGACCACCAGTCCGCGGCCGCGCAGCAGCCCTGAGCTGGCGATGCCCAGCGGCTGCCCCGCCGCGTCCACCACCACGCTGCCCGAGAAGCCGCGCTCGCGCGCCGCGTCCAGCTCGACGTAGCGCTCGAGCCGGGCGCCCGCCGGGCTGCGCCAGGAATCGCGGACGTCGCTGATCATCGCCAGCGCCGCCCGCACCTGGCGACCGGGCCGCCCGACCACCACCGCCAGCTGGCCGGCGGCCAGGCTGCCGAGATCCGACCAGGCCGGCGCCGCCAGGCCGGTGGCCTCGACCCGCAGCACCGCCAGGTCCGAGGCGGCGTCGCGTCCGACCAGCGTCGCGGGCAGGCGGCGACCACCGTCGAGGCCCACCACCACGTCCTCGTCGCGCTCGAGGTTGTGGCTCGCCGCGACGATCACGCCGTCGGCGGCAAACACCGTGCCGCTGGCCGACAGGCGGCGGCCGCCATCGACCTGCGCGGCGTAGGGGCTGGCCGCCGCCACCACCGCGGCGACCGCCTGTGAAAGAGAGAGGAAGGGGGAACCGGGAACTGTCTTGGAGTTGGCTGTCTCAGTCGTCATGGCGGCAGCCTACGCGCGCCGCCACCTCCCCACATCCGCCGATCCGGCAGGAAGCCGACCTGCCCGATCGGCCAGGGTCCACTACCGGCTTTTACACTGTTTTGGTGTACACTATTACCGTGCATAGGAGGCTTCCGTGAAGAACATCACCCTGAGCGCGGACGAAGATCTGATCGAGGCCGCTCGCGCCCGCGCGCGAGCCGAGCACACCACGCTGAACGAGCAGTTCCGCCGCTGGCTGGGCGAGTACACCCAGCGCCAGAACAAAGCGGACGCCGCCTTGATGGTGATCGACGAGCTGCACGGCAAGCTGCGCACCGGGGGGCGCCGGTTCACACGTGAGGAGATGAATGAACGCTGATTTTCTTGACACCAACATCTTCGTCTATCTGTTCGACGAGACCGACGAGCGCCGGCGTGGGATCGCGCGACGCCTGGTTCATGATGGGATCGAGTCCGGCGCCACCTGCATCAGTTTCCAGGTCGTTCAGGAGACCCTTGCCGTGCTCACCGGCAAGCTGAAACAGCGGGCCACACCCGCCGAGGCGCGCCAATTTCTCGCCGGCGTCCTGGCGCCGCTCTGGCGGCTGATGCCGAGCCAAACGCTTTACGCTCGAGGCCTGGAGCTTCAGGAGCGCTACTCGTTTGGTTTCTACGACGCATTGATCGTCGCGGCTGCGATCGAGAGCGGCTGCACGCGCCTCTGGAGCGAGGACATGCAAGACGGCTTCCGGGTCGATCGTCTGACGATCCGCAATCCCTTCGTGGAGCTCTCGCTCTGATCACGAGGTGATGCGAGCAGGGGCGGCCCCCGGAAGGGCCGCCCCGAAGCGAAGGGCCGACTTACCTCAAGCGGCCTTGCGGCGCCTCAGGCGAGCGAAGGCCAGCCAGGCCAGACTCAACGCCAGCAGCAGCAATCCAACGGTCGAGAGAGTCGGGATGTTCTCGGATGTCGCCGCCACCGTGAAGCTGGTGGGATTGGCGGCCCCGGGCACCTGCGGGTCGTCGGTCTGCGCCGTCGCATCGTTGGTGCCGTTGCCGTCACTGTCGTAGGCGATCGTCCCCTGGTTGGAGATCGTCTGGCCGGCCGCGGCGGGCAGGATCGTGGCGGTGATGGTGATCGTCACCGAGCCGCCGGCCGGGATCGATCCATTCCAGGTGACGGTGCTGGTGCCGGTGTTCGCTGTCGCGGTGCCGCTCGTCGCCGTGGCCGTGCCCAGCGCCAGCCCCGACGGCAGCACGTCGGTGAACTCGTTGCCCGGGTTGTCGCCCTGGGCTCCGGTGCCGGAGTTGGTCAGGGTCACGGTGTAGGTGACGGTGCCGCCGACGGTGTACGGCCCGGCGGAAACCGTCTTGGTGCCGGTGACCACGGCTCCGGGCGGGGCGCCGATCGTGTCCGTATCGGTCGCCGAGTTGTTGCCCGGAGTCGGGTCGGTGACACCCGCCGGGGCGGTCACCGTGGCCGTGTTGCTCAGCGAACCGGTGGCCGAGATCGAAAGCGTGCAGCTCACCGTGTAAGTGACGCTGCCACCGCTCGGCAGGTTGACGGTGTTGTTGATGTTGCCGGAGCCGGAAGGTGTGCAGGTGCCGCCGCCCGCGCCGACGCAGGTCCAGTTGCAGGTGAGGGAGGCCGGCAGGGTGTCGGCGACGGTAGCCCCGGTGGCGTTGCTCGGGCCCGCATTGCTGGCGGTGATGGTGTAGGTCACCGAGCCGCCCGGGGTGACCGTGGTCACGCCGTCGGTCTTGGTGATCGCGAGATCCGCGCTCGCCGCCAGCGTGTCGGTGTCGGTGGCGGAGTTGTTGCCCGGGGTGGGATCGGTGACCCCGGCCGGGGCCGCCACCGTCGCCGTGTTGCTCAGCGTGCCGGTGGCGGCGGCCGAGACGTTGCAGCTCGCCGTGTAGGTGACGCTGCCGCCGCTCGGCAGGTTGACGGTGTCGTTGAGGTTGCCGGAGCCGGACGCGGTGCAGGTGCCGCCGCCCGCGCCGACGCAGGTCCAGGTGCAGGTCAGCGAGGCCGGGAAGGAATCGGTCACCGTCGCTCCCGGGGCGTTGCTGGGGCCCGCGTTGCTCGCGGTGATGGTGTAGGTCACCGAGCCCCCCGGCGTGGCCGTGGTCACGCCGTCGGTTTTGGTGATCGCGAGATCCGCGCTCGCCGCCAGCGTGTCGGTGTCGGTGGCGGAATTGTTGCCCGGGGTGGGATCGGTGACCCCGGCCGGGGCCGCCACCGTCGCCGTGTTGCTCAGCGTGCCGGTGGCGGCGGCCGAGACGTTGCAGCTCGCCGTGTAGGTGACGCTGCCGCCGGCGGGGAGATTGACGGTGTCGTTGAGGTTGCCGGAGCCGGACGCGGTGCAGGTGCCGCCGCCCGCGCCGACGCAGGTCCAGGTGCAGGTGAGCGAGGCCGGGAAGGAATCGGCCACCGTCGCTCCCGGGGCGTTGCTGGGGCCCGCGTTGCTCGCGGTGATGGTGTAGGTCACCGAGCCCCCCGGCGTGGCCGTGGTCACGCCGTCGGTCTTGGTGATCGCGAGATCGGCCTGCGCCGCCAGCGTGTCGCTGTCGGTGGCGCTGTTGTTGGCAGTGTTGGGGTCCGAGGCGAAGGTCACCGTGGCGGTGTCGCTCAACGAGCCGGTCGCCGAGGCGGCGATGCTGCAGCTCGCGGTGTAGGTGACGCTGGCGCCCGCGGGGAGGTTGACCGTGTCGTTGATGTTTCCCGAGCCGGAGGCCGTGCAGGTGCCGCCTCCCGCCCCCACGCAGGTCCAGGTGCAGGTGAGGACCGCCGGGAAGGTGTCGGCCACCGTCGCGCCGGACGCCGGGAGGGCCGACGGGTTCGATGCGGTGATGGTGTAGGTCACCGAGCCCCCCGGTGTCGCCGTGGTCACGCCGTCGGTCGCGGTGATCCCCAGGTCCGGCGGGGGAACGTCGTTGAAGCAGACGGTGACGTCGTTCACGGTCGGGGACATGGTGCTGTCGGTGGTGGCGAAGAACGCGTGGTACTGGAGGTACCGGAGGCCGGTGAACTGGCCGAGCGAGGCGCCGCTGGTGGTGAAGAACGTCGCCGCGGTGCCGTCGGGGCCCACGAAGTTGAAGGGGCCCGATGGCGAGTTGCTGGCCGCGACCTGGAACTGCAACGTCGTGCTGGCCGGGACCGTGGCGGTCCAGGAGAGCGTCGTCCAGATCGGCGTGTAGGTGGGGGGCGGATTGCTGTCCTTCACCGACGAGATGAAGTCACCGGATGCCCCGAAGCCGCTGTCCAGGTGGATCTTGAAGCCGGCGTCGGTGCTCACGCCGCCGGTCAGCGGGATCGACCAAACCGTGCCGCTCGTCGCTCCCGAGACCCGGGTGCCGCCTGCGTACACGTCGGCACCGGCCGTGGCAGTGCCGCTCCGGGTGAGCGCGTACGTCCCCGGAGAGGGGTTCGCCGTCGGACGGATCACGAGCGCGTACTTCGTCCCGGCGGTCACGGCCGGCGGCGTGCCGAACGTCGCGGTGAAGAACGAAGCCGCGCCGCCGTTGCTGAAGCCGGTGATCGTGGCCGATGCGAGGTCGGCGCCCGTCGGCAGGCCGCCGCTCGTGGCCCGGATGCTCAGGGTGAGATTCGGGGTGGTCCCCGTGCAGCCGCTGCAGAAGAGGTTGATGTCCACCTCGGTCACCACGCCCGAGCGTCCGGGCGTGAAGGTCTGCCCGCCCCAGGTCGTCGTGGTGATGCCCACGCCGCTCGTGCCCAGCACGGTGTTCTGCTGGTCCAGGTCGGGTTTGGCGAGCACCATGTCGCCAGGGCTGGCCGCCAGGTCGACGTTCGTCGGCGTGCCGGCCTGGAAATCGGACTGTGTCGTATCCACGGGGCAGGCGCTGGTGGGTGCCGTGTCCAGCGAGAAATCCTGCGTCGTGGTGGTGGCGTCGGTCACCCCGACGTCGCTCGCCGCGCTGGAGTTGTAACCGTGAGCGCTGGCGTCGATGCTCGGGTAGGTGCCGGCCGGAAGGCTCGGGAACGAGTAGAAGCCGCTGCCGTCCGTGGTCGCCGTCCGGCTGCCGAGGCTCACCGTCGCGCCGGTGATCGGGGCGCCGCCGACCGTGGCGGTCACCGTGCCGGAGAGCGTGCCGCCGGCGCCCACCGGGGTGCACGACGGATAGGAGAACGAGCCGATCCTGGTCAGGAAGCTCAGGCCGTCGGCCGCGTAGTACTCGTTGGTGAGCCAGAACGTGCAGCCGTCGGGGTCGAGCGTCAGGCCGGTGTAGTCACCCCAGCGAATGCAGGCCGCGCCGCCGCAATTGCCGCTCTGGGTGCCGGTACCCTGGAAGAGCAGCTGCTCGGTCTGGCTGAAGGTGTTCACCGGATCGGCCGCCAGGCGGCCGGCGTACTTGATGGCCGGCTTCGTCGTGCTGCTCGAGGTGCTGTAGCCGAGGGCCATGTCGCCCGCTCGGTCGATCGCCAGGCTGGGCTCGAAGCGGTAGATCACGTTCGCGCCGTCCGGATCCCAGGTCGTTGCCTGCGGCAGCGCGGCGGCCACGGTGCCGCCGGTGACGTTCACCTGATACCAGCGTGAAGCTGCGAAGCCGGAGGTGTTCTGCCGGCGCACCGTATGCGCGGTCCACAGCGACTCGACGCCGCCGAAGTTCGTGTACTGGTTCTGCATCATCGCCCGGATCTGCAGGACGTCCAGGCTGTTACCTCCCTGGGAGGGCGCGTTCGGCACGCTGGCGTTAGGCCAGCTGGTCGCGGCCAGGGGGGTGTCCGGGCCGGTGAAGGTGGACGTCGAGATGCGGGTCCAGTCGACGTGGAACTTGTAGACGGAAAGCGCGTTGGTGAACTGCCAGGTGGAGACGAAATAGTTGGGGCTGCCGGGCGGCGGCGTGCCGGTCTGCAGCCGCGCGTTGCTCGGCAACAGCGTGAAGTCGGACGCCGGGGCGTCGAAGGTGACCACCTGGACGGTCGGGCTGCCGGCGTACATCTGCGCCTTGTTCAGCGCGAACACCCGCGGGTTCTGGAACGCCGCCCCGGCGGTATAGCCGAAGACGTTCGCCGACATGTAGAGGCCGTCCGGCCAGATGCCGAACTTCGGGTAGTCGCCGAGGCCCCCGACGAGGTGGATGGAGTAGAAGTTCCAGCCGCCGCTCACCGGATCGCCCGTCTTCGACACCGCGAAGCACTGGAAGGTGCCGGGGGGATTGACGACGTTGCCGGAGCCGTCGAGCTGAAACGCGAAGTCGGTGATGATCCAGCGGTCCTCGAACGTGTCGTAGAGCACCACGGGATCGCCGAAGTTGTTGGTATCGCACAGGTTGCCGAAGGAGCCCTGGCTCATCAGGGTATTGAAGGTGAACGCCGCGACCTGGGTGCCGCTCTTGTCGTAGACGCCGATCGAGGTGTTGATGGCCTGAATGAAATAGGTGGGGCCCACGTCTCCCACGGGGTCCGGAGGATGCCCGGCTCCCCAGGTGGCGAAGTCGAGGCCGTCGAAGCTCGCCGACGGCGACGGCGCGGCCGCCTGCGGGATGGTCACCCGCGCTGCTGCGGTCTCCCGACCTCCGCCCGGGAGCTCCACCGGCGCGGGCTCCGGCTCCTCGAGCTCGGGCCGCTCGAACTTCTCGGGCCTGGTCTGGGGCAGGGTGCGCAGGTCGATCTGCTTGCTCCCGGCCCGGCTCATCGTCAGCTCCGTCGGCTTGCCGGTGGCGGGCAGGTGACTGGCCCTCACCTCGCCCCGCTCCTGGGCCACGGCGCTGCCGGCAACGGCAAGCCACGGCAGGATCAGCAGGATGGGGAGAGCGCTCGTCGTCCTGCCCTTGGATGGATGGCTGACTGGAGACCCGATGGCCTTCGGCCCGATGGAAGCATTGAACATCTCGTCTCTCCGCAAAAGAGAAAACCATGAAGGAACGACCTGGGTTTCGATCCCCCGTATAAGATCAGACGGACGGCCCGGTGTCCAGCTCGGGCGCCGAGCCGCGCCGCCCTTCGGGGGTCGGATCCCAGCGCCTCGCCCGTTGAATCAGGTGAACCAGCTCAGCCGGCGGCGCACCGTCGCGTGGGCGGCGGCCGCCGGCACCCATCGGACCGCCATCCTGCTGGATGGGTGTCTCAATGGCGCTTGAGCTGGGTGAGCTGAATGAGGTTGCCGCAGGTGTCCTTGAGTACCGCGATGGTCGAGCCGGGCACGCCGGTGGGCGGCATCGTGAACTCGGCGCCCCGAGCCTTGATCCGCTCGTGGTCGCCCTCGATGTCGTCGGTGAAGAACATGGCGGCGCGCTGGCCCTGTTCGAACATCGCCTGCTGATACGCCTTGGCCGCGGGGTTGTCGTTCAGCGCCAGCTGGAGCTCGGTGCCGTCCGGCTCCTCGGGCGAGGCCACGGTCAGCCAGCGGTATGGGCCGTTGCTGACATCGGCCTTCTTGGCAAAGCCCAGCACCTCGGTATAGAAGCGCAGGGCCTTGGCCTGGTCATCCACGTAGAGGCTGGTCACTTTGATTTTCATTGCGTTTCTCCTTGTGCTGGTCAACCAGCAGTATGCGGTAGATCGTCGAGGGGGCGCCAAGAGATCGGCATCTCTCCTCCGGCTACCACCTAGGACGAGCCGGCTCGCCCGAGTGTGACCGATCACGAGGATCCGCCTGCCGCCCGTCCCACCGCAACCCTCAGTGCCTCGGTCCACTCTTGACGGCGCCTCGTCGCGCCGGAAGAATGGCCCAAGGATGCCCACTCCTGAGCGGCTCGCCGAGCGATTCGAAGAGCACCGCCCGCACCTGCGTGCGGTCGCGTATCGCATGCTCGGATCGGCCAGCGAGGCCGAGGACACCATCCAGGAAGCCTGGATCCGATTGAGCCGCACGGATGTCAGTGCCATCGACAGCCTGCGGGCATGGCTCACGACGGTCGTGGCGCGTGTCTGCCTGGACGTGCTGCGAACGCGAGCGTCGCGCCGGGAGGACGCCATGGACGTGCACGTGCCGGATCCGATCATCGCTCGCGCGATCCGTGATGAAGACGAAGGGCCCGAGGCGGGCGCCCTGCTCGCCGACTCTGTCGGTCTGGCGCTGCTCGTCGTCCTCGAGAAGCTGGAGCCGGCGGAACGATTGGCATTCGTGCTCCACGACGTGTTTGCGATGAGCTTCGAGGACATCGCGCCCATCGTCGATCGCTCGGTCGTCGCCACGCGCCAGTTGGCGAGCCGCGCGCGCCGGCGCGTCCAGGGTCAGGCGCCGGCCTCGGAGGTGGACCGGCGGCGGCAGCGCCGGGTCGTCGACGCGTTTCTCGCCGCCGTCCGGGACGGCGACTTCGCAGGCCTGGTCACGATCCTGGACCCGGCGATCGTGCTGCGTGCCGACGGCGGGCCGGCCAAGGGCATGTCGCGCCTGGTGCGAGGGGCTGAGGGGGTCGTGGCACAGGCCGCCACGTTCTCGCGGCTCGCCTTGTCCAACCAGGTGGTGTTGGTGAACGGCGACGTCGGCGTCCTATCGCGCCTTCCCGATGGCCGCGTGTTGTCCGTGCTCGGCTTCACGATCGCGGGCGGCAAGGTCGTAGAGATCGACATCCTGGCTGATCCGGACCGGCTCAGTCGACTCGATCTGTCGGCCATCGAGGCCCCCGGACCACCGTCGTAGTCACGTTGTCCCCGCTGGTCCCCGTTGACTGTAGCTCTTCCTGTCCGACTCTCTTACCTCACTTGCCATCGCCGGGCGCACCACGCGCCGGCACCGCTGTCTGGCTCGCGGCGAGCGCCGCGGCGCGGCCGGCGATGAGTGCATAGCCGCCGGCGCGCGCCTCGGGCGGCGACTATTGATGACTGTATAAACAATGTCCTAGTGTAGGCGCAAAAAAAGAGGACTGTGCGCCAGGAAGGATCGAAGAAGGAGCTGATTTCGTTGGAGTGCACGGTTGCCGCGTCGGGTAGCTTCGGCAAGCACCTCGAGCTGGGTCGGCGCCAGGTTGGCCATCGCGCCTGTCTTCAGGTAAGACCAAGCGTATTCGACAGGATTGAGGTCCGGAGCATAGGGAGGCAGGAACGAGCAGTGCGATCCCAGCGCCTGGCGGAGAACCCGAGCCACCTCAGGGCTACGGTGAGCCTGGAGGCGATCCCAGACCACCACCGCACTGCCGGCAAGATGGCGAGCCAGAACCTGAAGGAACGCCACTATTTCGGGAATGCGGATATTACGATCTGGATGCAGCCGGAAAAAGAACGACAGCTGGTCGCGACTCGGTGGAATGCACAATGCAGCGATGGCTGAGACCTTCTTATGAGAGCGAGTCCGCTGAAGCAGCACCGGCGTCTGGCCCTGGGGCGACCAGCTGCGACGAACCAACGGCGCCATCAGGAAGCCACTTTCATCAATAAAGACCAGGGAAGCGTTCAACCGCCAGGCTTTTTTTTAATGCGGGGCCACTCTTGTTTAATCCAGGTCTGAATTCTTTCCTCATCGCGCTCGACCGCGCGCCGTTGAGGCTTCTGCGGGCTCCAACCGAGACTATGCAGCAGTCGACCGATGTGGTCGGCATGATACCGAACTCCAAAGTTAGAGTGTATGACCTCTGCGACGCGCGGACATGTCCACAGGTCCGTCGGAAACCCTGCCGCCCGGGCGCCCCGCACAAGCACCTCTTCGAGCGCAGCCTTGGCTTCCTGTTGCAGCCGAC
>Ga0210405_10001339_pt1 | contig 28373 bp, 20 predicted proteins | sample IncBWH11MmetaG_FD_155492 | JGI IMG/M metagenome (GOLD analysis project Ga0210405, IMG submission 155492) | Forest soil microbial communities from Barre Woods Harvard Forest LTER site, Petersham, Massachusetts, United States - Inc-BW-H-11-M | ecosystem: Environmental > Terrestrial > Soil >...
GGCAAGGAAATCGTTGTGCGCGCCGGGGAAGTGCTTTGCATTCCCTCCAACATGCCGCACGAAGCCTGGGCGCTGGAAGACACGCTGGACCTGGACGTTTTCGATCCCCCGCGCGAAGACTGGCTGAATAAGACAGACGGCTACTTGCGCCACGGTCGCTAACAAACGTCCCAACTGAGTTTTCGTCTATTGAATGGGGAACGGGCGAAACCGATTGGGGTTCGCCCGTTCTTGTTCCTCCGGTTTGTCTTGTCGCTTTTCTACCAGATTTTGCAGGATTTTTCCCGGACCATTGCGTCGCCCTTCTTGCAGCCGAACGCCTTGGCAAAGACCTCCAGGTTGGAGATCGGCCCGTTGCCGCGAAAACGTCCCAGGGGATGCGGGTCGGTGTTGGTCTGCAGCCGCGCCGCTTCCATTCGCTGATTCGAGCCCCACACCTGCGCCCAGCCGAGGAAGAAACGCTGTTCCGGTGTGAAGCCGTCAATGTCCTTCGGGCGCTTGCCTTCGATGGACTTTTCATACGCCGCGTAAGCAATACTCAAGCCGCCGAGGTCGCCGATGCTTTCCCCGAGGACCAGCTTTCCGTTCTGGTGCAGGCCGGGCTCCACTTCATAGCTGTTGAACTGGTCCACAATGCACTGGCCGCGTTCGTCGAAATTCTTCCGGTCGTCGGGCGTCCACCAGTTGCGCAGATTCCCCTGGCCATCGAATTGAGAGCCCCGGTCGTCAAATCCGTGGCTGATTTCGTGGCCGATCACGGCACCCATGCCCCCGTAATTCACCGCGTCGTCGGCGTTGGGATCATAAAAAGGCGGCTGCATAATTCCAGCCGGGAAAACGATCTCGTTGAAGGTGGCGTTGTAGTAGGCGTTCACGGTCGGCGGCGTCATCCCCCATTCGGAGCGGTCCACCGGCTTGCCGATTTTCGCAAGGTCGCGGTTTTCCTCAAATTCCTGGCTGCGGCGTACGTTGGCGAGATACGAACCGCGGTCAATGGTCAGCTTCGAATAGTCACGCCACTTGTCCGGGTAGCCGATTTTCACGGTAAACGCTTCCAGTTTCACGAGCGCCTGCTTCTTCGTCTCCGGGCCCATCCAGGAAAGTGTGGGAATGTCCGAGCGCAACGCCGCGATGAGGTTGTTCACCATCTCTTTGGCGCGGGCTTTGGCCTCCGGTGGAAAATACTTCTGCGCGTAGACTTCGCCGAGCGCCTCGCCAAGATTCTGGTTTGCCGACTGGGCGCAGCGCTTCCAGCGCGGCTGGAGTTCTGTGGTGCCGGAAAGCTGCTTGCCATAGAAATTGAAATTTTCCTGAACAAACGCCTCGGAAAGGGCCGGCGCGGCGTTGTGAATCACGTGCCAGCGCAAATAGACTTTCCAGTCGGCGAGCGGCGTCGCAGTCAACTGGTGGTCCAGTTCCTTAAAGAAATCGGGCTGCCCGATGTTGATCTCGGCGACCGAAGGCGAGCCGACGGTCTGCATGTAGCCTTCCCAGGACCAGTCTGGCGTCAGCTTCTTGAGTTCCGCGAGCGACATTTTGTTGTAGTTCTTCTCGGGATCGCGGAGCTCCACGCGCGTACGCGAAGCCTTCGCGAGCGAAGTTTCCAGTTCCATCACCGTTTTGGCTTCGGCAGCGGCCTTATCCGGGGCGTCCCCCGCCAGCTCAAACATCTTTGCCACGTGCTTTAAGTAGCCCTCGCGCAGTTGTTTGGACTTTTCGTCGTCGCGGAGATAGTAGTCGCGGTCCGGCATGCCCAGTCCGCCCTGGTGGGCGATGGCGATCATCTGCGAACTGTTCTTGAAATCTGGCGTGGACCCAAACACAAAGGCGACGTTGTTTACCTGGCGATGGAGCCGGGCAATTTCAGAGTCGAGCCCCTTTCGGTCCTGGATGGCGTCAACGGCGGCAAGGTCTGCGGTGAGTGGCTTGCTCCCCGCGGCATCAATCGCGGCGGAGTCCATGCAACTCGAATAAAAATCGCCGATCTTCTGCTCATTCGATCCCGATGCAGCTTTGGAATTTGCGGCGCTTTCCAGAATCGTGCGCATGGCGGCCAGATTTTTGTCGCGCAAAACGGTAAAGGATCCCCAAGTGGAGTACTCAGCCGGGATCGTATTCGCCTTCATCCAGCCGCCCATGGCGAATTGATAGAAGTCGTCGCAGGGCTTGCAAGTGCGGTCCAGATTCGCCAGCGAAAATCCCCACGATGCATCGCCGGCAGCCTTTGTGGCGGAACCGGCAGCGATACTCAAAACTGCACAAAAGGCGACGATCGAAAAAAAGAGAAGTATTGCTGCGGAACGGCCCAGTTTCATGGTTGACCTCAGTTACACAAGGTTAGATGAGCGTGCGCTTCCATTGCGGAGGCTGAGTTTATCAGAACGCATCCGTGGTCGCACGCGAAACGCTACTCCGCAGCGGCGCCGTCAACCGGCTTGGCTTGCAGCAAATCGGACAGTACCTTCGGCGCGATTTGAACGAGAAACCCACGGTGTCCCCCGTTGATATAAATCGCTGGGAGCGCCAGGATGCTGCGCTCCACATAGACAGGCAAAAGTTTGCGCGTGCCAAACGGAGAGGTGCCGCCGACCTGATACCCGGTGTGGCGCTGCGCAACTTCCGGTTTGCAGGGCTCCACTTTTTTCGCGCCAATCTGACGGGCAAAATTCTTCAGGCCCACCTGGCGGTCTCCGTGCATCAGGATGATCAGGGGCTTCGCGTCCTGGTCCTGCATCACCAGTGTCTTAACTACGGCATGCTCGTCCACGCCCAATTGCCGCGCAGACTCAGCGGTGCCGCCACGCTCGACGTAGTTGTAGAGATGTTCGATGAAATCCACGCTATGTTGGCGAAGATAGGAGGTCGCCGGAGTTTCGGGCGCATGTTCCTTGCGGGCCATGAGAGCTAAGAAACGTTCCTGTGATTACTTCGCCGGGGTAGCGAGCGGCGGCAGGTAGCTCTTTGCGTATTTCGTGATTTCCACCTTCTGCCATTCGCCATGGATGATGCCCTCGCGGATTTGCGCGGGCGTCTTGCCCTTTCGCGCCTGCTCATACGAATAAAAGTCTTCCTTCTGGCAGATATCGCATCCGGAGCCGTGGCGGCTGACAAAGCAATCCAGCAAACTGCCGTGCCCCTGGCTGCGATCACAGTGGCAATAGCAGGGCTGCTGGTACAGAATTTTTTTCGTGCGTCCAGCAACAACGTAGGCGTTGAACGTCTGAATGTCGGGGAAGATGGAAGCCTCCATCGTCGGCGGTAAGGCGTCTTTGGGGGCTTCCGCGTGAAAAGCCGGCGTTGGCTCGTCCACGGGCATAGCCGCGAACTGCGGAAGCACCAGCACTCCCGCCGCGGCAATCAAAAGGAACCCGGCGATCAGCATTTTCTGAAACGTCTTCATGAGGACCTCTTTCCTCTGCGCTCCGAGCCTTTCTCCACTCTACGACGGCTCATTCCATAATTCCAGCGAGGTGCTCCAAGAGCTAAGCGCGAACGGCTTGAGTCACGCTTATTTGCCAGGCGAGCGGCGTTCCATTGGACGCATCCCGATACCCTTCGGCTCAGGCGGAAGCGTTGCGGGAACTCAGGGTCGAGTTCCACACGCTGAGAATTTTAGGATCGACGCTGCCCAGGTGCGCGTCCGTTCCGGTTTTTTCCGGCGCAGTCCACCGCCACACGGCGGCGCCGAGCAAACCGGCTTCGCGGCACTCCGTCAGGGATGTTTTCATCGAATAGCCGGAGGCTTCATCATCCGCGGCAGGAAGCTCTCCCAACCATAACGGCTTATCGAGCAGAGGGAGACACGAAAGTTGCCGTGCAAGACCGGATTTGCCGGAAGGTTCCTGCACCGGATAGTAATGTGCCTCGTAAAAATCGAGCCCCAGCTCGCTCCACGCCCGGACCCACGCGAGACTTGCGGAGCCCAGGGTTACCGGAACGCCCGCGAATTCATGAACCGCTTGTACGATTTCCTCCGCAAACGCGCGAAAATCCGCGTAGTGCATTTTCGCGGCGGGCTGCCGGTGAAACTCCCGGATGGCCCACTCGGGCTCATTGGCGATTTCCCATGCAAACAGCGCAGGGTGCTCTCGAAATTCGCGGAACATCGGGATCAAAACCCGCTGCAGAAAGGCTTCTCGGCCGGCGGCGAACTGCAAGACCTGTTCGTTGACATGCGCAGCCGGCTTCCCGGTCCGATCCTGCAGCCACAAATAATCAATGAGTGAAAAGCAAAGCTTCAGCTCGTTCTGTTTCGCAAGCTCCAGTGCCGCGCGAACATCCGCAAACAAAAATTCATCAGGGCGAAGCGGAATGCCTTTTTCCGTCAAGAAGCCGCCGCGACCGTCCGCAAACAAAAACCAGCGAACCACGCCCGCCCCGCAATCGCGAATGCGGGCGAACTCCTCCGCAACTCTGGAAAAATTTTCGGGAAGCGAAAGGCCTCGGTGCCCCGAGGAGCCTACACCGAAGTCTTCGGCATAGTTTGCCCAGGGATAGTTGACGCCAAGGAAAAACGGCTGGTTCGTCATGGCGGTTCGGCAAGACGGCGACTGTCTAACGAATCGAAATTGTATTGGCGAATTGCGCGCGCTCCGCGGCGGCAGCCCGTTCGGCCAGATGTTTTTCGCGGAGGTGGCGGTGCACGCGCCGGCCCCACGAGCGGATAAACGCATAATTCAACGCCCCGCCAATGGCCGAGCTGGCCAGAGGCACCATGCGCCCCACCCACTTCTCTGCGCTCTCTTCCCCAATGCGCACGGCCAGCCGCCCGGCGATACGCGGCGCCAAGCGCTCAGCAATCTGCTTCTCCGCCAAATCCTTGCCCAAGTCGATTCCGGCCGCTCCAGCCGCAGCCAGCCACATTTGGATGCGGCGCTCCGATTCGCGTTCTTCGAAACCATAGAGCAGGCAAAGCCGTTGGATCAGGCGCAAGGCAATAATGGTAAGCAGGCTGGCGTCAGGAAGAATCGTGATCATGCCACCCAAACCGAACCCTGCGCCCTGCGCCAGCGCAATCCGTTGTGCGTTATGAATCAAGCGTTCCGCAATGGCGTCCAGCTGTTCGATGGGAACATCCCGCATCCGTCCAAAGTGCGGAATCCAAAGATTGTGCTTATCGGCAAGGTATTGGCGGAATTCGTCGGGGTCGATCTCCACGGAGCGCAAGCCGCGCAACATCCCAAAGCGCAGGAATCGCCCGACGGTCCGGCGGGCGAGCGATTTGGGTAACTTCCCCATAGGCTTAAGCATCCTATGCCGATTGGATGCGGTCAAGCGGCCACGTGTGGCTGGAGGCCCAGGCGGGGATGTTGACCAGCCGGAGGCATCGAAACCCGAGTTCTACTTGACGCAGAGACTATTTTCGGTAAACTGCGCTTTTCCTATGGCGACCATGACCACGTACCTGCCGACCGAAGTCACTGTGGATCTGGAGTATCCGCAGCGCGAGGCGGCATTTTTCTACGGTTTGTTCCTGCGGGGGCATTCCGCGGACAAACTGCGCCAGGACATCGAGGTCCCTCCCGCGGTTCTTGCCAAGTGGCACCGCGAAGCCGAGCGCGAACCCCAGTTGCGCGATGTTTTCTCGCGCATGCTCGAATACCGCCGGCACGTCCTCGCCATCTTTGACACCCTCGTCGGCTCCGAAGTACTAAACCATCGCGTCCAGTAAGGCTATAATTCCCCGCCAGATCCCTTCCCGCAGGCAACGCCAATACATCCTATTCACGTCTAAGGAGCATCGGGGGATAAATGTCCTTGAATGAACGAGATTCCCGATTTGACGTCTCAGGTGCACCGGTTTAGAATTCAGTGTCCCTAAAGGTGTCTCTATGCCTATGATGTTTCGCAAGGTTACCGCCAGCCTGACTGCGTATGTATTGCTGCTGCTTCCGATAGCCGGACAACAGGCTCAAGCTCCCGATCCCAACCCGCAAGCGCCTCCCCAAAATCAAAAGCTCACCAAAGACCAAAAGCAGAAAATGAAGAAGACTTTGAAGGAGCTCGATAACTCCTTCAAAACCTGGTTGAACGAAGATGTGATCTACATCATCTCCCCGGAAGAGCGCACCGCTTTCCTGCAACTGGAAACCAACGAAGAACGCGAACAGTTTATCGAACAGTTCTGGCTGCGCCGTAGCAGCAATCCGGATATGCCGGACAACGATTTCAAGGAAGAGCACTACCGGCGCATCGCCTACGCCAACGAACACTATGCCTCGGGCATCCCTGGATGGAAGACGGATCGCGGACGCATTTACATCATCTGGGGAGCGCCAGACGAAATCGAATCCCACCCAACCGGCGGCACCTACGATCGCCCGATGGAAGAGGGCGGCGGTTCCACCACGACGTATCCCTGGGAACGCTGGCGGTATCGGTATCTTGAGGGAATCCAGGAAAACGTGGAACTTGAATTTGTCGATCCAAGCGGTTCCGGCGAATATCACCTGACGATGGATCCCTCCGAAAAAGACGCGCTGCTGAATGTGCCGGGCGCTGGCCTCAGCTTGATGGAATCGATGGGCTTGGCATCGAAGACAGACCGCTTCACCCGCTCCGACGGCACCCACCTGCCCACCGCGCTTGGCGGCACCCCAGCGAGCTTGAATGAATTTACACGCCTCGAACTTTACGCCAAAGTGCAGCGGCCGCCGGAAGTGAAGTACAAGGACCTGGAAGCGCTGGTGACCTCGCGCATGGTGCGCGACCAGCTGAAGTTCAATTACCGCACAGACTTTCTGAAAGTAACCAACGACACGGTTCTCGTGCCGGTGACCGTGCAAGTACCCAACAACCAGCTTCAGTTCAAGAATAAGGATGGCGTTTACAGCGCGGAGCTGAACATCTTCGGACGCGTCAGCACGCTCACAAATCGCGTCGTGCAGACCTTTGAGGATTCCGTCACGCGCGATTACCCGGAGTCACTCTACAAGCAGTCCATGAAGCTGTCCTCGGTCTATCAAAAGTCCTTACCCCTGCGGCCCGGATTGTACCGCCTGGACCTAGTCATTAAGGACGTGGATAGCGGCAATGTTGGCGCGGTCAACACGCGTCTCGCAGTTCCGCGTTACGAAGACGAAAAACTGGAAGCGAGCAGTCTGATCCTGGCGGACCAGATCGAGCACGTTCCCGCCAAGCAGATCGGCACCGGGCAATTTGTGCTCGGTTCCTCTAAGGTGCGTCCGCGGCTGGATGCGGAATTCACCACCGCCGACAAGCTTGGCATCTATCTTCAGATTTATAACTTGAAGGGCGACGAGAAAACTCACAAGAGCAACGCCAGCTTCGTCTATACGGTGAAGAAGGGCGATCAGCAGGTGATGCAGTTCAAAGAGACCTCTGCCGACATGAAGCAGACCGGCGATCAGGTGACCATCGAGAGGCTTTTGCCTCTGGCCACGCTGGCCCCGGGGAAGTATACTCTCGAGGTCAACGCGACCGACTTGCTTTCGAACGTAGCCATTTCCCGTTCCGCGGAGTTCTCCGTGAAGAATCCGGTGGAACAGAAGACTGTGGCGAACGTCACACCAGGGAGGTAAACGAGTGAAGCGCGGCACCCTCCTGTGCTTCGGGGTCCTGCTCGGCACCGCTGTGGGTGTGACTTGTGGCGCGCCTTCCCTTCTTGCGCAATCCAATAAGCAAACCGTTTCGAGTCTCGGAAAATTATCCGGGCAGGTGCGTGATTCCAGCGGAGTCCCCCAATTGGGAGCCACCGTTGCGATTCTCTCGGAAACACCTGGGGCAGCGGCCGCCTACCAGTTCCTGACCAACACCGAAGGCATCTTCAACGGAGAGAAGCTGGCGCCTGGCTCGTACACTGTTCGCGTCACGCTGGCTGGTTTTCTGCCTTTCCTGGAAAAGCACATCCAGATTTCGCCGAACCTCACTACCACGGTTCGTATTCAACTTGAGTCCATGTTTGCTTCGATCGAACAGCTTCGCCGGCCACCCGCGGCCAGCGCTGCCGAAGCCGACGATTGGAAATGGGTGCTGCGTTCCGCACCGGAGTTGCGACCCGTCTTGCACTGGAATGAATCCGATCCTCCGGGCACTATCACCTCTTCAATCGTGCTCGAACAGACTGTGCACCGCCCCATGGGAATCGTCGCGTTGACCGACGGCGCCAGACGACCCGGCTCCGTTTCGAACGTTGCGGCGGCGCCGAGCACCGCTTTTGCCTACGACCAGAAAATTGTCGGCTCCAACCACATTGTTTTTGCCGGCCAGATAACCCCGGATGAAGAATCTCCTGCGGGTGGAATTGCATCCATCTGGCTGCCGACCGGTTCCGCGGAGAATGGCCCCTCGAGCACATTGGTCCTGCGCGAAGCGAAACTCGGCACCAACGGTCTGACCTTCCGTGGCGTTCGACTCGACCAGACCGAGACGCTCGCGCTTGGCAGCCGTTTCCTGGTGCGCGCCGGTGGGGAATATGTTCTGGTCGGCGTGGGTGCGCCTGCCACTGGTCTTCGCGCTCGCGTCAAACTCGAAACTCGCGTTACTTCCAACTGGTATGCGGACGCAATCTACGCGGCGCTGCCCAACGGCACCACTCCTAATGACGCCTTGAATGCCGAGCTCGAGGGAATGGATGCCCCTGGCGTCCTGGCCGACGCCCTGAATCAACTGGATACGTTCCCGGCGCTTCTGATGCGGGGAGGCCGCCCCGTTTTGGAGAGCGGCCGCCACGAAGAGTTGGCCGCCGAGAGGAAGATTGGAACCCGCGGCGTTTTTCAAATGGCCGCTTTTCATGACGACTACAGCCACGTTGCCCTTTTTGGACGCGGCAGCAGTCTGTCCCCCGAGGAATTTTTCCAGGATTTCTTTTCGAAAGGGTTTGCGTACGACGGCGGTGCGTCAAGCGATTGGGGCGGCCGCATTGCCCTGCGGGAAAAACTCAGCGACGACCTGGAACTGACGGCGATCTACGCGTTCTCCGGCGCGCTGGTTCCTGTGGCGGAAATGGATGGCGGCCTGCGCGAAGGGTTGCGCACTGCCCAGCGCCAATCGGTGGCGACGAAGATCACTGCCAAGATACCGCAGACAGGAACGCACCTGACCGCCGGCTACAAATGGATTAACGACACGGCCCTTTCGAGGGTGGACCCTTACGGTGAGGCCGCGTACCAGGTGAGTCCCTACCTGAATGTGGGCATCCGGCAGCCGCTGCCGCGGATGCTGTTCGGACGTTGGGAAGCCAGTGCCGAGTGCGACAATTTGCTCGCCCAGGGTTACTTCTCTCTGAACACCCGAGATGGTCAACTCCTGCTCGTACCCGCGTTTCGGAGTTTCCGGGGTGGCGTAAGTCTTCAGTTCTAGCTCTTGGGAGACCTCTGAAAATCAGTATCCGCCCTATTGAAAACCGGATGCGGCCTGCCCCGTGCCCGCAAGACATATTTAAGTTGTTTATTTGCATCTACTTATGGCTATAGGAATCTACTAAAGATTGGAACACCAGTTGCTGCACTTGAGTTAAGGTTAGGTGCGAGCTTTTCACGTTGGCGATGCGACAGAATCTCCGCGTTCGGGTAGGCGCAGTTGTGCTGGCGTTAGCCACGCTGGCTGCCATTGTCTTCGCCTGGCTGAACTTCGTGCAGCGCTCCCGTTATGACTTGGTGGACGATGGCGTGGCGTGGTCCGATGGAGTCGCGGGCGTCGAAGCCTGGAAAGTGGCCGCCGAATCACCAGCCTCCGCCGCTGGAATCCACCCTGGGGATATCTTGCTGGCGATCAATGACCTCGCCGTACCCCGGGCCGCATCGGTCGCCAACCGCCTGTATCGTGCCGGGCTTTGGACGCAACTACGCTACAAGCTCTCGCGCAACGGCGAGGAATTCGAAACTCGCCTGATCACCACTCCGCCGCATAAGCCCATCAGCGTTGAAAATTATCTGCGCGTCGTTGGCCTGTTGTATCTCTTCATCGGCCTGTTCATTTTTGCACGGCGGTGGAACGCGCCGCGCGCAGTGCATTTTTACGTCTTTTGCCTGGTTTCCTTTGTTGTCTGTTCGTTCCACTACAGCGGCAAGCTGGACACGTTTGACCTGGAAGTCTACTGGTCAAGTGTCGTGGCCGGTTTGTTCGCCCCGGCGCTGCTGCTGCATTTTGCCCTGGTCTTTCCAGAGCGGCCGGAAACTTCGCGGAAATCCCTGATGAAGTTTGCCGGGGTTTATTTGCCTCCGCTGGCGCTGCTCACGATCCACGTTCTGGTCGCGTTGAATGCTGGTGGGTTCGTGCCCACCACCCGGTCGAGAGTGGAGCTGGATCAGCTGGAACTCGGCTTCCTGGGATTTTATTTCCTCGCTGCCGGACTGACTTTTAATCTCAGTTACCGGCGCTCGCGCTCCGGTGTGTTGCGGCAGCAATTGAAATGGCTGACCGGCGGAACGCTTGCGGGAAGCTTGCCGTTCACGCTGCTCTACATCGTTCCCTACATTTTTGACGCCGCCACGCTGCCGTGGATGCAGTTTTCCGCGCTCAGCCTGGTGCTCATCCCGCTGTGCTTCGGCTACGCCATTATTCGTTATCGATTGATGGACGTGGACATCATCTTCAAGCGCGGTTTGGCGTATACGGCGGCGACCGCGGCGGTGGCGGCGGTCTATTTTGGCTTGGTGGCCCTGATCGCGCAGATTTTTCATGAACAGACTACCGGCTCTGTCGGCGGCATGATAGCCATCGTGGTTGCGGCGTTCCTCTTTCAGCCGTTCCGCGAAGGCATCCAGGCGCGGCTGGACCGTTTCTTCTACCGCGATCGCCTCGACTATCGCCGCACGCTGATTGAGTTTGGCCGTACTCTCACTAACGAAGTGCGCCTGGAACCCATGCTGGGCTCGGTGATGGATCGAGTTTCCCAGACGCTCCTCGTGGATCGCCTGGCCATTTTCGTGGAGGATGCGCAAAATCCTGGCGACCTGCGGCTGGCGCGTTCCATGGGCGTGCGCCTGAGCGAACGCCTCGATTTGAGCTTTTTGAAATCGGCCACGCCGGAGCTTGCGAACAACACGATTTTCTTCGAATCTTCGCGCAGCGTTCCCGATGTCGCGGATTCCGTGCGGCGCACGATCGAACAACTGGATCTGAACTACTTCATCCCCTGCCGCATTCGAGAGCGCACCGTCGCCTTCCTCGGCCTCGGTAAGACGGTGGACGGCGATTTCCTTTCGAGCGATGACGTCGAGCTGGTGCAGACCATCGCCGGATACCTGGCCATCGCGCTGGACAATTCCCAGTTGTACACCTCGCTCGAGCAAAAGGCCTTCGAAGTGGCGCGCTTGAAGGATTTCAGCGAAAACATCGTGGAATCGCTCAACGTGGGGGTCCTGGCAGTCGATTTATACGGAACCGTCGAAGCCTGGAACAGCCGCATGGAACAGCTCTTTCAGGTTTCGCGCAACGACGCGGTTGGCCAGCCGCTCGCCGGCCTCCTGCCGGCCGAACTTGTTCAGGAAATATCGAACCGCGGCGATGCGGAACAGGTCACCGGTATCTACAAGCAGAGGCTGCAACATCAAGGGAATTCAATGGTGGTAAACGTCTCCATCACCCCGCTGGTCAGCAAGGCGGGAGAGCGCATCGGGCGTCTCCTGCTCTTTGACGACGTGACCCAGCGCGAGCGAATGGAAGAGCAGATGTCGCAAACCGAGAAGTTGACCTCCCTCGGCTTGCTGGCCGCCGGCGTCGCCCATGAAGTCAACACGCCGCTGGCCGTGATCTCCAACTACATTCAAATGTTGGCCAAGCAGATGCCGGAAGGCGACCCGCGGCAATCCATCATTGATAAAATTGTGAAGCAGACCTTCCGCGCCAGCGAAATCGTAAACAATCTCCTGAATTTTTCGCGCACCGGCCCGAGCGCGCTGGCCGACGTGGACGTCAACCGCGTGGTGGAAGAAACGCTTTCGCTGGTCGCTCATCCGCTGAAGACTTCGCAAATCCAGGTGGTAAAGCATCTCACCGACGGCCTGCCTGCCGTGCGCGGCTCCGCCAACAAATTACAGCAGGTTTTCCTGAATCTCTTCCTGAACGCGCGCGATGCCATGCCCACCGGAGGAATCCTGGAAGTCCGCACGGGCGCTCACAACGGCAGTGTGGAAATCGAAGTGGCGGACACAGGCAACGGGATTCCCCGCGATCACATCCATAAGATATTCGACCCGTTTTTCACGACCAAGCCCGGTGGCCGCGGGACCGGCCTCGGTCTTTCCGTGAGCTACGGGATCATTAAAGAACATGCCGGCAAAATCGATGTGCGCTCTGCCCCCGGGCGAGGTACTTCCTTCCACGTCGAATTTCCGGCCGTGAGGAAAGCGGTTCATGCCTAAAGGCTCGATTCTGGTTATTGACGACGAAGCGGAAATTCGCGAGGGGCTGGAACTCCTGCTGAAAACCGAGGGGTATCAGGTCATCATGGCGGATACCGGGCAATCCGGGCTTTTGCGCCTGGGTGAACAGCCCTACGACCTGCTGCTGCTGGATGTTAGTTTGCCGGATCGCAACGGCATTGAGTTGCTGAAAGACATCCGTCGGCAGAATCCGAATCTTCCGATCGTACTTATCACCGCTTATGGCTCCATCGAGATGGCGCGCGCCGCATTCAAGAGTGGCGCAATGGACTACATCACCAAACCGTGGTCCAACGATGAATTGCTGGCGCAGGTGGCGCAAGCCGTGGAGTCCCATCGCCTGCGCGAGGAAAACGTCCAACTCAAGCGGGCGCTGAAACAGCGTTTCAATTTTCCGAACATTATCGGCAAAAGCGAGAAGATGCTGACGCTGTTTGACCTGGTGGCGCAGGTCGCGCCATCAAGGTCAACGATCCTGATCAGCGGAGAGAGCGGCACGGGAAAAGAGTTGATCGCGAAAGCGATTCACTCCGCTTCGACGCGCGCCGACCGTGCTTTTGTGCCGGTCAACACCGGCTCCATTCCCGTCGACCTTTTGGAATCGCAACTTTTCGGCCACGTGAAGGGCGCATTTACCAGCGCGGTCGCTTCCAAGAAGGGTCTTTTCGAAGTTGCCGACCAGGGAACGATCTTCTTCGACGAAATTGCGACCGTCAGCCCGGAAACTCAGGCCAAGCTTCTCCGCGTCATTCAGGAACGCGAGTTCATGCGCCTCGGCGGCACGGAACAACTCAAGGTGGACGTGCGTATCGTCGCCGCCTCCAACATTGATCTCCTCTCGCTGGTGAAGGAAGGGCGCTTCCGCGAAGATCTCTATCACCGCCTCAACGTCATTCATCTTCATCTTCCTCCGCTGCGCGAACGCCGCGAAGATATCCCGATGCTGCTGGCGCATTTTCTGGAGCGCTTCTGCACGGAAAACACCAAGCCGTTGCGCTTGTTCACCCCGTCGGCCATGAAACTATTGATGGATTACGACTGGCCGGGAAATGTGCGCGAACTCGAAAACGTGGTGGAACGCGCGGTGGTGCTTTCCACCCAGGAGCGCGTGGATGTCGACCTGTTGCCGGAATCCGTGCGCAGCAAGGAAATCGTCCGCGGGGTCCGCTTGCAGCTTTCGGAATTTCTGCCGCCGCTGCCGGGCGAGGCCGGTTCTCGAACCGCCGCCGACAATCCGAATCCTTCGCTTTTCCAGATCATCGATGAAGTCGAGCGCCGCATCATCGTGGATATGCTCGAACGCACCGGTTGGAATCAAACGGAAGCCGCGGAACGATTCCTGATTCCTCTTTCCACTTTGAACCAAAAAATCAAGCGGCTCGGGATTGACGTGCGTCGCCGCGGCCGAGTGGAAGAGAGTCAGGTCGCGTGGTCTGGAAAGTGAGGCAGTTCTTGACCGAAATGCTTGGCTACTAATTCTGTCTCCTTAGAGACTAGCTCTGAAAACTAAGTTATGAATTGAAAGTCTTCCGAGAAGCCAGCTCTTTAACTTCAAGAACATGATCAAAGATGAGTCTGCGGGTTGTGTGTTTTTTGAGATAATCCCAGCTCTTAACATGGCGCAGTGATTCCGCCGACTCCTCAGCTTTTGTGATCTGTGGGTGAAATGGCTAGTTTCACTTAACCTTTTTAATTGACAGGTAGACACGGGTGGGCCATTGAATGAATCCCGATGATCTTACAGGTCACGACACCCGCTGGTGATAGTCTGCAACTGGAATCGGGTCAATCGAGTGGGAATTTGCTTCAGACGAAGAACTGACGCCAGACTCGCGTACACTACAGCTGGTTTATGCGGGAGAAACTTTTGCCACTGTCCGATCTATCCGACATTGTTTCATTCCGGGACGAATGGCAAGTACTTCTCGAGTTTGCCTCTCCCGTCCCTAACACTTCTCGGCTCATTGGACTAGCTCGGTCTGTGGATTGGTCACGCATACTCGTCCTTGCGGAAGAGCAGGGGGTCCTCGGGCACGTTGCGAAGCGGCTACATGAGCTCGATGGGAATCTTGTCCCTGTGGAAATAAGGAAGGCGCTGCTCCAACGCCACCGCGCCCAGGTATTTGCAACGCTGAGAATGACCGGAGAGCTTTTTCGCCTCCTGGAGCTTTTCGCGGCCCAAGATATCCTTGCGCTCGTCGTTAAAGGTCCTGTGCTTGCCATGCAGGCTTACGCGGATCCCACGATACGCAGCTTTGGCGATCTAGACTTGCTCGTTCGCCAGCCGGACATCCGCCGCGCCACGGAATCATTGCTGGTTGCAGGTTATCAGGCCGCCGTCCCCCTCAGCGCGATCGACGCTGGCAGAATTCCGGGACAGTATCTTTTCGCTAAGTCCGATACAAATCTACTCGTCGAGTTGCACAACGAGTTAACGCTGCGCTACTTTCCCCGCCGACTGCCCCTTGAAAAGCTTTTCGCGCAGCGTACTCTCGTGCGCTTAGATCATCATGAAGTTCCCGTTTTGGCCGTGGAAGATGAGTTGGTCTATATCTGTGTGCATGGTGCCACACATCTCTGGGATCGACTGAGCTGGATTGCGGACGTTGCAGCACTGGTCACCCACCAGTCGGACATAGATTGGATGGCGGTGAGGGGGACGGCCAAGGAAGTGGGGGGGGAGCGCATGGTTCACACGGGGCTGCATTTGGCTGTTGACCTGCTTCGCGCCCCATTGCCTGATCATGTGCTCGCTGCCATGAAGCGAGATGTAGGTTCTGCCAAGCTGGCTGCGTGCGCTTGCAAATGGCTGCCGACCGCGCGCGAAGTGCCTCCCACTCTCTTCGAGCGCGCCGTATTCCGGTTGCGAATGCGGGGAAATGTCTTCGCAGCCCCGGCCTATCTGCTCCGGCTCACCTTTTCTCCTACGGAAGAAGACTGGCAGGCTATTGGCAAAATCAACCGCCGGCGCGTTTTCGAAATGTTGCGGCGTCCGTTCCGTCTTGCACAGAAATACAGCCGGGGCAGCAAACCCTGAACCTGCTTCAAGCAACCTTTTCTACTTCTACGCGAATTGGCCGGCCGGCTGAAGTTGCAAGGGGCAGTTTACCGCCCACAATCTCCCTTAGCGGGTAGACTAGATGATTGCCTGAGCTCCTGCACAGTCCCGTAAACGATGAGAACGGGCTTTGAATATGTTTTCTTCGGCGCTCGTTTGACTGGATTCTTCACGGTCATTCTCTTACTGCATTATAGCACTCAGCGATTCTGCGGCTCGCCTCGCATCTGCGGCGTTTCCGTCTGCCAGACAAAATGCTGCGAACGCGCGGTGTTCCGCCCAGAAAGCACGAGGGCAAATGCGCAGCAATGGCCTATCCACCCGGGTTATCGCCTTCTTCCCTCGACGAAGTGCGCGGATCGAATATCAGCAGAAACGTTGCGCGGGACGAATTGCGAACGTCCATGGCCGAGCATAGAACCAGGATCAAGGAGGTAATGGAGAGCCTGCGAAATTCGTTTTCTGATGATTTCTGGCCACCGAAGTTTGTTCGAACCATTAATGAATGTGACAGAATCTTCACATTAAGTGAAGTCCAGTGGACTGGCTAGGCTTCGGGTCACCCGTAAGGTCTTTATTTTCAACGGAACCAAATGGTAGCCCAATTGCTCCACTTTCAACGACCGCCCCCGCGTCTTATGAGGCAGATCCATGAAACGGCTCGGAATCCTGAAAATTGCATTAGTCCTGCTCGTCCTGTTCGGCGTCCCATCCATTGCATCTGCAGATGGAATCACCTGGACATTGAGTGGGGTGACCTTTGACGATGGGGGGACGGCATCAGGATCGTTCGTCTTTGACGCCCTTACGAACACCTACAGCTCGATTGATATCACAACCTCAGCTGGATCACTGTTCGGAGGGGCCACATACACAGGTATTGACCCCGGCTTTCCTTCTACGTCCGGCCAACTCATTCTTGTGACGAACCCTTTGTTGTCCGATCTTACAGGCACTGGAGTTTTGGAACTGGACTTTGGCCCATTGACAAATCTCGGTGGAACTTTTCCCGTGGTCGCCGAGGGCGAGGGTACTTGCGACGACGCTGGTTGTACAAGCGGAACTGAACTGCGAACCACAACAGCAGGTTCAGTAACCGCAACAACCGCAACACCGGAACCGTCAACTCTTTTGCTGTTGGTCATGGGGGTTGCGGGTTTAGCCGGTGCTGCTGCGGCGAAACGTACGGTGTCGCTCATCTAGACTGGGCGCTCAGTACTGCCATCCGGAAAAACATTGAGGCCACTTCTCTTTCCCAGCGAAGTGGCCTTTCGTTATTGCCGAAGATAGACTTCGTCTCAGGGCGATGTCGCCAATACTAACTTATATGGAAGGGCCACATGACGACGGTGATCATCGTATTCGGAGAGATCTTTTTCATTTTCTGTGCATAATTGTTCGAATGGACCTCGGAGATATCCCATTGCCGGAGAAATGTTGGGGGCGCTGAGTTTAAGCGACGCGGTTTGGAGCAAGCGGAAGCAGCTCTGAGTGTGTCTACCTACTATAGTCCTGTGAGAGCGTACCGGCGTAGGACAAGGCTTTCTCCCACCTCGGGAAACGCTGAGGGAATTCCGTTGCCAACTGCTGGGCAATCTTCTCAAGCGAGAGTTTAGCGTTCATCAGTTCGAATGTTCTGCTACACAGGCGACCCTCCTCGGAAAGGTTCGGGACGTAGTCTGCTGCCAATCTGTGGAGCTTTCGGGGAGACAGCACGTTGCCGGCCAACTGTGATTGCTCATAATTGACAAGAGGATCAACCGATCCTTCCGGCCGTTCGATGCGTGTGTTCCATCGCCAGATGTAGTCGCTTTCGACCAATTTCGCTTCGAGTTTCACAGTCACTGAGTGACCTGGCGCCAGGGACACTGGCTGCGTCCAAGGGAGAAAGAGCGAATCATAAATCGTCTCCGGGGCGGAAGGAGCATTGGAGAACCCAACACCTGCTGCCAAATCCGTATCGAACCACAGGAGGATCCCGTGCCCGGTCCCGGATCGTTCTACCTTCCAGTCCAGAGTCCCTCGGACGTCGGGGTTTACGACGCTGCAGTAGTCGAGCGTGGTCCAGAGTCGATGCTCGGTCAATAACTGGTTGGGACTCACATGTACCTTCTGAGGATGGTTCACCACCAGCCGTTGAGCGGGGTTCAGGTCTTGGCCGAGTGAATTGCGGGCCCATGGGTCCACGAGTTTGCTGTATGGTTTTGGGGCTTCGACAATGGCAGCCCAAAGCGTATCCTTTCTTGGGATCAGGACTCCACCAGGTGAAAGAAAGCGGCGCCGTGAATCCACAATCGCCGGGATATGGCGTCCGAAAAACGGCAGAACCCCACGGAGATCGGAGAGGATGACATCGGCTCGCGTGGGAAGCGCCACGTGGTTGGAGAACTCCTCGAAAAACTCGATTTTGTGTGCGCAGCCGTTGGCAGCCGCAACCTCACGTGCCACCTGGATAATTTCGCTCGGTTCGATGGCATAGACCCGGCTTGCGCCAAGCTGGCACGCGAGCACCGCAAAAATACCGGGGCCGGTGCCGATTTCTACAACGACGGCCCCCTCTCGAACAGTTTGACGCAGGGCTTGAGCATAAGCGTCCACTCGAACGCGATCCGCAACCATCTCGCCATAACCTATTAAGCTATACATGGGATTAGCCAGGCCTCGACGTCCCGCTCGACGGTAGGGGTCTCATCACCCGTCTCGCATCGGCAGCGATGGCCTCGATGAGGTCAAAAACAGCAGAAGGGTCGGCTGTGGGGCGCACGCGGCGAATAGGGATGGCAGGCACTACTCGGCTGAGCACATCAAACTCTCGAGACCGCATCTTGCGGTCAAGGAGGTAGTTCACGTAGGTGTTGGCGACAAGCCCTGCGAGGGCGTCCCCTCCGGCAACTGCTTCCACGACAGGAGCGGACAAAGCTGCCTCGCGCTCACCGAGGAGGTAGATCGCCCCCAGGGGCAAGGGTTTTGCGGCGAAGCTGAGCCCGTTGTTTCCCAGCGCCATGTATCGTTTGTCCCAGTTTGGTGTGATCCGCGGCAATGCCTCCGCCGAGCCAAATAGAGTGTGAACCGAGTCAGGCCACAAGTTTACTCGAGGATAACCCGGCGGAACGAGGAAGTTCTCTCCGTCCTCCATCATTGCCACCACATCATCCGAAATCACCGAGAATCCGCGGCGCGCAAACGCTGCCGCCGTGGTGGATTTGCCTGCACCCGGGGAGCCAACCAACGCTATCGCCTGTTCACCAATGGCAACGGCACTTGCATGCAGGCAAGTCAGTCCGCGCAGGCGCAGCGCGAATCCGATCACCGGTCCCAGCAAATAGGCACAGGCATCTTCGAGCGTGTAGTTCTCTGGCCAGTCACCCCAAACCTCGCGGCCCCCGCGTTCGACAGCGAATCGCGCCCCATCGCTATAGAAAAAACCGAAATAATCCCCACCAGGGAGCACACCGACACGCAAGTTCGGCTGGCCGTCGGTGGAGCGATGCGAACTGGCATACATAATCGGGATGGGTTCAGGAAATTTAGCGGGGAATGTGGCCGTATCCCTCAAGCGTATCCGGACGTCGTAAGCTTCTGAGTCAAGCCGAAGAGGGAGGCCCGGGAGGGATATGTTGGTCGCGAGTCGCAGCCCATAAACTACGTGCGGTACGAACAAAAGTTCCTCGGAGTAGATCGTCAGGCGGTCTTCTTAGCGTGGAAAATGCCACCAGTAGTAGTGTCAGTCGCCGTGCCCATGTTCATACTTGTCATGGTCATCGTTCGGACGTCCCCGTACACCCGCAGATTTGGTTTCCGATAGGGCTTCTTCTGAGGCCCCATGCCGTTCGTTTTCAAGACGCAACTCCAACTCCTTTTATACCTGAGACTTCCATCGACCGCAACCAAAAGTTCAGACTGAGTGGTCGAAGGTGAATCCATGCGGTCCATACATCTACTTCTCCAAACACTTTCGGAATCAGGTGCCGGTCTACGTATCGACCCAATTCAGGGAGACCTTCGAAGGAATCGACCCACGCCGATTCCGGCCGCTGGAGAAGAGCGATCAATGGGTCTGCAAGGAGGGGTGACTTGCGTCGCAAACGCACCTCGTCCGGCAGGACGCCGCGAGCGGCTTCACGCAGCAACTGCTTGTCGGAACACCAGGGAAGCGCAGGCAAAGCCAGCAAGAAATCCACCAACCGCAAATCAAAAAAGGGATGGCAAACTTCCACGGGAACGCGTGTGACCGCGGAATCGCATCCTTCAAACAAACCTGGCCACGTGGGGTCAACCATGGATTCATAGGCTACCGGTCGAACGCCTGTATTCGGAGTGGGGGCCCGGCCGAACGCGTCCCACCGCTCACGCAGACCTAGGCTTTTTTGAAGGTCTCGGTTCAGCCATGGCGGATAATGGGGTGCCTGACTCTTGGAAGCAAACCATCGACGCCAACGCGTACGAAGGTACAGCCGCGAAAACCTACCTTCGGTTGCCAGATATCGTATCGCTCCAACCAGCGCGCGGCCAAACTGTCTCTTTTTGAACAAACTTAAGAAATGAACCGAGAGGAGGCACGAAAGGGCGGGGTCGGCCCCAAAGCCAGTCAAGGCCACTCGGTTCCGGACAGCAATCTGGCGCATTTGCGCCAGGCCCCCATCCGATCCCGGTGAATGCACCGGCTCCGGCCAATGATTGTCGTCGTGATTCCGATCCTTCCACAACCCCACGTCATCCGCTTGAAATTCGATCGGAATTTTCAACGCTTTTGCAACAAGCCCCGCATAATGGCGCTCCTCGTGCGGAATCAAACTGTCAAAAACTTCCGTATAGGCGCACAGTCCGGTGGAGGATCCCCTGCGAGTCAGCGTCCGCTGCGCACTTGCCGCCACCGTGGGAGAATCGAGTCCACCGCTCATCAGGACTCCCACAGTGTTCGTCTTCAGCCTGTCAGCAACTGCACGATCGAGCAGTTCCCGGAATTGCTCGACGCATTCGGTCGGCCGTTTGTGATGAATTGGCGTGCTCACCGGTAGCACCCAGTAGCGGCGAACTGAGATGCCGCTTTGCGTACATGCTAGCGTATGAGCGGGCGGCAGCCTTTGGATGTCCGCGAACGAGGTAACCGCTGGTTCCCTGATCATATCGAAGAGCAGAAAATCAGCGATCGCGAGATCATTCAATCGCCCAGAGACGGCGGGATGCCGACGGATACACTCAAGCGTATTGCTAAAGATCACGATCGAGCCGATGCTCGCATAGTAGAAGGGTTTGATCCCGAACTGATCGCGCGCACAAAATAGTTGCTTGTTGCACGAGTCCCAAATCGCGAAAGAAAAATCACCACGCAGATGTTCGACGCATGCAGTGCCCCATTTCGCATAGGCTCGAAGAATCAGCTCAGAGTCGGGCACGGACGGACCAATGTTGCCTGTCGAAAGATCAAGCACCGCGAGCAGATCTGTGCGGCCGTCGAGCCTGGCGTCTGCCGTGATCCAATACCGGTCCTCGAAACCGGTGGGCTGTCGGTCGGAAAACGACTCTTTTGTTGTCCGCAGCAGCGTGTGGCCCAAGCCAATCGAAGTCTCAATCCAGGTCTCGCGGGCATCCGGACCACGGTAGGCGAGAAAATCCACGAGCGAATGCAAGACCGCCCGTTCAATCGGCGCACCGTCTCGGTGAAAAATTCCGACAATCCCGCTCAATCAGTCACCTTGCCATCCATCGGTCACTTTTTGAATTCCCGAGGAGTGTTGTCCAGTCAATAGAATTGAACTTCGATATGCTAGCGAGCGGAAATTCCATTCTACCGTCATGATTCTTCCCCAGCAATGCTGCCCTTTGGGGAGAGTGATTCGAACTGTGCTCCTCCGATACCTGCTAAATTTTTCCACTGCCCATCGTAGCCAACCGGATATCCCGCAACTCCAAAGCGATCCAAGCAGAATACCGTGGAAGGATGCTGCGCTTTTTCGCGCCCAACAATGTGTAGTTATGGAAGCAGCCACACGCATCCACCAAGTGAGCACCGCTGCTCTGAGTGTTGGGGTGCAGGACCCCTTCGCGGGATTGTAAAGCAAAAACCTGTGCCAGCTTCCGACCAAATCTTGGTGGCATCCAGCCCGCAAAATGTCGGGTCCAGGGCCATGCGTACGAGCAACTCGGATCGGGAGTCGCATCGCCGCGCGTACCATCCTTATGAACCCAATCATTGCGGTTCGGGCGGCAGCGACGCGAGGGCTGCGTCGAACTCTACATAGTGATGCTGCTGGATTCCTGGATCATCCAAGGTAGCTCGCCCGCATTCGACCCAAGCATGCGCTTCAAACGTTCCTCCATCCTTGCGAACTCCCACGCGCAGTTCAGAAGCAATGCCCTGACGTGCAAGGAGCCACCAAAGTGCCAGCGACACCTCAAGGCAGGAAGGGTCGCCGATTCCCTGGTGTGATGCGGCTCGCACTATTTGTGCGGTCAAAATAGCGCGTGCTTCTGCATCAGGATTCCGCGAGCCGAAAGGAACAGAAAGGAAATGCTGGAGGGAAGCCTTGGTTTTGCGAAATCCGCGCCATCGCAAGCTTATAGAAATCAGAGGCAATACAACGGATGCGCGCAGGAAGAGTCCCCACGCCGGGCGCTTCAACTCTCTAAATTGCCGGATCCACTTCCACATCAGCATATTGGACTCGGAGCAGGCCAAGATCTGCCAGCCGCTCCAGGAGGTTCGAAAAGTGCTGACGGAGCAATTCTGGCTCGACGTCGAATTCGCTTAGCAGCTCCTCATAAGATTTTTCGATGTTCGGTGCAGCTGTGACCACTTGCCACATCCTAGTACCGGTCTCATCCAGGCCGTAATAGCATTCCGTTTCCAGATTTAACAGCATGGTTTCTTTCTCGACAAAGCGCACCAGTACATCCTTCGGCACTTCGACCCGATCTGAGAATGAAAACTTCACCCTAGCTCCTTAGATACGGAAGACAATGGTAGCATTTTCGGAACCCGCAGAAATGATCATTTTCATCGCCCACATTCTACGAGGGAACAGAGTTCTCCGCTACTTCGGATCGTGGAGTTGCGCTTTCTGTTGTCTGGCACTCTCTGCGGGCCCTCCGCGAGGAACTGCTCCATTTTTCCTCTTTCCGTCCCATCAATTTATTCTTGCATCCCTGAAGAGGGCTAGGCACAGTTACATTTGATGATCCTGCACCTGACTTATTCCCCTACACGTGGATTAGTGGTCGTCGCAGCCTTCTTAATCGGGCTCTGGCTCTCTTTCTTTGGGTTGCGAGCGGCAGTCGCGCGTTATGGCTACGAAGGAGTCACCGCAGAAAGGATAGAGCTGGCAGTACGCCTGGAACCGGGCAATCCGGTGTATTGGCATCGTTTGGGGCAGTACCAGCAGTACAATCTGGAAGAACGCGACTCTACCTTGGCACAGCAATCCTTTCGAAAAGCGATTGCACTCAATCCCTTCGATACTGCCGCCTGGCTGGATCTGGCCACAAACTACGAATTGGAAGGCAGGTACGCGGAAGCCCGCGAAGCTTATCTCCAAGCCGCGAAGACCTACCCTGCCTCGGCGGACGTGTCATGGCGCTTCGGAAACTTTCTATTGCGCCAGGGCGACCAGCCCGAAGCCTACGCGGAATTGCGACGCTCCATCGAAGCGGACCCGCAGCGCGCGGGAGCAGCATTTTCGCGTGCTTACCGTGCCAATCCAAATATCGACGAGCTGCTCGAGCAAGTATTCCCGCCGAAACAAAGTGTTTACGTAAATGTGATTTGGGAAGCTTTGAGCGCCAAGCAGTTAGCTGTGGCCAAGACGGTCTGGGCCCAACTAATCAAACTGCATCCCCACCTGGAGCTGCGCGATGTCGACCGGCTCGTTTCCGAGTTGCTTCAAGCGGGCGAATTCGCAGAGGCACGGCACGTATGGGATCAAGGGGTGTCCACAATGAATCTCCCTCAGCTACTGCAGCCCGCGGGTTCTGTAGTCTGGGATCCTAGTTTTGAATCGGGCGTCAATGGAAATAACTTCGCCTGGCGCTTTCAACCAATCGTACAAGGTGTGAGTATCAGCCTCGATCAAGGGCAGGAATTTTCCGGGAACCAGTCCCTGCGGCTCTCTTTTGATGGGAAACACAACCCAAATCTGGAGGCTGCCTGTGCCCTCGCTGTGGTCCAGCCCGGCACTACCTATCGTTTTTCGGGGTGGGTCAAGACGATAGATATCACCACGGACTATGGCATTGACTTTCGGCTTCGAGCGGTCGAACCCGACAAAACCCCTGTGGTCAATACGCGGGAGATTCACGGCACGAATCCATGGACCAATGTGGAGGAAACCTGGATCGCTGGTCCCAACGTTCACCGTGTGCAGATCTGTGTCAGTCGGGATTCAAGCGACAACCCGGACATGCGCATCTCCGGATCTGCCTGGGTGGACGATGTGAACCTCGTGCCGCAACCTGCGGAGCATCGCAAGCCATGAGATTCATTCGCATTTCTATCTGTGGCTTGGTTGCATTCGCCGTTTTGGCGTTTGGTGCGGTGGAGGAATGGTCTCAGGCCGTCCTGGAGGTTGGTGCTGCTATTCTGTTTTTTCTTTGGGCTGTTCAGCAATACCGTCAGAAAACAGAACAGTTGGTCATGCCCGCAGAACTTTTCCCGCTTTGCGCATTTACTCTGGTGGTCGTCTGCCAACTGGTCTTTCACTTGACAGCATCGCGCTATTACACGCGCAGCGAACTTCAGCTCCTCGTCACCTACGTGATCTTGCTCTTTCTCGTGTCTCAGGCTTTTGCTCGAAGAAGTCACTGGCGTGGGTTTGTCTGGTTTGTGATGACCTTGGGATTTTTCGTGTCTGTCTTTGCCATTCTTCAGCACCTGACATTCAACGGGAAACTCTATTGGTTTCGGGAGATGCGCTTCGGCGGACTGCCGTTCGGTCCCTACGTGAATCGCAACCATTTTGCAGGATTTGCGGAGATGGTGATCCCGGTGGCACTCGTGCCACTGGTTCTGGGGAAGGTGCGCCGCGAGCGGCTTTTCCTGGTGGCGCTCTTCGCCATGGTTCCGATTGTGGCGTTGCTGCTCTCAGCTTCCCGAGGAGGGATTGTCAGCTTCGCGGTTCAAATGTTGCTTCTGTTTCTTTTGCTCCTGATTCGGCGGATTCGCAGCAGGTTCGTGATCGCCGGTGGCGTGGTCGTGCTGGGTGCGGTGCTGTTCGTTTCCTGGATCGGAGTTCAGCAGGTGGTGGCTCGCTTCGCTGGCATCGAGACGCTCGAAGTCTCGGCCGGCAAGCGGGCTGCCATGCGACAAGACACCTGGCGGCTTTTCCTCGACCATCCGCTGCTAGGAACGGGGCTTGGGACGTTTGAGATCGTTTTCCCTCCCTACGATTCGGTCTACGACGGAAAGATTGCAAACCACGCGCACAACGATTATCTTGAGGCCCTTGCCGAAACAGGCATAGTAGGGGGGCTGTGCTGTCTCTGGTTTCTTTGGGTTGTCCTGCTACAGGCTTTGAAAGGAATGGCACAATTGGGGGAATCGTTGGGTTCGGCGCTCAACCTGACGGGGCTGGTGGCTTGCAGTGGGATATTGGTTCATAGTTTGGTAGACTTCAATCTGCACATACCTGCGAACGTCCTGCTATTTTTTGTCTCAGCCCACTTGGCGACTGTCCGCCTCCCGCCCGCGGTTCCAGAAGTCGCAGAGAACGAATCGCAGCGGAGGAGTGTTCGAAAACACTAGGCAGGCCGTGGGGCACAAACTGTATAATATCGCGACGGGGGCAACCAAGTTGAAGGTCCTGGATAAACTTAGGCGCGAACGCTATATTTTATCCTGCATTGCTCTTCTTGTTTTTTTTCAGGAGCACTCGCGCATCTCTGCGCAGGAAGTTTCCGTCGTCGGTACATCGCAACAGATGAACGAGCGGATCCAGAAGCTCAGCGTGGGTTCGAAGCCAGCCTCCCATGAATACACGATAGGGAACGGCGACCTTGTGAGCATCGCAGTGTTCGACGTACCTGAACTGACGCGTGAAGTGCGCGTCAGCCAGTCCGGCACCATCAGCATCCCTTTGGTTCCGACGCGCCTCCACATTTCTGGTCTGACAGAGATGCAAGCGGAGCGGATGATCGCGGATGTGTTGCAAGCAAATGGTTTGGTCAGTCATCCGGAAGTCGGGGTGATGGTGAAGGAGCACAAAAGTAGGCCGATCACCGTCGTGGGAGCTGTTCAGCACCCCATGGTCTACGAAGCAGATTCCAGCGTTAGTTTGCTCGAAGTGCTCGCCGGAGCGGGTGGCGTCAGCAATGATGCCGGCGACACGATCATCGTAACGCGGGCCCCTTCCTCCAGCTTTGTGCTGGTTCCCATTCCCGAGCCAATTTCGACGTCGGCACCCGGCGCGGAATCCTCAACCCAAGATGCGCCTGCTCTGAGCGAGAGCGACACAACATCCAGTTCGAATCCCACGGCCTTCCCCTCGGCAACGGAGATGGCGCAAAGCCCTTCCCCGGGTGCGAATTCCAACAAAACATCGGAGACGACAACACCTGCCGGAAACACCATTACTATCAATCTGAATGAGCTGCTTGAGACGGGCGACATGCGAAACAACATTCCCTTGCAGGCGGGTGATGTCGTCACAGTGCCGCATGCAGGGATCGTCTATGTCCTGGGAGCCGTCACTCGGCCGGGTGGATTTGTGATGGCCAACGATCGCTCCGAGTTGACTACCATGAAAGTTTTGTCCCTCGCTGGCGGCTTGACCAGGATCGCGAAGCTCGATCATGCCGTCATTATCCGTAAGGACGATCAGGGAAAGCAGACCGAGACGGAAGTGGACCTCAAGAAGGTTCTCAATCAACAGTCCGAAGACATAAAGATGCGCGCCAGCGACGTCCTCTACATCCCGGATAATCACGTTAAGGAAGCTCTATTCCAGGCACTACAGATCGCCGTCGCCGTTGGTACGGCCGTGGCGATCTACCATGTTGCCTATCAATAAGCGAGAGAATGGCTAACGACTCCAAAATCGTGCCTCAAGACCCCGGTTCGATTGGGAACGTTGAGATTCTCTCTTCCTCTTCTCGAATTGCCGCAATCGAGCTTTCCCCGCGCGAACCACACCTGTACGATTACCTGCTAATTCTGCGCAAACACCAGTGGCTGATTCTTACGTTTCTGGTGGCCGTTGTTACCATCGTGAGCATCGCGACCTTCCGGATGAAGCCCGTTTACAGCACCAATGCAAAGATAGAAATTGAACGCGAAAGCAGCAACATCCTGCCGTTTCAGGGTGCGGGTTCCTATGACTCCGAGATGGACCTCGAGAATTATATCGAGACCCAGTCGCGGATTCTTACCAGCCAGACGCTGGCTCTGCAAACCATACGAAACATGAGTCTGGCCGGCAACCAGGAATTTTCCGGTGATGGTACCTCCGAGGCTGTTGCCTCGGGGACACTGAAAAACCAGAAACTGCCTTCGGGAATAGGCGCATTTCTCGGCAGCCTCACAGTCAAGCGCATCCCGAGCACGCACCTGATGGAAGTGAGTTTCGAGTCCACCGATCCCCAGCTTGCCTCGCGAATCCTCAATGCTCACCTCGAAAACTATATCGAGCAAAATTACAAAAGCCGCTACGAAGCCACTACGGATGCGACCAAGTGGCTGCAGTCGGAGATCGATGAGCTCAGCGTAAGAGTCCGGCATTCCGAAGACGCCCTGATTTCGTATGAACGCAACAATCAGATCTGGTCGGTCGGCGACAAAAACGACAAGAGCAACGTCACCACGGAGCGACTCGCCGATTTGAACAAGGAATTGACCGACGCCCAAAGCGAGAGCATGAAGAAGCAAGCTCTTTACGAATTTGCCAAATCGGGCGACCTGGATGCCGTGCCGCAACTCCGAGACAATTCGGTACTCCAGGATATGCAAAAACGGCATGCCGAACTGTCTATTTCCTACACCGACTCTGTCAATCAATATGGCCCAAATTTTCCAAAGGTGCAGCGGTTGCAGGCGCAGATGAAGGAACTCGATGAGCAGATAGTGCGGGAGCGCAAAGGGATTATCGCTCAACTTGAGAGCGACTATCGCGAGGCCAAGCAGCACGAAGACCTTTTGAGCCGGGCCTTGGACGAGCAGAAGGCCGAAGTCAACGCAATGTCTGAGAAGATGATTCAGTACAACATCCTCAAGCGCGAGGCCGAGGCCAATAAGTCGCTCTATGACAGTTTGGAGACCAAACTTAAGGAAGCACAGATTTCTTCCGGCCTGAAGTCCTCCAATATTCGAATCGTTGATCCCGCGGTGGTTCCCTCGGCACCTTCGCGCCCGGCTAAAACTCGGAATATCGCCCTGGCCTTTCTCGTCGGTTTGGTGGGTGGTGTCGGACTCGCTTTGATCCGAGAATATATGGACAACACCGTGAAGACCCCGGACGACGTGGAAACCCTGGTGCGTTTGCCCTCTCTTGCGGTTGTTCCTGCGTTTAGCGGCAGCTCGGCCTTGCCGAACCGGTCGGGATTGTTCGGGACCCGTAAGACCAATGGACACGAGAAGAGGATTGAGTTGGTTGCCCAACACTTGCCCAAATCGCAGATGTCGGAAGCTTTCCGCGCGCTTCGCACAGCACTGCTGCTCTCTCAGCCGGATCGTCCGCCACAGGTGATTTTGGTGACCAGCGCACTTCCGCGCGAAGGCAAAACGACTGCGGCGGCGAACCTCGCCGTTACCCTGGCGCAATTGGGCGACAAGACCATCCTCGTGGATGCGGACTTGCGCAAGCCCGGCGTGGGCCGGCTCCTGAACCTGGGCGCGGACAAGTACGCAGGCTTGAGTTCCTATCTAGCCGGCGTATCAACGCTGGACCTCGTAACCGTCCCGCATCCTCTGATTCCAAATCTTGCGGCGATTCCCACCGGTCCCTTGCCCCCGAATCCCGCCGACCTTCTCTCTTCGCACAAAC
>Ga0210405_10001342_pt1 | contig 28354 bp, 28 predicted proteins | sample IncBWH11MmetaG_FD_155492 | JGI IMG/M metagenome (GOLD analysis project Ga0210405, IMG submission 155492) | Forest soil microbial communities from Barre Woods Harvard Forest LTER site, Petersham, Massachusetts, United States - Inc-BW-H-11-M | ecosystem: Environmental > Terrestrial > Soil >...
TAAATGACGCCCTTTTCCACCAAGCAGCGCCTCGCAATAGCGACCGCGATAATCGCGATGCTTGCCGTCGCCATGTTCGCCGGCACGGCGTTCAAACGCTTTGAACTGGCAGCTTCCGACTCCCCCGAGTCAACCGCGCCGGGACCGGGCGCGACATCCGGCGCGCTCGAATTCGGCGGCCTTAAGCGCACCTATTTCGTTCACGTACCCACCGGCTACGACGGCATCAAGCCGCTGCCGCTCGTCTTCGTCCTCCACGGCGGCGGACAAAGCGCCGAAAGCGCGGAGCGCATGTCGGGCATGAGCACCAAAGCCGACATCGAGAATTTCCTGGCCGTCTACCCAAGCGGCACCGGACGCGTCAGCTCGATGCCCACCTGGAACTCCGGCGTCTGCTGCGCCTATGCCATGGAGCATCACGTCGACGACGTAGGGTTCCTCCGCGCCCTGATCGGAAAGCTCGAGAGCGACTATACCGTCGATCCCAATCGCATTTATTTCACGGGCATTTCGAATGGCGCCATGATGTCGTACCGCGCCGCCTGCGAAATGGCGGACGAAGTTGCCGCCATCGCGCCGGTGGAAGGCGCGCAGGACATCGACTGCCGCCCGTCCGCGCCAGTTTCTGTAATCGTCTTCCACGGCACCGCCGACAATCTCGTCCCCTTCAATGGCGGCTCGACCCCCTACCAAATCGGCTCGAAGCGGACCGACAGACCTGTCGCCGACACAATAGGCTTCTGGGTCAAGCAGGATGGCTGCGCGCCGAAGCCCAGCCATGAGGAAACAAAGGAAGTCCACCTCGACAATTACTCCGCGTGCGACGGCGGCGCAGCCGTAACGCTATATGCCATCCAAGGCGGCCGCCACGTGTGGCCCGGCGCGCGCGTCAGCGGCAACCACGTCCCAGCCACGGACCTGATCTGGTCGTTCTTCGCCGCCCACCCCAAGCCGTAGATTCTTGTAACCACAGATGAACACAGATAAACACGGATGGGGAAAAATCAGGAAAACTGCTCAAAGTGACTGGGCCGCGTCTTGCGCGACCTTAGTCTCGTCGGCCGCGTCACGCGGAGCCGCTGCCACATTTCCGCAATGTTGTCATCCTGAGTGGACCCGGTGAGGGTCCGCGAAGGATCTCAGCGCCGCTGCCTGGCAACCCTTCTGCCCACGCGCAACGGTTCCTCCTAGTCTCCGAATTTCTGCCTCCCGTCAGTGTTTATCTGTGCTCACCTGTGGTTACGTTGCCTTTTCCCGCCACTGCCGATAATCTGACCTGTCCCCATGCGCAACATCAAACTCACCCTCGCCTACGACGGCGCGGATTTCCACGGCTGGCAGCTCCAGCCAGGCCTCGCGACAATTCAGGGCGCCGTTACCGAAGCCGCGCGCCAGATCACTCAGGAAAATATCTTCATCCAGGGCGCGAGCCGCACCGACGCGGGCGTTCACGCGCTGGGGCAAGTGGCGCATTTCAAAACGCAGTCGCAGCTCCCAGCCGCCGAAATTCAGCGCGCCTTGAACGCGCTTCTGCCTCCGGCAATCCGCGTAGTAGCTGCCGAAGAAGTCGGCCCCGACTTCCACGCGCGTTGGCAAGCCCAAGGCAAAACGTATCGCTACAGAATTTATCGCGGCCAGGCTCTGCCCCCCTTCGACTACCGCCGCGCGTACCACTATTCCGGCCCGCTCGATGAGGCCGCAATGGCCGCGGCCGCCCGCCATTTCGAGGGCGAGCACGATTTCACGACGTTTGCCGCTTCGTCCGGCTCGGAAGACGACGACCGCGATCGCGAAATGACGCGCGTCATTCTTTCCTCCGAAGTCGTTCGGGATCTTGGGCGCGATCCCGGCCATGACCGCGAAAAGGACGAAATTGACTACGTCGTCCGCGGCCGTTCTTTCTTGCGGTATATGGTCCGCAAAATTGTCGGCACGCTCCTCGAAGTGGGCAAGGGAAGGCTAGCGCCTGGCGACATCCCTCAAATCTTCGACGCGCGCGACCGTTCCCGCTCCGGACCTACAGTCCCGGCCGAAGGCCTCTACCTGGTTTCGCTGGAGTATCCCGACCCCACTGATTCGCTAGCGTCGTGCTCCAAGAGCGCAAAAGCTTCTCCGCCGCGATCGCACACAAAGTCGCGCTGAATCATGTAGAATCGCGGACGCGGGTGCGCACACATTCCCTGCTTGGACGACCGGAATTTGTTCCAGTAAAATATAGAGGCGAGGTCCGGAACCAAGGACGACGAGCGACTTTTTCGGGAGGATTTGATCCAAATGGCTGACGAAGACGCCCCAGAAACTCCAAAACCAGACGCGCCTGCGGCCACGAAGCCGGCAGCTACTGCGCAAGTCGCGCCGGCTGCTCCAGCGGCACCCGAAGCTTCTGTTGCGCCAGCTCCGAAGGCGCCTGCCGCCGCCGCACCTGTCGCCGCTGCTACCACTGCGCCCGTTACTGCTGCCGTCGCCGAAGCGGAAGCTCCCGCGCCGACAAAAGTGAAGCCCAAGAAAGCTACGCAGCGCGCGTGCGACGAAAAAGACGCAAAGGGCAAAATTTGCTGCGGCCACCTGAAACGCTGGTACGACTATCCGAAGGACATCGAAGCGCTCATCGGCAAAAAAGTGGAAGTGTACCGCTGCGAGTTCTGCAAGACTCTGTACACGCCCGATCTCTCGCAGGCGCCGCACAGTTACACACTGCGCTACTGAAGCGTGAAAACTGAACTCATTCACGACTGGAACGCGTACGCCGGACCGGAAATCCCAGCGGGCCGCCGCGTGATGCTCGACGACGAAACGCTTCGCGACGGATTGCAGAATCCGTCCGTTCGCGATCCTTCCATCGGCGAGAAAATCGAGATTCTTCACTTGATGGAGGATCTCGGCATCGACACGGTGAACATCGGCCTGCCCGGCGCCGGGCCGCGGGCCGTCGCGGACACTGAAGCGCTCGCGCGCGAAATCGCGAATTCGCGGATGAAGATCCGTCCGAACTGCGCCGCGCGCACGCACAAGAACGATATCCAGCCGATTATCGAAATTTCCCAACGCGTGGGCATCGCGATTGAAGCCGCCACTTTTCTTGGCTCGAGCCCCATTCGCCGCCTCGTCGAGGATTGGACGGTCGATCATCTCCAGCGCCTCACCGAGGAAGCAGTCACCTTCGCTGTTTCCGCCGGACTGTCCGTGATGTACGTCACTGAAGACACGGTGCGCACCGATCCTTCCACCGTAATCACGCTTTACTCGACGGCGATTCGCGCCGGCGCGCGCGCCATCGTCCTATGCGACACGGTGGGTCACGCCACGCCGCGCGGCGCTTATAACCTGGTGAAATTCGCGATCGAAGAAGTTGTAAAACCGAGCGGCGAAAAAATACGCGTCGATTGGCACGGACACAACGACCGCGGCCTCGCCGTGGCGAATTCCATTGCCGCCATTGCCGGCGGCGCTGACCAGGTCCACGCGGCTGCACTGGCGCTCGGCGAGCGCGTCGGCAACACGCCGATGGAAATGATGCTCGTTAATTTGCGGTTGCTCGGCGTGATCGACCAGGACCTCTCGAAGCTGAAGCAATACTCGGACGCGGTTGCCAAAGCCACGCATACGACCATTCCGCCAAATTATCCTATCGTCGGGCGCGACGCCTTTCGCACCGCCACGGGAGTCCATGCCGCAGCCATCGTTAAGGCGTACAAGAAAAATGACGAGGAGCTCGCCAATTCAATTTACAGCGGCGTGCCGTCGCATCTTTTCGGCCTCGAGCAGATCATCGAAGTCGGCCCGCTAAGTGGAAAATCCAATGTGATCTACTGGCTCGAAAAGCGGAGCATCCCCGCGACGGACGAACTCGTTGATCGCATCTACAACGCCGCAAAACAATCCGAACGTATCCTGACCGAAAGAGAAATCCTCGCGCTCGTCGGTGCGTCGGTGGGCCGCTGAGACGTGCTTCGATGTTTACGCTCCCGGCGACTGGCGCCAACATTCGCCCGACGAATTTCGTGAAACTCGTCCGCATCTGCTGTATCTTTCTTTTGATGACCACCATTTCCGCTCGCGCCGCTGAAGATTCAGTTGAAAAGCTCGCGAAGGACTCCCGCTGCGTCCGTGGGCTGGCGTGGATCGACAAAAATTCCGCGTGGCTCACAGAACGGCAGATTCAAATCACGGAGATTCCCGCGCCCGAGTTCGGCGAAGGTCCGCGCGGCGAGTTCATGAAGAAGGAATTCGAAGCTGCCGGACTCAAGGTTCAGACGGACAAAACTGGAAACGTCATCGCCGTGTGGCCGGGTTCGGACGCGAAAGAAGTAGTACTTTTCGCGGCGCACCTCGATACGGTTTTTCCGGCGGGTACAGATGTTCGCGTGAAACGCAATGGCGGCCGCCTCGAAGCGCCTGGCATTTCGGACAACAGCGCAGGCTTGGCTGCGCTGCTCGGCCTCGCGCGCGCACTTGCCGAATCGCACATCGCGACCACGAAAACCATCGTGCTGGCGTCGGACGTCGGAGAAGAGGGCGAAGGAAATTTGCGCGGCATTCGCGCACTCGTTGAGTCTTACGGTCCCCGCCTCTCGGCTGTGATTGCCGTGGACGGCGCTTCGACAGACCACGTGACGACCCAAGGCATCGCGTCGCGCCGATTCGAAGTCACGATTACCGGGCCCGGCGGGCACAGCTGGTCCGACTTCGGCGCGCCGAATCCGATCACGGCACTGTCGCGCGGCATCGTGCGCTTTTCTTCGATTCACCTGCCGAACGACCCGCGCAGCTCGTTCAATTTTGGGATTATTGAGGGCGGAACCTCGGTGAACTCCATACCGGCGCGCGTCGTGGTGAAGATCGATCTTCGTTCCGAGGATGATGCGGAACTCAATCGCATGGAATCGGCTTTGCGCGAAGCGATGCAAGCGGGAATCAAAGAAGAAATGGGAGCGATGCCTGACGCGCGTCTGGACTCCGACCCGCTCGAAGTGAAATTCCGGTCTTTGGGAGCGCGCCCCGCGGGGAAGATTTCTGAAAACTCTCCCTTTTTCGAGATGGTGCAAAATGTTGAGCGCTATTTAGGAAACCACTCGCGCTCCGAGCGCAGCTCGACCGACGCGAACATTCCCCTGTCGGCCGGTATCCCCGCCATTGCCATCGGTGGCGGCGGCAAAGGCGGCGGATCGCATACTCTCGCCGAGTGGTACGACCCGGCAGATCGCGAGCTCGGATTGAAGCGGCTGTTTTTGATCGCGTTATCGACTGCCGGCGTCCAACCCTAGAATGACCCGTCAACTGGTCCCCATAGTTCTCGCAGCCGCGTGCGGCACGATGTTTGTGTCCGCGGGATGGGCGGTGCATCACGACTCTGCCAAATCCAGCGCAGCAATTCCCCAAGAGCCCGCTGACATCGTCCTCGTAGACGGCAGAATTTATACAATGGATGCAAAGCATCCGTGGACCAGCGCAGTCGCCATCCGCGGAGAATCGATTGTGGGTGTCGGCGATGCTTCCGCGAGTTCCGCCGAACCGCTGGACGTTTTGAAATCTTCCGATTTCAAGCGATGGATCGGGCCGAACACGCGAGTCATCGATTTGCGCGGGCAGTTCGCGATGTCGGGATTCAACGACGCGCACGTCCACCTCGCCGGCGCCGGTTACGCCAAGCTTGAAGTGAATCTCGAAGGCGCAAAATCTCTTTCGGAATTTCAGCAACTCATCCGCGAACGGCTGAGAGATTTCAAGGCGGGAGAATGGATGACCGGCCGCGGCTGGGACCATACGATGTGGCCCGAGAAGAAATTTCCCACGCGGCAGGATCTTGATGCGGTCGCGGCGGACCGCCCCATGCTGTTCGGCCGTGTCGACGGCCACGTTGCGGTGGCTAATTCCCGGGCGCTTGAGATCGCCGGGATCACTCGCTCGACTCCCAATCCTCCCGGTGGCCGCATCGAACACGATTCAACAACGGGCGAACCGAACGGAATGCTCGAAGAAGACGCTGCGATGAATCTTGTTTACAGCCGCGTGCCACCGTATTCGCTGGCTCAACGCAGACATGCTCTCGAGCTCGCGGTCGACGAGGCGTCGAAATATGGAGTCACGTCGCTGCAAGATAATTCAGTAATGAGCCAAACGAAGGATGACAATTTCGGCTGGCAGAATTTTCTCGTCTACCAGCAAATGCAGCGGGAAGGCAAGTTGAGGGCGCGGATCACGGAATGGCTGCCGTTCGTCTTACCGCTCGAGCAGCTCGAAGAGATGCGCCGTGCGGGCGGGACCACCGATCCGTGGCTCAAGACCGGCGCGCTGAAGGCGATACTCGATGGTTCGCTCGGTTCGCGCACCGCTGCCATGATCGCGCCGTATTCGGATGATCCCCGCACTTCCGGCATTCTGCGGCTCGATCCCGCGCAACTGAAAGCATTCGCAGTCGAACGCGACCGGGCCGGATTCCAACTCGCCTTTCACGCCATTGGAGACCGCGCAAACCGCGTCGCTCTCGATACGTTTGAAGCGGTCCGCAGCGCGAACGGGCCGCGAGACCGCCGCGACCGCATCGAACACGCGCAAATTGTCTCGCCGCCGGACTTGGTGCGGTTCGCTTCGCTCTACGTGATTGCTTCGATGCAGCCTTCGCACCTGCTCGACGACCAGCGCTGGGCCACGGAGCGCGTTGGTCCCGAGCGCATCAAAGGCGCTTATGCCTGGCACACGATGAAAAAAAACGCGGTGCATCTGGCGTTCGGCACGGATTCTCCGGTTGAGTCGATCAATCCTCTGCGCGGCGTCTACTCCTGCGTCACACGCGAATTACCGGAAGGCGGACCTGCGGGCGGATGGCTTCCCGAGGAAAAACTCAAGATGGACGGATGCCTGCGCGACTACACGGTAGGTTCGGCGTACGCGGAATTCGAAGAGGCTCGTAAAGGCGCGATCGCGCCCGGCATGCTGGCGGACATCGTGGTGTTCCCGCGTGACATTACGCAAATTCCCGCGCGCGACTTGCTGAAGCTTCCCGTCGTTATGACGATCGCCGGCGGCCGCATCGTGTACCAAGCCAGCGACACTCGGTAGCCATCTTCCCGCGCGTGGGCGGCGTTTCACTGTTCTACCTCAATATTTTGGATTTCGCCGTCGTATCGCCTGCCTGACACGACAAGGTAATCAATGGAAGCGGTGTGTCCTTCGAGCTGCGTGCAGGCTTCGAAATCTCTGGTGGCGAAGGCAACATCCTGATCGTAATTGACTCGCTTGTAGTCCCGGGCGTGCAGCGTAAGATTGCGATTGTCGCGAGTCGTTATGCCGACAATCATTTCGTTTCCGCTGCAACTGACCTTGGTGACGCTGCCTTCCGCATTCTTGGAATTGTTCAGGCCGCCGTCATCGGAAGATGAAAATGCGCGACCGCTTTCCGGCGTGGCGACGCGCGTCCCGTGAGCAGACGCTTCGACGGATGGCTGGTTCCTGCGGCTATCGAAATCGCGAAGCTGCCCGAGATAAGATAGAAATTGATCCGCGGATGCGCGCTCCTCGGCGCTGGCAGCCAAAGCGCGAGCATTCACGGCGATCTTCTGCGCTTCGTCGTAACGCTGCGTGCGTGCGAGCACCTGTGCGAGGCTAAGCACGTAATTCGAATTCCCGGGCTCGATGGAAACCGCCTTCTGCGCGAACGCCAGCGCTTCCGGAAGATTTTCGCTTCCTCCGACGAGATAAACAGCAAGTAAGGCGTAGGGCGGCAGGAAATCCGGATTCGCCGCAATCGCTTGGCGGAGGTCGTCTTCAATCTGCGCATCGCGGACGTTTCGACTCTCGCTGAACGCCAAATATCCGCGCAGGTAACGCGTGAGCGAATTTTTCGGATCGAGTTCGATGGCGCGCGAAGCGGCCTCGACCGCCTTCTTGCGATTGCCGTCGAGAAATTCGACCATGGCAAGACCCTGATAGGCAGACGCGAGTTTGGGATCTAGGCGCACCGCCTCTTCAAGGATCGGACGCGCTTCCTGCGTGCGCGACCGCGTCGCAAAGAAGCCACCTTTCACGGCGTCCACTTCGGCTTCGGATAGTTCGCGGGCGTGCAGAGCGTTGTCGGGAACTGCGGCCGGAGGAGCCGCCTTCAGGTACGTAAAGGTCGAACCGTCGATATAGCGCTTCAGAGTTGTCTCAAGCCGCTTGAGATTGCCGAATGCTTTGGCGGCGGCTTCGTCCTGCGTGGCGCCGGCATTGAGCGCGTCGAGATAGTTCATGAGCATCTGCTTGTGCGATTCGTGATCGGCCACCATCAAGTAATGGATGAGCGCCCAGGACTCCGCATAGAAAACTCCGGTTTTGTTCGTTTCGTTGTAGAAGGGCGAGTTGTGATCGACCTTGAACAGCGCGTCCAGCGGCATGAAACCGTGATGGAGTTCGTAAACGAGTGCTCGATCCGGTAGACCCATGCGTGCGGCGTCGTTGCTGATTTCGGTGTTGCCGTAAAAGTCCGCGAGGCCTTCGGCGACCCACAGCGGAAGATTTGGAAAATAGGGAAGGGTCAGCGAGTGGTAGTACTCGTGGTAGATGGTTTCGTAAGGATTCTTCTGTTCGGCGTCAAGACGCACCGCGCCATGGAACTGGCTCATCCAACTGAAAAAAATTCCGGACGGGTGCACGTGGCCCTTGGACCAGTATTCTGGCAGCAGCGCGCGCATCGAATCTTCGTCCCTGACGACAAAAATTGTTATTACAGGACTCGGGTGAGCGCTGGCTACGGGGAGCGAGCGCCGGAAAACGTCGCGAATCTGCTCGAATTGAATGGCGGTCTTGCGCGCCTGCCTTTCGCCCGCGTTGCTGACGATGATAAAATTCGGGCTTCGGACTTCGACCCAGGTGTCGTGCTTCGCTGCCTCGAGCGGGAGCATCAGCAGAAGGCAGAAGGCAACCGCAACGGTCGCAGTTAACCGGTGAGTCATGGTAGTCGCTTCTGTACTATAAACGCACTAATGTCGTCAATGACCGGAGAATAGCGCAGTAAGCCAGTTTGCGGTTACCGAGTCAATCAGAAGTGATCCCAGATGCTGTTACAACGTGGGTATCCCATTACTAGGACTCGGAAGCTGTGGCTCCGAGCGGTCAAGGGATGGTATGTTTCCGATTGCAGGAGATTTCGATGAAGATACTTGCCGCTGCCATGAGTGTTTTTATTGCCGGCAATATCTGGGCCGCGCGACTGCAAGACAAGGACGCTGCACTCGCTACTCCCCCCAGTGGCGCCCTAGGATGCCCGGCGCCGGCCCAAGAGGGTGCGAACCTGCCTGAAGGCGGGCGCGTTGAAGAGAACGTGTACACGAATGACTTCTATGCGCTGCGCTACGAATTTCCAAAGGGCTGGTACGTAGATGAGGGAGCGCTCCAATTGGGTGCCGATCAAAAAAAGAAGCATGCGAGCCCGCCGGAAGACAAGGTCGCTCGCGTGGTCTGGCGGGAAATCCAATGCAACCATCAGCTATTAGTGACTTCCCGTGATCCGGAAACGCATCCATGGCCAGGGGCCCGTGTTGTGGGAATTCCTAGTGTTCGTCTCAACATCAATGATCTCCCGATGCGGGAAGACGTTAAGACGCGTCAAGATTCGACAAACGTCGCGCCGGAATCTCGTGATGAAGACCCCCAAATTATTTCGGGGCCGACCGACTACCTTCTTGATAGTCAATTGTTCTCCAGAACGGACTGGAAGGTGACCTTACTTCCCGTCCTTGACCAAAAGGCTAGGACGTTAACTCCGGCCAGGGTCATTTATCGGGCGATTGTGACCGGAGTACGAAACGGCCATTCGATCCTTTTTCTAATTCTCGCGGAAAGCCCACAGCAACTTGAAGATCTGTTCCAGACCTTACAGTCTCTTCATTTCAAATAAAAACGCGCAACAGACTATGAATCTGGGGGAACGGCGGACCCGATGCAAGCCCACGGTCGGATTACCGGACTGACCCACTGTCGGGGAAGAGCGCACTCTGTGGATTGCATGCGGGCGAAGAAATATCTGGATTGCTCGAAGGTGAACCTACTAGAAATGCTGCACATGATGCGAGAGTTTTCAGTTTCATTTTGAGAACAGTTACGGAGTAGACGTGAACCCGTCTGACGTTTCCGAGACGCGCAAAACGCACGAGGTGACGAACCAGCCTCCTGCGCTTTCCGGATACAACCTCTACCTCACCGACACGACGCTCGTCGCCGCCGTCGGGCGGGAGAATGCCGCCTGGGCCGACCCGCAGTTGCGCGAGTTGGGACAATTGCTCGGGAGCGAAGAAGCGCAGCGTTGGGGATTCGAAGCGAACGAGAACGAGCCGGTCCTCCGCACCCACGATCGTTTCGGAAACCGGCTAGACGAAGTGGAGTTCCACCCGGCGTGGCATCAGCTGATGCGCACGTCCATCGAGCACCGCGTCCATGACCTGCCGTGGGCGCAGCCGCGTGAAGGCGCTCACGTGGCGCGCGCCGCGCTTTTGATGTTGACCGCTCAAAATGAACTCGGGCACACATGTCCCATTTCGATGACGTACTCGGCGGTGGCCGCGCTGCGCGCCGATCCGGAATTGGCCGCCGAGTGGGAGCCGCGAATTCTTTCGGCGAGCTACGATCCGCGGTTTCTGCCGGCGGCGTCGAAATCGGGCGCGCTGGTTGGGATGGGCATGACGGAGAAGCAGGGCGGCTCGGACGTGCGCGCGAACACAACGCGCGCGGAAAGAATCGGCAACTCCGCTGAGTATCTCATCACCGGGCACAAATGGTTTTGCTCGGCGCCGATGTGCGACGCGTTTCTGATTCTCGCGCAGGCGCCCAAAGGGCTTTCCTGCTTTTTACTACCGCGCTGGACTCCTTCGGGCGAGAAGAACGAATTCCACATTCAGCGCTTGAAGCGAAAACTGGGAAACCGCTCGAATGCTTCGAGCGAAGTGGAGTTCACAGGCGCGTGGGCGCGGCGGATTGGAGAAGAAGGCCGAGGGATTCAAACCATCATTGAAATGGTGAACCACACGCGACTCGATTGCGCCATCGCGTCGGCAGCATTGATGCGGCAGGCCGCGGTGCAGGCGGTGCATCATGCGAGGCATCGATTTGCATTTGGCCGGCGGCTGATCGAGCAGCCGCTTATGCAGAACGTACTCGCGGATTTGATCGTCGAGTCCGAAGCGGCCACGCTGTTGATGATACGGTTGGCGAAAGCGTTCGATTCCCGAGGCGCGAACGAACAGGAGCGGAGTTTCGCACGCATCGCAACGGCCATTTCGAAATACTGGCTGTGCAAGCGCGCCCCGGCGCACGTGGGGGAAGCTCTGGAGTGCCTGGGCGGAAACGGTTACGTCGAGGAATCCGTGATGCCGCGGCTGTATCGCGAAGCGCCGCTTTATTCGATCTGGGAAGGATCGGGGAATGTGATTTGTCTGGACGTTTTGCGCACGCTGGCGAAAGAGCCGGGGTCCGCCGAGGCCCTTATTGCGGAGATGCAATTGGGCGCCGATTCGGATCGACGCTTGCAAGATTTCATTTCCGACGTGGCGGCGTCCTTGCGCCGCTGGGCTGGCAGCAAAGGCGGCGCCGATTCCGAACGCGAGGCACGAACGCTGGTGGAACGGTCGGCGCTCGCGCTTCAGGGATCACTTCTGGTGCGGTACGGTTCGCGCGCCATTGCCGACGCGTTTTGTTCGTCTCGCATCGGGGACCGGCACGGCCACGCCTTCGGCACGCTTCCGAACGATGCGGATTTGCAGTCCATTCTGGATGGATTTGGCGGCATGCTTCCACAGTAATTGGAATTCCGCGGCTGACAAGACGGCTAAGCGGCGACAAGTCCGGCAATCGTCAGGGTTAGAAGCAGCAGCAGGATTCCGAGGCTGACCAGACTTAGCACTTTCCCGTGGCCGAGCAGGGAATCGCGCGTCTCGCCGTTGACGCAGAGAAGAGTCGCAACCACCAAAATCACTCCCCATGCGAGCGCGGACGGCAGGCCGGGATGCATGCGCATGGCCGTCATGAAATTGGGAGCGGGCTGGCCGGCGGGAAGCCAGGCGGGTACGAACGGGGCCACACTAGCCAGGAGGGCGAAAGAAAGCAGCTTGCGCGTAAACCAACGCTTTACTTTGGGACGCGAGCCGGAAACCTGCCACACAAGAAAATCCCACGCGAGCAGCCCGAGCGCCACGGGCACCCAACCGTAGAGGGCGATCTTATCGTTCGCCCACCGCCAATCGCGGAACAGCGCGCTCGCCGCGTGGCCCTGCATGCGCCGCGGCAGGAGAAAGCACGCGAGCAAGGCATTGGCTGCGACCGCGACCATCAGCGTGCTAAGGCTCACTAACTGGAGCCAGTGCCGCGTGGCGACGTCGCCACAGCGCGTGCACACCGATTGCCTGGGCAGGAAATTCAGACCGCAACGCTCGCAGAACATGTTGGTCTCCTACAGCGTCAGATCGTGCGAGTGTGAAAATCGTACCGCTGGAGCCTTGGCAAAATCTACTGTACCGACGAGCAGGAAAAGGGAGGCTAGTACAGGCTCGTGGCGCACGGTTTCCAGCGTCCTGATAGGGAAAAGTTGGCGGTTTTGCTGTATTTCGATTCTGCTATAATCCGGGAATGCGAAAACCCTTCATTCGTCTACTTCCATTTTTTGCCATAGCCATTCTCCTTGCGTCCGCGGCCAGCGTTTGGGCCACTTGTGGGGGAGGCGGAGGCGGAGGCATGGGCGGGTCGACAGCTCCCGAGCTCACGTACCCTGTGCCGTGGCACATGCAATCGCCCCAGGACCCACCGGCGACGGGAGTCCTGGTGGTTTATTGGTTCCCGGCTTCGGCTGAAGAATTAAAACAATCCAGCCTGCGGATGTCGCGAACGCTCTCGCTTTACGCCTCGCAATGCGTAGCCATGGACGTGGCGGACGTTCGCTCGCCAGCGGGAGTGAAATTCGCGGCAGACGCTAAACTGCCTGTCGTGGTGCTGACTACGGCCGATGGAACTGTCGTTGGCAAGGCCGAGAACAATAACGGCTTCCTGAGAGTGGGGCAGGTGGAGAAGTTGGTTGATGACGAAGTGAAGCAGCGTCAGAGTGCAATTGACGAAAAGCTGAAAAACGCGAAAGACAGAGCGAAGTCGGGCGACAAAGACGCTGCGATCCCGCTTTACCGTGCTGTGCTCGAGCAGAAGTGCTTATTCCCGAAGAAGGCGAAAGACGCCGCGAAAGAACTGAAGAAACTTGGCGTTAACGATGTCGGCGAGATTCTCGAGAAGCCGGACTTCGCGTCACCGAATTTCGATGTGCGCATGAGTGCCCGGATGATCCGCACGTTGCGCACTGGTATCGACGCGGAGATGCGCGGGGATTATCCCGGATCGGAGAAATTCTACGCCGCAGCGCACCGCATGGATCCCGCCGACCCAACGCCCATGCGCTATCTCGGCGAACTGTATAGGCATGAAACCGGCGAATGGGACAAGGCTCGCAGCATGTTCAACGCGATTCTCGCCATGCCCGCCGACCCGATTGCGCGCGCGGTCGCGCTGCATGGCCTGGGAAAAATTACGATTCACGAAGGCGATTTTGCGAAAGGGCGCGAGCTGATGGAAAGCTCCGTGAAGACGTACCCGCTCGCTCTTGCCTATCGCAACCTCGCAGTTTATTGGAATTCGGAAGGCGACTCCGCGAAGACCGCTGACTACGTTCAGAAAGCGCTCGCGCTGGAGCCGGCCGATCCTTTCAATTTAACTTTCGCAGCCGCTTTCATGGCGGGTAATGGACACGCCGAGGAAGCGCTGAAAATCGCCGCCGAGAATCAGTCATTACTGCCCGCTTCGTACAACTTGGCTGCCATCTACGCGCAAACAGGCCAGCGGGAAAAAGCTCTGGCGCTCTTGAAGCGCCACTTCTTTGAATACGAGCGCTACGATGCAGTGCGCAGCAAGGAAATGATGGAAGCGCGCGTGGACGCCGTGTTCCTCTCGCTACGCGATGATCCAGTTTTTGTCGCGCTCACCAGCGGCGCCGATGGCAAACTTGATCCGTCAAGGCCGATGCCCACGCGCGCAGGTGCCGCGAATTGAGCGTCAGAAAACCGCAGGAAGAAATCCTATAAGTGTTGGTTAGCTCGGTCGGCTAGCTCTGGTGGAACTTCACGTCCACCGGATCGTACATCACGGGCATGCGCAGCTTGGTCTGTTCATACTTGGATATGTCGGGTTCGTGCATGAGTGTTAGGCCAATATCGTCGAGGCCCTTTAGCAGGCATTCGCGGCGGAAGGGATCGACGGTGAACGAATAACGCAGCCCTTTGTCGTCTGTTACGATCTGTTGTTCTAAGTCTACTGTCACGCGGTAGCCTTCGTTCTTCTCCGCGCGCGCGAAAAGCTCATCCATCTGTTCGTTCGAAAGCGTGACGGGTAGCACACCGTTCTTAAAACAATTATTGTAGAAAATGTCGGCGTAACTCGGCGCCAGGATCGCCTGGAAGCCGTAATCCTGAATCCCCCACGGCGCGTGTTCGCGGCTCGAACCGCAGCCGAAATTCGCGCGGGCCAGTAAAACCGACGCGCCCTTATAGCGCGGGAAATTCAGCGGGAAATCCGGATTCGGCTTTTCGCCGGGGAGATAGCGCCAGTCGTAGAACAGCACGCGGCCATATCCCTCGCGCGTTAGAAATTTCAGGAATTGCTTTGGGATCATCTGATCGGTGTCGACGTTGACGCGATCGAGCGGCGCAACCAATCCGGTGTGTTTTGTGAATGGCTGCATCTATTTGGCCCCTCGCGCACTAACCCCGTCCGAGTCGGCCCAATCGATGTCCCAATTGCGAATATCGACGAAATGGCCTTCAATCGCGGCGGCCGCAGCCATCAGCGGGCTTACCAGATGAGTGCGCCCGCCTTTGCCCTGGCGTCCCTCGAAATTGCGGTTCGACGTGCTGGCGCAGCGCTCGCCGCTTTGCAGCACGTCGTCGTTCATGCCAATGCACATGCTGCAGCCGGCATCGCGCCATTCAAATCCAGCCGCGACGAAAACTTTATCCAGCCCTTCATCCTCCGCCTGCGCCTTCACGCGCCGCGAGCCCGGCACCACCAGCGCCTGCTTCACATCTTTCGACACGTGCTTGCCGGCCACCACTTTTGCAGCGTTGCGCAAATCCTCGATTCGCGAATTCGTGCACGAGCCGATAAATACACGGTCGAGCGCGATGTCTTCCATGCGCGTCCCGGGCTTCAAATCCATGTAAACCAGCGCGCGTTCCGCGGCCTTCTGATCAACTGGATCCGCGAACGATTTAGGGTCCGGCACGCGGCTGGTCACTTGAGTCACCATGCCGGGATTCGTTCCCCAGGTAATCATCGGCGCCAGCGATTGCATGTCGATGGTTACCGTGGTGTCGTACTTCGCGCCCGCATCGGTAGGCAGCGACATCCAGAAATCCACCGCGTACATAAACTCGCGCCCGCGCGGAACAAAAGGCCTCCCTTCGAGATATGCGAAAGTCGTGTCGTCGGGCGCCACCATTCCGGCGCGCGCGCCGCCTTCGATGGTCATGTTGCACATCGTCATGCGGCCTTCCATCGAAAGCCCGCGCACCGCTTCACCTGTAAATTCGGCGACATGCCCATTGCCGCCCGCGATTCCAATCTTGCCGATTACGGCGAGAATCATGTCCTTAGCGGTGACGCCACGCGGCCGCTTGCCTACAAACTCGACCTTCATCGTTTTTGAATGGAACTGCGAGAGGCACTGCGTCGCCAGCACGTGCTCGATTTCGCTGGTGCCGATGCCGAAAGCGAGCGCGCCGAAAGCGCCGTGCGTCGAGGTGTGGCTATCGCCGCAAACGATCGTCTGACCCGGCTGCGTGATGCCCAGCTCCGGCCCGATAATGTGCACGATGCCCTGATTCTTGCTGTGCATGTCGAACAGGTTGATGCCGAATTCCTTGCAATTGCGCGTCAGCGCGTCGAACTGGCCCGCCGCGTCGGCATCGAGAACGGGCAAAAGGCGATTCTTCGTGGAAACGGAATGGTCCATCGCCGCGAATGTGAGTTGCGGCTGGCGCACGGTGCGTCCCGCGGCTCGTATCCCGGAGAACGCCTGCGGCGAGGTGCCTTCATGGATGAGGTGCCGGTCGATGTAAATCAGCGACGGTTGTCCGGGTTCTTCGTGGACGATGTGCGCTTCCCAGATTTTTTCAAAAAGAGTGCGTGGCGCCATACGGTTGGTTTAATTCACCTGTCGGCAATCTGTCGGAGTGCTCCGGCGCGCCGCTTTGGTCCATTACACGAGCGAACCTCATTGTAACAATTCCAATCGTCAGGCGCCAATCCTCCGCGTCAGTCGCTCACGCCTAGGTTTGCCTCGACACAAACGTGACGGGCAGCGCTTCGAGGCTGCGAAGCACCAGCCCACGTCGCCAGCGCAGCTTTTCTCGCGGCACGGCGAGACGCAAATTTGGCGCTCGGCGCAAGAGGGTATTCATCGCAATCTGTCCTTCCAGTCGCGCCAGCGGCGCGCCCAGGCAATAGTGCACGCCCAGCCCGAATGCGAGGTGCTTGTTATTTTCGCGGGTGATGTCGAGCGCATCCGGCTTTTCGAATTGGCGCTCATCACGGTTTGCGGACGCGATTACCGCGAACACCAGGCCATCGCGCGGAATGGCGACTCCCGCAACGGTCACATCCTCGCGCGCGAAGCGTTCGGTAGCCATGGCAAGGGGGCCATCGTACCGCAACAATTCTTCTACAGCTGGCTGGATGAGTTCGGGATCGTCGCGTAGCCTCTGCATCTGTTCAGGATGCGTACATAGTGCGAGCGTTCCGTTGCCAATCAGATTGACCGTGGTTTCGTGGCCGGCAATCAGCAGCAGAACGATCATAGCCAGCAATTCGTCTTCGCTCAGGTGATCGCCTGCCTCATCCGCACGCGCGAGCGCTCCCGCCAGGTCATCACTTGGCTCCGCGCGGCGCCTCTTGATCAATTTCCGCACGTAGCGCAAAAACGCCAGGACGTTGGGCATCGCTCGAAACAAGGAAAGTTTCGACGCGTCGGCAGAAACCATGGCGCTCGACCAGCGATGGAATCGGTGACGGTCTGCCGCGGGAACTCCCAGCATTTCGGCGATGATCGTCGAGGGCAGGGGAAGCGCGTAGCCGCGAATCAAATCCATGCGGCCGCTGCGTTCCGCGGCGTCGAGTAGTTCGTCTGTCAGCGTTTGCACGCGCCGCCGCATGTCTTCCACCAGCCGCGGCGTGAATGCCTTGTGGACCAGCGCGCGCAATCGCGTGTGATCCGGCGGATCCTGGTCGAGCATGTTGTGCGCGAGCGGGCGGAACGACTTCGGCATCCAGGGCTGCTTGGCAGTTAGTTCAGGCGTCTTGAAACGGTCTTTGCCGAAGCGTTCGTCCCTCAGCACCGCAGCCACGTCTTCGTATCGCGTGATCAGCCACGCGGTTCGTTTGTCCGGCAGGTTCACGCAATGAACCGGGGACTCAGCGCGCCACCGCGCATAGATGGGGTAGGGATTTGCCTTGAACTTCGGGCTGAAAATGTCTACGGATTCGCTCAAACTTCACCGTGCTACGAGCTTTATTCGGTCGAGAGCGATGCGCGCCGCCCGCGATGATACTCGGCGAGTTGAGCGTTCGCTTCTGTTACAGTGCCAATTTCATCCGCAACACTTGCCAGGTCCTTCCCGGCTACTGCGACGTACATCTCGCCGTCGTCAAGTCCCGTGTATACGCGATTGCCGATGCAGCCCGTGCTCATCGCCACTCCGTGCGCCATGGCGGCAGGCAACGCCATACACGTTGGGCGCCCAAGCAAAGGAACCTGCGCTGCGCGGCCCGCGCGCTGTGCGGCTTCTTGCAGCACCATGATTTCTCGCGGCGGGCCCGCGAAAATAACGACGTCAGGATCCAGGGGCGTGTCGCCAAGAGGCGCGTAAATCACAACGCCTGGCGTCTCCGGGAGCTGCGGAATGCCTGGCACTTCTTCCATCTTCAGATACCCGATGTTGACCATCAGGCCCAGCGTTTGCTCGAGTTCCTTCGCGCGCTCTGTCGGCAAAGGAATGTTGTGTGTGTGGCTGCCGATCGGGCAATTGTAATGATCGCTCGCGACCGTATAGAACGTGCGGCCCGCCGCGGCAATTCGCCAGAAGCTACAGCCGGAAGGTTCCGTGCCAGTAAATTTGGTCACCCCCGTCGGCGCCGCGCCCTGAAACTTGACGGCCACCGGCCGTCGCGCAAGCCGCAGCGACCGGGTGAGGTGCAGCTCGATTTTTCGATAGTCCGTCACCGCTCTCTCCCGTGCAAAGCAAGCATTGTAGTGCAACTGGGCGACCGGCGGAGCAGAATCCGGTCCACTTTGGCTTGAAATAAAAAGCACGGGTCGGACGTATGAATCGAAGACGGTTTCGTTTCGCAGCCGTTTCAATCCTTAGGATTTGGGCGGCTCTACGGACATTCCCACTGGCTTAATGGGAGGGACAAATGCGGCGATGGAACGAAAGCGCTGTGCGGCGATTAGAGCCTGAGCGCGCGCGATCAAAACGCGTGAAGTCGGCAGTGCGCACCCACAGAAACGCGCAGAGCGTTCTAGTGGTTCTGCTCGTTTCTCTGTGTGCCGTCTTCGCGACGTCGGCGGCAGATACTCGCCGCGAACAGGTCGGGAAAATTGTCGTCCAAATTCAGCGCGCCGACTACGAAGGCGACCGCCCCGCGCTAAAACGTCTCTACGCCGATCTCGCTCCTTTTGTCGGGGATAAAGAGCTCGCCTCGCGCGTACTTTACTGGCGCGGATTCGCGCTCTGGCGCCGGTCGATAAACGGTTTTAACGATTCCGTGGATCCGAAGGAGCTGGAACAAGACCTCATGCAGGCGGTGGACGAATTCAAGAAGGCCAATGCGATCGATCCGGCCTTTGTGGACGCTAAACTGGGAACAGTATCGTGCCTCGGTTTTGTCATGTTTCTGAACCAGACGAACCAGCCTCGGGTGCAGGAACTGTACGCGCAGTCATCGCCACTCTTGAAGGAAGTTCGTGCAGCAGCGCCCGACAATCCCCGCATGCTTTGGGTCCTGGGCCCTATCCTCTGGCGGGTTCCCGCCGAACGCGGAGGCGGCCAGGACAAAGCGATCGAAGCATACGAAAAGGGCCTGGGGTTGGCGCGGGCACAAAAATCCCAAGCGAGCGATTCACTCGAACCATCGTGGGGAGAACCTGAGTTACTAATGAGCCTGGCGTGGTCCAACCTAAATCGAACGAATCCGGACCTCGACGCCGCCGAAAAAGAAGCGCGTGCAGCGCTCGATCTCGTCCCTTACTGGCATTACGTGAGGGACATTCTGATGCAGCAGATCCGCGACGCCAAAGCAAAGAAAGGTTGACCATCGCGCACAATCATCGTTCAGATTCTTGCGCCCTCCCCACACATCTTGACATCCGATACTTCCGGCTGTCAGAGTTCCTGAACCGCAGGCCATTCAGAAATCTGAGGAGAGAAGAATGAAGCGATTGTTCTTGCTGGGAGCTTTTACGTTTGTTTCGGCGTTTCCCGCCCTTGCGCAGGGCACCACTTCATGGCAGATCGATCCCGCCCACTCGAACGCCCAATTCACCGTGCGCCACCTGGGAATTTCAAATGTTCAGGGCGAGTTCACGAAAGTCGCGGGCAGCATCGTTCTGAACGAGCAGGATCCGACCAAGTCTTCCGTCACCGCAACGGTAGAGATGGCTTCCGTCGATACGCGCAACGGCGATCGGGATGGCGACCTTAAGAGCGCCAATTTCTTCGACGTCGCGAAATTCCCCGAGATGACCTTCAAATCAAAAAGCATTTCGCGCGGCGCAGACGGCAAGCTTCAAATGACCGGCGACCTCGCTCTTCACGGCGTCACAAAAGAGGTCACGTTCGCCGTCGACGGGCCATCCGACGCCATCAAAGATCCGTGGGGCAACACCCGGCGAGGGGCCTCGGCTACCGCAAAAATTCATCGCTCGGACTTCGGTATCACCAAGTATCCCAGCACGGTCGTCGGCGAAGACGTCAACATTACGCTCGACGTGGAATTCACCAAGAAGTAGGAGTTGCAAAGACAGGGAAATGCGATCGTTCCGGAAGCGGCGTCTCAGCCAAGGCTGGCTTCCGCTTCCGGGACTGTCGGGTAGGTGTCGAACAGTGCTTCGACTCCCGTAATTCGCAGCGTATTTTGAACGCGGTGATTCACTCCCACCAGCGCCAGCTTCCGTCCGGACTTATTACAGGATACAAACACTCGAACCAGTGCGCCGATTGCCATTGAGTCAATCGACGGCACCTGCGTCATATCAATGATCAGGCGCGGCGCATTCGCGGCATTCACCGCTTCCTGAAACGCCGCAGCCGATGTTGTGGTGATCGAGCCCGTTACGGTGAGGACGTTATGCCCTTCGCGCGCGCCCGGTTGGGGAATCACTCGGAATGGTTGCGTGCTCACGCGCGGCATTCTATTCCAAGGCCCCCATCCAATCAATCACGCAAACAATCGCCCCGTGAATCACCCGACGAACAGCCCGAAGAATAGCTAGTCGCGTCCGAGACGCCCACGGGTGCTGACAGGCCCTTACTAAAAAGAAAATCTGGAAACCGTCCGAATCTTGGACGCATCCAAACGGTGATATAATGGCTCGTTAGCCGTCACTATTTGTTTATTCCGCGCTGAAGGAAGGGAACGACAATGGGGATGCAAATTCAGGAAGTGCTCGGATGGGCTAGGCGACGGAAGGTATTCGCGTCCCTCCTGGTGATCGTCACTCTCGGCGTCGGAATCATGATTGGCACGCTGGTTTCGGGGCGCGCGCAAGCCACTCGCGAACAATCCCCCAGCGGCGCCACGCTCCTCGCCATCCCTGACCCCGTCTCTCTCTCCAGCGCGTTCGCCGGCATTTCGAAGAAATTGGGCCCCGCTATTGTGAACATCTCGACCACGCAAATCATCGAAAAGCCCAAAGACGGCAAGAGGCAGAAACACCTGAACGATCCTTTCCAGGATTTTTTCGATCGCTTCTTTGATTCGCCGGACAACGGCCCCGACGCGGAACGCAGCCTCGGCTCCGGCGTCATCGTGGACAAGAAAGGTTTCATCCTGACCAACGACCATGTGGTCGATCAGGCCACTAAGATTCAAGTGGCGCTCGACGGCGATCCCACCCATTACAATGCCCACGTTGTTGGCGCGGATAAGGACACCGACCTCGCTGTCATCAAGATCGACGGCGCTCATGAATTTGTCGTTGCCAAGCTCGGAAATTCCGACGGCGTGCAAGTGGGCGATTGGGTTCTGGCTTTCGGCAGCCCGTTCGGCCTGAACTCCACCGTCACCGCCGGCATCATCAGCGCGCGCGACCGCGCCAACGTCGGCCACCAGTTTCAGCGCTTCATTCAAACCGACGCAGCCATCAACCCCGGAAACTCCGGCGGCCCGCTGGTGAACATGGCGGGCGAAGTGATCGGCATCAACACTGCTATCTACACCGGCAGCCGCGGCTTTGAAGGCGTTGGTTTCGCGCTGCCCTCGAACACCGCGATCACTGTTTACAACCAGCTCATCACCACCGGCAAAGTGACTCGCGGCTCGATTGGCATCACGTTCCAGGAAGCCCGCAGCACGAATCCCGTTCTCATGAAGGAACTCGGCGTTCCTTACGGCATCGTAGTCGAGGCGGTGGAACCCGGCAGCCCGGCCGACAAAGCCGGCCTGCAGCCCGGCGACGTGATTACGAATGTTAACGGCCAGCCCGTCCACAACGGCGCCGATCTTGTGAATCCGATTGCGGCGACCACCATTGGCCAGTCGGTTCAAATCCGTTTCGTCCACAACAAAACTACGAAGGACGTCTCGCTCACCGTCGCCGATCGCTCGAAGATCTTCCCGCAGACGGCGCAGGCCGCGGGCGAGAGTCCGAATCAGGAAGAGCAGCCCGGCCAGTATGGTCTGCACGTCGAAGATCTGACGCCCGATCTCGCGCGCAAGCTCGGCATGGGCAACCTCAGCGGAGTAGTGGTCAGCGAAGTTGAGCCTGCGAGTTTCGCGGAGGATGTTGAGTTCTCCCGCGGCGATGTGATCACAGAAATCAACCACGTACCCGTAGGCGGAATGAACGACTATCGCCGCGAAATGGCCAAGCTCCATCCCGGACAAGACATTTTGTTCAAGGTCGCGCGGCGGACAGACAACGATCGCGTCCTCACTTTGTTCCTGGCGGGCGCTATTCCCGCGTCGGCCCAGTAAGAAACTACGCGCGCAGTTGTAGAAGCCCGAGACTGCGGATTGACGGGATGCGTTGCCTGGAGGCGTTGCGTCCCAGTCCCGGTCTCTCCCGTGTCTCATACGCGCCCGGCGGCGCATCGCTGGTTGAGTCCGTCGCCAGAATCGTCATAATGAAAACATTCGCTTTCGCTTCGGGCAGCAAATTCCCGGGGAGCAAGCGTCCTAGAAGAATTGCATATGACTGCCAAACTGCTCACCATCATCGTCGCGGCTGTTGTTTTCGCGGGCGCGTCTGCCAGCGGAGCGCTCTTGCCTCAGCAATCGGGCTCGTCTTCGTCAACTTCGTCTTCTAAGTCCGGCGCCAACAAGAAGAAGACTAACTCGAAAAAGAAAAAGCGCGCGAAGCGCGAGCCGACTCAAATGGCGCCTACCCCCGAGCGCATTTCAGAGATTCAATCGGCCCTTTCCCGCGGCGGGTATTACACCGGGAATCCAAACGGCAAGTGGGACGCGAACGCCGTCGCTGCAATGCAAAAATTTCAGTCTTCGAACGGCCTGGACGCCAGCGGCAAAATCGACGCCTTGAGTCTCCAGAAGCTCGGCCTGGGCTCGAGCGTTGCAGGCGTCTCAGCACCAAAGCCCGTTACTCCGTCGTCGCCTGCGGGTTCTGCTGCGCCCGCGCACACCGTGCCGTCGCAAGCATCACCGTCATCAAGCGCCGCGCCGTCATCTTCGGCGCGTGCAACTGATTCGAGCTCGCCGCGTCCGGACGCATCAAACCCCGCATCGAGCTCTCAACCCCCCGCCGCGAAACCACCGAAGCCGTAAGCCTCAATCTGCAAGCGTGGTACCGCAATTCTTCGTCGCATCTACGCAAATCGCCGTATGGCTCGTTCAGTCTGCCGACGCTAACCTGAAGGCATTGTTGATCCGCGCTCTTCGCGGAAGCACCTTACAGCAATTACCTTAGAGGGGGAAACTAGACATGAATCGAGTCACGAGGATCGCCAAGCGAGGAAGCTTGTTGGGAGCGACTTTTGTTTTCAGTGCGTCGCTTTTCGCGGCGGCTCCTGTTCTGGCGCAGGCGCCCGACAATACAAAACAGAATCAGGGCGACGCTAACGCTGGCGCATCTACGGCCGATCATCAGAAGATGAATCCGGCCGATCGCAACACTACCAAACAGATTCGCAGCGCGATCATGAAAGACGATTCGCTGTCCACCTACGGCCACAACATCAAGATCATCACCCGCGACGGCAAAGTTACTTTGAAGGGTCCCGTCCGTTCCGAAGACGACAAGAACAACATCATGGCGAAGGCCATTGCGGTCGCCGGCGCCGACAACGTGACCAACGAACTCACCGTCGCTCCCAAACAGTAATGAGTTGATCTCAATCTCAATTTCGACAAGGAGAAACACAGATGACACAAAATAAGAAAACCGCAGTCTTTGGGATCTACACCACGGTAGTCGGCGCGGACAACGCCACCGACGCGCTCGTTCGCTCCGGTTTTGCTTCGTCCGACATTTCCGCGCTTCTTCCGGAAAATCTCGGCTCGAAGCCCCTCGGCACCGAAAAAGCCACCAAGGCGCCGGAAGGCGCGACGGCTGGCGCTAGCACCGGCGCGGTTCTGGGCGGCGCTCTCGGCTTGCTGGCTGGCATCGGCTTGCTCGCAATTCCGGGCGTCGGTCCATTCATCGCGGCTGGCCCGATCATGGCCACCCTCGCGGGTATCGGCACGGGCGGCGCAGTCGGCGGTTTCACGGGAGCCCTGATCGGCTTGGGCATTCCCGAATACGAAGCCAAGCGCTACGAAGGCCGCATCCAGAAGGGCGGCATTTTGCTTTCCGCCCACTGCGACACGTCCGAAGAAATCAAGCGCGCCAAGGAAATCATGAAGAACACCGGCGCGGAGGATATTTCCTCCACCGGCGAATCGTCCTCCGACGTTTCGAAGGCCGACCGCAAGGCCGCCGGTACCTACTAGTCTCCGAGTAGCATTCGTGGAGGAGGGCGGACGCACTGTCCAGCCTTCCTCCACGTTTGTTTTTTTTTGCGAAGGCTCGGAAACGTCAAACACGCAGTACAATCATTCAACGTGCCGCGGCTTCCATTTTGCGGCTTTGCAAGACGAACGGGAGGATCGCATGAGGATGAGAAAAAGCAATTGGGCGCAGTCAGTGGCAGGCTTCGCGCTCGGTCTCGGAGTCGGAGTAGCGCTCGGAGTATTGTTCGCGCCAATGTCCGGCGAGGATCTTCGCGAATACGTCCGCGATAGCGCCGAGGACGCCATCGGCGGCGCTGTCGAGCAAGGCCGCCGAATAACGCGGCGCGCCAAGGACGCAGCCTCGGATGCAATCGAAGACACGGTCGGGCGGGTAACTGACCATCTCACCGATGCGGCCGACGCCACCGCCAAAGCCTACGAAAAGGCGAGAAAAGCTTCCGCGTAGTTCCTTTAGCCCGCTTTTTCCATTGCCGCAGCCGCGGATTTCGCCACCCCGGCGTTTTTCTCGGCTGCGGCTTTCTCCACCGCCGCCGAGCGCAAAAGCATGATCGCCGTGTAACACACCACGAACACCACCAGCCATCTCACCACGCCCAATGGCAGCGACTTCACCAAATACGCCGCCAGCAGCACCGCCGGTATACCGCCGATCGTCAGGCCGATAGCTGCTTTCGGGCTGTACCGCTGCGTGCGAATAAACCGGAAACTCCCCACCGGCATCAGGAACGCGCACGACCCCATCATGATCGGAAACGCCGCCTTCGGGTTCATCCCCAGCAGGCTGATTAGAATCATGCACGGCGCGTAGAGTCCCACGCCCAATTGTTGAAACGCCGCGAACATGAAATTCGCGCCCACTGCAATCCAGAACTTCGTCCCCGTAAGACTCAGCGCGTCGCCGCCGAGCGGCAGCAGTTTGAGCTGTGACGACAGCATCAACGCAGCAGCGGCCAGCAGCGCGAGTCCCAGTCCAATCTGAATGCGGCGCTTCGGCCAGCCGCTGACGATCCCCGCTCCAAACCACGCTCCCAGCGCCGCTGCCGCAATCATCGATGCCAGCAGCTTGAAATCCACCGCGATCACGGCCACAAAAATAAATGCTTCCACCACCGTCGGCAGCGCGTGTCCCACGTTCATCGTCCCGGGAATCAAATCGTCGGGAACCGCGTGCAGTAGCTTGTAGATGGAACTGGTGGTCGCGAACGAGCCCACTCCCAGCGTATCCAAAAAATTCGCGAAGAACCCGACCCCCACCTGCGCGGGCAAATTGGGATTGTCGCCGGGAGTCGGACTTTTCGCTCTCGAGCGCACCAGCGATGCGATCCACACAACCGTAAACACCACGGTAAGCGCGGCCAGCGCGATCAAAAGTCCGTTCTTGGGGTCCATAACATGCAACATGCGACACTCGCGCCCTTCTGTCAATCTCCGATGCAGAATGCCGGTATGGAGTAGTACCGTCGCGCCGGGTCGACAACCAAACGAGCCTAGGCCTCCTCGGTCGCCACCGGCGGTCGTGGTAGCATTCCGCTGTGCGGCATTTATTTTTGATTCCGCGAGGGAGAAAGCCATGAGCCACGTCGTCTACATTTCGAAGTCCACGCTCGAACGACGGCAGGGGCCTCTTCGCATCGCGCATCTTCCGGGCGAGTCCCAACCGGTTATTTTCAGCGTCCACGGCGCCATCGCCGAGCACTACAAAGTCGATCCCGCAAAGCTCACGGAATCGCACGCCGCCACGATCGACTACGTCATCTCCGCCACTGCTGGTTGAATGATGGGCACCTTCGGAGGTGCGCTGGAAGCGCGCCAAATCGATGCCAGTAATGGAAAGCTGACAGCGGACGTAACCGGCGAAGTCGAAACAGAGGACAACGTGTTGGTGATCCGCAGAATCCATGTAGCCATGCGCCTGGCGGCTCCCGAAGCGGCCCGCGCGACGGTCGAGCGCGTCCACGGCATATACCCGATGAGCTGTCCTCTGTACCGCACCTTGCACCACGCCATCCAGCTGACGTCTTCGTTCGAACTGCTGGCGCCGTCAAGCGCGTCCTAACGTTCGTGGCATCGCGCGACGTGAGCATGGCGCGCAATGGGACACAGGAAGCGCGCGTACGGCCCGTGCGTGAAGAAACCTTGTGCGGGCGCGATTTTAGTGGTGTAGATTTTCCTTGAAGCCTCACCCGCGCTAGAATCATCCAATCCGCTGTAATCCACGAATAGCCAATTTCAGGAGCGCCAATGTCCAAAGCAATCAAGAAGTCGAATGGAACGAAGGCCAGCGTAACGAAGCCCGATGCCACAAAAACAAACGCCACCGTAGCCTTCATCACCGGCGCGAATCGCGGCATTGGCCTCGAAACCGCGCGTATTCTCGCCAAACAGGGAATCACCGTGGTTCTCGGCTCGCGCGAACTCGACAAAGGCAAAGCCGCCGCGGAAGGACTCCGCAAAGAAGGCGCAAAATCGGTCGAAGCCGTCCGCTTCGACGTCAACAAGCCGGCCGACCACAAGGCAATCTACAATTACCTCGATAAAAAATACGGCAAGCTCGACATTCTCATTAACAACGCAGGCGTCATGGACGAAGGCGTAAAAAGACCGAACGGCGGCTTCGGCTTCAACTCCACGTCGGCTGTCAGCCAGAAAAACCTGCGCAAGACATTCGAGACGAATTTCTTCGAAGTCGTCGCGCTCACGCAAACTCTTCTGCCGCTGGTCAAAAAATCACCAGCCGGCCGCATCGTAAATCTTTCAAGCATTCTCGGTTCGCTCACCATACACTCCGATCCCAATTCCCCGATCTACGACAAAAAGACGTTCGCCTACGACGCCTCAAAGACCGCGCTCAACGCCTTCACGGTCCACCTCGCCCAGGAACTTCGCGACACGCCGATAAAAGTAAATTCCGCCCACCCCGGCTGGGTGAAAACCCGCATGGGTGGCGACCAAGCCCCCATGGAACTAAGCGAAGGCGGCAAAACCAGCGCCCAACTAGCCACGCTTTCGGCCGACGGCCCCTCAGGCGGCTACTTCCACCTGGGCCAGCCTCTGCCCTGGTAATCCTGCAGCGCGGCAGTGCTCTGCCGCGCCGCATTCCCATTTTCGCCCTCCCTGGGAACGCCAATCTCCCGATTGGCGCTGTTGTCGTAGCCGTAACCATTTTAGCCCGGGAGCCGGCTCTTTGGCCTAGTTCGAAGGTCAACTCCGAAGCGCGCGCGTGATCGCGAACGAATACCCCAGCATCGCGTGGCCAGACCCTAACTCATCAGCTCCTTCAGTCCCGCCAACCGACGAATACAGCGCCATCGCCGCAACATTACTTCGATCTGTCAGCACCCAGGCGACTTTGCAATTGTGCGCTCGCCCCACCTCAAGCAGCGCCCGTATCACTGCTTTGCCCAGCCCGCGGCGCCGATGCGTCGGCGCAACTGCAACCTCGTTGATCCACAGCTCCGCCGGTTTGTCCGGATGAATGTAGTGAACTCCCGACGCGAACCCCACCACCAGCCCATCGTCGATCGCAACAGCGATATGATGCCGCGGGTCCTCAAGAAATTCCTTGGTCAGCCTCGCGTCGATCGGTTTGTCGAACACCTCAGCGGCCACGCTCATAAGAACCCGGTCATCGCCGCGCTGCAAAACCTTGACTTCGATACCCATTGCGCTTCCTCTCCAGATCACAGGTTACCAAGTTTGTGGGCCCCCCGACTCCCGCTTCCGCGCTGTCATCCCGAATATAGCGAGGGATCTGTTTTTTGGTTTGCCCTGTCGCATGCGGCACTCGGCCCGCGTATCCGGGAAAATTTTTAGGTTTAAAAAAAACACTTGAAATCATATCCCGAGTGTGTTAAAAGGTAAGATATCCTGAACATAACCTAATAATATCTGTGTGTCGCCCCGAAAAGGGGCACGCGCCGACGTGTGCCTGCACCGCGTCCGAGCGCACACAAAGGAGAGGAGCGCCCAACGGGGCCACGACGGGAAAATGATTACGCAGCAAAACGCGCGCCGTCGCAAGGGAAACGTCGTCACCGGCGGCACGAATCACCGAATTTCTAACAGCGAAATTCCGCGATTAGAAACGTACTTAACCCCCGCAATATCAATG
>Ga0210405_10001343_pt1 | contig 28307 bp, 24 predicted proteins | sample IncBWH11MmetaG_FD_155492 | JGI IMG/M metagenome (GOLD analysis project Ga0210405, IMG submission 155492) | Forest soil microbial communities from Barre Woods Harvard Forest LTER site, Petersham, Massachusetts, United States - Inc-BW-H-11-M | ecosystem: Environmental > Terrestrial > Soil >...
CGTTGAAAACATCCGGATGGGCCTTTTCAATTTCGTCAAACAAGACCACCGAATAGGGATGACGCCGTACTTGCTCCGTGAGCTGTCCGCCCTCTTCGTAGCCGACGTAGCCCGGAGGCGCGCCGATGAGCCGCGAGACGCTGTGCTTCTCCATGTACTCGCTCATATCGATGCGGATCATCAATTTTTCATCGTCGAAGAGAAACTCCGCCAGTGCCCGCGCCAGTTCGGTTTTTCCGACGCCTGTAGGCCCCAGGAAAATGAAGGACCCGGTCGGCCGCTTGATGTCGGAGAGACCCGCGCGGCTGCGCCGCACGGCGTTGGACACGCGCTCCAGCGCGTCGTCCTGGCCGACCACTCGTTGCCGCAGCCGCTCTTCCATGCGCACGAGCTTTTGCGCTTCGCCTTCGAGCAACCGGCCTGCCGGGATGCCCGTCCATTTGCTCACCAGCTTGGCGATGTCTTCCTCATCGACCTCTTCCTTCAGCATCGGCGCGTCTTTTTGCACTGCGGAGAATCGTTCCTGGGCCTGCTTCAGGTCGCGTTCCGCCACCGCAATCTTGCCATAGCGAATTTCCGCTACCTTGGCCAGTTCGCCGGCGCGTTCGTATTTCTGCTCCTCCGCTTTGAGCTGTTCAATCTGTTCCTTGAGTTTGCGGATTTTTCCGATGGCTTCCTTTTCCGCCTGCCAGCGCGACTTTCGCGCGCTGGAATCTTCCTTCAGCACCGCCAGTTCCTTCTCGATCTGCTTACGCCGTTCCTTCGAGTGCGCATCGGTTTCTTTCAACAGCGCCTGGCGCTCAATTTCGAGCTGCATGATGCGCCGTTCGATCTCGTCAATCTCCACGGGCAGGGAATCGATCTGGATGCGCAAGCTGGCCGCCGCTTCATCGATCAAGTCGATGGCTTTGTCCGGCAAAAAACGGTCTGAGATGTAGCGGTTGGAAAGCGTGGCCGCGGCGAGAATCGCGGCATCCTTGATGCGCACGCCGTGATGCACTTCATAGCGTTCTTTCAATCCGCGCAGGATCGCGATGGTGTCCTCCACCGTCGGCTCGCTGACCAGCACTGGCTGGAACCGGCGCTCCAGCGCTGGATCTTTCTCGATGTGTTTCTTGTATTCGTTGAGCGTGGTCGCGCCGATGGCGCGCAACTCGCCCCGCGCCAGCGCCGGCTTGAGCATGTTGGACGCGTCCATCGCGCCTTCCGCGGCGCCTGCCCCCACCAGCGTGTGCAACTCGTCGATGAACAGAATGATCTGCCCTTCGGCTTCGGTGATTTCTTTCAGCACCGCTTTTAGCCGGTCTTCAAACTCACCGCGGTATTTCGCGCCCGCCACCAGCGCGGCCAGGTCCAGGGCCACGATGCGCTTGGTCTTCAGCACGTCCGGCACGTCACCCGAAACGATCCGTTGCGCCAAGCCTTCCACAATCGCGGTCTTGCCGACGCCGGGTTCGCCGATCAGCACAGGGTTGTTCTTCGTGCGCCGCGCCAGAATCTGCATCACGCGGCGAATCTCTTCGTCGCGTCCGATCACCGGGTCGAGCTTTGATTTGCGAGCCAGTTCCGTCAAGTCACGCGCATATTTTTCCAGCGAAGCGTAGGTCGCTTCGGGATTCTGCGAAGTCACGCGCTGCGTTCCGCGCACTCCTGTCAAAGCTTGCAAAATCGCTTCGTGAGAAGCGCCCTGGCGTTTTAACAATTGCCCCGCGGGGTCGCGGTCCTGAGCGGCGATCGCCAGAAATAGATGCTCCGTCGAAACATACTCGTCCTTGAAGCTGTCCGCTTCCTTAAATGCGCGCTCCAGCACTTCGTTCAGCGGCCGCCCCATATGTTGCTGGGCAAAGCCCTGCACCCTCGGCAATCGGCCAATCTCTCGGTCAATTTCCTGCGATAGCGCCTCGCTACGCACTCCCAGGCGCGCGAGCAGCGGCGGCACGACGCCGTCCGCCTGTGCCACTAGTGCGGCAAGCAAATGGACCGGCTCGATCTGCTGGTTTTCGTGGCGCGCGGCAACTTCCTGCGCGTTCTGCACGGCCTCTTGCGCCTTAACGGTCATTTTTTCAAATCGCAACATACGTACCTCGTCTCCTGCCACTCCTGTAGAAAAGGGGCTGGCACCCTGGCCAGCCCCTTAATTTACCGCTCAACCGAGTAGCTGGGCCAGAATTACCTTCCCACGGCAGCCGCGGCCACCGCCGGAGTCCCGACGTTGACCTTGATCTGCTTCGGCTTGGCTTCCTCTTTCTTCGGGATGCTCAGCGTCAGCACGCCGTTCTGATAGTCGGCCTTGATCGCTTCCGCATTCACGGTGTTCGCCAGCGTGAAGCTGCGAGCGAAGGAGCCATACGCGCGCTCCACGCGAAGGTAGTTCTCCTGATTCACATTCTTCTCAAACTTGCGTTCGCCGCGAATTGTCAGAATGTTGTTCTCCACGCGGATGTCTAGATCCTTGGGATCGACTTCCGGCAGATCGGCCTTCACCACCAGTTCATGCTCGGTTTCGTAGATGTCAACCGACGGCGCCCAAGCAGTGAGGTTGGACTCCTCGCTCGTACGCTCGAGGACATCATTGAACAGCCGATTCACTTGGTCTTGCAGGGTATTGGCCCCGCGGAATGGTTCCCATCGAGTAAGTGTTCTCATGTCGCATGCACCTCCAAAAGTGATTGCGTACGAATAATAAAATATGAGTGGATCATTGTCAATAGCAAAATTGCATCTCTCTGAGCTGTACTTAAGTTCTTATATTTTAATATTTTATGGCTAGTCGGGCTTAACCAGGAGCTCCTGCCAGTCAAGCCCAGTGCCAGTGGAAAGCGCTCTATTGAGGAGCAATTAGCTTGTTTTGTTCGCCTTAGTCGCTTTGCTGGTAGACTGCCGCTTTCCATGCGTTTGGACGAACTCGACTACCGCCTCCCCCGCGATCAAATTGCCCAGCGTCCCCTTGACCGCCGCGAAGCGTCGCGGCTGTTGTCTCTGGATCGCTCCTCCGGTATTTTCGAAGACAGCCTCTTTACGGAATTCCCGAATCTTCTGAGAGGTGATGAACTCCTAATCCTAAACAACGCGCGCGTCATTCCCGCGCGCTTGTTCGGGAGACGTGCAGGCGTTCATTCGCAGCCGCCATCGCGCGCAACAAAATCGGAGCATCTCACGGGGAAGGTCGAAATTTTCCTCACGCGTGAGGTCGACGCCGAGACTTGGGAAGCGCTCGTCCGGCCGGGCCGCAAGATGCACGTAGGAGAGCGGGTTCTCTTCGGCGAGGGAGAACTGCAAGCCGAAGTTCTGTCACGAGGCGAGCTCGGCTTGCGCACGCTGCGTTTTACTTCCCATGACCAGAACAGCATCAGCCAGCACTTCGAGCGGCTCGGCCACGTTCCCCTGCCGCCGTACATCGAGCGCGCCGATGAAACTTCCGACCGCGAACACTATCAAACGGTTTTCGCCAAGCGCCCCGGCGCGATTGCCGCGCCCACCGCGGGCTTGCACTTCTCCACGGAAATTCTCGAGAAAATCCGCGCGCGGGGAGTGGAGATTCGCGAACTTACGCTGAACGTCGGCCTCGGCACCTTTCAGCCAATCCATGGCGAAACGCTCGAAAGCCACGTGATGCATTCCGAATCCTACGAAATCCCCAACGAAACCGCCGAGCGCCTGCAAGCGGCGCGCGATGCCGGACGCCCCATTCTGGCCATCGGCACAACCGCAGTGCGCGCGCTGGAAGACGCCGCTTTGCGCGCGGCGGAATCGGGCTCGGCGAAGATCGTGCTGCCGGGCAAGGCCGAGGCGCGCTTGTTCATCGTGCCCGGATTCCGCTTCCGCGTCGTGGACGGCCTGCTCACAAATTTTCATTTGCCGCGGTCCACGCTGCTGGCGCTGGTTTGCGCTTTCGCGGGGCGAGAGCGCGTCCTGGCGGCCTACGAGCACGCCGTCAACGCCGGCTACCGTTTTTACAGCTATGGAGACTGCATGCTGATTCGTTAAGGCGTGGAGAGAGGCGTTTGGGGATTCACGAAGAACTTGCGCGCGCCCAGCGCAACAAAATGCAACAACCCGCTTGCGGCGGACACCGGATCTTGCCACCTCAGGAGTTGCCCTGCCAAAACGACAAGGAGGGAGGCCGCACCGAAGCGCAGCCTCCCTCTCGTCCATTGAAAAGGAGTCACGGACTCTTCCCGATTATTCGCTGAGAACGAAAACACGAGCCTGGCCGGCAAAGCGGACTTCCTTGACCTGCCCATTCTCGCCAATCAGCACGGAGTCATACGCGGACTTGGCGCTGCGGTCTTCCCAGCGGCCCTCGGATTCGGCGACCACCTGCTTGCCTTTTTGCACCGTGGCCTTGGTTCCATCGATTTCCAAACGGTACTCGCCGGATTTCAGTTCGGACTTGCCGACTTTCGCGGTCTGCGAAAAGGTGATGGTTTTGGTGAAGGGTTTTGCAAACGCCGGTAGGACCACTGCCAAGGCGGCCAGCAAAGCCATACCGCGGACAAATGAATTCGTTTTCATGCGCGTCAATTTCCTTTCAATCAGGATCGAGTCAGCTGCACCGCGGCTGCCACCGGCAAGAGGGAGTTGACACGCATGAGGCGGACGAGTACTCTCGCCCGTGAAGACACCTACTCTTCCTGGATTAACGGCCGGAAAGACTGCGTGTCGTAACCCCGCGGCTGCCACCGCGGGGTTTTTTGAATCTTGCCAGAAACAGCCCCGTAACCAGCTGCACCTGTATAGACGAAGCACCCACGGCAAATGTTTCTTCACCGCATCAGAAAATTTTGTTTTTCACGGCAACCACCAAACCCCCGCGCCATCGCCTGTTACTATGACTTAATTCCGCCTCTCAGCCGTCTCAACTCTTGCTAAGAACTGCGTTTTTGTTACCAAACTTTAATTTTTCTTGTCTCGCGTCGCGACGTTGGGCGATTTTTCGTTCCTCCCGCCGTGCATCGGCGCGCTGCTTCCTTTATACTCGGGGTCACTTTTTTGGATATAAGGAATGCGCATTCTCATTCTCAGCGATTTGCACTCGAACGCCACTGCTCTCGACGCCGTCCTCGAAGCCGCCAAGGACCGTTGGGATCGTTCCGTTTGCCTCGGCGACGTCGTCGGCTACGGTCCCGATCCCAATGAAGTCACGGCGCGATTGCGCGAACTCGGCACGCTGACGATTCGCGGAAATCACGACAAAGCCGTCACCGGCTTGATGCCCACGGATGATTTCAATCCCGTGGCCAAAGCCGCCGTGGATTGGACGCGCACGCAGCTCCAGCCCGATCATCTCGCCTGGTTGTCGGCTTTGCCCCATGGCCCGCTGGCCACGGATGGCATCGTGCTGGTCCACGGCGCGCTTCAGGATGAAGACGAATACGTCTTCACTCCGGCGCAGGCCCTCGAAGGTCTTCTGGATTCCTCCGCCGAAATTACTTTCTTCGGGCACACCCATCATCAGGGCGGCTTTTCCTATCAGGACTCGCAGCTCGAGGTTCTGCAGATTCATCCCCGCGTCACCGAACCTCTGGCCGCCCTGCGCATCGAGCTTCCGCGCCGCTATCTTCTCAATCCCGGTTCCATCGGTCAGCCGCGTGACGGCGATCCGCGCTCCGCCTTTGCGATTGCCGACCTGGAGCACCAGGTCATCGAGTTTTGCCGCGTGCGCTACGACATTTCCGCCGTGCAGCAGCGCATGCGCAGCGCGCGTCTTCCTGAGCCGCTGGTCCAGCGGCTCAGCGTGGGCCGTTGAAGCCGCAAGAGTTACTGGTTCTCTAGCAATCGCATGAAAAGATAGTGCTGCTTCTACGTATCTCATCTATAATAGGGGCATGGAATTCGCCGCTGAACTGCACGCCAGCCTCCAGGAGTTCACCGCCTCCGGAATCGTCGAGGTTCGCGAGAACGGAGGCAGCATTGCCCCTTTTTCCGGAATGTCCTGGGAAGTGCGCGGCGAAGGCGAGAAGCCCCTGCTGCATTTGTGGTCGGAGCAGTTTAATCTCACGCGCCGCGTTCTCGCCATTACCGATCATTCCGAGCAGCGGCTGGCCCTCGCCGTCGAGCGCTTCGGCCGCAGCAAACCGGACCGGCTGGAATTCGTTCGCCGGGAATTTGAGCGCGGCGCCCGCGAGCTTTCCCGCGAGGAATTCCGCGACCATTTGACGAATCTTCTTGCCGAGCAGTTTCCGGACGAAACGCTCGAATCACTGGCGGTTTCGCCCGATCTCGAGCACTCCCTCTCCGGCAACTACGCCCGGGGAGTGCTTCGCCGCGGTTCCACGTACGTCGCGGTGCTGGCTGTGCCCGGGGGAGAGTCATCGGACACGATCGACAATAGCCTCACCTTCGCCCTGCTCTGGTTGAAGCGCGCGCGCCAATCGAGTTGCCGAGGAGCGGTCACCGGCCTGCGCCTGATTGTTCCCAAGAACAGCAGCAGCACCGTCGCGCACCGTTTCGCCGCGCTCTGCCCGCAACTTGTCGTTGAGCTTTACGAGCACGAGCCTGCGCTGAACACGCTCGAAAAAATTGATCCTCGCCGCGCGGGGAACCTGGATACCTGGCTCGTCCCGCACCGCGAATCGGAAGCTCTGCTCCATCAAGCGCGGCCTGCGCTGAATGCTATCCTGTCGCTGGCGCCAGCGCCAGCGTCTGCAACTCTGCATCCCGCGACGCAATCCCGCGAAGTGTGGCTGCGTTTTCGCGGCCTGCCCTTCGCGCGCTGGAAGGATGGACGCGTTTTCTTTGGAATCAACGACGCCCGCGAGGAGCTTACTCCTTCTTCCCGCGCCGCGCTGAAACAGCTCTTGCATGATCTGGAGGTTTACCGCCACCCGCTGGCCAGCGATACGCGCCATTCGCTCTACCGTGCACACCCGGAGCGCTGGATGGAATCCATTGCTCGCGAGGACGTCACGCGCATCGATGCCATGCTCGATCAGCGCTTCGTCTACGCGCAGGTTTTAGCCAATGCCGGCGGCGAGCACGGCATACTCGACCTCCTCACCGTGACGCGTTCCGGACGGCTGGCCATCATTGAGCTGAAGGCCAGCGAGCACCTTCATCTGCCGCTGCAGGCGGCCGATTATTGGCTGCGCGTTTGCCGCCAGTTGCAGAGCGGAGAAATCGCCCGGTACGGATATTTTCCAGGCATCGCTTTGCAGCAGGCTTCGCCGCTGGTTTATCTTGTGGCGCCGGCCTTGCGATTCCACCCGGCAACGGACGATCTCTTGAACGATCTTTCGCCGGAACTCGAGATCGTGCGCGTGGGTCTAGCTGAGACCTGGCGGCGCGGCCTGCGCGTGGTGCTGCGCCAGTAATTTCGTTGTCTGCTAAGAATGAAATGGGCCCTAAAAGGAGAGAAGCGGTTAAGGCATTTGCCTTAACCGCCTCCCGGGGTGTGTCCTCGAAGTGGTATTACTTACTTAGATGGCCGCCAGCGAAAAAGGTTACCTAGCCGGCAAACTTTTCTTAAAAAATCGATTTAGGAGCGTAAATCTCAGTAAAACAAATACTTACGCCACCGCTCGTCCCGGTGCCCGATCAGCCGCATGAGCTGCCGGGAGGTGTGTAGCGTGAACGGTCGGGGTCTCCGCGCCAGTTTCAGCCCAGCCTCCTCCGGCGTCCGGTCGCCCTTACTGTTGTTGCAGCGGTAGCAGCAGGCCACCAGGTTTTCCCACGTGGAGCGCCCGCCGCGCGACCGCGGCACAACATGATCCAGCGTCAATTCCGAACTCGGAAATACGCGCACGCAGAACTGGCAGGTGTTGCGGTCTCTCAACAGGATATTCTTCCTGGAAAGCGCCCGGCTCTGCTGCGGAATGTGCCGGTACGCCAGCAGGCGAATTACCGAAGGCACTCTGTGCGCGTGCGCCGCCGAATGCACTTCCGCGTTGTGCATTTCTTCCGCTTGCGCCACGCCCTTCAGCATCAACACCATGGCCCGCCGCACCGCCGTCACGTTGATCGGTTCGTACGTCGCGTTCAGTACTAGCACCGGCTCCTGCATCAGGGATGCGCGCCGTGTCGAAAGCAAGTTGTGGGATCTACTGCCTGTGGGACCTTCGGAACCGGGCATGGCCTCGCCCATTGCTTCGGGGGTATAGCGCCCCCGGGAATCCACCGACATGTGCCGGTTTGCGCCCATCGCGCCTTCTTCACCCTAATCTTACCACTATCTGGCGCTTGACGGCAGGTTTCTGACGGCCCGTGCCGCCGTCAGTCCAATCACGGACTTGGCTCCTGCCTCGCGCAGTGCCCGCGCACAGGCATCCAGCGTCGCTCCCGTCGTCAATACATCATCTACCAGTAAGACGCGCAAATTGTCAACTTGGCTGCCTGGACGTGTGGCAAAAGCGCCACGCACCGACTCCCAGCGCTCCTCCAAACTCAGCACTTGCTTGTCCGGCCGCGCACGATTCCGCACCAGCAGCACCGCTTTGTGAGGCAATCTCAGCCGCTTCGCCAGCGGCTTGGAAAGCAGCGCCGCCTGGTTGTACCCTCGCTCCCGCTCTCGCTCGCGATGCAAAGGCACGGGCACCACTACGTCCGCCGCCAGCCTATCCGCTTCCGCGCTCACCATTTCGGCCAGCCGCTCCGCAAACCAGGCCCCTAGCGGCTCGATCTGCTCGAATTTCAGGAGCAGAATCGCGCGCACCACCGCCTCTTCATACAACGAAAAGCTGCGGGCCCTGTCAAACGCATACGTCTCGTCCCGGCAAGCAGGGCAGAGCAGCGGCTGCTCCGGTTCGGGAGTTAATCCGGGCATCGGCCGCCCGCATATTTCGCATACGGGGCTGGCGATTCGCGTGAACGACGAAAGGCACTCCTCGCAAATAGGAACCCGGCTTGCGCTTGTCAGCAACCGCTCGCAAGTGCGGCATCCGGAGGGAAAAAACACGCTGACCAGCGCATCGCTGATCTCCGCGAGCCAGCCCCGGACGCGCCCCGTCCCGCCGCGCACACCTGCCCGCCGTTCCGTTGGTACGCCGCTGGATGAGCTTACGTCCGCCACGCACCCGGAACTCTACTCTTTTTCGTCTTTTAATTAAAGAGGAAGTGTACGCTGCAGTAATCAGAGGGCCTTGTAGTGGTGGATCTTTAGACCCGTTCTTTCTTCTTCTCTCTGAAGGCGTTCTCTGTCGTTATGCTAATTCGGAGCTTGTCCCCACCGGGTTGGGATCCCAGCGCATTCAAATGTTCCCAGCCATTCATTGCAACAATCCCTGCTCCATTTTCTCCTGGCAAGCGATACAATGCTTCGCCCAGGGCACCGCCTCCAGCCGCTTCTGCTGCAACTCCTCCTGACAATTCGCGCACACCCCATAGTCCTCTGTCTGGATGCGCTTCAGCGCCGCGTCGATCATATTCAGGACCGTGCGGTCCGTATTGGTCATCCCAAACAGAAACTCCTTGGTATAGGAGTTGGCCGCCTTGTCCGCCAGGTCCACTGTCGGATCGTCGTCCGCCGTGCGGCCCTCTTCCTGGGTACGCGCGATGGTCTTGGTCAACTCCTCCCGCCGCGCCAGCAATTTCTTTTTGTAATACTCCAGCCTTTTCTTGTCCATGCCTGCCTTAACCTTGTCGATGCCCTTAGTCATGTTCTTGTGCATGCCCCTTTCGGCATGCCTTTGCTCCTGCACTCGTCTACGATTGTCCCGCTCCTCCTACCTGCTTTTCGGGACTGTCTAAAAACTCCGTAGTGTAGGCCGAGTCAACACCCATGTCAAGGCGATGCCAGTTTTGTGTGTCTCCAAATGACACCACCTTGTCAGAGCGCGGTTCGTTATTGATGCGACTCGCGCCCAAAGCGTTGCCAAGGGGGCCAAAACCGTGGCCACCATCACCTGAGACTGCTAAAATTTTAATTTTCTGGAGATCGAGGCGGGCGGAAGCAATGATCCTGCTTTATCCCTACGCCTTCCGTTGGCGCTCCATTCCGGTTAGAACGCGAAGCTCTCCTACAATCAATAAATCGATGTTCACCCCCTGCTCGTTCCTCACCAGGTGCACGTCCCGGTCGGCCCGCTCGGGGCCCGTCCGGTATCCTTCCATGTGCAGGATGACGTCTTTTTCATGTTCCAGCCGCCCCGCGTTCTTCAACGTGATCAATAGTTTCTTGGAATCATAATGCACGGTCATCTGCTTCGATCGCGCCGCGCACCAAATCCTCAGGTCTCCTATCGCGGTCTCCTTGCAGGTAAGCGTTTGCTCTTGCGTCACCGCGTTCCATTCGCTGCACTTCGTGAAGATCGAATCTTTGACGTGCTTCCAGACCAGGGGGGCGCGCGCCACCGCCAGGGCCTGGTTCTGAGTCGCTTCGTAAATCTGCTCTTCTTCCGTGAGTTTTGCGGCCAGGTATTCCTGCGCGGCCTGCTTGGTGGTCTCATCGATCATTGGGCCCGTCCCTAGCTAGGCGGATTCTTTTACAAGACCTCGAATAGCAAACCCCTGCTGATTTGGCAAGCGGCTTGCCACCCGCTGTTGCAAGCACCGTAGCCCGCCGCCGCGCGAGCTATGCTGGATGAAATTTTGGATGCCGCTCGTTTTCATGAACGCGCGCCGCAGGGCAATCCGAAGAGCGCGCTAATGGAAGAGATTCCCCGGATGGAAGAGCCGTCCTCCCGCTCGAAACTGCGATCCTTTCCGTTTCGAACGCCATCCCGCCGGCGAGCCGCCCACGTCCCGCCAATTCTACTGAGGCGGGTGCGCCGTCAGCGCTTCGCGATAAGTCTTGAGATTATTCTTGTCCACCACCACCGTTCCGGTATCCACGAACGTCGGCAACGGCGTCGCCAGCGCGGTGCGCCAATCCTTGAACTGGTGCACCGCGTTGTGGTGCAGGTCGTCGAGGAACTTCAATCCGTAGTAACTCATCACGTACGGCTTTTGCGTGATCGTCGCCGTTATCGCGCCGCGTTCGATCCAATCCAGCGTCTCCGGATCATTGTCGAACGCCACCATCGCCAGCTTGCCTTCCATGCCGAAGCGGTGCAGCGCGTCCGCGGCCCCCGAACCTCCGGTCGCCTCCAGGCAAATAATTCCGTCCACTTTTTCTTTTTTCTGGATGAGTTCGGAAACCTGGTCAAACGCGTTTCGTGCGTCGCCCTTGTCGTCCAGAATTTTCGTCAGTTTCAACGCTGGAAAGTTTTTCAGCGCGTCCGCAACGCCCGCCACCCGGTCATCCATGTTGTGCTGTCCCGGAATGGTGATCACTACAACGTTCCCTTTGCCCGAAAGCAGCGTGGCCATGCGCCTCAAGCTTTCTTTGCCGGCTTTAACGTTATCCGTTCCTATATACAACGCGCGCTGCGAATTCGGCACGTCCGCGTCCACGCAAATCACCGGGATGCCTTGCAACACGGCCTTGTTAATTTCTGACTGGAAAACTTCCGGCCGCGCCGCCGACACGCAGATTCCCGCCGGCTGCTGTTCCACCACCTTGCGGAACATCCCGACCTCTGCGTCCGGGTCGTACGTCGTCGGACCGATCAGCTCAGCCTTAACTCCCATCATCTTAGCCGCGTCCAAAAATCCCGCCTCCGCCTCCCGCCAGTAGGGCAGATTGATATTCGTCGCCACAAACACATACCGTTCGGTTTCCTCATGGTAGGGCTTCGCGCACGACGCAATCAGCGCCGCTCCGCCCAAAACCACAACTCCTGCCAGCGTGGCCCCTTTTCTCCTCATGGGAATTCTCCTTTCGCTCTCCGTCTGGCCCGCGGCCCCCATTCGCACGTTCAACTGCTCGCACTATCGATTGCTCGCGCCTTCAGAAAATTCGGCCCTTGGCTCATGCCTAGTTTTTCTAACGCCGGGATGGAAAAGTTTTGAACGAACGGGCGCGAGGTCACCCCCACTTCTACCGTTTCTTTGCTTCCGTTTACGCCTGGTCCAGTTACTCCGAATTCACCATTATCTCTACGCGAAACCATAGGGCTGCCGCCCCTCTCCTGTCAATCTCCCACGGGGCGAATGTAAAGGCTGTCCGGATCACACGTTGTAATGCAAGTCGTTACAAGGAGAACGATAGGGAACTGCGCAAAGGGGATGTGCTAGACAACGTGACCCTCTTTTTCTAATTTCGATTTTCTAATTTCGAATTTCCGCTCTCCAGCTTCAACTTCCCGATTTCCATTTTCGATTTTCCAATTTCAACCTTCGACTCCCGGCCGCCTCAACCTTCAACTTTGAACCTTCAACTTTCTAACTTCTGCTTTCTAGTTTCTGATTTCTAATTTCGTTTTTCCAATTTCCATCCTCACGACGAAACCGCCGCCGAATTCATCCGCCCTTCGCCCCGCGCCAGCCGCTCATACTCTCTGCCCGACTCCTCCGGCAGCAGCACCCACAGCGTATAAATTCCCAGCGCCGTTCCCAGCGGAAACCGCACCAGCGCCAGGAACCCCAGCACTAGCCCCAGCATCCGCGCCCACCGCTCGCGCTCGAAAAGCCCCCAAGCCAGAAGCAGGTGCAGCACGCCGAAGATTCCGAGAATAATGCCCAGCGAAAAGAGCCCGCCCTGGAAAAGCATCTCCCCGCCCCCTCTGCCCCCGAATGGCCAGACCACCGGCCCGCCCCACCCCCGCATCTGCGGGAAAAACATCCTGCCAAAGACCATCATCCAGCCGATTCCCGCCAGCCGCAGAATCCCGCTGATCATCCAGAGCGTCGCCAAGCGGTGGATGTTGCCCCGCACCCGCCCATCGGACCGAGCCACCGCGCCCGCCGGCACGCCGTAAGCCCCCGCGCTTTGCCCCATACCTCGACCCGTCGGAGAAGCTGCCGCTACTCCGCTAGGAACAACCGGCTTCCCGCACTTGGTGCAGAATTGCCCCCCTGAGGTGAGTTGGTTCCCGCATCCATCGCAATACATGGTCCACCCCCCTGCCAGATGATACGCTCCGCCCACGAATAAGTTCCAGGCGTCTGCGTCCGCCTCCCGCACTGTCGTGAGCGGACAGTGCTACTGTGGCAAGCCCATTCGTCGCAGCAAATCGGCGTAGCGCGGGTCGGAGTGGAGAACATCAAAGTCACGCTCGGTCTTGATCCAGGTCAAGAAATCCTCGTGGTCCGCGTAGGCTTTGTCCAGACAGCGAAGAGCCTGTGCTTTATCACCTAACAATGCATAATCGTCGGCGATGTCGTAGAAAGAGACATATTCTCGATTGGCTCGCTTCAGGTCCTGATCCAACGACTTCTGCCAGTAGCCCTTCCACCTTTCCGTCTGATAGGCCCTGCGCAGCGACCTGATCCAGTCCGTCTTGGCTCCGGAGAGCATCATCTGCTTCTCATACTGAACCAAGGCTTCCTCGGACATTCCCTTGTGACGATACTCCTCGCCTAAGCCATGAATGGAGTCGACATAATTCGGATCAATCTCCAGAGCTTTGAGATCCTGCTGGATTGCCAGGTCGTAGAGCCCAACGGCCAAGTAGTGCCAAGCGAGGTGATGGTTGGCTGGGGCTGAAAGAGGATCCAATTGGAGATAGAGTTCGCTCTCCTTCAATGATTCCTCGTTCCGGCCCATTGCCAGCAGGAAGTGCGAGTACATATGGTGCGCGAGGGTGTCGCCTGGGTTCAGCGCGATGGCTTGCCTGAATTCTTTTTCCGCACCGGCCCAGTCCCAATCACCCAGAAACTTTACCTGTGCCAACGCCGCATGCGCATCGCCCAAGCGGTCGTCCAGTTCGAGGGCCTTCCCAGCGGCGGCCCGGGCGAGCGGAATGGAAACTTTTGGCTCCAAGCCTGTCACTCCAAAAACGTATGTGTCGGCCAGGCCGGCGTAGGCCACGGCGTAGCTCGGATCTTTCTCAATCGCCTTTTGAAAATTCTCACGCGCGAGCTTCACGGCTTCGTGCGTCCAGTTTTCAAAAGAGAAGCGGCCTCGAAGATACAATTGGTAGGCTTCGGGGTCGACCTTGCGAGCATTCGTGAGCCGCGACTTTTCTTCCGGTGTCAGCTTGATTTTGATCTCGTCGGCAATGGCTTTGGCCATATCGCGCTGGAGGGCTAGTACATCGGGAAGGTCGCGCTCGTAGCTCTTGGCCCAAAGGTGCTCCTCTGGCACAGCCCTGACTAATTGGGCTCGGATCCGTACCTTGTTCGCCGAACGCCCTACCGATCCTTCTACCACCGCGTCTACGTTCAGCTCCCGCGCAATCTCCGGTATCGTCTTCCGTGTACCTTTGTAGTGCGTTGTCGAAGTTCGAGAAATGACACGGAGGCGCGCAATGGAAGCCAGGTCAGTGATCAGTTCATCCGTCATTCCATCGGCGAAGTATTCCTGAGCTTGATCACCGGAAAGGTTCTCCAAAGGCAGCACGGCCAGGGAATTGATGGCCGGAGGACTCGGCCTTCCAAAAACCCTCCGACGCAGCCCGCCGACGTTCAAAACGGCAAACAGCGCCAACAACACCGCTAATACTGTGCCAGCCGTCGAAATCTTCCTTGCGTGGGGCCGTTCCATGGATGGGACAACGACCTCGGCGGTAGCGTTTGCGGCCGCCGGAGCGGTCTCCTCTTGATGGCCAGCCGTTGACGACCGCGTGGACTCATGAAGCTCGGCCGGAATTGGGCCGTCCACTCGAGCGATAAACCGGTAACCGCGTCGCGGCAGCGTCTCGATAAACCGCGGTGAATCGGCGGAGTCACCCAAGGCATTGCGGAGTCTCAAGACTGCGTTATTTAGACCCACATCAAAGTCCACAAAAGTATCCGCAGACCAAAGCTTGGTGCGAAGTTCCTCCCTGGTCACGACTTCGCCGGGCTTTTCCAACAGCATAACGAGAATTTGAAAGGGCTGTTCTTGCAGCCTGAGCCTGATCCCGTGCTTGTGCAACTCGCCCGACGCAAGGTCAACCTGGAAGGGTCCGAAGCAGAGAACCGATCGAGAATCGCTGGGAATCTTCAACGGCCACCAAATTGAGCGCAGTCTAGCACGTTGATGGCGTTGAGCAACAGAACAGAAAAGGCCACCGTGGCCGCGTAAGTTGTCCCTTCTCATGTGGTTAGCTCGTTATCTGAATCACAGACACACGGTAGCTCCATTCCATTGATGTGCAGCCCTCACAAGTGAGAACGTCCCGCCAATCGCGATGACTACGCGAAATTAGCAAGGGAGAGGAAGTTCAAAATGAAAAATACAAACTCGAAGAAGATCGCACGGGGCACGGTTCTCAGCCTCGCGCTGGGACTCACTCTATTTGCGCTAAGCGCCTCTGCGCAAATCGAACCCGACGCGGGACAGTGGAAGACCTGGGTGCTGGCGTCGGGAAGCCAGTTCCGGCTGCCCGCTCCCCCGGCGTTGCACGAATCAAAGGAAGAAATCGCAGCGCTGGAAAAACTCGCGGCGCAGCGTGACGCGGCTGCGCTCGACTTGATCAAGTTCTGGGACGCCGGGGCGCCCTCATACCAATGGAATCAAATGACGATCAACGAGATCAAAAAATTCAACGTGGGCACAGTCCGCGGCGAACGCGCTCTGGCGCTAGTCCACGTGGCCATCTATGACGCGATGATTGCAGCATGGGACTCGAAGTACGTCTACAATCGGCCACGACCCAGCCGGCTGGATAAGGACCTCACGACTGTCATTCCCAATCCGCGCAGTCCGTCCTACCCTAGTGAACACGCAGTTGCGGCCGGAGCGGCGTCTGCGGTTCTGGCGTATCTGTTTCCAACCGACGCCCAAGCAATCCTCGCCCAAGCGGACGCGGCCGGCAGGTCACGGCTGCTGGCGGGAGTACAATACCCCACTGACGTCCAGGCAGGCTTCGATTTGGGCCACGCGGTCGCAGCCCTCGTACTAGCTCGAGCGCAGTCTGACGGCTCGAGCGCGATTTTCAATGGAACCATCCCCAACGGCCCTTGCAATTGGAAGGGCGTAAATCCAGCCGAACCTCTAGCAGGAACGTGGAAGACCTGGGTGCTTTCCAGTGGAAGCGAATTCCGCCCAGGTCCGCCGCCGGCGTGCGATTCTGCTCAGGAAGCGGCCGAACTCGCCGAGGTCAAGAGCTTTCCGCGGGTACTGCCGGCTGCGGGTGCCACCTTCAATCCCGAAAGCGCAGGCTTCTTCTGGCAGGGGAGAGCAGTGGCGTTTTGGTCTGATCTCCTGGACAAGAAAATCTTCGAGTACCGGTTGGAGAATAATCCGCCACGCGCGGCTCGCGCTTACGCGATTCAGAGCATCACCGGGTACGATTCGATGGTGGCCTGCTGGGATGGCAAGTACACCTACTGGGCTATCCGGCCGTTCCAACTGGATGCCACGACGAAAACCCTGTACACCACGCCGAATCATCCCAGCTACCCTTCCGCCCACGCTTGCGTCTCAGGAGGAAACGCGGGTGCCCTTTCTTACCTGTTTCCACAGGATGCCGCTTCTTTCCAAGCGCAAGCAACGGAAGCGGCGGAGTCGCGCCTTTGGTCCGGAATTCACTTTCGCAGTGACATCAACGCTGGCCTAGCCCTCGCTCAGAAAGTCACCCAAGCGGTGGTTGCCCGCGTACAACAAGACGGCTCTCAGTGAAGCGCGCCGCCATACCCAATTCAAGTAACTCCATCGCCGGGGCCGTCAATTCATGTCCGATGGCCCCGGCATTCAATAGCGGCGCTTGCTTCCACGTTCTTCCCCTTGCCCTCATAGCGGCCACCATAGGCGGACCGCCCACGGCTCTTCCGGCTGGCCTTTTCTCTTGACTCGTGCCATGCGCACCTCGTAGGCTCCATGCAACGGTTCCTTCGGCCCCTTTCGAGTTACGACATTCTGGCGATTGCTCGCGGAGGATTCCGATGGGAAAAATCAACTTGGCAGGTGTGTTTCTCGGTGGTTTGCTCGCTGGCCTCATCCTGAATATCTTCGAATACGTCTTAAACGGCGTTGTGTTTGCCTCCCAATGGGACGCGTACATGAAAGTCCTCGGCCGTCAAATGCGTCCTGGCGCCATTCCCTTCTTCATCGTTTCTACCTTCGTGGCGGGAATTGGCGTGGTTTGGCTGTACGCCGTGGCGCGCCCTCGTCTGGGAGCGGGGCCCAAGACCGCCGCCCTCACCGGGATTGCCTATTGGTTCTTCGCCTACGCGATTCCCGGCGCCAATAGCATCGCCGCCAACGTGGCCCCGGGGCGCCTCACACTCACGATCAGTCTCATCGTGCTTGTCGGTGTGATCATCGCCTCCGTTTGCGGCGCTTGGGCTTACAAAGAGCAAACCTAATCCCTAACTCGCGCATTTTGCGTCCCGGTTGGTTCTACGGGACTTCGCCGAATCCGCAAGCGCCACACCCTCCCTCTTGCTTGGAATTTGCCCTTGTAGTGGCGGTTCTTTGGACCCGCGCTTTTGACTATGTAGGGGCGGACTTCAGTAACTGACAACGCCACAGTTGTTGCTGTCCGGGCCTCGAAGGACATCTTGCCTCAGATGTTTGAAGCTGCTGGCGGTCCTTTGGAAAAAGCAGATTACTTTTTATTTGCTGAGGCGATGTTACCTGCCGAGATTCATCCGGAGATCATAGAGGTTCTAGACGCCATAGCAGTCCTCGTTGGCGCCCCCGCTGGTGATGTTGCCAATCAGTAGCTCCTCGCGACACTTTCGTCTGACAAAAACTAGGTGTAATCTCCTGACAATTCAACTTCTATGGTAACGACACTATTCCATTTGCTTGTCGGTCTCTTAGGGCTTGCACTCCTCTACGCGGCGCTGTTTCTTCACGAAAACGAAGAAGGACAACTGCAAAACCGGCTCGAAAAGTTGTGGGTTGCCGTTGACGATTTGTCAAAAGCCGCCCTTGGCCCGTTCTGGAAAGACCTATCTACTCCCTCCAACGATTCGGCGTAGCGCGTCAGCCGAAGCTCTTGGCCGCCGCGTCAGTCACCTGCCTGTTGTTCGCCTGGCCAAACAGTCCCATTATTCACGGCATCACAAAACTCATCCACGGCGGCTGATCGCTCAAACATTTTCGACCAGTTGACTTTCCACCGCTTCTCGTTGCAAATGGAACCGCCGAAAGCTTGCGAACTCTCTAGCCCAACCACACATGAACATTCTCGACGCCATCATCGGCAAGCCCATCAAGACCAGCGACGAGCGCGCCGAACAGATCGGCATCCAGGAAGGCATTCCCATCTTCGGACTGGACGCGCTCAGCTCCGCCGCGTACGGCCCGGAAGCCGCCCTCAGCTTGCTGATTCCGCTCGGCTTGCTCGGCGTGCAGTACATCATCCCCATCAGCGCGGCGATCATCACGCTGCTGGTCATCGTCTACTTCTCTTATCGCCAGACGATTGCCGCCTATCCCACCGGAGGCGGCTCCTACACCGTCGCGCGCTTCAACTTGGGCGCCTCCGCCAGCCTGCTCGCGGCGGCCGCTTTGCTGACGGACTACATTCTCACGGCGGCCGTGGGTATCTCCGCCGGCGTCGGAGCGCTGGTTTCCGCCGTTCCGTCACTGCAGCCGCATACTGTGTTGCTTTGCGTCGGGATTCTTGTCGTCATTACCATTTTGAATTTGCGCGGTGTCCGCGACGCCGGCGTGGCCTTCATGGTGCCAACGTATCTCTTCGTCGGCACGCTCCTCATCACCATCGTTGGCGGGCTCCTGCGCGTCGCCCTCAGTGGAGGGCATCCTGTTCCCGTCACTCCGCCTCCGCCCCCGCCGGCCATGACCGAAGCCGTCACTCTGTGGCTCTTGCTGAAAGTTTTTGCCAGCGGCTGCACTGCCCTGACCGGCGTCGAGGCCGTCAGCAACGGCGTAAAAGCTTTCCGCGAACCGGCCGTGAAAAACGCTCAGCGCACGCTGACGGTCATCATCTTTCTATTGGCTGTCCTGCTGGCGGGAATTTCTTATCTCGTCAAAGTCTACGGCATCGCGGCCACCGACCCGGGCCATCCCGGTTACCAAAGCCTGCTCTCCATGCTGATCGCCGCGGTTTTTGGCAAAGGAGTTTTTTATTACCTCACCATCGCCTCGATTCTCTTTGTTCTTTCTCTTTCCGCGAACACCGCGTTCGCCGATTTTCCGCGCCTCTGCCGCGCCATCGCGCAGAACAATTACTTGCCGCACGCCTTCGGCTATCGCGGACGCCGCCTGGTCTACACCTACGGCATCGTCGTCCTCTCCGTACTCACTTGCTTCTTGCTGGTTATTTTCGATGGCGTTACGGACAAACTCATCCCGCTTTACGCCGTGGGTGCTTTTCTGGCGTTCACGCTTTCGCAATTCGGCATGGTCGTGCACTGGCGAAAAAACCGCGGCCCGCACTGGCTGAAGAGCGCGCTGATCAACGGCCTCGGGGGATTCGTCACCGGCGTCACCGTCATCGTCGTGCTGGTCGCGAAATTTGCGGAAGGCGCCTGGATCACCGTCATCTTTATTCCTTTGCTGATTCTCATTTTCCGCGTCGTGCGCCGCCACTATCACATGATCAGTATCGCCACCAGTTGCCTCGTTCCCGTCGCCCCCGCCAACCACAACGCACCGCCGATCGCCGTCGTACCCATCGACCACTGGAGCTCCATCTGCAAGCAAGCCCTGGAATTTGCCTCTCGCCTCTCGCCAGAAATCATCGCCGTTCACGTCGAGCCTGGCGAGCATTCCCGGCTTTTGTCCGAAGAGTGGGAGCGCTACGTCGAGCAGCCTTTTCGCGCCGTCGGAGCCGAGCCGCCCAGCCTCGTCATGCTGCCGTCTCCCTATCGCTTCATCATTGTGCCGCTCGTTCAATACATTCTCGAGCTCTCGGAAAAGCATCCCGATCGGCATATTGTCGTCGTGATTCCCGAGCTGGTCGAAGATCGCTGGTACGAATATTTCCTCCACAACCAACGCGCCCGGCTCCTGGAATGGACCCTTCTGGTCCGCGGCAACCAGAGGATTTTCACCGTCAGCGCCCCTTATTACATCTCCGAGCAGCCTGCCAAGTGAAGCCAAGGTATTGCAATGATTTACTATATATCGGCAGGTAAGCGGGAAAAGTGAACGGAGCTTGCCCAAAGCTCGATTCTGAGCACTTGCGGTAGTGCTTCTATCCTATTGTAAATACAAGGTTAATGAAGATTCACAGGATTCTCACAGTCTCAAGATTTGGCTTTGGGATTGCTCCCCCTGATAAGTCGTAGATCCAAGGGAGGATCCTTGAAAAAACTCCTAATGTTGGCCTGTCTGATTGTTGCTCTAACCCCCTTCAGCGCAAGGGCTCAAAATGACAATTGTCAGGGGAATGAAGATTCTCAAGGGTGCGGTGGGTCCAAGCCTCACATGAGCGCGGTCGAAATGGCTGGCCTCGGAGTTGGGGGAGCGGCCCTGGTTGGTATGGCCGGCTATCTCTTGCTTCGCCGCCGCCACTCGGTTTAGCTCGCCGTTCCCAGACGGTGTGGTCGGTCAAAGTAGCGTCGGAGGTTCGAACGCAAGAGTGTCTTCGGCGCATACACCAGCCCCGGGCTTTTTTTCGCGCGGATTTTTTCGATCGGGGAGCTTCAGCGCTCCCCGATTTCTTTTGTTCGCTCTCTTCCTCACGCTTGTTGCAATTGCGGTTGATCAGTTCTCCGCGCCGGTTCTGCACAGCACTTCGCCGCTTTGGGCCACAACCGCATGCCTGCTGCTCGTTTGGCGGCGCGGCAAGATTTCTCCCTCACCTGGCGGTCCTGCTCTCGAGTTTTTCATTCCGGGTGCGCGTTTGGCGGTGTTCGTCGCAGCGCATGGCGCGCTTATTTTTTCAGCGCGCTCGTGGGGCGGCACGCTTCAAGCTGCTTCCGGCGCGATGACCGTCGGGGGAACTCTTGTTGCCGCGTTGAAGCTGATCGTTTTGGCGCCGACGGCGATTCTATTTCCGTTGGCGGCGTGGAAAAAAATCGCGCGCACTTATTTTCCCGAAGCCATCGCCGGCCTGGTCGTGCTGCTGACATTCTTTCCCAGCCGCGCGCTGGGCATATTCTGGCCGTGGTATGGGAAGGCGCTGGGGCGGTTTGTTTACATCCTGGCGCGGATTTTCGTGCCCGGGCTTGCCTACCTGGCCAATGCGAATCCGACACTGAGCGGCCCCGAACTGGACGTCGATATCATTCCAGGGTGTTCCGGAATCGACGGGCTTCAACTCTTCGATTATCTTTTTGGCGTGGTGATGTTTCTGGATTGGAATCGCCTCAGAAAGGGTCGGGCCTTGTTCGCCTATTTCGCGGGCCTGACGGCCATGCTTCTGGGCAATGCCATTCGAATCACTTCTCTTGTGGTGGTCGGGAACCGCGGCTTTGCCGAAAGCGTTGCGCGATTCCACATCTCGGCGGGCTGGATTTTTTTCTCCGCCGTCTTTCTCGCTTATCTTTCTCTGACGTACGGCTGGATGCTCGGCAGAAGAACGGCCGCCGCTCAAAATCAGCAGACCGGGTAATTTTGTGTGGAGCAAGAATTATGGCGAATCTTGAGAGGCAGACGGGCGGGGCAATCCCACGCCTGCAACCGCAGCAATCAGAAATCATCGAGTACGAATGCCCTCCGCGCGCGATAACGAAGATCCCAGCTAGCATTCGAACGCGCCATTGCCGACAGAAAATTTACTAAATTTAGGGACGTTACTCTCCCGGAGTTAACCCCGGCGCGACCGCGGCGATTCATAATTCAGAAGTTCACGCCCCCCTGAGAATCATTCCAGAAACGTTTGAGGCGGTTTTTCTCCACGGACTTCGTCTTTCTCTTTAGTCCCGGATCGAGGTTTTACCGTTCCCCGGGCAGCTTCTGGTTGACGGTCATCAGGAAGCGAGCCGGCGAGGACGGCCTGTGGTGCGTTACAGGTCCGGGCGGGAGAAAAAGATGTACTCCGCCCACCGGAGGATTCGCGCCGTCGCTTTTCTATTTGTACCGCTCTTTTCCGGAACGGCTGCCTTCCCGCAGGCCGTCAGTTTCATCCGCCGCTCCGCTGATCCTTTGCCTCTCGCGGCCGTGCTGCTTGGCCGGGGAGTGTGCTTCTCGGAAGCCGGAAGCGCAGGAGCCGTTGCGCCTGCGGCCACCGCGGCCAGCACGGGTCTGGACTCACCTTGCGATGCACCGCCAGCGAGGGCAGCCCGTGTAGACCCTTGCCGTCCCGCAAGCCTCGGGAAGACCGGGTGCCCCGCGCCAAGAGATCGGGTGCAGGAGGACCTGGCAAGGATGGGAAAGCCAGGGCAAAAAATTCTTCGGGCGCGTGAAAGAGTCCTGGAAATTCTGGAGAGCGAAAACGGGTGCTCGGCGTGGTACCGGGAAAAAGATGCGAATCCAGCAGCCACCTTTCGTACCCTCAGCTATGAGATAGATCGCGAGGGAGAAGAGGTTGTCCGGGAATCCGATGGCGCCGGTGAGATGAAACTTTTTCGGAGTCCGTATGTTGCGAGGGTCATCCAGGCCGACGGAAGCTACGCGACGATCACCATCAACATGAAAGGCGCGTTTTTTTCCACGACGGCCAGTGTGGTGAAAGAGCAGGGTGATGGCGGGCCATGGAGATTGCGCGGCGCACGCGCCTTGCGGGTGGGGCCCTATGCGGGTGAAACGCTATACGCGCAAATCCTTGCGCTGTTGCATGAATTTGGCCATTTGGTTGATCTCCTGCCGACCGATGGAGGAGAACAAGAAGCCAAGTCGGTTGAGAACACAAACGAGGTTCTGCGCTTCTGCCGCGGCGAAATCGAATCCAAAGTAAGGCGAAACATGCTGTCGGCCAGACGTTAAGGGAGAAGGTTCGGCTTTTTCAGCAATCTGCTGGGAAAAAAACAGGGAGCGGGCGTGAAACGAATTGGGGGAGGGAGACACTACCTGGACAGCCTAGCCCAATCGGAACAAGCGACCGCATCCAAACGACATTGTGCCGTGCGGTTGTTTGTTCCCATTGACTGGTTGACCGGCGGGGGCACTCTTGGGAGAGTTGTGCTCCCCCCTGTCCTTTAGCTCTGGCTTGACGCTCTTCCCTTCCAGCACGCGAATTCCATTCCATCCCTGAGAGTTGCCGGGACCCCGGCTATTTGGAGCGGCGGCGATCTACAAGGTACGCGACGACGGCGAAAAGCGCGTAGTAGAAGGCAGCGTTTGCCACGATGGCGATGCGCAGAAACCAACCGAAGGTCCAGGCGAAGGATTTGCCGGTCGCTGGCGTGAGCAATTCGGCCAGCTTCAGGCCGGGTGAAAAGAGAGCGATTAGCGGGGCGGGAACTTGCGGCTCGATGGGTACGGCGATGGCCAGGGCAAGAAAACCGGCGACCAGGCCAAGCCCAGCAAGCAGAAGGAAGCGGAACAGCTTGCGTTGCGGCATCACGGCAATTCTAGCAAAGGATTCCGCGACGGCGGTCCACCTTCCTGTGGGAAAATAAGCCGGACGTTTCAGAACCAAGGGGCACTATGAATTTCCGGCGAACCATCACCTTATTTCCTCTTATTTTCATTGCGCTATTTGGCGCGCTTATCGTTGGGCCGCGCGCCGCGAGGACCCAGCAAGAGCAAGCTCCACAAAAGAAGCAGCAGACGCCGACGATTGACGAGTATCAGCCGAAATCCACGCTGGTCACCAAGGAACACAAAATCGAGCGGGCGAAATTCCCGTTTATTGACATTCACAGCCATCATTGGAACCCCACGACAGAAGAAGTGGACCGCTTGGTGAAAGAGATGGACACGATCAATCTGCGCGTCATGGTGAATTTGAGCGGGGGAACGGGAGAACGGCTGAAGAATACGGTCGCGGCGATGAAGGGGCGCTATCCGGACCGGTTTGTGGTGTTCGCGAACATGAGCTACGACGATTTGAATACGCCGAGATTCGGGAAGCGCGTGGCGGCGCGGTTGGAAGAGGACGTCAGGAATGGCGCGCAGGGGCTAAAAATCTTCAAGGATTTCGGAATGGAATTGAAATACGCGAATGGGCAACGGGTGCACGTGGACGATCCGGAGTTTGACGCCGTGTTCGAAAAATGCGCGGAGCTGAAACTTCCCGTGCTGATTCACGTGGCGGAACCCGCGGCGTTTTTCGATCCGTGGGATTACCACAACGAGCGCTGGGAGGAGTTGAAGGAATTTCCCGGACGCGCGCGGCCGCCGGCGAAATACCCGCCGTTCGAGACGCTGATGGCAGAGCGCAATCACCTGTTCGCGAAGCACCCAAGGACGAATTTCATCGCCGCGCACCTGGCGTTTCACGGAAACGACCTGGAGCGGCTGGGAAAACTTTTTGATGCCAATCCGAATGTGTACGTGGATATCGCTGCGGTACTGGCGGAGCTGGGGCGGCAGCCGTATTCGGCGCACGATTTTCTGGTCAAGTATCAGAACCGAGTGCTGATGGGAAAAGACATCTACGACGTGAACGAATACAAATGGTATTTTCGGGCGCTGGAGACCCGCGACGAATATTTTGAGTATTACCGCAAGCGCCACGCCTTCTGGCGGATTTACGGTTTTCAGGTGCCCGACAAAGTGTTGAAAAAGGTTTACTACAAAAATGCTCTGAAGCTGCTGCCAGGGATTGACGCGAAAGCGTTTCCGGAGTGAAACCTTCAAGGGCGCCGGGGCGGCCGTCACGCCCCGGCGCATGACACTTTGCAGGCGAATTGAATCTTCAGGCCACTACTCTTCGTGATCGAGCGGTTTGCCGTCGGGGCCTACCTGGACTTCCGACTTCTTCCCATTTGTATCAACCTTAGCCTCGTAGGCCACGAGTTTACCCTTCTTGGTGAGAGACTCGACCTTGAGGATCGTTCCTTTGCCGGCCTTGGCTTGCAGTCCGGCTTTTACATCCGAGGAGAGGGAATCGAGAACAACTTGCTCCTCGACTTCGACGATAGAACCGTCGGCGCCCATCGTAATGTCCTTACTATGGCCGTTGACGGTCATTTCCACTTCGTAGAGGATTTGGCCTTTTTCTTTTTCGGTGGAAAATCCCTTAATGTTGGCGCCTGCGCTTTGGACGGCGACCGTCTTTTCGACCGCGGGCGGAAGATCGGAGCGCTTGATTTTCTTTTCCTGGGCGGAAGCGGTTCCTGCAAGCAGTAATCCGCTAGCGGTCATGGCAACGAATAGACTTACTTTCATGTTCCCTCCTGAACGCGGGGGATCCCCCCGTTGCGGCAAAGTTACTCTCCGGTTTCTAAACACAGGATAAATGCAAGGGACGAGGCTTGGTGCGGCGGCCCCGCTATTTCAAAAAGGGGATGTAGGCGGGGACGGCGGCGCCAAGGCTGGCGTGGCACTCTTGAAGTAAATAGCAGCGCCTCTCGCTCTCTATTGGATTTTGGCGGTGACGACGACAGCGTCGGTTCCCATTCCAGCGACGAACGGAGAGCCACTGATCGGCGTCAGGGCACCAGTTGCCCCAATGCTAAGAGCCCGCACACTGCCCGGGCTGTTGTCCGCGACGTAGAGGAACTTGGCGGATGGATCGACAGCTACGCCTGAGATGCCGACGCCCACAGCGAACGGGGAGCCGCTGGCCGGCGTGAGACCACCGGAAGCACCGATGGTGTAGACAGATACCTTTCCGTCGCCGAATGTTCCGGCGAAAAGAAACTTTCCTGAGGGGTCGACGCAAACGCTACGCGGGTCGATTCCGGTTGCAAAGGGCGAGCCGGTGACCGGTGTTGGCTTGCCGCTCACGGCATCAATGGAAAAAGCGGAGATCGTTCCGCTGCTGAAGGTGTTTCCGACATATAAGAACTGTCCGGAGGGATCGACAACGAGCCCAAAAGGATTCATGCCGACTCCGGCGGTGAACGGCGAACCGGACACGGGTGTCAGCGATCCGGACGAGGGGTTGATCGTAAAGGCGGAGAGGTTGTTTACGTTGAAACCAGCGGCGTAAAGGAATCTGCCGGAGGGATCGACAGTCACTGTGGCAGCACCTGCGGCAAAGGGGGAGCCCGTAATGAGGGTAAGCGCGCCGGAGGAGGGATCGATTGTGTAGGCCACCACACCCGCGGTGGTTCCTATATACGCAAATCGTCCTGTTGGATCGACAGTAATGCCTGTCGGCAACGTCGCCCCCGAAAAAGGTGAGCCGGATACTGAACTCAGAGCCCCCGAAGCAGGGCTTACTGCGTAAGCAGAGATGTTGTTTGAACCGACGTTGGCTACGTAGACGAACTTGCCTGCAGGGTCGGCTGCGATAGCCGTGGGCGCGGTGCCCGCTGGAAATGGTGAGCCACTGACAGCTGTCAACACTCCCGAGGAAGGGGTAACGCTAAAAGCCGAGACGTCATTGGAGCCGTTGTTCCCGGTGTAGGCAAATGCGGGCGCGTAGACCACCGGTGCGGTGCCCAAGCTGAACGCCAGCGCCGAGGCTTGCGGGCGAGTGCGAACACGTCCTGAAACCGTAAGCGCGCCGGTCGAGGCAATGCTGAATGATTCAATCTCATTTGCCGAAAGATTAGGAACGTAAGCAAATTTTCCTGAAGGATCAATCTCCACGGCGCGGGGCTGACTATCCACCGCAAAGGGTGAGCCAGCGACCGCAGTCAATGCGCCATTCGCGGCAATCGTAAACGCCGAAACGCTGCTCGATCCAAAATTTGCGACATACAGAAATTTGCCTGTAGGATCAACGGTGACTCCGGCAATTTCCATTCCGGCTCCGGTTGGGAAGGGAGAGCCAGCCACTTGTGCCAAGGCACCGGTTTTCGAGTCGACTGTGAACACAGAGACATCCGTTGAAACGCCGTTGGCCACGAAGACGAATTTACTTGCGGGATCGATGGCCACCGCGGACGGGCCACTGCCCCCCGTAAAGGGCGAACCGGTTGCGGGTACAGGCACGCCCGTCGTCGGGTCGATCAAGAATGCCGCAATCTTATTGGAAACGGAGCTGGTGACGTAAAGCAGACGCCCCGAAGAGTCCACAGCGATGGCATCTGCTCCGGCGGTCGCAGCAATGGGCGAACCATTGAGCCCTTTCAGGGCGCCCGTCGAGGGATCGATGGAGAATGCTGAAATATTGCCGCCAGCGGAATTTACGGTGAAGGCGAACAACCCCGTCGGATCGATCACCATTGCGTTGGGAGCCAACGCCGTGGGGAAGGGTGAACCGGGAACGTTGGTGGGCGCGCCGGTTAAAGGGTCGATCGCGAATGCTGATACTGAGCTGTCGTTGGAATTCACGACATAGACGAATTTATTGCGCGGATCGACAGCAACGGATGAAGGACCCGAACCGACTAGGACATAGCCACTGGCGCGCAGTTGCCCGCTGGCGGGATCCACCGTAAAACGCGAAAGGGTGTTGTCGACATTGTTGGTGGCGTAGGCAAAGCGGGGAACGTTGTTGGAGTTCCCGGAAACGATGAGCAATATCGTTGAGTTGTTCACCGAGGCGGAAGCCGCCTTGATCAGCGGGCGGCCGATGGCCAGGGCAGTCGCTAATCCGCCAGAATCCACGGTGGCGAGGGTTGTGTCCGATGACGTCCAAGTGACTGAAGTCGTTAGGTCGCTGGTGGAGCCATCGCTGAAGGTGCCGGTAGCTTTCATTTGCTGCTTCGTGCCAGCAGCGACCGACATATTGGCAGGTGTCACAGCCAAGGAGATCAATGTCGGAGGAGGAGGCGTGTGCGCGCCGCTGCACCCGGCGATGCCAAGAATCAGCAACAGAAAGACCCAGAATGCTTTGTGGAGAGGTATCCTGGTAGAGGCTTTAAGGCGAGATTTGCGCTGTACCCCGCGTGCCGGGTCAAATCCAGGGCGCAGCTTCGTTTGCATCAGGTGGCGACTAATGAGAAGCATTGGAGCCCTCCAATTCCGCGGCGAACCAAGGTAGGGAAATAATGAGTGTTACCGTACCTGCGGGCATTGTGGGGCGCAAGCGAAGAGATGCGACATCCCCGAGTGTCGCCACATGTCATGGGGTGATGAGAAGCAGGGGCAGAATGAGGTCATGACTCACGAAAACTCTCGACTGCTTGGATGCTAGAAGTTAAACAGGCAGGAGTTTCCGGCAGAAAGGATTTTGCACAGGAAGGCACAGGGAGGGGCAAAAATAATTGTTGCGGGGGCTTGACGGATAAAGAAAAGCTGGTATAGTTACAAATGGCCCGGGGGTTCTGTGGACCGCCGGGAGTGATTAGGGGCATCACAGTCGGGTCGAAGGAAGTCTTCCCAGCGTAAGATCAAGCGAAGGCAGGCAGTAGATCCTATAGTGAGGTTCTTTACGAACACGGGCTAGAAAGAAGTCGAGCATCGCGTGGAGCCACTCAAGTGTGGGTGGCTGTACCCGGCGCTCGACGCCGGGTTTTTTATTTTGCGGCAGTGATTAGTAGCGAGTGACGAGTGGGGAGAATTTCCGCAAGGGAATTCCGAAGCAAGTCGCAGGGCAACTAAA
>Ga0210405_10001345_pt1 | contig 28291 bp, 22 predicted proteins | sample IncBWH11MmetaG_FD_155492 | JGI IMG/M metagenome (GOLD analysis project Ga0210405, IMG submission 155492) | Forest soil microbial communities from Barre Woods Harvard Forest LTER site, Petersham, Massachusetts, United States - Inc-BW-H-11-M | ecosystem: Environmental > Terrestrial > Soil >...
GCGGCACGGCGGCGGGCGGCACGGCGGCGGGCGGCGCGGCGGCGGGCGGCGGGCAACGTGGCGTCGAGACACGGTACGGTGGCACAACGGGTGCCGGCGCGCGACTCGAGGATCGGAGGAATGGTGGCTGAGGCGGTCGCGGAAGAGACGGTGGCAACGGCGGCTGGCGCGGCGGGAGGCGCCGTGGTGGATGCCGCTCTCGCGGCGGCGGGCGGCACGGCGTCGGCGCCTGGGGCCGCCGTCGAGATGGCCGCCGACCGGAGCGGCGCGGCGGTGCCGGTGCTGGTCCTGGGCGGCAGCGGCTACGTGGCGGGCGAGGCGCTGCGCCTGCTGGCCGGGCATCCGCGGCTGGTGGTGGCGGGGGTCGTTTCGGAGAGCCAGGCGGGGCAGCCGATTGCGACGGCCTTCCCGCACCTGGCGAGCGCCTATCCGTCGGCCCTCTTCCAGGCGGTGGACGACCTGCCGCGACTGGTCGAGATGGCGGCCGCGGTGGCGGCGACGACTCCCCCGGGTCTGGCGGGCGCCGCCGGAGCGGCAGGCGCGGCGAGCGCGATGGAGCGCGCCAACGCCGCCAGGGCGGCGGCCGGCGGCGGCGGCGGTACGGTAGCTGCGCTGTGCGCGGCGCCCCACGGCGCGGCGGCGGAACTGGTGGACCGGCTGCTCACGGCGGCCGAGCGCGCCGGTGCGCGCTTGCGGGTGGTGGACCTGTCGGCCGACTTCCGCTTCGCGGCGGCGGCCGACTACGAGCGCGTGTATGGCCACCCCCACGGTGCCCCGAGTCGTCTCGCCGGTTTCCGCTGCGCCTTGCCCGAGCACGCCGATTTTGCCTTCGCCGCGGTCCCGCCCGCCGATGCCGGCGAGGCGCGCTCCGGCGGCGGCGAGGCCCAGGCTGGCGGTGTGGCGCCGGAACACGTCGGCCACCCCGGGTGCTTCCCCACTGCGGTGCTGCTGGCGGCGGTGCCGCTGGTGCGGCTGGGATGGGTGGAACCGGAGCTGCAAGTGGTGGCGGTCACCGGCTCGACCGGCGCCGGCCGCACGCCCACCGCCACCACCCACCATCCGGCGCGCCGCAGCAACCTGTTCGCCTACAACCCGCTCGCCCACCGGCACCAGCCGGAGATGCGGGCGCTGGCCGCCGCGGCGGCGGGGCAGCCGTTGGCGATCCACTTCGTGCCGCAGGCCGGACCGTTCGCGCGCGGCATCTACGCCACGATCCAGGCGCGGCTGCTGCGGCCGGCGCGGCCCGGACAGGAGGCGGAGCAAGCGGCGGCGGTGACCGCCGACCTCGCCCGCTTCTATGCCGCGGCGCCGTTCGTCGACGTCGTCGCCGAGCCGCCGCGGCTGCAGGACGTGGTGGGGACCAACCGCTGCCGCATCGGCGTCGCGGTCGCCGGCGACCGCCTGGTGGCCTTTGCGGCCATCGACAACCTGACCAAGGGCGCCGCCGGCGGCGGCATCCAGTGGCTGAATCGGCTGCTCGGCTTCCCGGAGACGGCCGGCCTCACCCAGCCCGGCCTCGGCTGGATCTGATGGGCCGCTCCAGATCGGCTCCAAAACGGCTCCAAAACGGCGCCAAGGATTCGCGATGGTGGTGAACGAGAGGAGACTCCTGCGATGGTGACGACGACGACCGCGGCCCCCGCGGCCGAGCCCGCGGCGGCGCGCGACGAAGCGCTTTCCATGCTGCCGGTCTATGCCCAGATGGCGATCGAGCCGGTGTCGGGGCGCGGCGTCATGCTGCGCACCCGCGACGGCCGCGAGCTGCTCGATTTCTACGGCGGCCACGCCGTCGCCCTGCTCGGCTACGCCCATCCACGGCTGCTGGCGGTGCTCGCCCGCCAGGCGCAGGAGCTGTTCTTCCAGAGCAACGTCGTGCCGCTGGCGGTGCGGGCGCGCGCCGCCCGCCGCCTGGTGGACTTCGCCCCCGCCGGCCTGAGCCATGCCTTCCTGGTCAACAGCGGCGCCGAGGCGAACGAGAACGCCCTGCGCCTGGCCCTGCGCCACACCGGCCGCGCCCACGTCGTGGCGCTCACCGGGGCGTTCCACGGCCGCACCGCGGCGGCGGCGGCGGTCTCCCACGGCGCCGGCAACGCCGCCGTGGCCTGGTACGGCTTCCCGCGCGCGCCTTTCGACGTCACCTTCGCTCCCCGCGACGACGTCGCGGCGCTGGCGGCGGCGCTGGCCGCGGCGCCCACCGCGGCAATGATCCTCGAGCCGGTGCAGGGCATGGCGGGAGGGGTGGCGCTGGGCGGCGAGGTGCTGACGGCGGCGCGCGAGCTGACCCGCCAGGCCGGCGCGTTGCTGATCTTCGACGAGGTGCAGTGCGGCATGGGCCGCACCGGCCAGCCGTTCGCCGCCCAGACCTGGGGCGTCACCCCGGACATCCTGACCACCGCCAAGGGCCTGGCGGGCGGCTTCCCGGCCGGCGCCGTGCTGGTGAGCCCCGAGATCGCCGCCGGCGTGCGGCGCGGCGACCTCGGCAGCACCTTCGGCGGCGGGCCGATGGCCTGCGCCCTGATCGAGGAGGTGATCGCGACCATCGAGGACGAGGGGCTGCTGCCGCGGGTGAGGGCGCTGTCGCGGCGCATCCGCGAGATCTGCCGGGTGGGGCCGGTCGAGAGCATCCAGGGGGAGGGATACCTGCTCGGCCTGCGCACCACCCGGCCGGCGGTCGAGGTGCAGGCCGAGCTGCTGGCGCGCGGCATCCTGGCCGGCACCAGCGCCGATCCGCGGGTGGTGCGCCTGCTGCCGCCGTTGATTCTCGAAGAGCAGCACGTCGCCGCGCTGGCCGCGGCGCTGGCGGAGATCCGGCCGTGAACCGGCTGCTGTCGCTCGGCGAGCTGCCGCCGGCAGGGGTGGCGGAGCTGGTCGAGCTGGCACGGTGCCTGGAGCGCCGGCCGCGGCCGCAGGCGCTCGCCGGCAAGGTGCTCGGCCTGCTGTTCTTCAATCCGTCGCTGCGCACCCTGGCCTCCTTCCAGGCCGGCATGGCGCGGCTCGGCGGCAGCTCCTTCGTGATCTCGCCCGGGCAGGGCAGCTGGCTGCTCGAGACCCGCGCCGGAGCGGTGATGGACGGCGCCGCCGCCGAGCACGTGCGCGAGGCGATCCCGGTGCTCGCCGGCTATGCCGACGCCCTCGGCGTCCGGGCCTTCGCCGGCGGCCAGGACCTGGCGGCCGACCTCGCCGATGCCGCTTTCCTGGCCATGGCCGAGGTCTGCCCGGTGCCGCTGATCAATCTCGAGTCGGCGATCGACCACCCCTGTCAGGCGCTCGGCGACTGGAAGACGCTCGCCGAGCTGGGAGTGCCGGCGTCCGGCGGCCGCTTCGTGCTGAGCTGGGCCTGGCACCCGAAGCCGTTGCCGCTGGCGGTGCCGGCGGCGGCGGTGCACATGGCCGCCCTGCGCGGCATGGAGGTGACGGTGCTGCGCCCGGAGGGCTTCGGCCTGCCCGAGGCGGTGATGGCGAGGGCGCGGCGGGCGGCCGCCGCCGCCGGCGGCGCGCTGCGCGAGACCGCCGACCGTCGCGAGGCGTTGGCTGGCGCGCACGTCCTCTATGCCAAGTCGTGGGGCTCGCCGGCGCACTATGGCGACGCCGCGGCCGAGGCGGCGGCGCGCGCCGGCCTGCGCGACTGGTGCGTGGACGAGAGCTGGTTCGCACCCGCTGCCGCGGACTGCCGCTTCATGCACTGCCTGCCGGTGCGGCGCAACGTCGTGGTCCGTGACGAGGTGCTCGACGGCCCGCGTAGCGTCGTGGTGCGCCAGGCGCACAACCGCATGTGGGCGCAGATGGCGGTGCTGCACCAGCTGCTGGCGAGCCGCGAGGAGGATCCGCAATGAAGGACGTCGGCCAGCAAAGCGCCGCGGTGGCCGCGCTCCGCCAGGCGGTGCCGTACATCCGCCTGTTCAAGGGCAAGACCTTCGTGGTCAAGGTCGGCGGCGCCGCGCTCGCGGCCGCGGCCGTCGCGGTGCTCGAGCAGGTCCACGTGCTGCACCAGGTCGGCATCCGCGTCGTCCTGGTGCACGGCGGCGGTCCGCAATCGACCGCGCTCTCCCGCGCCATGGGCGCCGAGCCGCGCTTCGTCGCCGGCCGGCGGATCACCGACGACGCGGCGCTCGAGGTCGCCACGCTGGTGCTCAACGGCGCCGTCAACACCCGGCTGCTGGCGGCCTGCCGCACCGTCGGCCTGCCCGCCGTCGGCATCTCGGGGGTGGCCGCGGGACTGTTGCAGGCGCGCCGCCGCGGGCCGGTGGCGGTGGCGGCCGCCGACGGCGGGATGGTCGACTTCGGCCACGTCGGCGACATCGAGACGGTCGATCCCGGAGTGCTCGAAACGCTGCTCGCCGCCGGCCTGGTGCCGGTGGTGAGCCCGCTGGCGGCCGACGCGCAGGGCGCCCTGCTCAACGTCAACGCCGACACCGCCGCCGCCGCCCTGGCGGTGGCGCTGCGGGCCGAGAAGCTGCTGCTGCTCACCGGCGCGCCGGGCATCCTGGAGCGCCCGGGCGACCCGAGCTCGCTGGTCTCGCTGGTCGATCTCGCGGGCCTCGCCCGGCTGCGCGAGCGCGGCTGTCTCGAGGACGGCATGCTGCCCAAGGCGAGCAGCGTCGAGGCCGCGCTGCGCGGCGGCGTGCGGCGGGTGCATATCGTCGGCGCCGCCGTGCCCGACGGCCTGCTCGCCGAGGTGTTCACCAACGAGGGGATGGGGACGCTGGTGGTGGCCGACGCGGTGACGCCGGTCGCGGCGGGGGAGAACCAGCCGTGATGCTGCCGGAGCGCGAGGTGCTGGCGCTGCACCAGGCCATCACCGCCATCCGGTCGGTGTCGGGCGAGGAGCGCGAGCTGGCCGACTTCCTGACCGGCTGGTGGCGGCGGCGGGGCCTCGCCCCGCAGCGGCTGGGCAACAGCCTGCTGCTGCTGTCGCCGGCGGCGGCCGGCGCTCAGGAGGCGCCACCGCCGCTGCTGCTGCTCGACACCCATCTCGACACCGTGCCGCCGGTGCCCGGTTGGCAGCGCGATCCCTGGGACTCGCGGCCGGCCGGCGGCAAGGTCCACGGGCTCGGCGCCAACGATGCCAAGGCGGCGGTGGCCGGCATGGTCGCCGCCTTTGCCGCCTTCGCCGACGTGGAGCTGCCGTTCACCCTGGCGCTCGCCCTGGTCGAGGGCGAGGAGACCCGCGGCACCGGCACCGCGGCGGTGCTCGACGAGCTGGCGCGGCAGGGGCGCCGGCCGGCGGCGGCGGTGATCGGCGAGCCCACCGGGCTCGACCTGGCGATCGCGCAGAAGGGCCTGCTGGTGCTCGAGCTGGTGGCGCGCGGCGACGCCTGCCACGCCGCTCACGCGCAGGCGCTCGGCGCCGGCAACGCCGCGCGCCGGCTGGCCCACGACCTGGTGGCGCTGGAGGCGGTGGACCTCGGCCCGCCCCACGAGCGGCTCGGGGCGATGACCGTCGAGCCCACCCAGCTGCGGGCCGGCACGGCGCGCAACGTGGTGCCGGGCGAGGCGGTCGCGGTGCTCGACGTGCGCACCACGCCGGCGCTGCCGCCGGACGAGGTGGTGCGGCGCATCCGGCAGGCGGTCCGCGGCGAGGTGCGGGTGCTCTCCGACCGGCTGTCGCCGCGCGAGACGGCGGCCGGCGCGGCGGTGGTCGAGGCGGCCCGGCGGGTGCGCCCCGAGGCCAGGCTGTACGGCTCGGCGACGCTCTCCGACATGGTGTTCATGGCCGGCATCCCGGCGGTCAAGTGCGGCCCGGGCAGCAGCGAGCGCTCGCACACCGCCGACGAGTTCGTGTGGGAGAGCGAGGTGGTCGCCGGGGCCCGCTTCTACACCCGCCTGGTCGGCAGCTTCGCCGAGGTGGCGGCGGCGGCGCGGTGAGGCGATGAGCCGGATGTGGGACAAGCCGGACGGCGCGCCGCTCGACGAGCGGGTGCTGCATTACACCGCCGGCGAGGACCATCGCCTCGACGAGCGGCTGGTGGCCTACGACGTGCGCGCCTCGATCGCCCATGCCGAGATGCTCGGCGAGCGCGGCCTGCTGGCGGCGGCCGACCTGGCGGCGATCTGCAGCGGGCTGGCGGCGCTCGGCGCCGCCCACGCCGCCGGCGAGTGGCGGATCGAGCTCGCCGACGAAGACGTCCATTCCGCCCTCGAGAGCCGCCTCGTCGCGGCGATCGGCGAGGCGGGGGCCCGCCTGCACCTCGGCCGCTCGCGCAACGACCAGGTGCTGGCGGCGCTGCGCCTCTACCTGCGTGACGAGGTGGCGGCCCTGGCGGCGGGCGCCGGCGCCGCCGCCGGCGCGCTCGACGAGCTGGCGGCCCGGGAAGCCTCGACGCCGCTGCCCGGCTACACCCACCACCAGCCGGCGATGCCCAGCTCGGTGCCGCTGTGGGCCGGCGGCTTCGCCGCCGAGCTGCGCGACGACGCGCTCGGCCTCGCCGCCTGCCTGCGGCGCATCGACAAGAACCCGCTCGGCTCGGCCGCCGGCTACGGCGTGCCGCTGCTGCCCATCGACCGCGAAGCCACCCGCCGGCGCCTCGGCTTCGCGGCGGTGCACGAGCCGGTGACCGCGGTGCAGCTGTCGCGCGGCAAGGCCGAGGCGCAGGTGCTCTTCGAGGCGGCGCTGACGGTGCAGGACCTCGGCCGGCTGGCGGCCGACCTGGTCCTGTTCAGCAGCCGCGAGTTCGGCTTCGTCAGCTTGCCGGCGGCGATGACCACCGGCTCCTCGATCATGCCGCAGAAGCGCAACCCCGACGTCTTCGAGCTGGTGCGCGGCCGCACCGCCACGGCCCACGCCTGCCTGCTCGAAGCGCTGGCGATCGCCGCCAAGCTGCCCTCCGGCTATCACCGCGATCTGCAGCTGCTCAAGGCGCCGCTGTTCCGCGGCGTGGACCTGGCGCGCGCCACCCTCGAGATCATGACCGCCGCCCTCGCCGGCGTGCGGTTCCGGGCCGACCGCATCCAGCTGCCGCCCGAGCTTGGCGCCACCGAGGAGGCCTACCGGTTGGTGCTCGAGCAGGGCCTCTCGTTCCGCGACGCCTACCGCCGGGTGGCGGCGCGCTATCCGGAGTGACGCGGCACGCCGGCACGCCGGCCCGCCGGCACGCCGGCACGCCCGGAAGACGCCGCCCGCCGCCGACCCGAACCGCTCTGGTAGACTCCGCGACAAATGCCGGCCGCAGAGAAGACCCGCTACCAGCAGCTGATCGACGCCTGGCTGGCGGGAACCAGCGCGCCGCCGCCGGTCGCCAGCCTGATCGGGATCCGCCTCACCGGCTGGAGCGACGGGGTGGTGCGGATGGAGCTGGACGCGGAGCCCCGGCACCACAACCCGATGGGCGGCCTCCACGGCGGCATCCTCTGCGACCTGGCCGACCTGGCGATGGGGTGTGCCTTCGCCGGCCAGCTTGCCGACGACGAGAAGTTCGGCACCCTGCAACTCACCGCCAGCTTCCTGCGGCCGGTGCGCGCCGGCCGCCTGGTCGCCACCGCTCGCCTGCTGCACCGCACCCGCGGCGGCGCCGGCCATCTCGAGGCCGAGATCGCCGATGCCGAGGGCCGGGTGGTGGCGCGCTTCACCAGCACCTGCCTGGCGGTCCGGTAGACCGCGGAGCGCGATTGCGGATCCTGGTGGCGTTGGGCGGCAACGCCCTGCTGCGGCGGGGCGAGGCGCTGACCGCGGAGAACCAGCGGCGCAACGTGCGCGTCGCGGCGGAGGCGCTGGCGCCGCTGGGGCGCGAGCACGAGCTGATCATCTCCCATGGCAACGGCCCACAGGTGGGGCTGCTGGCGCTGCAGAGCGCATCCTACGACCGCGCGGGGACCTACCCGCTGGACGTGCTCGGGGCCCAGACCGACGGCATGATCGGCTACATGATCGAGCAGGAGCTGGGCAACCTCCTGCCCTTCGAGCAGCCGTTCGCGACCGTGCTGTCGATGGTCGAGGTGGACCCCGACGATCCGGCCTTCGCGCAACCCTCGAAGCCGATCGGCCCGCAGTACGGCGAGGAGGAGGCGCGGCGGCTGGCGCGCGAGAAGGGCTGGGCGATCGCGCCGGACGGCGACAAGTTCCGGCGCGTGGTGGCGTCGCCGCTGCCGCGGCGCATCTTCCAGATCCGCCCGGTCAAGTGGCTGCTCGAGCGCGGCTGCATCGTGATCTGCGCCGGCGGCGGCGGCATCCCGACGATGTATGGCCCGGACGGCAAGCTGCGCGGCGCCGAGGCGGTGGTCGACAAGGACCGCGCCAGCGCGCTGCTGGCGCGCGAGCTCGAGGTCGACTTCTTCATCATGGCGACGGACGCCGACGCGGTGTACCTCGACTGGGGCAGGCCCGGGCAGCGGGCGATCCGCCGGGCGGCGCCGGCGGCGCTCGCGGCGCGGTCCTTCGCCGCCGGCTCGATGGGGCCCAAGGTCGAGGCGGCGGTCGACTTCGCCAGCCGCACCGGCCGTACCGCCGCCATCGGCACCCTGAGCGCGCTGGTGGCGATCGTCGCCGGCGAGGCGGGGACCCTGATCAGCGCGGCGGCCGACGGGCTCGAGCTCTATCCCGCTTGAACGGCGTGCACGGCATGAACGGCGTGAACGGCGTGAACGGCATGAACGGCGAATCCGCCGGCTGGGCGGCGGTGCGTGGCGCGGTGGCCGCCGGCGGCCGGCGGCTCGAATACGAATGGCTCGGGCCGGCGCCGGCGGCGGCTCCGACGCTGGTCTTCCTGCACGACGGCCTGGGATGCGTCGACACCTGGCGGGACTTCCCGGCGGCGCTGGCGGCGGCGACCGGGTGCGGCGCGCTGGTCTACAGCCGGGCCGGCTACGGCGGTTCGGAGGCGCTGCCCGGCCCCTGGCCGGTGAGCTTCATGCACCAGGAGGCGCTGGTCGCCCTGCCCGAGGTGCTGGCGGCGCTCGGGGTGCGCGACGGCTTCCTGGTCGGCCACAGCGACGGCGGTTCGATCTCGCTCATCCACGCCGCGGAGGAGACCCAACAGGCATGGCTGCGCGGCCTGGTGCTCGAGGCGCCGCACGTGCTCGTCGAGCCGATCTGTCTCGAAAGCATCGCCAAGCTGCCGGCGCTCTACCAGCAGCCGGATCTCTGGCGCCGCATGGCGCGCCACCACGGCGCCAATGCCGAGAGCTGCTTCGCGAGCTGGGTCGACGTCTGGCTGCGGCCCGAGTTCCGGGAATGGAGTATCGTCGACCGGTTGCCGCGGGTGCGCTGTCCGGTGCTGGCCCTCCAGGGCGATCGGGACGTCTACGGCACCCTCGAGCAGCTGCGGCTGGTGGGGGCAGGGTGCGGCGGCGCGACCGCCACGCAGGTGGTCGCCGGCAGCGGCCACACCCCCCACCACCAGCGGCGCGAGGCGACGCTGGCGGCCATGACCGGCTTCCTGCGCCCGCTGCTGTGACCGCAATGGGATCGGAGCCAATCTCGCAGGCAGGCGCCGGGCAGGCAGGCGCCGGGGCGCCGGAGCCGGCGGCTCGGCATGACACCGCCGTGGTGGGCGGCGGACCGGCGGGGCTCACCGCCGGCCTGCACCTCGCCTGGCACGGCCGCAAGGTGGTGGTGATCGACCGCACCACCGGGCCGCTGTTCTTCACTCTCGAGCTGCTGCACAACGTGCCCGGGATGCCCGCCGCCTCCGGGGTCGAGATCCAGAAGCGGCTGCGCGCCCAGGCCAAGGAGATGGGCGCGGAGCTGGTGCGCGGCAACGTCACCGGCATCGAAGGCGCCGAGGGGGACTTCCGGCTGCGCGGCGCGGACGGCGAGGCGTGGCGGGCGCGCACGCTGCTGCTGGCCACCGGCGTGGCGCGCTTTCACCCGACCGTCGACGGCGATTTCACGCCCTGCCTTGCCTATGCCGGCAAGGGGACGATGTTCTACTGCCCCGACTGCGAGGCGCCGGAAGTGGCCGGCAAGGACACTCTGGTCATCGCCGCCGGCGCCGCGGCGGCCGGCGCCGGGCTGGCGCTCGGGCTCACCCGCTACACCCGGCGGCTGCGCCTGCTGCTGACCGGCGACCGCGAGCTCGGCGAGGAGCAGGCGCGCCGGCTGCGGGAGGCCGGGATCCCGGTGATCGCCGGCGACATCCATCGCCTGCTCGGCGACAAGCGCCAACTCCACGCTCTCGAGCTGGCCGGCGGCGAGGTGGTGGCGGCGGAGGCGTTCTTCGTCTCCAGCCCCTCGCACGGCCGCACCGACCTGGCGCGCCGGCTCGGCGTCGAGATGAGCGCCGCCGGCGACCACGCGGTGCCGCGATCGCAGCGCGGCGACACCGTCGTGCCCGGCGTCTGGATCGCCGGCGACCTGCGGCCGATCACCCAGCAGGTGGCGGTCGCCATGGGCACCGGCAGCCTCGCCGCGGTGATGATCGACCAGCACCTGCGGCGCCAGGATGCCGGCGGCTAGGCCGCCGGCGAGGTTGGCGACGCCGGCGACATGCTCCTACGAGCCGCCCTTCACCTGCAATTGAATCGTGCCGATGCGCAGGCCGGATTGGCGGTTGAACAGGCCGCGAGCGGCCTGTAGCGTCGAGCTGGCGGTGCCGTTGGAGGCCTCGAAGACCACCTGCACCTGGGGCACCTCGGCGCTGGCGCCCTGCAAAGCCTTCAGCTCCTCGGTGACGTCGATGTGGCGGCTGACCTTGGGGGCGGCCATCGCCTTCTTGCCATGGTGCCCCATGTTGAAGAAGCTGATCGTCGCGACGTACTGGCGGCGCGGGTTCGCGCCGACGGTGCTCAGGTAGACGTCGAAGAGCACCCCCGGAGATTTCTCGACGGTGATGTCGTCGAGGACCAGCTCGGTCCGCGCCGGGCCGGCAGGCGCCAGCAGCGAGTGCTTGAGGATGTCGGCGGGCGGGCCGGATTTGGCGAGCGGCAGCGCCACGGCGGCGCTGGCGTCGCCGATCTGGAAGCTCTGGACCTTGCCGACGCTGGTGGCCGGCTGCGCCGCCAGGATGGATTCCGGCGTCGCGGTGAACCGCTTGGTCGGCTTGCGGCCGCAGTTGTCGACGTGGTCGTAGACGTAGTCGATCGGCAGCTCCGAGAACTTCAGCTTGACCAGGGCGCCGTTCTCGTCGACGAAAGCGAACGTCTGGCCCTTGAGGCTGTCCGGCACCGCGCCGCCTTCCTTGAGCCAGCACTCGAAGATGCGATCGATGTTGGCGTGATGCAGCCAGAAGATGGCATCGGTCGCGGCCACCGGGACGTCTCCCATCAGCGGGTAGGGACAATCCGGTCCGACGGTGCAGTGGGTGGAGCCGTGGGGCTGCTGCTCGAGCTCCGACGAGAAGGAGCTGTAGGCGGTCTTCTTGAGCAGCTTGTCGACGTTGGTCTGGTTGGGGTTCAGCTGCACGGTTTGCGAGCGGCGTCGCGGATCGAACAGCGGGTTGTCGGCGCCGCCGCTCAGCTTGGCCTGGGCGAACTGGGCAGGCAGCTGGATCTGGGCCGGATCGGTGTAGTCCCAATAGGGAAGGCGCAGGGACTTGTCGTTCGCCGCGCCCTGCAACACGCGCTCGAAGTAGTAGAGGAACATGCGGTGCCAGGTCAGGAAGCTCGGGGTGCCGTGCTGGCACTGGTCCCAGACCTGCGCCGCCAGGCCGGGCGGCTGCGCCGGATAGACGAGATCGCGCAGCCCCTTGAAGAAGGGCTGCTTGGCGGGGGGCGAGTCGTTGATCGCGTCCTGGATCAGGCCGGCCTTGGCGTCGGGGCCATAGAAGCCGTGCATCGCCGACCAGTACTCCCAGCTGGTGCGGTAGTCGGCCGAGGCAGGGTTCGCCTTGCTGCGGTCCTTCATCACCTTGACTGCCTTGATCAAGGCGTTGAGCCGGTTGGGATCCTTGACGAAGTCCTGGAACTTCATCCGCACCGCCGGCGCCGGAAGCGTCAGCGGCTTGGCCGGAGTGTGCGTGGCCACCGGTCCGCCGCCCGCGGCGGTGTTTTGCGGGGTTGGCGGGGTTGGCGGCGCCGCGTTGGCCCGCGGGCCGGCGACGTACCCGGCAAGCGCGGCGACGAGGATGACGGCAGAGACGAGGACGACGGCTCGGGACAGGGGTCTCCCTCTCACGACACCTCCTCCTAGCGCAGGCTAGCGAAATCGATCGCTACTTACTTTAGCACGAGGCTGAGGGAGCCGACCCGCAGGCCGGCCTGGGGATTGAGCTGCGGACCGGCCTTGGCCGGCGTCGAGCCGGCGGTGCCGTCGGTCGCTGCGAACACCACCTGCACCTCGGAAAGCTCGTGGCTCGCGCCCGCGCCCGCGAGGGCCGCGAGCTGCTCGGTGACGTCGAAGCTGCGCGCGGGAAGTGAGCGCTGACCGGAGCGGTGGTCCACGCCGAAGAAGCTCAGCGTCCCCACGTACTGCCGGCGCGCCTTGGGTCCGGCGGTGCTCAGGGTGCTCAGGTAGACGTCGAACATCACTCGCGGCGGGGCGGCAACGGTGATGCCGTCGAGCACCAACTCGACCCTGCCCGGTCCAGCGGGCGCGGCCAGATCCTGGCGCAGCCGATCGGCTTGCGGCCCGGCGCCGGCGATCGGGAGTGGCACGCTGACCGTGGGCCGGTCGATGCGCACCCCGTCCGCGATCGCTGCGGGTGCTTCGGGCGTACCGGGTGTGCCGGGCTGGGCGGTGCCATCGTGCTGCGCGCCGTTCGCCATCTCACCCTCCGTGCAAGCCGCGGCGGCGGCGCCGTCGCAGCACGCCAGCAGCAGCAGGCCCACCAGCGCCAGCCGGGGCCAGGCGGCGCCGGCGATCGTCGAGAATGGAATTCGCAGTCGCATACCAGTTCCAACGACGATGCCGCCAGCCGCATTCCGTCGCTCCGCGCCTGCGCTCTCGCCTCAGCTCTCGCGGTAGTCGAGGAGGACGGCGCCGACCAGGATCAGGCAGATCGGCCAGATCCAGGAGATGGCGCGGCGGGGACCGTCGGGCAGGCGGAGCTCGAGCCAGCGCGACCAGCCCGCGGCGACGCCGAGGATGGCGATCGAGGAGTGGCTGAGCTCGACCAGCAGCTGGTCCTTGGGGTTGTTGAGGGAGTGGCTGTGGGTGAGCAGCAGGGCGCCGCCGAGGAAGCAGACGAAAGGAAAGACCAGGGCGGTGGCCGGCCACGTCGCGGCCCCGATCTGCACCCGGCGCTCGAACAGCGCGAAGGCGACGATCAGCAGCACCGCCAGCCGGTGCTGCAGCGCCTCGGCGACCAGGAAGCCGCGCCAGAAGGGGACCGGACCGAGAGGCCAGTATTCGACGTCGGCGAGCAGGAAGAGGAAGACGGCCAGGAGGAGGAACGCCAACGGCCAGTTGCGCGCCCAGCGCCAGCCGGCGCGGGCGGCGACCGCCAGCAGGCCGGAGATCAGCACCACCAGGCCGGAGACGTTGTGGTTGAACTCCGAGAGCGCCATCTCGCCCGGCGTCGGCGGTTCGACGAGTTGGCCGGGCACGTACGACATGTAGGTGGCGAGGGCCTGGGCGGCGGAGCGCCGCGGATCCGCGCCGGCGGTGACGGTGCGCAGCGAGGGGGGCAGCCTCTCGTCGGCGGCCGGCGGCACCAGGCGCGGTGGGCGCGGCGCCAGCCGGGCCTCGATCTCGGGGACCGACACCAGGTCGTGGGGAGAGAGGTCGGCGGCCGGCGGCTGCGAGGTGAGGGAAGCGGCGGCCAGGATGACGGTGAAGCCGATGCCGACCTCGGCTTCGGCGAAGCGGCGCAGACGGGCGAGGCCGGAGAGGTCGCCCGCCTCGGCGCGCCGGACCAGCCGCATGTTGAGCGTCCCGAGGCAGAGCAGCAGCGCCAGCAGCATGGCCTTGGTGCCGAGCATCGCGCCGTAAGCCGAGCCCAGGATGGCGGCGGGGCTGCCGACATAGATCGCCGCCAGGCCGATGCCGGCGGCGACGAGGACGGCAACGCTGGCCTGGGCGAGGCGCGAGAACCGTCCGGCGACGGCGCGCGCCGCGGCGGCGTCGGGTGCCCGCGCCAGGGCCAGCAGCAGATAGGGCAGGCCGCCGATCCAGCAAGCGGTGGCCGCCTGATGCAGGGCGGTGAGCGCCAGCGGCAGCGCCCGATCTTCGAGGCGCGCCGCGGCGTGGCTGGTGGCTACCGCGGCGCCCACCAGGCCGAGCGCCAGCGCCAGCGCTGCCGCCAGCTGGCGGGTCCGTCGGCGGCGGCCGCTCGCCGCCTCGCTGCCCGGCGCCGTCCAAACCAGCGCCGCGACGGCGAGCGCCAGCGCCGTGCCGACGACCCCGGCGACGAAGAAGTTGGCGCCGGCGACGCCGGCGAGGTCGAGGCCGGCGGTGCCCATCAGGATGGCCGCGTCCGCCGCCACGTAGGCCGCCTGTGCCACGGCGAGCCCGAGGGCGCTGGCCAGCAGCAGCCGGCGGCAGGCCCGCGCCGCCGCCGGGCCGGCTTCGCCGCGGGCCACGAAGAGGGCGAAGACCAGGCCGCCGGCGACCATCGACTGCAACGCGAGGGTCAGTCCGCGCAGGACCACCGACAGGAAGCCGAAGACGTCGAGCAGCTGGGTCATCGCATGGACCGGCGACGGTCCCCGGGGGGGGCCCCCGGGGGGAGGGAGCGCCGGCTCACTTCACCTGGAACGGCACCTCGCCGCGAGTGATGTGGCCGTCGGCGGCAAGCACCTGCCAGCGCAGGCGGTAGGCGCCAGGGGTGAGGCCGGTGAGCTTGCCGGTCAGGACCGCGGGCGCCGCCTGCTTGTCGAGGGTCAGCGTCAGCTCCTCGTGGTTGGGGCGCACCAGCGTGACGCGGGAGCGGGGACCGTCGATGCGGGCGTTGAAGCGCAGGCGCACCCCGAGGTCCGGGCCGCTCACCGTCGCGCCGGCCGCCGGGCTGGCCTCGACCAGGATGGCATGGGCGTAGGCAGGAGGCGAGGCGGCGATCAGCCACGCCAGCGCCAGGGCCGGAGCCAGCATCAAGGAGCCACGCCGCAGAAGCCGATGGATCGGTACAGGCATTGCGTCCCTCCGGACGACAATCCTACCGTGGTTCCGGCGCCGGCGCGGTGGCTGTCGGTTGCTCAGGCGCTCCAGATCCGGGTGAGCGCGCGCTGGAAGTTGCCGCCCAGGATGCCGGCGATGTCGTCGGCGCCGTAGCCGCGCCGCAGCAGACCCTCGGCGATCTCGAACACGCGGTACTCGTGGCGCATGCCGCGCACCCGGTAGGCGGCACGGACGCGGCGGGTGCGCGGATCGATGGCGTCGACGTCGGTATCGCTGCCGAGGCCCACGTGCTCGACGCCGACCAGGCGCGCCGCATGGTCGAAATGATCGAGGATGGCGTCGAGCGTCGCCGGGCGGCTGCCCGAGACCATCATCGGCAGCACGGAGATGCCGATCACGCCGCCCTTCTGGGCCATGGCTCGAATCACCGCGTCGGACTTGCAGCGCGGATGATGGACCAGGGCGCGGCAGTTCGAGTGGGTGATCAGCACCGGAGCGGCGGAGGCCTCCAGGGCGTCGAGGCAGGTGCGCTCGCCGCAGTGCGAGATGTCGATCGCCATGCCGGCGCGGTTCATCGCCGCGACGATGGTGGCGCCGAACTGCGACAGGCCGCCGGCGTCCGGGTCGGTGCAGCCGCTGCCGATGCGGTTGCGCTCGTTGTAGGTGAGCTGCGAGACGCGCTGGCCCAGGTCGTGGAACAGCTCGACGTCGGCCGCGGTGCGGAAATGGTTGGAGTTCTGGAAGCCGAGCAGCAGGCCGATGCGGTCGGCGGCCTTGACGCGCTCGAGGTCGGCGGCGCAGTCGATGCGCAGCAGGGTGTCGCAATGGCCGTCGATCAGCCGGTTCCAGCCGGCCATCCAGCGCCGCGCGGCACCGTGGGCGTCGGCCTCGCTGGGATCGACCGCCGGGTGGAAGACGCCGATCCCGGAGGCGCGCAGGCGCGCCAGGTCGGCCTTGCCGAAGCTCTGCGGCTGGCTCTCCCAGCCGTAGAGGCGCGGCCAGTCGAGGGTCAGCAGGCTGAGCATGTCGATGACCGTCGTGCGATGGACGATCTCGGCGGCGCGGTCGGAGACCGCGATGCCTTCCGGGGTATCCGGGGTATCCGGGGTGCGCGGCAGCTGGAAACCGCGGAGCGGGCGTGGACTTTCGACGGGATCGGCGAGCAGCCGTCGCGGGCCGGGGGCGAGCAGCGGCGAGACGAGGGCCTGTGCACCGGCCAGCAGGCCAAACCTGAGTACTTCGCGACGATTCAACTTCGGTTACCTTGTTGGCGGCGGGGATTATAGGCCAGACGCGGCGGCGTGCCAAGCCCCCCGCCAAGCCCCCCACTCGGAACGGATCTTGCTCGGATCCGGAACGGATCTTGCTGGTAGTACGATCTTCCCGCGCGCGGCTGGGTGCCGGACCGCTCCGGTGCGGCGCTGCCGCCGCTCACCTGCAAGGAGGAGGGACGATGAAACTACGACGGTTGGCGGCCCCGCTCACGGCGGCCCTGCTGTTGGTGGCGTTCGGAGCGCCGGCGGCGAGCGCCGCGACGACGAAGTGCACCATGAAATTCAATCTCAAGGAGTGGTCGGCGTTCTACAAGCGGGCCGATGGCTTCGGGACCATTTCCTGCGACAACGGCCAGACGGCCGAGGTGCGGCTGGCGGCCAGGGGCGGCGGCCTGAGCGCCGGCAAGGGCGAGATCCGCGACGGCAAGGGCACATTCTCCGACGTGGGGGACATCAAGGAGCTCTTCGGCACCTACGCCGCGGCGGAAGCCAGCGCCGGCGCGGTCAAGAGCGCCGCGGCCTCGGTGGTGACCAAGGGTGAGATCACCCTCGGGCTGGAGGGCAAGGGCACCGGCTGGGAGGTCGGCGTCTCCTTCGGCAAGTTCACCATCAGTCCCCGCTAAGGCGGCCATCGCGGCTGCCGGCCGCCGTCAGGCGGCGACGTGGAAGAACGCGTGCAGCAGCGCCAGGACCTCCTCGAGGTTCTGGCGCCGGTATTCTGCCCGGTAGCCTTCCGCGAGCGTCAGGGTGGCGCGGCGCCGCTCCGGTTCCGGCAGGTCGGCGAAGCTGCGCCCGGACAGCAGGGCGGCCAGGGCCTGCTCGGCGGCGGCGCCCCGCCCCGACCACCACGCCTGCAGGCGGTCGCCGAGGTAGAAGGCATAGACCGGGATGCGCGCGCGGTCGCCCTGCCACAGGAAGCACTCCATCAGCTCGGGGTTGGCGTCGCGGGCGAAGACGCCCAGCTCCCAGCCGGGAAGCTCCGCGACCAGGCGCGCCCAGGTCGGCAGGGTCTGGTAGACGTCGGGGCACCAGTCCTCGGCGATCGCCAGCACGCGCAGCGCCGGCAGGCGGCGCAGCCAGGCCAGATCGGACTCCCGGTGGCTGGGCTGGCGGTAGACCTCGTCGAAGGTCTCGCGGTTGCGGCTGACCGTCGCCAGGTAGGCCGCATAGGTCAAGTGCCGCGACCAGACCTCCCTGGGCAGGGGGTTCATCGCCAGGCCAACGCTGCCGCCGCGCCACCGGCGGCGGCGCCTGGCCGCCACCAGCGCCTCGCCGGCGGCTCCCACCGCCAGGGCCGCTCCCATCGCCATGGCGGTGCCCGCCGCTGCTTGCGCTGCCAGGATCACGGGTGCCGCCTCGGCCAGGAGCCTCGCGACCGTCCGGTGCGCCGGACCGGCGGCCTGCGCATGGGGGATTTCATGCCCCTTCGTACGCAGGAGCGCCGGGGTCCGTCCAGCGGGCCGGCTGGTCGATCAGGTCCGCCGCGGCGGCCGCGCCCTCTCTACCAGCGGTAGGCCAGGCCGCCGCCGAACAGGAAGTCGTCGCGGAGCGGGGCGGTCCGGTGGAGCTGATCGGGGAAGCGGAAGCTGAGCTCGCTGCCGTAGCCGCTGATCGCCAGGCCGCTCGAGCCGAGCGGGAAGTCGAGGCCGAGCGTGGCGCCGAAGGCGAACTGGCTGCTGCTCGGGCGGAAGCTGCTGCTCATCTGCACCAGCCCCACGGTCGGCCCGATGTAGGCATCCATGTGCTGTAGGCGGAAGAAGTGGCCGTAGAGGCCGAGCGTGTACGGGCGCACCTGGATGTTGCCCTTGGTCTCGAACGACGGACCCACCGGCGTCTGCGTCACCTCGTCGGCCTCGATGTGGGTCTGCGAGGCGGCGAGGTCGAGGCCGACCCAGGGGGAGAACAGGTACTCGGCGTCCAAGCCGCCGCCGGGCCTGCCGCGGTAGCTGACGGTGGTGAAGGTGTCGACCCCGAGCGCCGTCTCCGAGTGCGAGAAGCTGTCGCCCAGGTAGTAGGCGCGCAGCACGAAGCGGGGTCCTTCCTCGGGCGCCCGGCCCGCTCCTTGCGCCTGCGCCGGCGCCGCCGCCAGTACGGTGCAGGCGCCAAGGGCCAGCGCGGTGCACAGCCACCCGGGGAGCTCGATTCTTGGCATCATCGCGCGTTCCTTTCACGAAATCGCCGCCAATTGCGGCGGCGAGGAGACTTTGTGGTCGGCGATTGCGCGCATTCTACACGGCGGCGTCCGGCGGCGGCTCGGTGCGCGCGAAGAAATCGCGGATGGCCGTCGCCGACTCCGTTTCCGTGTCGGCGCCGGTGAGGCTCACCGCGAGGCGCGGCGAGAGCCGGCGCCAGAGCTCGGGAAGCTGCTGGGTGCGCCGGGCGGGGGTCACCACCAGCAGCGCCTCTCCGGGCCAGGGAACCAGCCGGCATTCCAGGCTCAGGCGCAGGTAGGTCTGCTGGCGCGCCGACAGGCGCTGCTGCGCCGGCGTCGCCATGCGCTGCCAGCCGCGGGCCGCCGAGCGCGCGCGGCCGGCGGCGTAGCCGAGGGCGGCGGCGACGCGCCGTCGCGAGAGCTCCACGAGATGATGGCGCAGGCGGGCGAGGAGGTCGTCGCCCCAGGGCTCGCGCAGCCGGCGCAGGAGCCTTCGCCAGCGTCGCGCCCGCCCGGGGAACTGGGCATCGTGCAGCACCAGCAGGACCTCGCCGTGCAAGCTCAGCCGGCCGGCGAGGGCGAAGCCCAGCGGCCCGCCCGCGCAAGCCGCCACCAACCGCCAGGGGCCCTGGCGCTGGCGGGCCAGGACCGCCGCGGACCAGCAGTCCAGCAGCGCCTCCGAGGTCGGCGGCACCTCCGTGGGCAGGCGGAGGACCAGGGACGGACCGGCGAGCCGCGCCAGGCGCGCCAGGCGGGCGAGCTGCAGGAGGTCCGGGCCTTCGCCGGCGCCGTGCGCGGGCACCCAGAACACCGGCCCGCCGCCGCCGGCCGCCGGCGAGGCGCGGTGCGCCGCCAGTTGCGTGAGCAGCTCGCGGCCGCCGCCCAGGCGCCGCGCGATGCCGCGGGGCGTCGGGTCTTCCAGGAACAGGGCCATGTCGGCGGCGCAGCCCGTCGCCTGCTCGACGCCGAGCAGCGCGTCGAGCGCGGTCAGCGAGGTGCCGCCCAGCGCGAAGAAGTCGTCCAGGGCGCCGACCGCCGGCAGGCCCAGGACCGCCGCCAGCGCCGCCGCGACCTGGGTTTCGCGAGCGACGGCGTGGTCGGTCACCGCCGGCGCCGCCGGCGCCGGCAGGCCGCCGGGCGAGTCGGGGAGGAGCGCGGAGGGGACCGCGGGGTCGCCGGGCGGATCGGGCAGGCGGTCGGAAGCAGCGGCCAGGCAGTTCTCTGGATTGGCTGGATTGGGCTGGCTGCTCGCAGGAGCGGCCGGGCGGCCGGGCGGATCGGGCAGGCGATCGCGCGCGATCTTGCCCGGCCCGGAGGTGGGCAGCTCCGATACCGTGAGGAAATGGGCGGGCACGGCTTCGGCAGGCAGGATGGCGGCGAGGCCCGCCCGCAGTGCCGCGGGTGCCGCGTCCGTCACCACCCAGGCCACCAGCTGGCGCTCCGGGCCATGCGCCGGCCTGGCGTCGACCGCCGCGTCGCGCACTCCCGGCTGGCCGCGCAGCGCCGCTTCCACCTCCGCCGCGTCGACCCGCAGGCCGCGGATCTTGAGCTGGCGGTCCCGCCGCCCGAGGTGGAGCAGCTCGCCGGTCGGCAGCCGCCGGACCAGGTCGCCGGTCCGGAACAGGCGCACGGTTCTTGCCGCGGCCGCCGATGGCGCGGCCGCGGCAAGGACCGTCGCCCCCACCGGCTGGAACGCCTGGGCGGTGAGGTCCGGGCGCCGCCAGTAGGCGACGGGCAGCGTCGTGGCGACGATGCCCAGCTCCCCCTCGCCCGCGTCGTCCGCGGCGGCGGCCGGCTCGCCGTCCGGGCCGAGCAGGACGGCGCCGATGCCGGCGGCTGGCCTGCCGACCGGCGCCACCGGCCCCGGGCACGCGGTCTGATGATCCGCGAACCACTGGCAGACCACGTTCATCTCGGTCATGCCGAGGCCGACGTGAAATACGCCGCCCTCCCGGAATCGGCGCTTCCACAGCTCGAGGTCGGTGGCGAAGACCGGCTCGCCGCCGAGCTTGCAGAGGCGCAGCGCCGGCAGCTCGCCGCCGGCCGCCACCGCTCTCGCCAGCGAACGGAAGAGGCCGGGCACCGAGTGCCAGATGGTGATCCGCTCCGCCGCCGCCCAATCCCGCCAGGCGGCCGGCGACTCCGCGCGCGGTGCGAAGGGGAACACCGCGGCGCCGTGCAGCAGGGCGCCGTAGATGTCGGACACCGAGGCGCCGTGGCTCGCCGAGGCCAGCAGGGTGAAGCGATCGCCGGGAACCACCCGCAGGCCGGCGCCGAGCCTGGCGACGTTGGCGAGCACGTTGCGATGGGTCTGCAGGATGCCCTTGGGTGTGCCGGTGGAGCCCGAAGTGAACAGGAGGTAGGCGAAGGCCGCCGCCGGCACCGGCGGCAGGCGCGGCGCCGGCCGCGAAGCCGCGCCGCCGGCCGCCGCCAGCTCGTCCAGCTCGACGACCGCGGCGCCCGGGACCAGCGTCCGCGCGGCGGCCAGCAGGCCGCGGTCGGCCACCACCAGGGACGGCGCGGCGAGGTCGGCCAGCCGCGCGGCGGCCGCCGCCTCGAAGCCGGCGTCCACCGGCGCATAGAAAAGGCCCGCCTTGAGGACTCCCAGCATCGCCGCCAGCAGCGGCGAGTCGTTGGCCATCAGCAGCAGGACCGGGCGGCCGCCGTTCGGGGCGCGGTCGAGGAGCGCCGCGGCGATCCGGGCGGAGAGCGCGTCGAGCTCCGCATAGGTCCAGCTGGCGGCGCGGCCGCGCACCGCGAGGCGGTCGGGGAAGGCGCGGACGGCGGCGGCGAAGCGATCCGGGATCGAAGCCTCGGGATCGATCGGCGGCAGGGGCGTCGCGGTCATGGCGTCTCCGGCCCGTAGACCGCCTGGATGCGGGTGTAGAACTCGAGGTTCCCCGGCCCGTGCTCGGGCGGCCCCAGCCCGGACGCCTTGAAACCGCCGAACGGCGCCTCGACGGCGGCGTCCACCGTCGAGCGGTCGAGCTTGAGTACGCCCGCCCTGGCTGCCGCGAGGAACCGCGCCCGCCGCTCGCGGCCGGGCGAGAAGAGTGCCGCGATCAGGCCCTGGCGGACCCCGTCGAGCAGCGCCAGGGCGTGCTCGAAGTCAGCCGCCGGCTGCACCACCAGCACCGGGCCGAAGGTCTCCTCCTGGACGATCTCGGCCGCCGGTTCCGACGCCACCACGATCGCCGGCGCCAGCCAGGCGCCGCGCGCCAGCGGTGGCCCGAGCGGCGTGGCGGCGATGCGGCAGGCGGGCGCCGCGCGCGCCACCAGCGCCGCGACCCGCGCCGCCGCCGTCGAGGAGACCAGCGGCCCGAGGTCCGTCGCCGGGTCGAGCGGATCGCCGAAGCGGAGGCGTCCGGTGGCGGCCGCGAGCTCCTGGACGAAAGTTTCCAGCGCGGACGCCTCGATCACCACGCGGCGGTTGGCGGTGCAGCGTTGACCGGCGAAGGAGAAGGCGCCGCGGGCGACCGCCTCGGCCGCCGCCGCGAGGTCGGCGTCGCCCCAGACGATGGCGCCGTTGTTGCCGCCCAGCTCGGCCTGTAGCGGGATGCGGCGCCGGGCGCAGATCTCCTGCGCCGCGGTGCCGGCGGCGGACGAGCCCGAGAGGGACGCCGCGTCGACGTCGGGGTCGTCGAGCAGCCGCCGGGCCGCCTCGTCGCCGCCGAGCGCCAGCCCCAGCGCTCCCGCCGGCACCCCCGCCGCATGCAGCAGGTCGGCCACCATGCGCGCGGTGCCGGGAGCCAGCGGCGACGGTTTCCAGATCACGCAGTTGCCGTACACCAGCGCCGGTCCGAGCTTGCCCAGCGGGATGCCCACCGGGTTGTTCCAAGGCGTCACCAGCGCCACCACGCCGTGCGGGATGCGGCGCGAGCGCGCTCCCGGGCCGTGCGCCAGGTCGGCGGGTGCCGGCGCCCCGGCGGCGGCTCGCAACAGGGCGACCGACCGGTCCACCTCGGCCGCGGCGTCGCGCAGCGGCTTGGCGACCTCGCGCGCGATCTGCGTCGCGAAGGCGGCAGCGCGGGCCGCGAGCAGGTCGGCCGCGATGGTCACCAGCGCGGCGCGCTCCGCTTGCGGCCTGGCCGCCCAGGCCGGGGCGGCGGCGCGCGCGGCGGCGCAGAGCCGGCGGATCTCGCCGGCGCCGTCGGCCGCGGGAGGCCAGGGAGCAGCCGAGACGGGCGTCTGTCCGAGATCGAGCGGGAGCCGCTCGGCTGCCGGTGCTCCGGCGCCCGCCGTGACCGGCACCTGCACCTGCGGCAGGGCAGGCGGCCCCGGCGCCGCCGCGGTGGCTGCCGCCGACGCGCCGGCGGCGCGGGTACCATGCGGCGAGGTTCCAGGGGTGTTTCCCCGCGGGGCGCCTGTGGCCTCGGCGCCGGCGGCGAGCCTGTCGAGCAGCTCTGTCGCCGGGGCGAACCGGATGCCGCGGGTTGCCAGCCACCGCCGTACCGCCGCGGCATGCAACGGCTCGTCGCTGCCCACGACGTCCTCGGCGATCGTCACTTCGAGCCCCAGCCGCCAGGCGGCGATGGCGGTCTCGCGCACGCAGGCATGGAGATGCAGGCCGGCCAGGACGATGGTGGACACACCGAGCGCGCGCAGGCTCGGTTCCAGGTGCGGGTCGTCGAAGCCGCTATAAAAAGTCTTCTCGGCGGTGATCTCGCCGCTCCGCGGCGCCAGCGCCGGCGGCGGCTCGGCGCCCGCCGTCCCCCGCACGCAGCGCAGCTGGCCTGCCACTCGCCAGTGCGGCAGGGCGCCGGCGCCGTCGGGTGGCACGCGGGTATGGACGTGGGCGACGACGCCACCGATCGCGCGCCAGGCCGCCAGCAAGCGGGAGGCACGCTCGATCAGCTCGCCGGCAGCGGGTTCGAGGCCCGGCGCGGCCAGGAAATCATGCTGCAGGTCGATGAGGACGAGGCCCTGCGTCATGGCCGTTCCTCTTGCCGGTCAACCGTCCGTGCCAGCCGCAGCCAGCTCCGCGATCACCCGGTTGGTGATCTCGCGCGTGCCGGCGACCGGGGCGCCGTTGCCGGCCGCCGCCAGGTCGGCGGTCCGGAGGCCGCTTGCCAGGACCGCCTCGAGGGCGTCGTCCAGGCGGTCGGCAGCGGCGGTCAGGCCGAGGCCCTCCCGCAGCAGCATCGCCAGCGCGGCGAGATGCCCGAGCGGATTGGCCTGATCGCGGCCGGCGAGGTCGCCGGCGGCGCCGTGGTTGGTCTGGAAGACGCCGGCTCCCGCCGGCGTGAAGTTACCCGAGAACGACAGGCCGCGCGAGCCCAGCAGCACCGCCCCGACGTCGGCGAGCACGTCGCCTTCGAGGTTGGGACAGACCAGGACGTCGAACGAGCGCGGTTCCTGCACCAGGCGATAGGCGGCGAAGTCGACGTTGACGAGCTCCACGGCGACGCCGCGCCGGCCTGCGACCTCGCCGGCGACCTCCCGCCACAACCGGGTGATCGACGGGATCCCGTCCTCCTTGCCCACCACGGCCAACCGCCCGCGGCGCCGCTCGGCCAGCGCCGCCGCCGCCTCGACCACCCGGCGCACGTCGCCCTCATGCGCCGAGAAGCGGTGGCTGGCGACGCGCTGCCCGTCTGCCGCCCGGTCCTCGTCCCACGCCCCCTGGTAGACGCCGCCGGCGTTGTCGCGCACCACCAGCACGTCGGCGCCGGCGACGACCCCCGGCTTGAGCCGCGACAGCGCCGCCCTCGCCGGCGAGACGTGCAGCGGCGACAGCTTGAGGAAAAGGTCGAAGCGCCGGCGCAGCTCGTAGACGAAACGCCCGCGCCGCGGTCCGCAGAGCACCGCGCCGCCGGCGGCGAAGACCGCCGCGAAGAACTCTGCCTCGCCGTCGCTCAGGCCGCCCCCGGCCGCTGCCGGCTCGGCGATCCGCAGCTCGCAGGCAGCCAACCCGGCGCCGGCGAGCGCCGCCAGCACGCGCTGCGCCGCCGCGGTCAGCTCTGGACCGATGCCGTCGCCGGCCAGGAAACCTATGGTGTGAGGTGAGGCAGAGGCAGGCCGCTCCGGAAAGAGCACCGACACGGCTGGGGTGCTCAGGAGCCTGGTGGGCGCCATCGGCGCCAAAGCCTAGCACAGGCGCGGCGGTCGCACCCCACGCGGAGTGATCGCCGTGGTCGCCCGGCCGCGGCCGAGTCCGGGCCGGCCGGCTCAGCGTCCAACCGCACCTCGAGGTGTCGTTCTAAGGGCGGCGCGGGTCAGGCGCCGTGCATGGGCCATAGGCGGCCATGCGGTCGTTGGCGACGATCAGCGGCAGGCCGGCGGCGGCCAGGGTGGCGCGGTTGGCCGCGTCGTCGGCCCAGGTGACGAAGACCAGCGGATGATCGCAGGTGGCGAGAGCGCCGCGCCACCACTCGGCAGGACGCAGCGGCGTCAGGCGGGGATCGGCGGCAAGCCACTTCGGGAAGTAGGCGATGACGTAGTTGCTGGTCAGCTCGCGGCCGCGGGGGGATGCGACCAGCAGGGTGCGGCGCAGGTAGAACGGCAGCGACGGCGGGAAAGAGTGGATCGCCACCACCTCGGCGCCGGGCGCGAGGCGCGGGGCGATGGCGGCGGCTGCGGCGCGCGAGGAGCGGTGGTCGCCGATCTCGCCCAGCAGCGGCAACAGCAGCGCCGGCAGGGCGGCCATAGGCAGAACCAGGCCGACCAGCAACAGGACGGTGCCGGTCCGAGTGCCTGAACGTACGCCGGTGGCATTGGTACGCGTACCTGAACCTGGCCTGACGGCATTCGGGTCGCGGTCCTCGGCCTTGCCTCTCCTGGGTCCGTCGCCTCCCCTCCCCGCGCCGCGGGTCGCCAGCAGCACCAGGATGGCGCCGGCGAGGAAGGCCGCCGCAAGCCCGAGCAGGGTGGGCGACAGCAGAGTGGCGTGGGCCAGCCGGGCGAAATGCACGCGGATCAGCACCGCGGGGCCGGCGGCGCAGAGGACGGCGAGGCCCAGCCAGGTCCAGCCGGCGGCGCTCGCCCCGGGGATGGCGCCGGCGTCGCTCTCGCCGTCCACCCAGACCTTGGCGGCCATGATGGCGACGGCGGGCAGCAGGGGCAGGATGTATTGCGGCCGCTTGGAGTGGGAAAGCGAGAAAAGCAAGAACGGCAGGACCACCCACAGCGCCAGGTAGAGGCGGGGGGAGTCCACGCCGCGATCCCACCAGCCACCCGCCGGGGCACCGCCGGCAGGGCGGTCGCGTTGCCGATGGTCGCCGCTCTCGGCGCTGCCCGCAAAACGGTCGCGTTGCCGCTGGTCGCCGACCTCGGTGCTACCGACAGGGCGGTCGCGTTGCCGCCAATCGCCTGGCTCGGCGTTCCCGGCGGGGAGTTGGCGGTCCGCGCCGCGGGGGCTCAGGCTGCGCCGCCAGCCGGCGAGGGCCAGCACCGACCAGGGCAGGGCGCCGGCGAGCAGGCAGGGGATGAAGAACCAGAGCGGCCCCTCGCGGTTCATCTCCGTCGTCGTCACCCGCTGCCAGGTCTCGGTGAACAGGGCGTAGTGCAGGAACTCCGGCACCCGACGCGACATCGCCCACACCCAGGGGCCGACGCAGAGCGCGAGCAGCAGCGGACCGAGCGGATGCCAGACCGCTCGGGAAGCGCGCCGGAAGATGGCGTAGGGCGCGGCCGCCAGCAGCGGCACCGCGAGCGCCACGGGCCCCTTGGTCAACACCCCCAGGCCGATGGCGGCCCAGGCGAGCGCGGTCCATCCGAGGTAGCCGCGGCGGGCGGCGCGGGCCGCAACCGCCAGATAGAAGGCGCAAAGCGCCAGCACCATGAAGAAGGTCAGGGCGCTGTCGAAGATGACGGTGCGCGCGAAAGCGATGGGCAGCGGCGCCGCCAGCGCGGCGACCGCAGCGATCGGGCGCGCGCGGCGGCCGAACATGCGCCCGCCGAACCAGCCGGTGAGCGACGCGGTGGCGAGCGCGAAGAGCAGGGACGGCAGGCGGGCGGCAGTCTCGCCGGCCCCGAGCAGGCGCTGGCAGAGGGCGTCGGCGGCGAAGTAGAGCACCGGCTTGTCCAGGTAGGGCAGGCCGTCGAGCCGCGGCAGCACGAAATCGCCGCCGGCGCTCATCTCGCGGGCCACCTCGCCGTTGCGCCCCTCGTCCGGATCGAGCAGCGCGTAACTGCCCAGCCCCCAGGCAAGGGCGCCGACCAGCAGCAGCCAGGGCAGCGCCCGGCGCAGGGCCCTTGCGGCCCCCGTGGATGGCATCCGCGATTCCTCCATGGCCTGCGGACACTACCCGGCGCGATGCCGCCAGGCAACGCTGGACAATGGAGGTACCTTCTGGCACAATGTTTTTCCCTCTTGTCGGCCCTTCCCGGTGAGGGTCTTTACAGGGATCGGGGGACGCTGTAAGATTGTCAGGTTTGACCGTTGGACGCGGCTTTGGGCCTGAGACCCATGGCGCGTCTACGGGTGTCTCAAGCCCACGTGGCTCAGGGGTAGAGCACCTCCTTGGTAAGGAGGGGGTCACCGGTTCAAATCCGGTCGTGGGCTCCACGATCCGCAGGCGGCGCGGCGCCGCAACAGCGGGGCAGCGCGGGACCGGTGCGGATAGCCAGATCGGTCCGGTGACTCGGAGCGACTCGAATCGCGATTCGAACCGTAGATTGGTTGCGTCGGCCGCCCGACCGGTGGCCGGCGGTGATGCTTGGAACGGCCGCCTGACCGGCGGCGATGTTTGGAACGGCCGCCTGACCGGCGGCCTTGACTGGAACGGCCGCCTGATCGGCGGCGATGTTGGAATGAAACGGCCGCCTGCGGCCTGGTAAACGTTCAGGAGGCATTTGAGGCGCCATGGGCAAGGAGAAGTTCGAGCGGAAGAAGCCGCACGTCAACGTCGGCACGATCGGTCACGTCGATCACGGCAAGACGACGCTGACGGCGGCGATCACCAAGGTGCTGGCGACCAAGGGTTGGGCGCAGTTCGTGGCGTTCGACCAGATCGACAAGGCGCCGGAGGAGCGTGAGCGCGGGATCACCATCGCGACGGCGCACGTCGAGTACGAGAGCGCGAAGCGTCACTACGCGCACGTGGACTGCCCTGGGCATGCGGACTACGTCAAGAACATGATCACCGGTGCGGCGCAGATGGACGGTGCGATCCTGGTGGTGTCGGCGGCGGACGGTCCGATGCCGCAGACGCGGGAGCACATCCTGCTGGCGCGTCAGGTGGGAGTGCCGTTCATGGTGGTGTTCATGAACAAGGTGGACATGGTGGACGACCCGGAGCTCTTGGACCTGGTGGAGCTCGAGTTGCGGGAGCTGCTGTCGTCCTACGATTTTCCGGGCGACGACATTCCGATCATCCGGGGATCGGCGTTGAAGGCGTTGGAGAGCGGCGATCCGGAGAGCGAGTGGGGCAAGAAGATCATCGAGCTGATCGAGGCGGTGGACAGCTACATTCCGGTGCCGGAGCGGGCGATCGACAAGGACTTCCTGATGCCGATCGAGGACATTTTCTCGATCTCGGGTCGCGGCACGGTGGTGACGGGTCGGGTGGAGCGGGGGATCGTCAAGGTGGGCGACGAGGTGGAGATCATCGGCATCCGGCCGACGGCCAAGACGGTGGTGACGGGCGTCGAGATGTTCAAGAAGCTGCTCGACCAGGGTCAGGCGGGCGACAACATCGGTGTGCTGCTGCGGGGTACGAAGAAAGACGACGTGGAGCGTGGCCAGGTGTTGGCGAAGCCGGGCTCGATCACGCCGCACACCAAGTTTCGCGGCGAGGTGTACGTGCTGACCAAGGAGGAGGGTGGGCGTCACACGCCGTTTTTCAACGGTTACCGGCCGCAGTTTTACTTCCGGACGACGGACGTCACCGGGGTGGCGAGCCTGCCGGAGGGAACGGAGATGGTGATGCCGGGCGACAACATCAACCTGGAGGTCGAGCTGATCGCGCCGATCGCCATGGAGAAGGGCGTGCGCTTCGC
>Ga0210405_10001346_pt1 | contig 28265 bp, 27 predicted proteins | sample IncBWH11MmetaG_FD_155492 | JGI IMG/M metagenome (GOLD analysis project Ga0210405, IMG submission 155492) | Forest soil microbial communities from Barre Woods Harvard Forest LTER site, Petersham, Massachusetts, United States - Inc-BW-H-11-M | ecosystem: Environmental > Terrestrial > Soil >...
TATTTCAACCTCGTCCGCCCCAACTCTCACAAACAAAACCTCAGCCCCTGGCAGATCGTTGAGCAACTCCAACCCCGCTGGCCTCTCCAACTCTGTTTGCTTCCTCCCGTCTTCTTGGACTATTACTCGAACGACTCGGGGGGTTACGATCTCCCTAGGCTTCCCTAACGAAACTCGGCACTGCGTCGATCCGTGTGGTGAAACGAAGTGGTTGATTTTAAAGGATTCTAGTGCCTGAGCGAGGATTGTTACCGGCTATGAGGGGTATTCATGATTGAGGCAGGTACAAAAAATGCGGGGTTGGCAACGGTGACCCTAATCTCCGCTCCCAACCCCGTCTCCCAGGTTCTGTGGTAGGTGGACCAAGTATGCGTCAGGGGGAAGGACGCGGACAAGATTACGAGGGTCATTGTCCTTTGGTAACCAAAAACAGCGCCCAAAGATGCCGATCGAATAGCCGTTTCAAGTTCCCAGGACTCTCATTTGATAGATTGCAACCCGGGCTGCAGCCAGGAGAAAACGAAATCCGCGATTCCAGGAAAAATCGTGGTCAGCAATCCCAATAACGGGGCAATCCCAAAGCTTACGATCTTCAACCAGAAGTCCCCTCCTAATTCTCCGGGCCTGGTATTAGTGACGTGACTCAGCGTTGCATCCCTATGCATTTGTGCGTACACGTAAAAAATGATCCCTCCCAGCAATATAAACAAAGCTAATATCGTGCCGCTGAGCCCCTGCCGCGGATCGAGAGGGTAGCTGGAAATCGCCATCGCGGTCGCAACAAACAACCATAGAATACCCATGACCATCGACCGCATCCGCCCAAGAATGTTTTGCACGAAGCCCATGTATGGTAGGCACACGAACTCCTCGGCATCGCGGATGTACTGTTTCTTCGAAAGCGGCGGCGCTGTGCTCTGCTCGTTCTCGTTATCGCCGCTCTGCGCAGCCTCGACTAAAATCAAAGAGTTCTCTTCTGCTCTCCATTCCGGTAGAAGTAAACGCACCAGAAGAATCCCGGCGGTCTCCGCTGTCGACTTTTGAAAAGTTCTGAGGGACTCCAGGCTTCCTTCATCGCAATCCTCGCGTTTTCCCGCTTCCTCGAACCCCCGATAATTCCTGGCATACCATTTCGCGAACTCGGTCCCGTGCTGACGCGTCTCCGTGAGCGCGCAGATGCAGTCCTTTTCAGCCGCAACAATTTTTTCACTCTCACAGGTGACGAACTTCTCCAGCGCAGAAATGCACTCCTGCACCGCGAGCCATCGCGCTCGGATCCCCCATGACGGTTCCCACCTTTTGCGCCACGACGCAGTCGCGTGCGGCATCCAAGGTCGCGCGCAAGCTCCCCGTAGTTGATTTTCGCAACTGCTTCAAGGCGTCGAGGCAACTCTGGGCCAGTTCGAGCCGGTCGCTCTGGTTCGATTTGTCAACCTCCTTGAGTTTCGCCAGAACCGCAATACAGGAGCTAGCGGCAATGCAACAGCGGGGCGCTTCCGATGCCTTGGCCTGGAGCGCCGCCAGGGTGTGGCCCAGGCATTCGAGTTGTCGAGAAAGCAATTTGTAGCGGACATCCAGAACGTTCCCGCTCATGCCCCACACGCTGCCCCACGAAAATCCGCGCAACGCCGCCAGGGTCCGCCGCAACCGCATGCGATCCAGAAACATCAGCAACTGCCGCAACTTTGTCCATGTGGTCAACAGTTGGAACGCGTCCGCGAGGATCAAGCTGAAACAAATCGTCAGATACAAAAAGAGGATGATCGAATAGTGTTCTGATCCCAGACTCCGAACCGGCACGCTCCTGAAGATGTCAAGTGGACTTCTGGACAAAGCCATTTCGATCACGACAAAGCTTGCCGCGAGAGTCACCCCGAGGGTTACGATGCGACCGGCCAGGGGCATGGCAGCACGTTCGGTGGGGTTCGCAGCTTCTTCGTGGCTAAACATGCGTAAGACGTCTTTCGTCTCTGGGTCCGGAAGCTGCAGGTCGGCCTTCGACGGAAGTAGACAGCGATCCCTCCCGAACAGAGCGAGGCCGTGTAAGGAGTGCCAGAACCACGCGTACATTCCCAGAGTCAATACCAACAACGGCACCAGGGCGGACACTCCACTCAAAATGTGCATGCTGCGGTAGTAAGTAAAGAACCGGTTTGCCGGAATCAACAACTTCTGGAGTGGAAACGCGTAGGCCACGAAGAAAAGAATGACTCCGAGCGCTGAGCCGCCAAACGCCAGAGCGATGAGCATGAAACAGCTTTTCGCAGCCTCTAGTGCCGTTCTTCCGGTGCCCAACTTCTCCATCCTCAGAATATTCGCGACGCTCGCTGCGAGAGCGCATAGGCATTCAAGAGAGATAATCACGAGCACCGCCCACCGGTGGGAGAGTGCCGCGGAGGAGTAATCAAACGCTCCGCATCCCCAACCTACAAAGAGCGGCAGCATCGCTGCGAACCACCCTCCGAGGAATACGAGCACCCTATGGCGCCACTTGCCCGGATTCGCAAAGTGGGTGCGAAACGACGGCTTGGCCGTAAACGACGCCTTCCGACAGCACCACAGGTGGAAGTAAACGAAGGCCGCTAGAAAAACCAACCACAGCTTGATGCTGAGCGGCATTTCCCGACCATCTATACCCTCGGCCGGGCCTCGGTCGGACCGTTTGTGCTCAATCGTCTTCTCATTGATGGCCGCGATCGCCCAGTACCCGTCTCGTCCGAGCACCGTCAGCCAAGTTGCCGGCCGCCGGTCTGCGTCACAGTTGCCGTCACAGTCTTTTGGAATCATCCAGGAGGGTATGCCGTAGTCGGGGATTGGCAGCTTCTTTTCCTGCTGTTGGAGTTGCGAATTGCACTCTGGAGGCAAAGGAGGCAGCGACCCAGCCAGCGGGTCTGTCGGCGCAGCGAATTGATCGGTATCAGATGTCAGGATACAGCTGTCGGCAGTCTGCGCGTTCGGATCTTCGCTTAGAGCCTGCGTGTGAAGCAATAATCGGAACGCGATGTACGTCCCTTCCGAAGAATCCGAGTTAAACAGTCGTTGGGCGGGCGATGAAGCCTTACCATCGACCCATTCCCGCTCGCGTTCTAAAAGCGGGTAGGTGCTCAGGCTCATTGTCCCGCCCATTCCCGTTAAGCCCGGATCCCGCTCGAAAAGACGATCTGAATTGTCGGTCACGCTGCGGGCGTCCGGATAGGCGCGCCGAAAATAACGGGCGAGGAAAAGCTGGTCGATCGGGTTGGTGCTGCGCAGGATCACATACTGGATGTGGTGCACCCGCATAGCATTCGCCAGCCCCAACAGATATGCCTCTTGCGACAAACTCGTCTGGTTCCCCGCATATCGAATCGTGTCATGATTTTGGCCTTCGGAGTCAGCCAGATCGATGGGCAAACGTCCGTGCCCGACGTCGGATGACTGCTGCGGCGCTGTCGTATTGAAAATTGAGTTCGTTTGATAGGCAGATCGCAGCGCCGACATATCCCGGGGGTAGTACAACCATAAGGCGCCGTTCAAGCACCCGGCGGGACGTTTAGCTTTTGGGCTGGTCTCAGGCGAAGGGGGATCGCTATGGCCATTATTTCCTCCGTAGGCGGTTTCATCCTCGGAAATGATCGCAATCGATGCAGTCCCGTGGGACTGTTTCTCGATAAATTCGCAATATCGTTCCAGCCCCACCTCGTCGCGTTCGAGGAAACCGTGGAAATCGATTTTTAAATTGCTGAGGTCCGAATCCGACGTCATGGTGACGAACTCTCTTATCGCCGTACCGCCATTGGCTGTGCCGCTGTAAATCGCTAACGGGACAGTGGCAGAGCCACGAATTTCCCTTACATATTTTCCAGAATGGCGTTCCAAAGGCAACTTCGCGAGTGGAACGGAAGAAGAATTGCGAAGTATTCTTACGTCCTTTCCTAAATCGCCATTGGAAAGCAACTTTGTGAGCGAAGGAAAGATCCCGAAAAGGTAGGTCCAAGAATCGCGAGGCGCGCTGGTTTATCGCTATTTGTCCCATCTTTCAGTGTTTCGATCCACGCCAGAGCATTCGTGAACTGCTCGGTGTGGATTCCTCTGGTCGGATCTTCTCCCACAACGAACACAATCAAACCGTTTCGATAAGGGGCCAAAGGATCGCTTGGCTTGCTCTCCGATGGGCTCGGTTCTTTATTGGCTTCCTCCAGTGCGCCGTGTCGAAAGACGAGAATCCCCGGTTGGTGCTCCGACAGTTCCTTGCGGTAGGACGCTTGATCCTGATCCGCCAGTCGCACATATGCCTCGTCCTTGTCGTTCCATGGCAACCATGAAGCTTCATAGAAATAGCCTTCGTCCTGTGCAGCCTGTTGAATGACCTCCGCCATGCGATCGAACATCAGAGCCAAATGAGTGTGGACGGGATCGGGAAGTGTGGCGATGACGAACTTCGGGTTCAGGGCAAGTTTTGGCGTCGTCTCGGCAGTTGCCTTCACTGGCTTGCAAGAGTCCGGCCTGGGCGCCTTATCGATAGTTAAGAACAGCTCCAGAACTTGAGCGAGGTCATCGCAAGCGCGTTTTTTCTCTGCCGCCTCGGTTTCAGAAGCTTTCGCCTCAGCCTGCTTCGTATTAACCCAGACTTCCCTCGTCCCATTGTCTCCGCCAAACTTACCTCCGGGTTGGAGCGAGACGCCTATTGCGCCCGCGACAGCGAGAGCACCAACGATCCCCCATGTCGCTCTATTTTTCATTCAGCAACCAGCGCCAACTCAAAGCAATGAGGACCGAGTGGATCCTCTATTAGTCAGCTATTCACACTTAGCGATGGTGTTCCGTTCGAGACAAAACAACCCGATGGTTGACCTCGAGAGAGTGCAGAGACCTGGCCCGCACCATGTGCTTCTTCCAGTCGTCCCTCGCGCTCAAGGGGCGAGAGGTTCTGGGGGCAGGTCTCGCACTCGGTCATCGGTCGCTAGAGTGTCGGCCACACGCTCAAGCCGACCATTGCGCGGTCCCCCAGCTTAGGATCCATGCCTGCGTGATAGATCCTTTACGCGGCCGCCGCTGCCGGAGCCGCAATTACCGCAGCCAAGTCTTTCTGCAGAGCCGCCATATTGAATCCAGATGGTGAGGTTCCCAGCTTCGTGTTGATCCAATCACCGCTCAAGGCTGCGAACGCCTCATCCATGTAGGCATCGTAGAACTGCCAGCTCATGGATTTTAATGCGCCCCAAGTGACGACATATAGGTTTCGAGCATCGTATCCGACTGCCGGAATGCAATGTCCATTTTGAGGATTTGGTGCCGCGTCCCCAACCGGACCTTGCGGCGGGACGACCCACGGCGTCTGCAGAAAGTCCGTTCCGGGCGCTACGGCGAAGTTTGGAAGAGCAACGCCGATATAGCAGTTACCGAATAAGTTGACCGCGTCTCTGGCCTGAATGTCGTTCTTTGGCTCCAACTGGGCGAAGGCGGTGATTTTGTCGCCGCCAATGCCAGTTTTTCGCCAGTACTTCAAGACATCCAGCATGTTGGCACCGGCATCGGCGTTGCCTTTGGCGAAATGATTGTAGGCCGCGAGAATCTGCGTATTGCTGAGCGTCTTTTCTGTGCCGGTATTAGCGGTCCATTCCTCGACCATATGGCCGGCTGCGGCGCAAGTGCAGTCGCCGTAGGTGTCATTGCCCATCATCGGCCAAACGGCCACTGGTTTTGAGTAGTCGACGGCGGGAGGTGGCGGTTGTAACGCCGCGGTGAGATATTTTCCGAACAGCAAGGTCCTTTTGTCAAACTTTGGTACGTGTTTTCCCAGCTTGAACGTTGTCATGTGCAGTCCCTCCATTTCGAGTTAAGTCCGTGTCGTATGAATTGTGTTGAAAGAAGGGCCAGCGTTTCATCTCGCCTGCGAAAAAGGGCTTGGCAGGGTTCCCGGTTACCAAAATGGAGTCGCGAGAGTCGGTCTGCGGGCTGGCCGCCTCTGCAGCGCCATACATCAGGCGCTATTGACATCCTCGCCTGCGACGGCACAGCCCGGCTTTGGTATCTGCCCGAGTCAGATACTGCGCGGCCTCGAACCCAGTAGCCTTTCTAGCTCACGCAAACCTTGCGGCGATGCGAACCAATGCAAGACAAGTGCCAAGTCAAAGCGGGCAAAGATCCATTCGCTCCTCCTGCCTTTGTAATGACATACAGCAGCAGAAATCAATTTAAGGTTGGGACACCTCTGATGGAACTATCCGTATGGATATTGGCGACTATCCATTCAGTTGGCCATCCACACGTTCCGGGATTCCACCGGCCTTGTCTAGACTGAGCGCAGGGGGTCACAGATAGAGAAATGCCCTTCTCTTTAACGACAATCTAATTTCCGCGCGGTTCCGCCCGGGTTCGCCGATTCGGTGAGCAGTTGCGCTGGACTAAGATCTTGAAAATGGTCGATAGCAAAACGGCTATTGCAACTTCGAGTACTCCGCCTTGCCTTGTTTCAGGATTGGGATGTCGGGATCGGCGTCTTTCCACAAGGTGAGGAAGTCCTGATAGGCGGCTTTTGCTTCGGTGGCGTCGCCCTGCATGGCATACGCTCGACCCAGTTGGAGATGAGCGAGTACGCCGATGGGATCCCCGATCATTATCCCGGGACGATCCAGAATTTTCTGAAATTCCCTGGCGGCTTCAGGACCTTGGTGCGCAACTAAATACGCCTGGCCACGCGCAAAGACAGGATAGAGGGCCCCGAAGAAACCGGTTTGAGTGCTGCGCGGCTGGCCCAGTTCATAGGGAATGGCAACTTGGAGAAGTTCGATGGCCTTTGCGGGATCGCCATGGTTCAACGCAAGAAACGCGCGCACGGTAGGCAGGTAACTGAACTTAACCGACGTATCTTCGGGGAAGCTGCTTTCCAGATCGTTGGTCAGTGTTTGGGCCTGCGAAGAATCCCCCGCGATAGCCAGGGCGAGGGCCGCGCCATACTGCACCTCCCGGTTCGTGGCAAGCGCAAGTGCTGCCATCGCCGCCGGCTTTGCGGTTGGCGCGTTTCCATAAAAAGCTTCCCACAGTGCCATTCGGGTTTCGAATGAAGCAGCCTTTTCTCGATGGGCCGCCTGCTGGGCCAAATCGCTCGCCCGACGTAACATCTTCGTGGCCTCTTGCAGGTGACCGGTATATGCGAGGGCAAAGGCTTGATGGTCAGAAATTAATTCTTCGACTCCCGATTTTCCACGAGCCGCAGCCACCTCCCGCTGCATGCCGCCGCTGTCGCCTTTCAAAAAGGCAATATCGTATCGCAGGAGGGCTAGCAGTGGGATTTCAACTTTTCGCTCGGACGCTCTGCGAGCCGCGTCTTCAGCTTCTCGCAGATGGTCGAGGCTAAGAGAGTTGAAACCAAAAAGGGCATAGCCAACGCCAAAGTCCGGCGCCAGTTCAATCGCCTTTTGGGCCTCTTCGGCTGCCTTTTCATATTCTCCGAGCACAGGATAAATAAAGCCCGCTAAGAATGAGTGGGGTGTCCACTCACGAGGATAAGCTTGTGCCCACGCCTCGCAGGTCTGCTGCGCTTTTTTCTGGTTTCCGGTCGCCCGTCCATCGTAATAAGCGGTGATAAAGAACTTCTCGTTGTCACTGGCACGGTCCCGCAGTTGGTAGGCTCTTCTAGCATTTTCGGTACCGAGCTCCGTTTCGCCCATGGAGCCGTACATGAGCCCGAGCGACCCGTATGCGATGGCAAATTTGGGATCGATCTCGAGGGCACGTTTGAAAAAAGGAACAGCGCCGTCCCCACCCTGGGAGGCGACAACTTTCCAACCCATGCTATAAGCTTTTAAGGCTTCCAGTGACGGGGTCGTAGCCTCGGCGAGCGGAGTGTCGTGCCTTTCGACTGTCGCCAGGGATTCTCCGACTCGAGTTCTGAACTTACTCGCAATTTCAGTCAGAGCATTCAGTACGTCTTCCTTCCTTGCCACCTCTACCTGCTCTTCATCGAGGATGTCCCCTGTGCGACAGTTCTTTGCGCGTAGCCCCAATACGTACTGGCTGCCGAGGTTTGCAATCGAGCCATCGAGGACGGCGGCGCTCGCAGTGCGCTCGCAAATTTCATGAGCGATCGCTGGAGTAAGCCGCACATCGGCTGACTGGCCCATCAATCTGAGTGTCTGCTGGATGCGCTCCTCTGAAACGAGGCTCAGGAAGGGCGACTGCTCCAACTGCACGGCCATACCTTGACGCAGCGTACCGTCGAAGACGGGATCCCCGGTCGTATTGGTGAAATCGGCCAGGATGATCGTGTCTGTATCGGTGAGCTTGGCTGTCGTGCGGAAATACGTGTGGAAATAAAAATATCCGACAGCGGATAAGACCAGAACAATCACGGCGGCAAGAATCACTACCATCCATCGATTTGCACTCGGGGTTGCAGCTGTTCCTTTGGTTAACTGCCCCGAATCCGTGTCGCGTTTGAGTCGCCGCAAATCGGTGCGAAGATCGGACGCATGCTGATATCGCAGGTTTCGGTCTTTCTCCAGACTCTTGAGGATGACTCGTTCCATCTCAAGAGACAGGTTGGGGTTAAGACGGATTGGAGGCACCGGGGCACGATTCAGAATGGCTTCAAAAATTACTCCCGTGCTTTCTCCGCGAAAGGGCATGGCTCCGGTGGATATCTCGTAGAGAACAGCGCCAAAGGAAAACAGGTCGCTGCGTGCATCGAGTTCCTGGGCGCGAACCTGTTCCGGCGACATATAGGTTACGGTGCCCATCGCAGTGCCGCGATCGGTGAAGGACTCTTCCACGGTCGAGCCGTCGCCGCCGGTGCTCTCGGACTTGAGGATCTTGGCCAGTCCGAAGTCGAGAATCTTGGCGTGACCGCGCGCGGTGACGAAAATGTTGGCAGGCTTGATGTCGCGATGCACAATGCCAGCGGTATGCGCGGCGTCCAGCGCGTCGGCGATCTCGATGGAAAGCGCAAGCAGCGTCTCCTCGTCTAAGGGACGACCTGCAATTCGGTGCTTCAAGTCCATGCCGTCCAGAAACTCCATGACGATGAAGGGGCGGCCCTTGTATTCGCCGATTTCGTGGACGGTGCAAATGTTGGGATGGTTGAGCGCCGACGCGGCCCGCGCCTCACGCCGAAAGCGTTCCAGTGTCTGGGCGTTTCTAACCAAGGTTTCCGGCAGGAACTTCAGAGCGACAAAGCGACCAAGCTGGACGTCTCTGGCCTTGTAAATTACACCCATGCCACCGCTTCCAAGTTTTTCCAGGACTTGGTAGTGCGACACAATCTCGCCTATGAAGGAGTGAGCAGTCTCCCGTGTATTTTTGTTTTCGCTCACAGCGAGCACTCGCGCGGCCACTTCCAGGGCTGGACTCTCAAGAAAGCCTCCGGCCTCTTGCTGCGCGGCCAAGAGAGAGCGAACCTCTTGTTCAAGCGTTGCATCGCCAGCGCATGCTTGCCGTAGAAATATTTCGCGCTGCTCAAGCGGATGCTCGAGCACTGACTGCAAGAGCCCGTCGACTTGTTTCCAGCGTTCGCTATCCATCGCTGGTCTCGCGCGAGAGCTCGCGGTAGAGCCAGGCCTTGGCGGTGCTCCAGTCCCGCATTACGGTAATCGCCGACACCTTGAGCACCTCAGCCGTTTCTTCCACACTCAGTCCGCCAAAGAAGCGCATTTCGACAACTTGCACTTTCCGTGCATCGAGTTTTGCCAATTCATTCATGGCGTCGTCGAGTGCAATCAAATCCGCACTTCGGTCGCCGCCCACGATGCCGGTATCTTCCAGCGAGACGTGTTGCACCCCGCCTCCGCGTTTCAAATTGCGACGCCGGGCGTGATCAACCAGAATGCGCCTCATGACCTGAGCGGAGACCGCGAAAAAATGAGCGCGATTTTGCCATTGCATACCTTTGTAATCCACCAGCCGCATATAAGCTTCATTGACCAGAGCGGTAGTCTGCAAGCTGTGGCCGGGACGCTCACCTTTCATATAGCGGCGGGCGAGACGGTGGAGTTCGTCATAGACGATCGGGGTCAGCCGGTCGAGCACGCTGCGGTCCCCGGCGGTCCAGGCTTGCAGTAACTCGCTCACCTCTCCTGAGGCTGAAGTTCCGGCCTCATTGTGCTCGGGTCTTGTCGGCTTCCGCATAGGGCCCACCTCGGGAGCTTAGCCCGATAATGCACTCTCTTCAAGAAAAGTAATCCACGCATGATAGTTCCATCCCGCGGTTTGCGCCTATTCAAGTGAAGCAGAAAACGCCCAGCCACATTTTCCGGGGGCGCACGAAAAGGAGAACAACATGAAATCCAGAACCATGACGCACATCGCAGGAATCAGTTTATTCACTCTGCTGGCAATGCCGGTTGGGCTTGCCGCACAGGAAACTCATCCACAGTCAGCACCGAAACTTCAACGCTATACCATCACCGACCTCGGCACGCTCGAGGGCGGAACCTTCAGCCAACCATTCTCCATTAACAGCTATGGCCTAGTGAGTGGCTCGTCGAACCTCGCGGATGGCAATCAGCACGCAACCCTCTGGCTGGAAAAACTGAAGGTCGACATTGGCGCGCCCGGGCTCGGGGGACCGAACAGCATTGCGTTTGGCGACAACGACAAATTCCAGTCCGCCGGTGAAGCTGAAACCTCTACGCCGGATCCCAACGGCGAAGATTTCTGCGGATTCGGTACCCACCTCACTTGCCTGCCTTTCCTGTGGCAGAACGGGGAAATGATTCAGTTCCCGACACTCGGTGGCAACAACGGGGCGGCTAATGCGATCAGCAATCGGGGAGAAGTGGCCGGATTTGCGGAGAACTCGACACCGGACCCAGGCTGCTCTTCTCCGCAAGTTCTCCACTTTGAGCCTGCCGTTTGGGAAAAAGGAGCGATTCACAAACTACCTACGGTCGGGGGCGATCCAGACGGCGTCGCCTACGAGATCAACGACAACGGAAAGGTTGCTGGCGCGTCGGGCACTTGCACAACTTTCAATCCGAATTTCCTCAATAACCTGCTGGCGGTCCATGCCTTGCTCTGGGAAAACGGCAAAGCGACGGACCTCGGCAATCTCGGCGGCAAAACGGGACAGGCGGGCGGAAACGCCGCCTATAGCGTTAATAACCGCGGTGAGGTCGTCGGTAGCTCGGACCTGGCGGGCGACACAACTTTTCATGCTTTTCTCTGGACCAGGAAAACTGGTATGCAGGATTTGGGCACGCTCTCCGGCGACGTAGCGAGCAACAGCATCAGCATCAACGATGCTGGCTCGGTGGTCGGCTTGTCCCTCGACGCGAAATTCAACCCGCGGGCGTTTGTGTGGGAGCAGGGCGTGATGACCGATCTCAACACTCTGATTGCGGGTCATTCTTCCCTGTATCTGTTAACGGGTTGCTCCATCAATTCGCGTGGGGAGATCACTGGCTTGGGAATGACCAGCACCGGCCAAATTCACACCTATCTGGCGACTCCGACACATGGCATTGCGCGCAGCGAGACGACTTCAAAAGGCGTGATCAGCCCGAAGATTTTGAGCGAGGATGCCCGCAATGCGATTCAGCAACAACTGCGCTTAGGCCGATTCGTAGTTGGGCTCATGGGGCCGCAATGACCAACGGGGAGATACCAATCGCTGCTGTCGTGTGAACCCCGAGAAGTCCAACTAGTCTGAGCCGTGATTAAGAGAGCAGGAAAATCTCCTGCTCTCTTTTCTTCTGCCTCTCCGTACCGGAGATTGAGTCTATGAATGCGGGCAACCCACGCAGGGGCGTATGGAATTCTCCCCAGGTTATTGCTTAATTCAAGTTCTAGATATTCCGCGAATCGTGTGAGCTTCCTCTAAAGTGTGAGCGCGTATTGGCAGGCTTTGCTTCACGCACTGGACAGCAATGCAACGGACTGTGCTGCCTCGATTTCGCCAGCACCGGATCCAGCATCAACGACCAAGGGGACGTTGTCGGTCTGTCTCTGGACGCGAACTTTAACGGGCGGGAATTTCTCTGGCAGAAAGGCGTAATGACCGATCTAAACACGCTTATCCCGAAGAAATCCCTCCTGCACCTGATATCGGCGCGCTCGATCAACGCTCGCGGCGAGATCGCCGGCTTGGCCACGACAAGTAAAGGAGAATTCCACTCCTACCGAGCAACACCGATACACAGCGAGGTCGCAAGTGATGGAGGAAACTCAGAGCGATGAGAGCCGATTGCCCCGGTTCGCGTCTCATTGGCGCGAACCGGGAACGACGAACGGGTTTCAGCACAAGCTTCCCCACAATGAACTAAGGGAGAATCGAAATTCCCATAGTGGCGTTATTCGGCGCTGCTGTTGTTCTAATACAAGCGGTCAAGCGCAAGTTCTGAGGATTAGAAAAACTGGCGGAGAGAGTGGGATTCGAATCCGCCTGCAAACGTAAAACGAAGGACTTACAGCGCACAGGTAGCGATCTAAGGCATTGTAAGTGCATGAAAAACCAAAGGGCGGGTTTCAGAGGGTTTCAGAAATGAGCGGCGTCTCTCTTAGTACCGAGCTTGAGAAATTTGTGAGCGCCAAAGTGAACTCGGGGCGCTACAACTCCGCAAGCGAAGTGGTCAGGGAAGCGCTCCGGCTGCTTGAAGAGCATGACCAGGCGCGCTCTGTCCAGCTTACAGGGTTCAACCAGGAACTTGGCCGCCGTCTCGACACACTTGACCGTGGCCAGCATGTCTCCCCGGCAGAGGCCCGCGCCCGGCTCAAGCGCAAATCCGAGCAGCACCGGAAAGCCAAGGCGTGACGCATTACATACTGAGCGACGATGTACGACATACTGTTAGGGAACTCGTCATCACCAACTATTTGAGCTAGAAACCTAAGCCCCACAGTCCTATTCTCTCGCATTCGCCCATTATCGCTAGACCTAGAGCCCGCTCATTCTTCCACTTCAAGTACGGAGGGTCCGTAGCAGCGTTAGCGTCCGACCAAGCTTTCTCGTCCTCTACCGCGGCACCAACATCGTCCCACAGATCCAAGCAGTTTCGAGGCTCGTTCCCTGGAGACCACAACCCACGACGCACACCCAGCGATCCCCACCAGAAACTGAGATCCTCCCGAGCTACGTCAACCTCTCGCATTAGAAGGTCACAGGCGCCCGTAGCAATGCGCAACATCAGAGCCGCCCGAGAAATCACATGTAAGTGATGCTCGGGATCATCCAGACGAGACTTTGTCTCAGCGAGCGTCAACAAGCGCGCCGTCCCAGCACCAGCCCTACGAGTGAGAAAGTTGATCCACGGATCCCGCGGGCCCGGCGGCATCACGGCCTCCAGCATTGTTCTGACATCTTGCTCGTACCTGGCATTCCCGACAGCGTTCTGACCGGTCCGACCTAAGAATATGTCCTCAAGGCTGGATCGGAGCACCTGCCTATCCAGGAGTTCAAAGCGGGATGCAGAGGGCTCAAAGAGGGACCAGAAATCGATCAGAAAGGATGACGCATTCCAAGCGCCAATGGAGGCAGGCTGACTTAGGTCTGTCGGTCTGTAGCTCACTTCATTTCGAGCATTCCTATCCTCAGCGAACTGCTTGAGGTCCAAGCCCCAATCCCTGAGCCACTTCTTTGCCAATTGGCTCGGAGTCGGATTGACAAACTCCGATAGCCAGTCCCGAAGCCGAATTCCTGCGGGGGCGATCACGCTCAGCAAGAGATCCGAGGAATCGAGTGCGGAAATACTCCCCCAGTATTCAAGCGCCAGCCAAGTAACCTGATGAGTCCCGCTCAAAGGAAGGTCCAGGCAAGTTGGAGGGGTCGGACGCCCGGCCCGTGGAGCGCGGGGTTGGGCAACTACGCAATGTCGCTTGCTAAAGATTCCGATGCCTTGGGTGGCGAGGAAAGACATTGCCGCACGGAGCTCTGCGTAGTATCCGAAATGAAGGGCGGCACCAGGATGGCCGGTTTGGTGGGCGTTAATAGCTCTCCCAAGAAAGCTCCAACCATCCGTGCAATGGGGAAGAGCTGAAGCTGCGACATACTGTTTCAGTTCACCCTCATTTACAGCCCCAGACTTGAGATCCGCCTCGGCCCTCTTCACAGTCGAAGTCTTGTACTTGTTCGTCTTGCCGAGCCAACGCCCCCTCCCTAGATGCTTCCGTGTTCTCCCGAGCGCCGCTGCAACGGCCTCGGGGGACGACTTGCGGAGCATCCTTTTCTGCGCAGCATTTAACTTGGCCATCTAACCTCGCGGCTTTCTTTTCGGTTCCATTCCAAGAACAAGCTTCGCCGCACGGGCAGCCTGGCCTCCTGAATTCGAGATGTGTTTTAGCAGCTGTCGGCGAAACTCGGAGTATCCCCCACTGCCTCTGAACACGAGTTTCCTCAGCTTCTCCTCATCTGTAAGCCCCTCCGCATTTACGGTTCTCCAATCGAACTGAGCGAGAGAGACTGCTATCTGCTCCAAGAAATCCTCGATGGGCGCGGGAATGTGCCTGAGCGCTTCGGAAATCGCAGCCTCATCGTTGTCCCTAGTCTCTACGGACCAGTCGCGAAGCTTGAGCTCTTCGTGGCGCACGAAAGCGAGATCGTTTGTGATGTGGAGGAAGGCTCTTACGCCCTGATCTTGATTGAGCAGAGTCTGGTGCCCGGAAAAAGCAGGGTCAGGCTTCGTCTCTCCAGCCGTGCGGAGCTTCTGAGCCCACTCAGCCTGACTATTTCCAACTGCTTCCTGCATTTTTTTCCAAATCGCAATCAGATAAACACCCTGTTGTTGTCGGCTCCAAGGCAAAACAAGCCTGTCAGCCCCGACAGGTGCACCAAACAGACCACCAATCTTGACTCCCGGGCCTTCAAATGACCTCACGTAGGTCGCCAGCAACGATCTAACCCACGCAGCCTGCGATACAAGACCTGTGCCGGTCTCGCCGAGCATGTTGACCCTGTCGTACCAAGGACTGGCCGAGTGCACCCATAAAATCTCTGTCAGCTCCTGCGCTCGCGTCTCGCGGTAAACAACCGGCCCTTCAAACCTTTCAAGCCAGTCTTCAGTTCTTAGCAGGGGATACAAATCAAAAGCAAGACTAGGATTGATGCGCTTCGGCTTTATGTTGATTGTCCAAAAGAGATATGCCTGCCAGCTGATGTCTAGTCCGTAGAAGGCGACGATCGGCAATTCGTAATCTTCCGGGGCGTCAGTACCCTCAAAAGCCCATAGCCGAAGCGACCAGATAATATTCTCAGTGACAAACAGCCAGATAACCTTTAGCTTCACAGCGGTGCCATAGTGGCCGCGAACCGCACTCGAAATCGGTCCCTTCAGATTGGCGAATTCTTCGATGTCCTTCTGGAGGGTTCGCCGCGTCAGCTTTGCGCATGCTTTGCACTCCGCCACGATTACCGTCTCATCGTCTTTGCCGAAGACGTCAACTTGCTTGCGCAACGGCTCTGCACCTTTCCTGTCAATCAAGATCGTAAAGCTTCGACCATCGCTGAGCTCGGGATAACCTAACTTAAAAAGAAGCATCCAGAATCGGTTTTCCAGGCGTTCATCAATTTCCTTCTCGCGCTTGACCTTTGTTTTTCTTTTGAGCTTCCGATCGACCTGCCAGCCCTTAGCTTCGTGATCGGGAATGTCGTCAAGGGATACAGACTTTTCGTCGAATGGCTTCCGCCTGCGCACCGCTTCTCTCTTGATGCGAGAAGGATCGGTCAGCAGAGGACCAAGATAAACCGCAACATCTTCTTGTGGCATCGGCGTGATTCTATAGTGCCATGTCGCTGAATACAATTATGTTAGGTGGTTCTCAAGACAGGACATTGAGTTCCAAACTACGGGGCAACTTGCCATCGCTAACGAGGCGGCTAAATGCTTTTGGTGTCATCAACACGATGGAATCGAAGCCCTTTGCCAGCGCAGCTTTTCTCCAGCGCATGTCATGAGCGGCGATTTCTTCTAAGCTCATACCGGCATGCTGCGGTGGTATGCCGAGTATTTTCGCAATTGCTGACTCGTCGCCAACCAGTGGATTGGCGATTACGACCCGCAGGGGATCGTCGAGAGGTCGGCCATAGAACTCCGCTTCGCTAAAACTGGATGCAAAGAACTTACCTCGCTTGCTGTAAGCCATCGGATCTTGCGGAGGGACGTGCCACCAAGCTTTGCGGTTAACGTGCGCGACAATCCTGTCGGTGTCAGACTTCGAAACCAGAGGTCGTGACTTCGCAGCCATGTTCTATCTTCTCACCCCTCCCGAGGGCACGTTATCAATCTTCCTGATGATCCGCTCCGTCCAACCGCAGCCGCGATCATGGCGTTGGTTGGGAATCACGACGACGCCTCTGGTGCACCAGGGTCGTCGCACTCATCAACCAACCGAATGTCTTGCTTCCTTTGTGTTTCGCTGATGGCATCGACTACGTCCGGCGATAGTGCGATGACTCTCGCCTCGACCTCAAACTCCTTGGCTGCAAGTGATGCCCAGCCTCTTCCATTCAGGACGTTCGCAGCCGCAACGTCGGCGAAAACGAGATAGGATTCCACCTTCAGGCCGGGATAAGACCGTCGCAAAACGGACGCGACGAGCGCCAGTTTGAGCATGTCGCCGAGAACTTTGTTACGCTGTGCCGGCTTCGCCTTCCCGACGCCTTGATGTGTTCGAGAGTCTCGCGAACCGAAGGATAGAGAACGAGTCTTGATCGCCGCGCTTGGCGATAAGCCTCAATCGCAGGCTCATAGACTTCCATTACGTTTTGTGACGGATGCTTCGCGACGAGGGAGGGGAGTTCCTCGATCAAGAACGCGTATTCTGATGTGCCGTGCTTCTCATGCACCGCCTTGATCTCTCGCTCAAGAACTTCAACGGGGAGTCCACTGATCCGCACGATCTCATCCAGCATCGCACTGAATGAGGTGTGCCAGATGTCGAACCAATCGAAGAGAGTGTTGTCCAGATCAGTGACGAGCACGCTGATGTCACGCCTCACGGCCCACCTCACTGATAATTCTACTTCTTAGTGGCAGGGGCGTCCGCAGCACTACTCTTCTTTTGCGCCGGGACGGGTGCAACTACTGGCGAACTGGGGAAATTCGCGTCATTTGCCGTCTTAGTTGCAGGCGAGGACGCGGGAGCGGCTGAAGGTTCTGGCGGTAGCGAAGGCGTCGCTATCAAGACCATCAACGTCAAGATCGACAAGACCGACAGACCAGCGGCGTAGAACAGCGTGATTTTCTCGGAACTGTGAATGTTGAAGCGGCCCCATAGATGCCAAGGACTCTCATCGCCAATAGCACGCGACAACCCCAACTCCGGCGTCGTGACGGCACGATCTTTCTCGATTCTGACGGAATGTTTGACAGAGCCGAGCAGCAGGCGCTGATACCAGTGCATGTCCATGAAGTAGAACGCAAGCCAGCCGATAATCCCGGCACAGAGAACGGCAGCGGCAAGCGGAAAAGAAATACCCCCAATTGAGACGAGGTAACGTTCCTTGAGCGAGAATGCGGTCGCGCCGACAATTGCTACCAACAGAGTGACCGCGAAGTTCCGAATCCGAAGTTCAAGGTCGTTGAAATGCTCTTGTACTTCGATGGAGGTCTTCCAGATGTCAATGATCTGGTCATCGATCTGTTTTTCGCCTAAGCCTGCTTGGGGCGGATCAGGTGATTTTGCTGGAGCGTCATGCTTAGTCTGCGACAATTGAAGAGCCTTGCCCAGCATGTAGACCGGGAGCACTGTGAGAAAAAAGTACAAACAGCCGAATCCGACTCCCTTGCCCCAGACCAGCGGGACAGGTGACCCCCAGATTTTGGCAATCTCAAATGAAACTAGCCCCGCAATGAAAGGAGACGCTAAGACAAGAAACGGCAGCAACCCGTAGCCGATGCGCGAGAGGTGAACTTTCAGATCAAATGTCTCAGTCGGCTTTGGCAGCGGTGTCGAGGTTGCCACGGCTCACCGTCTTTCTTACTCGTCAATGCAGATGGTCTATCCGAGATCGTACTCTTCGCGCACCCGAACCACTCATAGTGCTGCTAGACCGTAGGCTTAAATAGCTCCGGGTGGGTCGCTCTGATCCACTTTTCCACGTCCGTGCGGAGGGTAGCCGCGAGTTTGAGCATCTCGTCCGCTTCTTTGTCCGACACGGCCCCGGCAACATCGTAGCTGCTTACGTTGCGCTTCTTGCGAAAGCCATCAAGAGTGTCGATGAATTTTCTCCCCGGTGCTGTCGTGAACTCCAGCGATTGGATAACGCGGTAGTGATGATTGTCCCGTGCGGCCCTGTAGCCCGCAGCAGAGAGAGCGGCGGTCGCCGCCTGGAGTGCCGCGTTGTAGGCGATCGTACACCGCCAGTCGGCGGGCAACTGCTTTACCTGGCAAGCCGAGAGATCGCGATCGGAAATCGCCAACAGGTTCTTGATCTCTTCAGGGCTTGTTGTGTGCTGAACCAGCCAACTGTTTTGGAGCCAACTTTGCAAGCTCATTCTCGGTCCCCACCACGAAAAGTCTCTTCTCTTTTATTACACTACGCAAGAAATGGTTTCCGGCGGCCAATTTTGATCGGAATTCGGACACTGGGAAAACCGTCGGATTGATCTCCCTCCCGAGCGCCTTCTGTGCCGGCCCGAGAGCGGACACAACCTCGCTGAATGATGCATTCCCAAGGACCATCAAATCCACATCGCTGTTCGCCCGCTCTTCTTGACGCGCTACCGAACCGTAGACAAAGGCAATTTGAATCTCTGAACTCAAGGGTGCCAGAGCCGAACGGATGGCATCGTGGATACCAACCGTCTTCGCGATCAGACTCTTGATTTCCGAGAAGATGGGGCTTTGCGAATTGGCCTGATATAGAACTTGATTTCCCTGAATTCTTCGCACAATGAGTCCGAGATCCGTTAGGTGTTTTAATTCTCGCTGAAGAGCGCCGTGCCCGGCACCAACCTCCCGGACAAGTTGGCGCAGATAGAAGGATTCGTCCGAGTGGCCATATAGCATGCCCAGTAGAGCGCTACGGGTGTGCCCAAAAAGGCTTCGCCTAGCAAATGGTTGACTCGTTATTGTACTCATAATGGGTACTATAGTACCCCAAAAGGGTACATAATTCAAGCCTGCGCAGCAGTTCAGTTCTCCAGGGAAGAGCTTTCTGACACTGACTGCAGTTCGCGAAAGATGTCTGCTTGATGCTGGCCAAGGTAGCGGGCCACGCGTGCATTGCCGAGCAACTTCGCGAGGTAGCCGCGCGCTAGGACCAAATTGAGAACCTGATTTCCATGAGATTCCTCAATCAATGCTAAATCGCGCTGCAAGACTTCCATCTCTTTTTCCATCTTCGCAACCTGTTCCGGGGTCAGGCCCTCGACTACTTTGTGCTTGTCGGGATCGACAAGCATGTCAGAGTGGGTGGCTGCCAGAAGAGCTTTCACATAGGGCACTGAGAAGTTCCCCGTCGCCACCAAAAGGTCGGCTACCTCAATTTGGCGCATTGGTTTTAGCTTTCGTAGAAAGGAGAATGCTCCGAGCGACACGTGCTTATTCTTGAGGATCTCGATGGCCTCTTTGCAAATACCATTCAATAGGTCCCGCTTCTGCCGGATGACAGCCACTTCCACTTTCAGTACCTTGGCGATCCGTTCTTCCGAGACACCGTGCCTAATCGCCTTCAGGATCATGTTGTGTTCCTGAATCGTGGCCATCCGGTTTACTCGCCGATTGTACGTGTAGGTTTCATCGTCAGTCGCAATTAGACAGCGCGCATGAGTTTCGCCGATCTGCCTCAAGACCTCAAGCCGCACGTGGCCATCCAGCAATAAATATGTGTCTGACTGGCCGTTGTGTGGAAACACGATCAGTGGCTCAATGATGCCGACTTCGCGCACGGAAGAAAGAACCTGCTGGTACTTTTGGCTGGAGCGCATGACAGGCTTTACCTGCTTGAGTGGCAGGATGTTTCTGATGGGCACCACCACTCCTTGGGGATTAAACGCAATGGAGACCTGCTTAGCCATTATCAAGCCCTTTCGGTAATCTGAATCCTCTCCGCAAGGTAAGCGGGCAGCGACTCCAGTCCTTCAGCTCGCAACAACGTAATGAAGTTCTCATCACGGAAAAGATTTCTTAGAGCAGATACGATGAAGAGCAACCGGTGCTCCGTCAGCTGCGACTTCTTCACCAGGAGCTTTTGCCGGTCGGCTTCTTGACGATAAACCCGAATCAGCGACTCTGCTGATTGCAGCCCGTTATTTCTACGTCGGAGACCTGGGGTCGAACGTTTGCCGTTAGCTTTGCGCATCTCTATGATGCGACGGACAGTGAGCAGTTTGCGCCCGCGGAGAGTCTGATCCTCGTAGGCCTGGCAGAGGGCTTGCTGAATTCCGTCTTCATCGGCATTCGCGATCAGCATCGCAACCGACAGCGGTATCCGGCCTTTGTCGACCGCGTGAAGAAGACGTTCTTCGCCGTTTTTCAACAGATGCGAGATTCCTACAACATAGCTCCTGGCAACATCAATCTTCTTAGCGATCTCGGTTGTGGTGTAGCCTCGGTACTTCAGGCTGTCGATTTCGCGGAGCAATTCCAATGGGCGGACTTGGCGGCGGGCGATGTTTTCGACCAGACTCATCAGGAAGCATTCTTCCCTCGATGCTTCCTTAACGATGGCTGGAATCTCAACCTGGCCCAGCGCCATGAAGGCCTCAAGGCGACCCTGGCCGCATACCAGATCGTATGGTTTGCCATCTGTGGGTTCGATCCGACGAGCGACGGTAATGGGCCTCTTGAGACCAAGACTCGAAATATTGGCCACGATACCTTGGAAAACGGCCTTATTCCGGCTTCGTGGATTGAGGACATTTATCTGATCTATGGGGATCATCTGAACGCTCGGAGCGGCATCGTTCATGCGGCCCCCGGTATCCGTGCGCGCTGGGCCAGGCCAAAGAAGAAATCAAGGGTGACAAAGCGATATGTGTCCAAGCTGACCGCGTTGTCTTCGGCGAGCAGCAGTTTTTCAAAGGTCATGTCGAGACTCGGCAGGAGATAGTAATCGAGAGGGCTCTGATTATCGGCGGCCATTCGCACTGCAACGGTGATGTCTGGGTTCAAACCCTCATCCATGCGAATTAACCATCGCAAGGCTCCTGAGTCTTTTTGGCGGCAACGGGCGATAACAAGAGCTGCAGTGAATTCATCATTCACCATCAGCAAGTCGGTCGTGGGGTCAGTCCTGACAGCACCTCCGAGCTGGCGAATGCTGTCAACGACATCAGCAATGATCTTCGGATACATCAGGCGCAGCTGACGGTTTGTTTCGACGAACTGGTAATCGCGTTCGGGAGTGTACCCGATCAACCCGTATGCCCGGATCAGACTGCTAAACCGGCTGCGATAGACGGTACTGGATGCCATACCGTCAGTCTCGTCGATCAGAAGACCAGAGAGACGGCCCGCGCGCTCCAGCAACCTGCGAAGTTGGTCCAGTAGTTCGTCATTGGTGTACTTGCGACCGCGTTCTCGAATGATGGTCTGCGCCCTTGTGAACAGGTCTGCTGGGACAATGGACTCGAATGCCGCATCACTACGAATCCACATCTCAGGGGGGTTTAGAACGCGCTTCTTCTTCAGCTTGAAGGACATTCTGTTGTAAATGTTGTTGCCAACGTACTTCTCGTTCGTCAAGATCTGGTGAATCGTGCCTGGAGTCCAGGCCCGCCCCAAATCTGTGGTCATGCCGCGGTCGTTCAATATCTTGGCGAGTCTCGATTCGAGCATTCTTTCTTCCACGAACATGCGGTACATCCAACGAACGATCTCCATTTCCTCCGGCGGCCCTGGAACGAGAATGACACGGTCTGTCTGTATGCTCTTTTGCTCTCCCCGGTTGAGCACTCCCTTGTGTTGGCCAGTCACGTCACGCAGCATCCGACGAAGCCCAAACCCTGGCGAGCCACCCTGGCGAAATCCGAGTTCGATAAGGCGACATTGCCCGATAAAGACCTTGGCGGAAAGCTCGCGGCTGTACTCACCAGCCATTGCCCGCTTCACGCCTTTAACGATTGTCGAAATGGGGCTGCCGTCATTCTCAAATTGCTCAGCGCAATAGTGCACATCGATCTTTGCGCGTCGACAAATGTACTCGTAATAGGCGCTCTCGTCCGCATCCTGGAAACGCCCCCAACGGCTGACATCGTAGACAAGAATTGCGCTGAAGTCGGCTCGGCCATTCTCTACATCATGGATCAACTCTTTCAGAGCATCTCGACCGTCAATTCGAAGGCCGCTCTTACCGGCGTCTGTGTAGGTCCGCGCGATGGTCATGCCCCGGCCCTCAGCGTATTGCTGGATGACTTTCCTTTGGTTGTCGGTAGAGTACTGTTGGTGTTCTGTCGACATGCGGACGTATTCCACAACGCGAGCCGCGCCAGTACCGGATTGAAATGATGAAGCCTGCTGTCTTCCCGTTTCTTCCATTGCTGGCAGTCGTCTGCAGTGCGAATTTCACGCGATGGGAACTGGGGCGACCCAAGAGTCACTGCTGCTCTTGCGGGCCGCTGGCCGGCAAGGTCACCTGGCAGGGGACCGCCTTAACGCCCAATGCTGGATTCTTCAGACCATTAAAGTAGTTATATGACGAGCAGCAAACCAGATTCAAAGAGGTGTTCTTTACTGCCTGACCCTAGGCTGAAGAGGACGGAATCCCAAGCACGACAATGATTTTGGCCGAAGCAAGGTTGTTCTTTTTGTATAACCCATCTGGAGAGACAAGCCAAATGCTTGCATCCAGCGATCGAAGATCGACAGCCGAGTTGTTCTTTGCCAATTTCAAGAGATGGTTCAGCTCAGATGTTAAGCGCGACTTCTTAGCATTAAGAAGGTCACCGGCTCGCCGGTCCGCCCAATAGCGCTTCATATAGTGGGGGTTTTTGTCGCGCCACTTTTGCTGACTGTCGCGGCATTGCTCTCGATAGCCGGGATCTTCAACGAGCTTTTTCCGATGGTAATCCGTGCGTCGGCGACGCTGACAATCTCCTGAGCTGCAGACTTTTTGATCCGGGTGGTACCTAGAAGGTAGGAATCTATGGATGCAGTACCTACACACTTTTTCTTCCATGCTAACTGTGTAAATCCTCGCATGGAATCTTCGCGTCCAAGGGAGCGCGTTTCCCGCACCCATTGGCAGTTTCTTTAGCTGCACGCCGCTGGATACTGAAATGCCGTCGGGGTGGATGCAGCGTCGTCTCGTGTGCCATTCCGGGATAGTCGGAGAAAGAAAGCCGAGGTCCCAGCGGTCTGTGTCAAGGCCGGACAACGTCCGCCGCGGAGCGGTCGGAGAGCCTTGACACAGACCGCGCCTCGGCTACACTCGCGCCATCCAGCGAATGGTCGCGATTGGCTTTATCCATGTGTATCTGGTGGCTGCTCCGCCAAAATCTGTTGAGCCCAGCGATGTTTCTTTGCCTTCACCTGCTGCGTGATTTCCTCGTATTGTTCAGCGTCCAGCCATTCGCCCCGTGACATGGTTGAGAGTACGTGGGTCAGGAAAACTTGCAGACCAACTACCTCCGTCAATATTCGCTTTCCGTAGTTGAAATGGTCACCGGAGTTCATATGGTCACTATCACGAAGCTCTCGAAAGAGCACTTCGCGAATCCATTCGCTAAGCCGGAAGCCACGCTCTGCCGCCGCGCGTTCGAGCTCGGCGAACTCCGATTGAGTCACCTTGGTGCTGGCAGTGCGAATGCGGAAATTTTGTGATCCGTTTTTCTTTGCAAAAGTGAGTTCGTCGCCCATAGTTACCTCTTTTTCAACAAGTGCACCTGAGGCGCTCTGAAGCGCCTTCGGAACTGCAGGTTGTTCATTCTGAACGTGTCGCTCGGGAGCGCCTCGCCGCGCTCTGCAGCACCCTCGAAGGGGTGGAGTGTCAAAATTCTGCCGGTGCGAAGCACCGTTCTTACATCTCGCCGTATTCGAGCGCCTGAGCCTCCCACGTATGGATCACTTCGGGGGCCTGCCATGCCCGTCGAAACAGATTCCGGATCGACTGCCAATGGCCCGTCGGGAATCGGAAAGCGATTCCGTTCTCACGCGCAAAGAAAAACACTCCCCTTTCCCCGTTGTCCAGGATCGCCGTGTGCGCGTAGAAAAAGTAGCCTTGCCATTGGCGAAGATCCGTCTCCAAATCGAGCTCTTCCAGCATCCTTCGGAACTCGGCAATCCTCGGGTATCCGACGACCGGATAGCGTGGCGCAAGTGCTCCGGGAAACTGCAAACGAGGGGAGAATTCATTGCCCTCTTCCCGCACCAGATCGAGGCGGTATTCGCCTTCTTCCAAGGAGGGCAATGCCGACTGAACCGCAAGCTCAAAATCCTCGTCGTCCGTCTCAGCGGGCGGCTTCTCTCGCAGGGGCTTTCGGTGAGCCGCATAGTGGCCGCGCGCGCACACTCGCCATAGGGCAGTCCAATGAGGCGAAAGAGCATCGTTTAGCTTCTCAATATTCGAGAACTTCTCCTCATCCAAAAGGGTATAGAGATTGCGCACCGCAAGTATCGGTCTGCGGCGCTTCTGAGTCGGGTCCCTCAGCATCTCAATTGTGCGCATCACGATTCGGCGCACGTCGTCGCTTCCAATATCATCAGCTTCCTTGGACTCGATCTGTTTGTCCCATGGAAGAGTTCGCAGATACAAGAAGTCTAAGGGGGACTTCTTTGGCCTGCGTCCGAGGGCGTAAGCGGCAAGAAATGCTGCCAGCATTTCGGCAAGAGTCTCGCAGGAAATCTGGCCTTGAGCGGTGCTGGTAAATGCCTCCGCCCCCTTTGCACAGTAGTGGGCAACTATGGTCCATTCCGCCAGCGATAGTGGCATTCTCGCTTCGGCTTTCCCGCGAATCTTCAACAGAGAATCGGTTGGTTCATTAAGCAGGTTTACCAGCTCAAGACGGTCGTCTCTAGCAGACTCAAGAAGCTGCTTCGCTGCGTCCGATGTCGAGACAGGTTGGCCGGTCTTGAGGGCCATGATTTCCTTCAGACGTTCGAGCCTGGAACGCAGAGCATCGGAGACACGGATGGAGATTACTGGCTGCTGCGCTATCGCTGCTTTTTCTGCCATGTGCCCTTTCACGTCGATTACGATGCAAATAAATGTAACGTTACGCATTGACTTTACGTGTACAGATGCGATATTGTCAAGCGCAATGGTCACCAGCCGAGGTTCAAATGCTTCTTTCTCGCCTACTCCAGCAGCGTCTCCTCCGCACGAAACAAGCTGCGAATTTACCTTTGCATGAGCGAATGGAAACTCCGCTGCTTGATTCAGGACGGAGTCCTATCCACCTGCACCACGATCAGCCAAACCTCATTCCATGGTCTTGCTTCCTCGCCCCGGAGCTAAAGCCATGACCGACCACGCCAGCCAACCAGAATGGCTTACAGCCGAAGAAGCAGCCCTGTATCTAAGAGTTAAGACTCGCTCCCTGTTGCTGTGGGTTCGACGAGGGAAACTACAGGCCTATGCTCTCGCTGGCACGAAGCGTCGCATCTGGAGGTTCCGTAAGGATGATTTGGATTCAGCTCTACTCTCGAAACCTGTGATAAGCTCCGAGTCGCTACCTGTGCGCTCCAGGAAAGGAGCGACAAATTGAGAGCGTCACAGTGTGTTGTTTACAGCAGAAAACGTGGTACGTGGCACCTGAAATGGTTTGAGGACGGCAAGCCACATCGCAGACAGCTCGGCACCATCCGTGAACTGCCCTCGCGGGCAGCCGCAGAGAGGGCTGCAGAGCCGTTTCGGAGGATGCTGGCGAAGCCGGTGAAGGTAGTCCCCATAGTGAGCGTTTTGGTGGAGCAGTTCAAAGTCGAAAAGATGTCCACACGAACGAGCACGAGCCATTCCATCAAAGCTTGGCTCAAGAATCACATTATCCCCGCTTGGGGAGAGAAACCGATTACGGATCTCCAGGCCCGGCCCGTTGACCTGTGGTTGAGGTCTCTAGCCCTCGCTCCCAAAAGCAAGGTTCACGTTCGGGGCGTGATCCGCGAATTGTGGGAATACGCGATGTATCGGGATGATGTCGAGGTGCAGCGCAATCCGATGGAGCTGGTACGCATCAAGGGAGCGACGAAGCGGCTGAGGAAGCCTCGATGCCTCACCGTGGAGGAGTTCCAGAGGTTCCTGGCTGAATTGCAAGGGGCTTTCCGAACGATGGCCTTAGTGTGCATCTCGTTCGGGCTGCGGATTAGCGAATGCCTCGCGTTGAAGTGGTCCGATGTGGATTGGCTCAACTCGAAGCTCACGGTGGAGCGTGGCATCGTCCGGCAAGTGGTTGGAGGCGTAAAGACTGAATACTCCGGCCGGGGCATGACTATCGATCCTGCAATGTTGGCGGTTCTGAAAACCTGGAGACAGGAAACAGAGTTTGCTGACAACAGCGATTGGATCTTTGCGAGCCCGGTTCAACTCGGACGCTTGCCTTGGTCCTATCCGTGGGTGTGGCGGGTGTTCTCCAAAGCGGCACGGGATGCGGGGATCGGCAGTTTAGGTACGCACACGATGCGTCACAGCTACCGATCCTGGCTGGATGCTGTGGGCACTCCGATTGCCGTGCAGCAAAAGCTGATGCGTCACGCTTCCATCACCACAACGATGAACATTTACGGGGACGTGGTGACAAGCGAGATGGCTCAGGCTCACTCGAAGGTAGTCCAACTCGCCCTCCAGAAACATTGAGAGGGTTTCAAAAGGGTTTCATTACCCGCAAGCTGTTGAAAATATGGCGGAGAGAGTGGGATTCGAACCCACGTTACCCTTTCGAGTAAACACGCTTTCCAAGCGTGCGCCTTCAGCCACTCGGCCATCTCTCCCGCGACAAATCTACTGCAAGATTGCGCTTTGGTGGGAAGCTATTGCAGGGACTCCAACCGACGACCGAATGCCGCCATCGAGTCCTCTTCGATTTTATGGCCGCAGCCGCTAAAACAGCAAGGCCACAACGTGGAATGCTCAACCTCAGGAATTGGACTCTTCACCAAGCGAACGCTCCCTAAGAAGAATTAATGAATTTGCTTCACGCCTTCTGATCAAATTCCGCAACAACCCACACAGAAATAAGAGCAGACATGTCGTTTCTCCGTGCCTCGGTTCTCCGTGGTAAATTTGATACTTCACCATGAAGGACATTTCCTCCTGGGCTTTAAACGTCGCCACTCAACGTGGTGCCTCCTATGCCGACGCCCGCATTGCCGACGATCGCAGCCGCGCGCTCTCGACCAAGAACGGCAAGGTTGGTGGCGCTTCGGACTCCGAGTCGTCCGGCATCGGCGTCCGCGTGATTGCCGACGGTGCCTGGGGATTTGCCGCATCTGACGATTTGAGCCGGGCGACCGTTGAGGCCACAGCCGCGCGCGCCGTGGATATCGCCAAGGCGTCTTCGCGAGTGAAGCAACACGACATCCGGCTTGCTCCGGAAAAACCGGTCAGTGCGGAGTGGATCACTCCTTTCCAGATCGATCCTTTTACAACCTCGGTCGAGCAAAACATTGACCTGCTGCTGAAGATTGACTCCGAACTCCGCTCGGTTGCCGGAGTCACGCTGGCTGAGACCAACATGAATTTCCGCCGCGAGGAACAATGGTTCGTTTCGTCGGAAGGCGCCAACATTCATCAGACGAAATACACCACGGGCGTTGGCTACGCCGCCTACGCCTTCGCTGGAAGCGAGATTCAGAAGCGCTCGTATCCTAATTCCTACGGCGGACAGTGGCAGAATAAAGGATATGAACTGATTGGCGAGCTGAAGCTATTGGAGAATGCCCACCGTGTGGGCGAAGAAGCTGTTGCGCTGCTCAAAGCGGAACAGTGTCCGGAGGGCGTGTTCGACATCATTCTCGACGGTTCGCAACTCGGGTTGCAAATTCACGAATCAGTGGGCCATCCTATCGAACTCGACCGAGTGCTGGGCATGGAGGCGAATTTCGCCGGCACCTCCTTTCTAACCTTGGACAAACTCCGCACCCTGCGCTATGGCAGCGACTTGGTCAACGTCGTGGCCGACGCGCGTCAGGAGCACGGACCTGGACTCGGAACCTTCGGGTTCGACGAAGAAGGAGTGCCCGCACAATGCACCCCAATCATCACCAATGGCTTGTTCACCGGATATCTGAGTTCGCGTGAAACTGCGCACACGATCGGCATGAATCGATCTGGAGGAACTCTGCGGGCCGAATGCTGGAACCGGCTGCCGATCATTCGCATGACCAACATCAGCATTCTTCCCGGTGAGAAGCCCCTGACTCGCGAGCAACTCATCGCCGATACCAGTAACGGCGTTTACATGGAAACCAACAAGTCGTGG
>Ga0210405_10001348_pt1 | contig 28236 bp, 30 predicted proteins | sample IncBWH11MmetaG_FD_155492 | JGI IMG/M metagenome (GOLD analysis project Ga0210405, IMG submission 155492) | Forest soil microbial communities from Barre Woods Harvard Forest LTER site, Petersham, Massachusetts, United States - Inc-BW-H-11-M | ecosystem: Environmental > Terrestrial > Soil >...
GGTCGAACGACTATGCGAACGTATTTACGGGACAGCACACTAGCAAGACCTGTTCAGGGACACCGAAGATCGAGAGGGATGGACAAATGGAGAAGCGCAACAAACAGAACCGTGGGAAACGCAATTCTTCAAGGGAAGGTAACAAGAATCCGCTGGCGGAGAGTCACGTCATTCACAAACCGAAGATCACCCAGTCGGATAAATTCTTGGACAGAACAAAAGCATACTGCATGGGCCCTGTCCTAGAGCAAGATCCCCAAAATTGCTATGAATGCAAAATACAGGAAAAACTGTATGGGTTTTGCGGACAAGAAGTACTATCCCTAGACTATGGATTATGGAAGGATTTCATCGGCGTTCTCGTCCCCAGAGAATTGGGTACGTGGTATTGCAGAGCGAGCAGTATCATCAAAAGTCTACTTGAAGAATGGAAACCAAGCCCGTGCGAATTCTCGTTGCAGATGATCACGACATCATCCGTCGAGGACTGAAACAGCTCCTGACTTCGCGGCCTGGCTGGGAAGTTTGCGGCGAGGCCAAGACCGGGCGAGAAGCAGTTGCCCTTGCTGAGCAGCTTAAGCCTGAAATTGTGGTCTTGGACATTAGCATGCCGGACTTGAATGGGCTGGAGGCAGCTCGGAGAATTCATAAGCTATTTCCGAAAACGGGAATTTTGATCCTGACGCTCCATTTTTCGGATCAACTTCTGCGCGACATTGTCGAGGCCGGCGCCCGGGCCTACATCATGAAATCCGACGCAGATAGAGATCTCGTAAGCGCGGTGGAGGCTCTGGCGAATCATCGAACATTTTTCACGGCTCGAGCGGCAGAGATGCTTCTGAATGGTTTCTCCATGCAGAATTCAGTACCTGATCCGGAAGCTCACTTGAGGAACCGGCTTACCTCCCGCGAGCGCGAAATTGTACAGCTTCTCGCTGAAGGCAAAAGCAGCAAGGAGGTGGCAGTAGCTCTCGGAATAAGCGTTAAGACGGCCGAAACTCATCGCGCTAATATAATGAGAAAACTCGAGATGCATTCTGTTAGCGAGGTTGTCCGATACGCTGTAAAGAATCAAATCATCGAGGCGTGACGCTCCCCGCGGCCACGCAAGGCGAGCTCTTGTTTAGAAGAATAACAGTCTGGAATTCGATGCCAATTCAAATGACGGGCGGCTCTTTGCCACATCGAGTCCCTGACGTCCGCCTGGGACTCGAGGAGATGGAGGGCCGTGCCTAGAGTACTTATCGTAGATGACCACGCTTTCATCCGCCGCGGAGTTCAAACAATATTGAATCCATTCCCCGAGTGGGAGTTTTGTGGAGAAGCGGATAACGGAAACGATGCCATCCGCCTGGCTCAGGAACTAAAGCCGGAAGTCATCATAATGGATGTCTCCATGCCCGGCCTGAACGGCATCGAGGCGACTCGCGTGATTTGTAAGTCTCAACCTGAAGCGAAGGTAGTTTTGCTCACTCTCCACGAATCGGCGGATTTGGTGCGGAGAGGCTTTCGCGCAGGTGCAAGGGGTTTTCTTCTAAAGACAGATGCGGAGCAAGAACTGGTCAGAGCTCTCACCGTGGTCATTGGAGAGGGCGCGTATATCAGCCCAAAGATTGATAGTGAAGTGGTGAAAAGCGTAATTAGTGAAATGAGTGGACCCCGGCTGAACTCGTGACCCACACGCAACTTCGTTCCTTTTCCGTTTTGTCCCATTGGTTGATCGCCACTGAGAGATGTGAGACGAAGACCGCCAAAATAAGCGATTGCTTTTTTCTACTGTCTCCTATTCTCTACAGTGTTTTGCGGATGGAAAGCGGGATGCTGATGACTATGGTTGTCTCCTGATTAGCAAGACCGCCGGCGGCCATGTCCCTCTTGGGAGTGACTGCACACGGTAACCCTGGACGGGCCTTTGCAGTTTGACCGGCTTGGAAGTTACCCTTGGCCGCTGGCCTTCTCAGCCCCACCGCTCATCGTTTTCGCTTGGAGACTACGGTGGCGTGGGGAACCCATCTTCATTACCGTGAATTCCTAACACTCCTACAAGGTAACCCTGATTGCCACCTTCTGGCGTCTCTTCCATAGTGGCACCGCGGGTGGTCCCTGGAATTTTGCAACCCAGGTTTGGGCCGCTCGGGCTTAGGTAATTCAAATAAAGTGTTTGGCTAAGAAAGGCAGAAAAATGAGATCGCTAAAGCTTTTCGGTTCCATCGCAACACTTCTCATCATCGGGAGCCTGACCGCGTGCTCGGACACGCCGACAAAGCCGCCGGACGTAGCCGGCAATATCCGCACGTCTCTCGACCAGGCCGGGCTAAAGGATGTCAGCGTGAGTCAAGATCGTGACAAGGGTGTAATAACTCTCACGGGAAACACCGCTACCGATGCGGACAAGGCGCAGGCAGAATCGATTGCGAAATCCTTTGCTGGGACGCAGGTCGTGTCTGACCAGATCGCAGTTCGGCCCCCAGGCGCTGAAAGCGTCGCGAAGAAGGTGGACTCCGATCTTGACAAAGGCATTGAAAAGAATTTCGACGCCGTACTGGTTCGGCACAAACTTGACGGCGACGTGAAATACGACGTCAAGAATGGTGTAATCACACTGAACGGCAAAGTGAATTCTCAATCCAAGCGCGCCTGGGTGGAAAAACTCGCCACTGGAGTACCAAACGTCAAGCAGGTGGTCAATGAACTAGAAGTAAAAAATCAAAAGGCCACTTCATCGGACTAACAGAATAGGCGGGGTCCCAGCCCCTGCCACTCACTCGAACTATTAAAATATTGGGAACGTCCTTTCCTGATTTTGAACGGTTCCATTGGCAATCTTTATACGAGCCACCGCCGCAGGGATCTCTCAGAACACAACCGTGACAACATTTTCACAGCTTTATTGCGCTCAAAGTGAGAAAGGAGTTCTAGTAGGCGACCGGATCAGTGTTTTGCGGCACACTTCCAGTGGCAGCATGCGATTCGGACGCCGCCAAATCCGTCAACGACTGCAGCTGAACAACCAAGGCCACTCTCAAAAATGATTCAGGTTTTCTGCTGCAAGAGCGGCGGCCTTTAGTGGCCTAAACAAACCATATGACTGTGCATCGTAAATGATTCACAGCCTCCCGGCCATTTGATTGTCCGAATGAACTTACTTCTCTCCGAACTAGTTTTGCGAGGCTATGGATTGCGTCTTCGAAATGGATACCAGCTCTTCCCGGAGTCTTACACGGGCCCGAAAAATTCGAGATTTTACCGTTTCCGCGGTAATGTCCAGGGCCCCCGCCAATTCCTGGCTAGTCCACCCTTGTCCCTTTTGAAGGACAAAGGTGCGCCTCAACGTCGGGGGCAAGACTCTAAGAGCCTTTGCCGTTAATTCCTTGGTAAGGTACTGGCGCTCGGGATCTGCATGCCGGTCCCGCGGCTCCGTCTCAACCTCACCAAGATCGCCTTGAGCCTCGCTACCGATCGAACATGTCGTCAATGCTTCTGACCGGCGCTTCCTCAACATCATCAGTGCTTCATTGATTGCAATTCGCGTCAACCAAGTCGAAAACTGCGAATGACCTTCAAATTGGCAGATCTTGCCATACGCTTTGCAAAAGACGTTCTGCAAATTGTCTTCTGCATCTTCTCGGTTCCTGAGCATCTTGAAAGACGTCCTGTAGACCCTGGCGGAATGATGGCGAACAAGTTCCCCGAAGGCATTGCGGTTCCCTGCCCGAGCACTGGTAATCAGAGCTTTTTCGGAGAGTATGATTTGAGAAGGCATCACGATAGCAGCTCCTTACAACTGATCTGAATACGACAGCATCGATTCGAGATATAAACGCGGATGGCAAATAGGACCATACGGTTCTCGCTGTAGGGAATGGCTGAATATCGCGCAGATATATTGAATCCTTAAAGTGATCATGGATGCTTCAGGGCGCGGTCGAGCGCTCCTGTCTGCCTGTGGTCATTAGTGAGTCACGCGCACAAACATAGGGCGAGGCAGTGTTCGCCTCGCCCTATCCTCGCAAGTTGCCCATATTATGGTTTCAACTGAGGAGTTGCTTTTTGCAAACGGCCAACAAGCGCTTTTCCTGAGGCGGGCGCGTCAACCTTCGGCTCCGTGATGATAGTGGCCGCTGAGGCGTCCTTGCCATACAGGCGATGGTTTGCGTCTTCGTCAGGCCGCAATGTGGTGCCTTCCAGTGACACCCCAGCGAAAACACCGCGCGCTCTTGAATAACTCAACATTTCCGCACGCATGTATGCGTCCGTATCGGCCGAGGCGGTCCGCCCCTTCGGTCCAGCCGCTATGGATGCATCCCCGCCTAGCTTGACCTTGCTATGCAGCAGGCTGCTCGCTCCGCGGTTGTTCATGACCAGAATCACGAAGTCCGTGGCTTCTCCACCAATTTGGAATCCCACGCTGCCGCCCTCGAGGGCATACATCGCAGGCGCGCCCCAAGGACCGGAAAAGTCTTTGCCTGTGCGGCAAACCATGGCTCCACGACCGTAGCTTCCTCCCACGACGAAGGCGGCTTTAAGGACGGACGGCATGACGATCACGCACCGAGCCTTGTCGAGAAGGTCTTGGGGAATGTCGTCGGGAATATCGAGGATCTCCTGGACGACAGTGCCAGCGTTCTGCAATCGATTGTTCTCGTCCTTTGCATTTTCGTCTGCGGGCCTTGGGAATGATATGGGCGCCATCATGAGAGCGCCTGCAAAAAAAATCGCCATACGATTCATAATTGTATCCTCCATCATTTCTTTCGAAGTTTTGTCCAACCAAGCCCTAGTTCCCTCGCCGGTCGGACACGATAACAACGATCCCGCCCACCAGCGCCAGCGCACCAAGAATCGGAGGAAGACGAATAGTGTGATGTTCTTCCTTCGTCGCTTGGATTGGACCGATGTCCACGACTTTCTTTTGTGTTGTGTAGGTCAAGCCCTGATATGCCAATGCAAAGAGGCCGATGACGACCAGTGCTATTCCCAGGATTGTTCTTCCGCTCATAGTCCCTCCAGAGTTCGAGTCCTAAAACACACTTCAAGACACTGTGACCGATTGAATCGAGAGGGCGCGCATGCTGCCATCTCAGGTTCGGCGCAGGAGATGGCTCACCAGCGACACTAGAAAAAGAATCAGAAAGACAAAGAAGATAATTTTCGCGATTCCTGCCGCGGCCACTGCTATTCCTGAGAAGCCGAGCACTGCCGCCAAAAGTGCCACGATAAAGAACCCCAATGCCCAACGTAGCATCACAACCTCCTTATGTTCCAATCCAACTCTTCCAGGGCCCAGAATCGTGCTAATTTCCTCGGCCCTAATTTTCTGGACCAGCCACGATCCAGTCCCGTTGTAAGGCAACGACGAAGCAACTTCCATACCGTGGAAGCCTTACGGGATTGAAATGAATGCTGTAGCCATCATGGAATCCACGCGATACGTTTCTCTCCGGCCGTCTCTCAGGGGTTCTCTGTATGTACGTTCTTATGCGCGCATGTTTCCCTTGTCCTGCGGCGGTTGGCACTCCTCCCAGAGGGCAAGGTCGAACCGCCACGCGACAAAAGGAAACTAAATATTTAGGAGGATCCGATGAACTGGGATCAGTTGGAAGGAAAATGGAAGCAGTATTCGGGCAAAGTAAAGGAAAAATGGGGAAAGCTGACAGACGATGATCTCGAAGTGGTTCGCGGACGGCGAGATCAGCTGATCGGAAAGATCCAGGAACGCTACGGAATCGCAAAGCAGGAAGCAGAGAAACAAGTGGATGAATTCGCAAGGTCCTTCCGCAGTGAAGACCCAACACAGGAAGCACGGCAAGGAAACCAGGGAGAGGGTGATCACTCAACCTCCAAAGAAAAGAAGCGTGGTGCTAGCCAACACTGATTTGAGTGATCTGAGCACCAAATCTGATCCGTCCAGAAAGAAAATGAAAAGGAGAATCAAGATGCAATTCAAAACAAGGAACGGAGTGTTCTTGTTCGTGGCATTGGCCGCTATTCCCGGCTGCACTCTGGCGCAGGAGACTGCGGCACCATCAGATAAGAAAGCGAGCGAAGTCCGCACACTGACGGGCTGCTTGCAAAAAGGTGATGGAGCCCACGAGTACGCCCTGACCGCGAAGGACGGGAGTACTTGGGAAATTAAGAGCACCAGCGTGAAGTTGTATCCTCACGTCGGGCATACCGTCACTGTGACGGGCTTGGTCTCTCACCCTGATCTGCACAAGATGAAAGAAGATGCGAAGGATGAAATGAAGGAGCACGGAGTGGCGAAGGATGCTACAGAACATGGCCACCTTCGTGCGACCAAGATAGCCTTGGTCAGTGAGAGTTGTCAGCAGTAACTCAAATCAGAATCACGAGGCGAAGGGGCCTGGCGTACTGCGGATGGCGCCCGGCCCCCCTCGCTAAGGCGCTTTCACTTTCTCATGTGAGTTGTCTCCAGTGATTGGAACTATCGTGCGACTCAAGAATCGACTGCGCGTCACAATGATTTGCATCGCCGTCCTCTCGTCCGTATGGCCCTTTCCATGCGAGGGCTATTCTGTTTTGACCCATGAAGCCATCATTGATACGGCCTGGGACACACATATCCGCCCCCTTCTACTCCAGCGCTTCCCCAATTCCACCCCTGACGAACTGAGGCAGACTCATGCCTACGCTTATGGGGGGTGCGATCATTCAAGACATGGGGTACTAACCCCATGGCAATAAATTCTTCAGCGATCTCACGCACTACTTTCGTAGTGGCGATTTTATCGAAGCATTGCTGCGCGATTCACAGGATCTAAATGAGTACGCGTTTGCCGTCGGAGCCATGGCGCACTACGCGGCCGACAATAGCGGCCATCGCTTGGCGACGAATCTCGCCGTTCCGATTCTCTACCCTAAACTCAAAAACAAATATGGGAATGTGGTGACATACGAGGATGATCCGATTGCCCATGTGAAAACCGAATTCGGGTTTGATGTGCTCGAGGTTGCCAAGGGTCGCTATGCTCCTGACAGCTACCACGATTTTATCGGCTTTGAGGTCGCCTTGCCTCTGGTGGAGCGGGCTTTTCAAGAAACTTATGGCCTAGAGCTCAGTTCCGTTCTCCAGGACGAGGAGCGCGTAATCAATACCTATCGGCACGACGTAAGCTCGCTGATTCCAAGAGCGACGAGGATTGCTTGGAAATTAAAGGAGGATCAGATCAAGAAAGACTTACCCGGAATAACGCGACAGAAATTTCTCTACAATCTATCGCGCGCCAGCTACGAAAAGCAGTGGGGAAAGGACTATAGCAAACCCGGTCCCGGAGATGCATTTCTTTCCTTCCTCTATCGCATCCTTCCCAAAATCGGGCCTCTGAAAGTCCTTACCTTTCGTACCCCAACGCCTCAAACTGAAAAGCTGTTCGAGGAGAGTTTCAACGTGACTCTCGATCGCTATCGGGCCTTCTTGACGGAGCTCCGAAAAGGCGCCGTAACATTGCCCAATGACAACTTCGATGTTGGAGAGACGACCGCGCGCGGAAAGTATCGGCTAAACGATGATACCTGCGCTCAACTCCTGGATAAGCTCGCAGAAAGGAATTTTACTGATACCTCTGCTGAATTGCGTGCCGAACTCTTGCGGTTCTTTTCCTCTTCTGATGCTCCATTCTCTACCAGGCTATCCGAAAAAGCCCGGGCCCAATTGAAAAACGACATGCAGCGGCTCGAAAACGTAACATTGAGCCCTGCTGCCAAGAAAAACCAAGACTACCCGACGAATCGCTAGTGATGCAGGGTCGCCCACCTAAGGATAAGGATCCCATGTAAATCAAGATACGACGCCATACATCCCTAAAAGCGGCAGTCAGTGCTCAAGTCGACTCAGAATCGCTACATCGAATTGTCCCGCGCCCTACATCGATCACCTGATGGTCCGATGGTATGGTTCCACTTAAGCTCACCCATCTTTTTGATTCCCGGCTCGGGTCCGCAATGACCAGAGCGTGGTCAAAATTGATCGAAATGAGGAGGAAAATATGGACTTGCTTTGGACGCTAGCCGTCATCCTTTTGGTTCTGTGGCTCTTGGGACTCGTCACTTCCTACACATTGGGAGGATTCATTCACGTCCTCCTCGTTGTGGCCCTCATCGTCGTTTTGATCCGTGTCATTCAAGGCCGCAGGCCTGTCTAGGCAGACGCTTTTAGAAAGCCTTTCGCAACCCTTAGAGTCCTGTAGCTGCAGGAAGCTTAGTACTCGCCTAAGATTGAGATGTGGATAGACGTTGCACAGGACCCGTCTTTCTCACGCTCTTCTGCGATGAGCGATCTCCAGTGTGATTGCTCATGTTGGCACAAAAACCGTGAGCAAGCGGAACACTCCCAGAAAACCGCGTCCGAGAAAAACATAATGAACAGTGCGCATCGATTTCAATGCGGTTGGAGCCAAAGTTCCTGGCGCAATTATTCGAGCCACCGTCTCATACGGGATTCCCCCCTTAGCCAGTACATCCATGACCCTATGGGCAGGCCTTTTCTTGGGGAATAGGATACCTACCCGTACCGATCGACGTTAAGCAAGCTTCGTCCGAAAATTGCGCCTTTCAATCCTTGCAGCCCGCAGCGGGAAAGCAAGATCGGGTAAGCGAAGGATGATCGGGCAGAAGGAGGCATAATGCGTATCATCTTTTCCGTTCGTTCGCTGTTGCTCGCGCTAGGAATGCTGGCCATATCGGCGGCATCATTCGCACAAGTCAGTGTTGGGGTAGCAATTACGATCGCTCCGCCTGAGCTGCCCGTCTACGAGCAGCCGGTGTGCCCGGGGGACGATTATATCTGGACCCCCGGTTACTGGGCTTATGGTGTTGACGATTACTATTGGGTGCCGGGCACCTGGATAGAGGCCCCGGAAGTTGGTTTTCTCTGGACCCCTGGGTATTGGGCTTGGGAATCCAACGGATATTTTTTCCACGAAGGCTACTGGGGCCCACAAATAGGATTCTATGGTGGGATTAGCTACGGGTTCGGCTACTTCGGCCACGGCTATGAAGGTGGGCGTTGGGACAACGGTCGATTTTTCTATAACCGCTCGGTGACCAATGTGAACGTCACTGTGATTCACAATGTTTACAACACCACGGTGGTGAACAGAACTGTCAACCGCGTTAGCTTCAACGGCGGCAACGGCGGAATAAACGAACGTCCCACGGCTCAAGAAGAAGCTGCGTCACGTGAGAGACATCTGCCGCCCGTAGCCGTACAAAATCAACATGTGCAGGCTGCCCACGCTAACCCCCAGCTGCGGGCCTCCGCGAACCAGGGCAAGCCACCGATCGCTGCCACTCCTAAACCTGGACAGTTTAATGACCGTGCTGTTGTACCTGCAAGAGAAGCCGGAGCGATTCATACTCCGCCTGCGGGCTCAGAGAACAACGCTGCCCGTCCAAGCACCGCTGTCCACCCGAGAGACCTTCCGGCTGCTGAGCGCCCTGCCGCTCCAAGCACTGGCAACGCGAAGCAAGACCAGAAATACCAGCAACAGCAGCAAAAGCTCCAAGCAAAGCAGGACCAGGAACGCCAGAAGCTCCAGCAGAAGCAGGATCAGGACCACCAACGGCTGGAACAACAAAAGGCCAATGAGGCTAAAAAACAGCAGGTAGAGCAACAGCACCAGCAGCAGACGCAACAACTAGCGCAGAAACACGCCCAGCAGCAACAACAAATGCAGCAGCGCCAGCAACCAGCACCGCACCCAAGTCAACCCAAGAAGCCTTGATCAACCGTTGAAAGGCGTACCGGGGCGGGGTATATGCCATATGGCCGATGCCTCGCCTGCGAGCTTCACCAAGTCAGTGACTGCGCGCCGTTACGCGTGCGTCCCCTCTCCAAGGATTTATCGCGAAACATAGCAATTGAGCTTTCGAGCCACATATCAGACAGGCCGCCGTAGTACACCCAGAGTGCCCTGCCCTGGGCTTTGGAGAGAAACACGCCAGTAGACCCGCAGGCGGCCTGCCATTGATCTCATTAGAAACACTTGCTGCCACCAGGGCTGTGGACATCGCCCTGGGAACAACTTGGGAACAAACAATGCCGAATACCATCAAAAATGGTGCTACATGACATAGGTAAAGGCCAGACGATACAACCACATAGTGTTTTTCAATTTACTTTGCAAGCAGGGGGTCGCCGGTTCGATCCCGGCCACGTCCACCAAATTTCTCTTTTGCTTTTATTGAGTTAGCTGCCTTCGCGCATTTGGCCGCAGTCTGAAGTTGATTGTGCCCAGTTTCGTGCCCGCCCGGGCGAGACGTGGCATTGAACACGGCATCTTCAGACGGGTGGACATAGCGAGCAGAAATCCTAATATCACTGTGCCCGGCGACCCTTGCAAGCGTCCAAGCATCGCAGCAGGACTCGCCCAGCCGGGTCAGGAAGGTGTGTCGTAGCGAGTAAAGCACAAATTTGCCGATGGGCTTCTGATTGTTTTCCTGTGCTTGCTCTGCCAAGGTCTTGAATACCTGCTTGTGCTGTCGTTTCAAGCTTGAGGATCCAATGTGGCCACTACGGGTCGGAGCGGCCCACACCCAGCCCTCTTGGGGCTTACTTGAACTCTCCCAGCGGGTTTCTAGAATTTTCCTAACTCGTGGAGTCATTGGGAGGGTTCGACGAACAGCGGCGGTCTTGCCGTGCGTTACAAGGAGCGTCCCCTGTCTGCTGTTGGCCCAGGTGATTGTTTCCCAACGAAGTCGAAAACACTCTTCTTGCCGAAGCCCAGTGTCGGACAAGATTGCTGCTACAGACGCCAGGGGCTCAGGGGCTGCGGCAAGCTACTTGGCCTCTTCAACCGGCGTGACTACTCGTTCTCGATGGCTTTCACCGGCCAGTAGCTTTACCTTCGGATTGGAACCCTGCGCTGTCGGCTCTTCGACCCGAGTAAGCAGGCATGCTGTCACGGGCGAGCGCACGAGGCAACTCTAAGCAGGCCGCTCTGGGAGAAATGGACTGCCGATGATGGCGTCGGGAACCATCACCTCAAACTCTTGCGCGCATTTCAGACATTTAACTGATTGGTGCGCCTTCGACCAAAATCCGTTGCGGGCCAGTATCTGGACGACCTGCTCCTGCTGGCAGTGACCGCAGGAAACAGTCACAACGGTATAAGGCTGTTTCAATTGTGCCTGGGGCATAACCGACCTCCTGGGGAAGTAATGTTGGTGGTGGGGAGCTTATCTGTCAACGGGGTGGCTGTGAATTTCGCTGTGGAAAACCCGGTCACGGAGGATCGCACTAGTAGGGCAGGAACGAAGCGGGGAGCGAAGCGAGCGTGGAAGTAACCAGTTATTTTCGTTTTGAACAATCTCGTGCTGTCTTCACTGCATCCCTATCGGGAACTGAGTGAGCTGCCTGGAGGGGAGTGACTCTGTCCCCTGCGTTCCGAGAAGCCTTGTTTGAGCTGCTCTAATTCGGCTTCCGGAATGGTTAGCTCCGTGTCGCCGCAGTCCAGACAGATGAAAATGCTCTGGCAGAGGTAGACAGGGCTTTTACCTAAGTTTTCAATACCGGGAAAACTACAGCTCAATTCAGCTGATAACATTTGTTGATTCTTCGATCCACACCGATTGCAAGCCATCTTCCGTTCTCCAATGACAACCACACTGAAGCCGGGGTAACTGGTTGCCTATCGCCATAATGAGACTAGCACGCGTAGTTTTACGTAAACAAGAACCGCAAAAGCAGTACAAGACAAATGACAGTTCAAACCGCGTCGCGACGACCTAACCGGACTCTCGACCTTTATCCTCCCTCTCTGTCATTTTTGCCAATATCCGCAGCTACAGCCGAGGATCACTTTGGGAAATCGTGCTGAACCTGCCAGCAGGACGCTCGTCGCTCCGCAAGGAAGGGGAATGACCGACAAAAACTTACCATTAGTCCGGATTCTCGTAGTCGATGATTTCGAACCGTTCCGCCAATTCGTGCGTCCGATCCTTCGGAAAAGACTGGACTTGCAGGTCATCTGCGAAGTGTCCGACGGATTAGAAGCGGTTCAGAAAGCGGTAGAACTGAAGCCGGACCTGATTCTGTTGGACATCGGACTCCCAACGCTAAATGGAATCGAGGCCGCTCGACAAATCCGCAAACTTGTCCCGGAAGCTAAAATAATCTTCTTGAGTCAGGAAGCTTCTACTGACATGGTGCAAGAAGTTCTAGGCTTGGGCGCGTGGGGCTACGTTTTGAAATCAAGGGCCGCGAGCGAGCTATTGGCTGCTGTAGAAGCGGTTCTTCAGGACAAGCTGTTTGTCAGTAGCGGAGTAGCAGATTACGTTCGCCCCAAGGAAGTTTTCGCATCGCTTGTACAGCCCTTGCCGCGAAAAGCAAAGGTCACCCGCTGCCATGAGGTTCAATTCTGTTCTGATGATGCATCGTTGCTAGATAGCTTTACTCGTTTTATCGAAGCTGCTCTAAAGGCGGGGAGTGCGGTTATCGTTGTCGCGACTGACTCACACCGGAACAGTCTTCTTCAACGATTGCAGGTATGCCACGTGGATGTTTTTGCCGCCATCGAACAAGGGAGCTATATTCCGTTGGATGTTGCCGACACGCTCTCGACATTCATGGTTAATGATATGCCTGACCCGGTTCGATTTTCTAAAGCCGTGGGCGATCTCATTGCATCAGCCGCGAAAGCAGCAAAGGGAGAGCGTCCCCGCGTTGCAGCTTGTGGAGAATGCGCACCTCTCTTGTGGGCGCAAGGTAAGGCGGAGGCGGCAATTCGGCTCGAACAACTCTGGGACGAAATAGCCAGAACATATGACGTAGATATTCTGTGCGGATATCCATTGAGTGGCGTTCATCGCGAGGAAAACAGCCACGTTTTCCAAAGAATCTGTGCAGAACATTCAGCTGTTTATTCCTAGAAGGTCAAATTTTCTAGCACACAAAGCAAGGCTTTTTCTTCAAGTCTTTCCCCGTCAGGTGCTTAAGGACTCCCTCGCAGGCAACCAAAGGAAGCACAGGATTGGCATGGTCGGTTTCAAAGGAGGATGTATGAATGCTTTCGCAACACCTAGCAACCGTTCGAGCTGTAGCGGGTTGGGTGCATGCTGGATTGCCTACGGGTTCTTACGGCTTGTTATCGCCGTCTGTCTTGTGCGCGCGAGTGGCTACCGTTACCCACCCTGCCGTCTGGTCTGCCGTCAAGCAGGCCCTTCTGAACAGAGAGCTGCGCCACTTGGCTCTCACCGATGAATTCACTTGCCTCTATAATCGTCGCGGATTTTTTGCCGCGGCGGCGCAGCAGCTCAAGCTGGCGGCCCGCAACTCACACAGCCTCTTGTTGCTGTATTGTGACGTCGACAATCTGAAAAAAATCAATGACTCCTTTGGGCACCAGGAGGGAGATCTGGCGCTGATCCGCACTGCGGACGCCCTGGAAAAAGGCTTTCCGGGATTCCGACACTCTGGCTCGCCTCGGGGGAGATGAATTTGTCGTATTGGCGTGAGAAGCCTCCGACCAAACGAAGGAGGGGCTCCTCCGCCGGTTGGAAAAGACTCTCAAGAAGACCAATGCTGGCGAAACTCGCTACCAGCTCTCGCTCAGCGTCGGTGTCGCGCGCTTTGATCCGAAGCGCGCTGTTTCGCTAGGTGAACTTATGACGCAAGTGGACGAGGCAATGTATGAACAAAAACGAAACCATCAGAAATCTTGAAGTGGCAACAACTGAGCGGCAAAGCCTGGCCCGGGTTCCCCAAAATGCTAGTTCTGAAAAAAGTCCTAATTCTACGCCCCTAGACGGAAGAATTGAGAAGCGCGTCCCGATGGCGGTGCCAGTAGACCTTGTGATCGCGGAAGAGACGCTCGTTGCCGAAGGATGTAACGGAAGTGCCCACGGCGCTCGCGTGGTGACGAAACGGCGCTGGCGGGCTGAAGAGCAGCCGTGGCTAGCTTCATTGACAAGCTATTTTCGACTGCAAAGGAGCGTGGTCTACTGTCAGCCCCTGACGAATGGGGATTTCTGTGTGGGATTAAAATTTCGGGCAAGCTTGATAGACTGGGGAGATAGGCTGTGGGGGTAGCACCTCATCGGAGAGTAGTCGGCATCCGGAAACCATTCGGAACGGGGTTCTGGGAAGTCTTTGCGGTCACAGTAGGTGTGCCCATCGAAAGCTGTCTCACAGAAGGGGTGCAGTCAGCCACTTGGGAACAACTTGGGAACAAGCACCGCCGAAAACCGTACAAAACCGTGCTACATGACATAGGTAAAGGCCAGACGATACAACCACATAGCGTTTTTCAATTTACTTTGCAAGCAGGGGCCGCCGGTTCGATCCCGGCCACGTCCACCAACGATCTGCCAGCAATTCCAATTACCATTTGATTGCAACTTGGCGATTTTGTGGAGACCTCTCTCCATTATTTCGGATCGCCGTGGACCTCCCCTGTCAAAAGTGACAGTACTGTTCGAAGCGAAATAAGCCTAATTGTTAAAGCCTTTTATCGAACGACAACTGCGTTAAGAAGGATTATCATCAGTGGCCCTGAAGTATCAAAACCGTTGGATGGGTCAAACCGGGCACTGGAACGAACTGAAGGAAAAGGTGTGAAAGCCATGATTGCAAAATCAATTCGAATGAGATTCAGCCGCAGGACCGGCCAGAGCCTCGTGGCTGTCTTGTGCGTGCTCTCGCTTGCGCCGGGCGACTCCGCGGTGTACGCGAGGGAGACGCAACAAGAAGCCGCGCCCCAGGACCAGCCGCCCCCGAAAATTCCCAATGATCAATTGGATTCGCTGGTTGCACCGATTGCGCTGTATCCCGACCCGCTCCTGAGCCAGGTCCTGGTGGCTTCAACCTATCCGCTGGAAATCGTTCAGTTGCAGCAGTGGTTGGAGAAGCACAAGGATCTGAAGGGCGACGCTTTGGTAGCTGCTGTGGAGAAAGAGGACTGGGACCCCAGCATTCAGGCCATGGCAGCGCTTCCGGAAGTGGTCAAGCGGCTCGCAGATGACGTCAAGTGGACAACCGATTTGGGAAATGCCTTTCTCGCTCAACAGGGCGATGTGATGGATGCGGTCCAGCGCATGCGCATGAAGGCAAAGGATGCCGGGAATCTGAAGTCCACCGAGCAGCAAAAGGTGGAAACAAAGGTCGTCGAAACCAAGACCGTGGTGATCATCGAACAGGCCAACCCTCAGGTTGTTTATGTGCCTTCCTACAATCCCGTTGTCGTTTACGGGCCGCCGGTTTACCCGTATCCACCGATCTACTACCCGCCGCCAGGTTATTACGCAGCTGGCGCGGTCATAGGATTTGGTGTGGGCCTTGCCATCGGCGCAGCCTGGGGCGGGGGCTGGGGCTACCATTGCGGATGGGGCAGCAACAACATCAACATCAACGTCAACAACAATTACATCAGCCACTACAATCGGACCAACATCAACACGGGCAACATCAACACCGGGAACATCAATCGGGGCAACGCTAACCGCCCCAGCACTCTGCCCGCGGGAGGCAGCAACACCTGGCAGCACAATCCCCAGCACCGCGGCGGAGCGCCCTATTCGAACAAGGCGACGGCAAATAAGTACGGCGGTACTGCTCGTGGGGATTCCGTGTCCACGCGGGAGGCGAATGCGCGGCAGCAGCCAACAGCGGGCAACCGAGCGGCTTCGAATGCCGGCGCGCGACCGAGCAACACGGGTGCCGGCGGATTGAACCGAGGTGGTTCGAATGCCGGTGCTGGAGCGAGCAACATGAGCGCGAACCGTGCCAGCGGGAGCGGCGGAAACAACATCGGCAACCGCCAGGTTCCGAGCAATAACGCGTCTCGAGACACGAGCACCTTCGGTGGATCGTCGAACAAAGCCAGTGCCCAAGCCAGCAGCGCTCGCGGTGCCTCAAGTATGGGATCTTCGCGCAGCGGTGGCGGAGCCGCGCGTTCAGGGGGCGGCGGCGCACGGCGCCGGTAGGTTAGCCATGAACAAGGAAAAACAAATGAACTCCACAAAAGTGAATTCACTCAGCGTAAAGATTCTTGCAACCGTCTTGGGTATCTCCGCGTACGGTGTCTTGGCGACAGCCCTGCGTGCGTTACCTCAAACGAAGGCGGCAGCAGCCGCCGCCATGCAGCCACAGCAGAAAACGTTTGACACCGCGCAGCAGGCCGCCGATGTCATGATTGCGGCGGTGAAGAGCGATGATGCGACCGCTCTCCTGGCGATCTTCGGTCCTGATGGGAAGGATTTCGTCTCCACCGGAGACGACGTCCAGGACAAGAATTCTCGCGCCGCCTTTGCTGCACTGGCGCAAGAGAAAATGCACGTGGATACGGATCCTCATAACCCAAACCGCGCGATCCTCTACGTCGGAGACGAGGATTGGCCCACTCCGGTTCCTATCGTGAAGCGGGGCGGAAAGTGGCATTTCGATTCGAAAGCCGGCCGTACTGAAATTCTCGACCGGCGCATTGGGAGCAACGAACTGGATGCGATTGTCATCTGCCGTGGCTATGCGGAGGCCCAGAAGGAATACGCTTCGGAAATTCACGACGACAGCGGAGTGAATCAGTACGCGCAAAAAATTATCAGCACGCCCGGCAAACACGATGGGCTTGCCTGGCGGAACCCGGATGGCGGCGAAGGAGGCCCAATCGGAGAAGCTGTCGCCAAGGCCATTGAAGAAGGCTACACAAATAAAGCTGAGCCCTATCATGGTTATCATTTCAAGACTCTGAAGGGCCAGGGTCCAGCGGCGCCCCTCGGAAAACTCGACTACGTTGTGAATGGCGCCATGATCGGCGGCTTTGCGCTTGTTGCGTGGCCGGCGGAATATCGCGTCACGGGAGTGCAGACTTTTATCGTTAGCTATGACGGCGTGGTTTATCAAAAGGATCTGGGACCGGATACCGCCAAACTTGCCGAAGCGATGGAGCGCTACAACCCGGACAAGACCTGGCATCCCACGAACGACGAACAGTAGTCAGGTTCCAAGAACAGCCCTCTGAAACGTTTGCTAGCGAGAAGCCGAACGTCGGGCAATCGTGGTGACCTTCTTCTTCTTTCCTTTCAAGATTTCGAGAATTCCCCGGCATAAGCAAACTCCTGGCGCAAATGTCCATTGCAGCTGCGGTATGATGCTTGTCATGCAGCGAATCGAAAGTTGACGGCATACATTAACAAGGGACAAACCAGTTTGGAAAAATCACTTCCCAGCCACTTCTACACAGCGCCCGAGATTTTTGAGCGAGAAAAAAGCCTGATCTTTGCGCAAGACTGGTTTTGCGCCGGCCGCGAGGAGCAGCTCCCCTCCCCTGGGAGTTCGAGGGTTCTGGAAATTGCGAGAGAGAGTATTCTCGTCGTTCGAACGATGAAGGGTGAATTGCGCGCCCATTACAACGTATGCCGCCACCGTGGTGCGCGCCTTTGTGCTACCGAGAATGATACAAATTGGAATGTACATCTCCAGGGAGGCATCACGTCTTCCGGTTCGATCCGCTGCCCGTATCATCAGTGGACATACAATCTGGAGGGTCAACTTCTCGGAGCGCCATACCTGAAAGATGCGGAAGGCTTCCGCAAAGAAGATTTTTCTCTGTATCCCGTCGGAGTGGACACGTGGGGCGGATTTCTCTTCCTGAACTTGAATTTGTCGGCCGCAGCAGCAGCTGAAAAAAACGGCGTGCGGACGCAGCTTGGGCCGGCGGTTGAAAGGACTCGCCGTTATCCGCTTGCCGCGCTTCGAACGGGCCATAGCATCACCTACGATGTGGCCGCCAATTGGAAGCTCATCATGGAGAACTATAACGAGTGCTACCACTGCGGGGGCCTTCACCCTGAACTTTGTGAAATCGTTCCCGACTTCAAGCAAGCCGGCGGTTCGAATCTCAACTGGGAAGACGGAATTCCACATCGCGCCGGCGCCTACACTTTTACTAAGAAGGGGACGACGAATCGCGCGCCTTTTCCCGGCCTGAGCGAAGACGAAAAAGTTCGCCACAAGGGTGAGCTGTGCTTTCCAAATCTGATGGTCAGCCTCGCCTGCGATCACGTCGCGGCTTTTCTCCTGTGGCCATTGGCTCCGGACCGCACGCACATCGTCTGCAACTTTCTTTTTCATCCGGAGGAAATCGCCAAGCCCACGTTTGACCCGGCGGACGCCGTGGAGTTCTGGGACCTGGTGAATCGCCAGGACTGGGCCATCTGCGAGCGGGTGCAAAGCGGAGTCAGCTCCCGCGTTCACAAGTTTGGATACTACGCGCCGATGGAAGACCCGAGCCTGGATATTCGCAACTACGTGATCAAGCACCTCGGTCCCATCCATCAAAAGCCCGACAGTTAGACGGCCGAGGCAGAAGCGTTGCGCTTTCGATTTCCGAGAAAATACAGCAGCCAGCCCGTTCCCACCAACACTCCCGAGAGCCCCACAACCTTTATGACTGCCAATAGTTTATTGGCTTCGTCCGGCGAAGGTACAAGGGAGAGAGCAATCGTAAACGATGTTGTTGCGAATCCCACACAAGCGATGAGTCGCGCCACGGGCTTTCCGCCCAGGACCCGAATCACCTCTGGGCCAGCCGGTTCTTTCTGAACCTTGAACATGGAGGCGAAGACGTAGAGATAGGGTATGAAGTACGTGATAATCCCCATGCTGACAAGCACGTCGTACGCGCCTTTCACGCTGGTGCCTGCCTGGCCGAGAAACACGAACAAGATTCCCGCAAGGAGTTGCACGTACAGCGACACGTAGGGCGTTCCCCAACGGGGGTGAAGCTTTCCGAAAGAGGGTGGAAGAAATCGATCGAGGCCGGCAACGAAAGGGAGCCTCGCTACCGAAGAGAGAAAACCTCCGGCAGCTCCGAGGTTGCTGACGGAGATTAGTAGTGCGGAGACGGGAATCACGCTGAACCATCCGACGCGAAGAGCAGTTTTTGATATAGCCTGCATCAGCCCTTGCAGATCGTTGACTTCACTGCTGGGTAGGGCCAACAAAACGGCGATCGTTCCGCCGATGTAGCAAAACGTCACAATCAAGCCGGCGAACAAAACTGCGCGAGGAATGGTTCGCCGGGAATCTTTGATTTCGTCGGCCATAAATGAACCCGTCTCGCAGCCACCGAAGGCATAGCTGAGTGTGGCCCAGAAGAGCATGTCCTTCAGATGTGTGCTGGGGATGACATTTTCCACCCTGAAAGAAGTCGCCCAGCCAAACGACTTCCACGCATAGACGCCCATGACCACGAGAATCACCACGGGCACCCACATCCCGAAAGAACCGATGTTGTGCAGCCACTTGCCCACGTTTAGCCCAACGACATTCATCACTGTAATTGCTACAAGTGCGAGGATCGAAAACCACATGTAATAGTTTTTGCTATTGGAAAGATGGGCCCAGCGACCGCCCCCGACGAACAAAAGGTTACTCGCCGCGAAATAGAGCACTGCCGGAAAATACGGAAGATTGCTCGTCCAGTAGGTCCAGCCCGACATGAAACCCGAAAAATCGCCGAAAGTGCGTTTGCTCCAAACGTAGAGTCCGCCTTCCTGGGGATAGCGAGACGATAGTTCAAGCACGGAGAGAGCCAGCGGTACATAGAAGCAAAGCCACACACCGAGCCAGATCACGATGGAACTAGGCCCGGCGGCTGCTGCCGTTGCAATCCAGCGAAGACTGATCCCGGTGACAACGTAGAACATTACGAGGTCCGCGAAGCCCATCACTCTCGGCGGTTGAGTGCGGACTTGCGCAGCGGTTGTGGAGTTACCGTTGATTTCTGCCGAGGTTCGATGAGTGTCTTCGGCCACTAGCGTTTGCCTTCGTGATTGTGCTTGCGCCGGCGATAATCGCGAAGCACTTGCTTTGCGGCGTTATGCCCGGGCGCGCCGGTTACTCCGCCGCCGGGATGCGCACCCGCTCCGCACAGGTACAATCCTTTGATGGGCGTCCGGTATTGCGCCCATCCCGATACTGGCCGCATGAAAAACAGTTGTTCGAGATTTAAATCGCCATGAAAAATATTGCCCTCGGTCAGCCCGTAGGTTCTTTCCAGGTCCAGCGGAGTGATCACTTGCCTTGCAAGGATTGCGCTGAGCACGTTGGGAGCGAATTCCGAGATCTTTTGCGTGACACGCTCCCCCAGCAATTCTCGATTTTCATCCCAAGTTCCTTCCGCGAGACGGTAAGGCACGTATTGCACGAAACACGTCATGATATGTTTGCCGCGTGGAGCGAGACTTTCATCCACATTAGAAGCAACGACGCAATCCACCCAGAGCTCCTCCGGGATTTGCCCGAATTTAGCGGTATCGTAGCAACGCTCCGCAAATTCGAGTGAACGCACAAGAGTGTAGAGCGATCGTTGTTGCGGAGGTGCTCCGGGTGGCGTTCCCCTGAATTGTGGTTCTTCTCCCAGTACCATATTCACCTTGGCGCAAGGTCCGGCCATTTTGATGCCGCGAATCTTCTCGCGGAATTCCTCCGGCAGGTCGTTCGAATCCACCAATCCCAGAAGTGTTCGCTTCGGATCGGCATTCGAAAGCACCACGCGCGCTTTGATTTCCGTGCCGTCCTCTAGAACCACGCCCTGCGCGTATCCGTTTCGGACATTGATGCGTGCCACGCTCGCGGATGTCTTGAGCTCTGCGCCTCTTTTTTTTGCCGCCCCCGCCAGTGCATTGGAAATCGCACCCATTCCTCCGATGACGTGGCCGTTGAATCCTTGTAACTCATGTTCGCCTCCGCTGAGCAGATGAAACAAAAGTCCGAGGGAAGTTCCCGGTTGGTACGGTCCTCCATGCTTTCCATAGACGTTGTTCGCCAGAAACATGGTCTTCACTTGCTCGGACTCGTAGTTGCGGTCCAGGAACTCTCCCAGGCTCCCGGTCATGAAGGAAACGAACTGGCCAATCTCGTCCGCGGTGATACCACGAAAGCGCTTGCCGACTCGCAGCAGTTCGAACAGCCCCGCGATTCCCGGGGCTCCTACCTGGGGCGGCGGCTCCAGAAAAAAAGGCTGCAAGTAACGCGCAAGCCTTTTCAGCTGATCATCAACGCGAAGAAATGTCCTGGCGTCGCGTTGCGAATATTTTTTGATTTCCTCGGCGGTGCGCTCACGGTCCGCCCACCATCGAATGATTTGCCCATCATGAAAGGGGACCTGCAGATACGGATCGCAAGAAACCATCCGCAAGCCAAACGAAGCCAGATCGAGATCGCGAATGACTTCCGGGCGCAGCATACTCGCGATGTAGGAAGTCGTGGACGCGCGGCAGCCGGGCGCAATTTCTTCGGTGACGCAACACCCTCCAACGATTTCGCGCCGCTCAAGGACCAGCGTGGACAAGCCCGACCCGGCGAGATAGGCCGCAGCGGTAAGGCCATTGTGCCCGGCTCCAATCACGATCGCGTCGTAGCTCTTGCTGCTGGTAATTCCAAGCCTCTCAATGGAACAGGACGCTACGTCAGACTTAGCGGGCCATCAACATAGATTTTCTTCCGCTGTTTTGCAAGCAGGCCATCACCGGCATTTTGGCCACGCACAGGCGGATACCTCTGGAGGATTGCGTGTGGAAAGTAGAACCTAACCGAGTGTTCCTTGCAGCACTTCGCGCAACAGCTCCTGTTTTTGTGAGGTGAGTTTCTTGCCCTGCGTGGTCAAGTAGAAAACGTCAATAGCCTTCAGGCCTTCTGTATCGATCAACGCGACTTCGATATTGCATCCCAGGCGCGCCAGCGCCGAGCCAATCTCGTAGAGCAACCCGGGATGGTCCTGAGTGACGATTTCCAGCAAAGTGCTGTGCGCGGACGACGAATCATCGAAGTTGATGCGCGTCTCAACCGCGACTTTCGGTGTTCGCGCGCGGCTCGCACTATCGCGGCCCTTCAGCAGCGGCTCCAGCGCGGCCTTTCCATTCACGACGTCCGCCAGACTCTTGCGAAATCTCGCGACTTCACCGGGATTCAGCTCCAGCGTACGGTGCAAATCCGCGAAGTGAAACGTATCCAGCACGACCCCCGCGGCGTTCCCGAACGCATCGGCCTTGATGATGTTCATACCCCAACCTGCAAGTACGCCCGCAATCGAGGCAAACAGCGCCGGGCGATCAGCCGTGAGCAGAGTAAGCGAGTAGGCGTGGCGTGAGGAGAGCAATTCCGTTTGCACCGGCTCCGTCCCCAATGTTTGATACAACGCGAAGTGCGCCGCCATCTCCGCCGCGGAATGCACCGCCAGATACCTGCGCGGAAATCCTTCGAGGAATCGCTCGATCTCCTTCGTACTGGCGCCGCCCGCAAGCGCCTTTACGCGTTCGAGCAACGACACTTCGTCTGCTCCATGGAAGCGATCGCGATCCACGGTCCTGCTGAAGTGGTTCGAAGTGGCCACGAAGAGCTGCCACAACATCTCTGCCTTCCAGGGTGTGAGGGCTTCCGGGTTCACAGAATGGATGTCAGCGTAGGTTAGCAGGCACAATCTTTGCAGCCGTTCTTGCGTTGCTACAGACTCCGCAAAAGCCGAGACCGTGGAAGGATCGAAAATATCCCGGCGCTGCACGGTGGCGGACATATCCAAATGGTGCTCGATGAGGAAGTGCACCTCCGCTTGTTCCTCCGGGGAAAGCTTCAGTCGCCGTGCCGCGCTATCCAGTGCCGTGAGGCTCCCGGCCACATGATTCTCGACCGGCATGCCCTTGCCAACGTCATGAAGCAGCAACGACAGGATCAGCAGATCGCGCCGCTCCGCGGTCTTCCACAGCGGCGCGAATCGCGCCCCGCGCGCATCCGGCGGTTCACCGAGCTCCTGCAAGTGTTCGATGGTCCGCAGCGTATGCTCATCAACGGTATAACGGTGATAAAAATCGCGAACTACGAGTGAATCGATCCTTGCGAATTCCGGAAGGTTCTCCGTCAGCAGACCCAGTCGTTGCATCGGGCGCAACGCCACTCCGGGAAAATCGGAGCCGAGAATTTCGCGCATCGTGGTCCAGGACATTTCCTTGTTACGAGCCGGAAGTTCCGGATGCGTGAGGATATAACCGATGCTGCGTTCCGCCTCGCGGCTCAGGGGAGTGCCCGTGCGTGCGGCTTCCGCAAAAAGAGAGTAAGTCACGGCGCGGTCCGCAAGCGCCGGGGCGTCGATAACCTCCAGCAAACCATCACGCACCATGAAGTACTTGCCGTGGTCCGGCTCCAGCTTCGCGGCGCGCGCGGCGTTGAACAGCCGCTGTCGCAGCGTTAAGGGGGCCGGGGCTCTTTGTTCCATGTACCGCAGAAGTTGCCGGTTCAGCGTTCGCGCGTGGCGGAAATACAGCCGCATCCACTCCGCCGGAGTTCTTGAAACGTTATCTCCCACGCCCAGTGCTCGCTCCGCGGCAGCCGCCTGCAGTTCGTAAGTCAGCGTGTTATCGTTCCGCGCGTTGCTGTAATGCAGAAAGCAGCGAATCGCGCCAAGGAATTCGAGCGCCGAAGTGGAAAGCTCTTCCTCCGCGGCGGTGTTTCGCCGCTTGTCGTCTTTCTCATCCACGACCTGCCGCAGCCATACCGTCGCCTGGTGATCCCGCATGCCACCCGGCGATTCTTTGACGTTCGGTTCCAAGTGAAAGATGGTATTTCCATAACGCGTCAATCGTTCTTTGGTCAAGCGGTGCAATTGCGCCAGCAAGAAGGGCCGCGCCTGTTTTTCGGATGAGGGCAATACTTTGGTGTCGAGCTTTTCGAAGAGCGCTGCTTCACCCGCCAGAAACCGTCGGTCCAACAGCGCCAGGTGGAATTCCGCATTGTCTTCTTCGATTCGTTTGCACTCGTCGAGCGTGCGGCCGGCTGAGCTCACGCGAAACCCCAGGTCCCACAGCGTGCGCGAAAACTCTGCTATGAGCGAGCGTGATTCATGTTCGGCCTTTTCACTTCCAAATAAGAAAAGAATGTCGAGATCGGAATAAGGGAAAAGCATCCTCCGTCCATACCCGCCAAGTGCCAGCAGGCATAGCCCCTGCTGCACTCCGTCGTGGACGCGTAGCAATTCTCCGAATACCTGCTGAATGTTACGGTCCGCCAGTTCGCAAAGCGCCCGCAGCGTTTCTCGCGCACTGGTACCAACCTCAAATTGTTGTCGGATGCGTTGCCGTTCGGCCTCGGCTTGCGGACCGAGCACGGACAAAGGAGTCGGGGAACCTGGCATTTTTTTGGCGGGTGGGATGCCTAAATCAAAACCGGGGCGCGCGGCGGTGGTCACGTTGATAGCCCCGCGGTCACAGATCAGTCGACTGCTTGGCGGCCCAAAGTGAAACGCTAGAGCGCATTTTCACCGCGCTCTTCATTGCGAATCCGGATGGCTTCCTCAACCCTCGATAGGAATATCTTACCGTCACCAATCTTTCCTGTCTTGGCTGTCTTCAAAATTGTGTCCACCACGCGGTTCACCAGCGCGTCCGGAAGCACCATCTCCAATTTCATCTTCGGTAGCAGGTCCACGGTGTACTCGCGTCCTCGGTACACTTCGGTGTGGCCCTTTTGCCGGCCGTGCCCGCGCACTTCCGTCACCGTCATTCCCTCGATGCCGATTTCGCGCAGGGCATCTTTCACGGATTCGAACCGCGAGGGCTGAATGATTGCCTCAAGTTTCATCATGGATGTTTCCGCTCCGCCCCGTTCCTGACGCTCGCTTGCCGGCTTTCCTTAAAACTCAAGATCTACGCCTCCAGGTTATAGGCCTCTTCGCCGTGTTGCGTCACGTCCAGGCCTTGGACTTCCTGTTCTTCAGTTACGCGCACGCCCGTAATCATATCCACAATCTTCAGCAGCACGATCGTTCCGACCAGCGCGAATCCCCAGGCAATCAACACGCCTACAAACTGATTTCCCAGTTGGCCCCAATTGCCGTCCAGTCCGCCCACGGCCTTGCCGGTTCCAAAGATCGGATTGATCACCTGCTGGGCGAAAACTCCAGTTAGCAGAGCTCCAATCGTTCCCCCCGCCCCGTGCACGCCAAAGGCGTCGAGCGCGTCATCATACCCGAAGATGGCCTTCACCTTGGTCACCATCAGGTAGCACACCACACCGGCAATCAGTCCAATGGCTAGCGCCGGCATCGGGCCGACAAATCCCGCCGCAGGCGTGATCGCCACCAGCCCCGCCACCGCACCGGATATCGCACCCAGCGCGCTCGCGCGGCCGTTCTGGAGCCACTCTCCCACGCTCCAACCTAGCGCCGCCGCCGCTGCTGCGAAATGCGTCGCGACAAACGCGCTGGTCGCCAGGCTGCTTGCCGCCAGCGCGCTTCCCGCGTTGAACCCAAACCAGCCTACCCACAGCAGACATGCACCAATAAAACTCAGCACCAGGCTGTGCGGCGGCATCGGCTGCTTCGGATAGCCGGTGCGCTTGCCGAGATACAGCGCGCACACCAGTGCCGAGACACCCGAAGAAATGTGCACCACCGTCCCGCCTGCAAAATCCAACGTCGGAAATTTTCCGCCCAGCGACGCGTTTAGCAGCCCGCCCTTGCCCCACACCATGTGCGCCAGCGGCGCGTAGACCACCAGGAACCACAACGTGAGGAACAGTACCGTTCCGCTAAACTTCATCCGCTCCGCCGTCGCGCCAGTAATCAGCGCAGGCGTAATGATCGCAAACATCAACTGATACACCATAAAAGTGGCCTGCGGAATGGTCCCCGCATAATCCGGGTTCGGCTCCGCGCCCACGCCGCGCAAAAACGCGTGTTCGAATCCCCCGATGAACGGCCCGTTACCGCCGAAACACAGGCTGTATCCCACCAGCGCCCACATCACCGTGATCAGCGACATCAGCGCGAAGCTCTGCATCATGATCGCCAGCGTGTTCTTCCGCCGCACCAGCCCGCCGTAAAACAGCGCCAGCCCCGGCCCGGTCATCATCAGCACCAGCGCCGCGCTCACCAGCATCCACGCGTTATCCCCCGCCGACTGCGCGGCCTTCACGTCTTTATCCAGTTGCGCCAACTTGTCGTTAACGGCCTTGGGGATTTCGGGGGTTGCGGAGGAGGAGGCGGCTGCGGCAGGAGCGGGGGTTTGTTGCGCCAAGAGCGGAGTGGCAGCCAGCAGGATGGCCCCGAGTACCAGGACAAGGTTGAAACTACACTTCCGTCCCATCCACTTCATAAGTGTGTCCGCTCCGCTGACTCTGGATTCGACTGCCGGGACCGCCCCTTCGACGCCCCGGATTATACGCACCTCCCTCCTGTTTCGCTGTTTGAAATTTTCATTCCTACGATTCGTTTTTCTGATGCTGATGCGCGCGCTGACTTTTGCAGACGCGCGCCGCGGAATGGTTCTGGCAGGCCATCTTGCCGCCTAGATTGCAGTTATTTTTGTTGCTGGCTCTCCCTGGGCGCGCCGATCTTTTGAGTATCGTCGACCGAAAACAAAAGAAAATGGCTGAAGCTATGGCGCCGGTGATACCGCTGTCCCATAAAATTGCAATACCAGTCCGCGCTTTTCGGCAGCCACATCGCCGTTTTCGCCTTTTGAAACTCCACCGGGCCGTATTCGATCATCTGGTGGTCGCGAACCAGCCGGATTTCGGGAACCGTCCGCATTATGTCCGCTTCCATCGCCAGAATCTGCGAGTTTTCCGCATCAATCCACGCGCGTCCCTTGAGATGGAGCGGGAACGACATCCCGCCCACGCGATAGACACGCATCTCACTCATCTCGCTGTCTTTCTGCCGGAAATGAACGACCCATGCCGGCCTGCCGCGCCACTCGCCGCGTCCCTCGCACTTGAATTCGTACTCTTCACGAAAATCAGAATGAAAGACCAGCGCCAGCATGGGCAACCCCAGGGTGGCGAGATGCGATGGGAAAGGCTGAGTGGACACCGAGCCATCGCGATACTCCTGTACGTCCAGCCCTCGTGCCCCGGTCTTGCGGATTGCCACCAGGTAGTTGAACGATCGCGTTTCCTTCGATAGCCGGACTCCAAGCGGGCTCAGGCTCTCGTGTTCCATTTCCTCGGTCGCCGTGAACTGGTCCACGTTTTTCACCAGTTCTTCCACGCGTGCCCCGGCCGCTTCTGAAACATCCTGCACAGAGCAGCTCGCCGCAGGATCCACACTCAGTTTTTCGTCGTCCACGTCAGGAGGCGCCCAATTCGTTTCGATCACCGGCGCGATCGGAGGCATGCTCACGTCGCTCATACCTGCCGCCTCAAGACGGGCAGGCGCGCTCGCCGCCCCGGGATGCGCCGCCACCGTTTCCGCCCTGGGTGCGTCGACGGTTCTCAACTGTTCGATGAGCTTCTTGGCGGTGGCTGCCTGCGGAACATTCGGCTGTTCGTGCACGAATCGTTCGAGCGTCGCCAGCGCGGCCTCCCGTTCTCCCAGGGCCGCCTGCGCCTCGCCCAACAGGAATCGCGTGCTGGCCGCTTTTTCCAGACCCACGCGCAAAGCTTCTTCGCACTGTTCGCGCGACTTCTGATACTCCCCCTGCTGAAAATAAGCAGCCCCCGCAAGCCAGTGCGCGCGCCACGAGTTGGGCCGGAGTCTCACGCTCTGTTCCAGCGCCGCCAAAGCCTTCGCATAATCGTGCTGCAGGAAATCCACTTCGCCGAGCGCCTGCAACGCGGGTGCATGCTTGGGCGCCATGGCCACGGCCTTTTCCAGGTATCCGCGCGCCAGCGCATTGTCGTGGCGCCGCATGCACAGCAGTCCCATCAGATAATTCACATCGGGAAATCCCGGCGCCAGTTGCATTGCGCGCTTCAAGTGCGTCTCGGCTTCGTCCAGCCGGTCGGCTTGCAGCGCCTCCAGCCCTTTTTCCGTTTCCTTCAGGGCCTTGGGCGCAAGAATCGGAGCGCCGGGCGCCTGTTGCGTTCCTGCCGTGCCGGAGTCCGGAACCATCGTTATGTCAATGTTTTCCGTCTCTTTGTCTGCGGCGATGATCGCCTGTGCTTGTGCCTCGTGATATCCCGGCGCGCGCACTTCCACCAGGTACTCTCCTGCATGCAATCCGGTGAAGAGCGCCTGTCCCGCGTCGGTTGTGGGTACGGTAGCGTTGGTTAGTTGGCTCGGCGAGCGCACCGTCACCATCGCGCTTCGCCCGATCGGGGAGCCGTCCGGCTCATGTACCCGCACCATGATTTGACCGCTGGCCCCGCCTAGCGTTTGCCCCGGGAACTGCCCCAGTGCGATGTTCGGCCACACCAGTAGGGCTACGCTGGAGAGAAGAAATGCCAGCCTCCACGACAGGTGCGGGAGCCCCCACTGCATGATTATTCTGTCCCTAAGGCCACTCGTG
>Ga0210405_10001349_pt1 | contig 28205 bp, 23 predicted proteins | sample IncBWH11MmetaG_FD_155492 | JGI IMG/M metagenome (GOLD analysis project Ga0210405, IMG submission 155492) | Forest soil microbial communities from Barre Woods Harvard Forest LTER site, Petersham, Massachusetts, United States - Inc-BW-H-11-M | ecosystem: Environmental > Terrestrial > Soil >...
CGACGGTGCCGCTTGAGCATGCCGCAGTTGCGCCCGTAGCAGAACCTTTCGTAGCCGGCGCCGAGAAAGACAAGAGTTTGACCAACTAAGCAGCGTGGTTCTGGGTACGGCCCTTCCTGTGAGTTGACTCCGGCCCCGCCGGTGTTACGCTTGAGGAACATTCAAGTTTGCCGCGGACCGGCGCTGCCACCGGTTGCAGAAAGTCTGGTTTGCCCCATCCTGGCAGGTATTCGCTAGTCCGCCAGTTCGGTGCACCACCTCAAATCAATCCGGATTCCCAGGGTCAATTTCACCATAAAAGTTAAGGATATATGCCAAAAGAAACAAACGTTGAAGGAAGCAATCAGATGAGCATCAGCCTTGCCGAGCTGAAGGAAAAGAACATCACCGACCTCGCCAAGATCGCCAAGGAATTGAATATTCCCGGGGCGAGCGGCATGCGCAAGCAGGAGTTGATCTTCCAGATCCTCCGGGCGCAAACCGAAAAGAACGGTTTGATCTTCTCCGAAGGCGTCCTCGAATGCCTCCCCGATGGATTCGGATTCCTGCGCGCTCCGGAATACAACTATCTCCCCGGCCCGGACGATATCTACGTCTCGCCCTCGCAAATCCGAAAGTTCGATCTTCGCACCGGCGACACCGTCTCCGGCCAGGTTCGTCCGCCGAAAGACGGCGAACGATATTTCGCGCTGATTAAAGTCGAAGCCGTCAATTTCGAAGATCCGGAAGTCGCGCGCAACAAAATCTTCTTCGACAACTTGACGCCGCTCTATCCCCAGGGCCGCTTGAAGATGGAAACGACCAAGGAGAATTTGACCGGCCGGGTGCTCGATTTGCTTTGTCCGGTCGGCAAGGGCCAGCGCGGCTTGGTGAACGCGCCGCCACGCACCGGAAAGACCATGATGCTGCAGTCCATGGCCAATGCCATCGCCACCAATCATCCCGAGGTCGCGCTGATCGTGCTGCTGATTGACGAGCGTCCCGAGGAAGTCACCGACATGCAGCGCACCGTCAAGGGCGAAGTCATCAGCTCGACGTTCGACGAACCGCCGCAACGCCACATCCAGGTCGCCGAAATGGTCCTCGAGAAGGCCAAGCGCCTGGTCGAACACAAGCGCGACGTGGTCGTGCTGCTGGACTCCATCACGCGCCTCGCGCGCGCCTACAACGCCGTCACGCCGCCCTCCGGCAAAGTGCTCTCCGGCGGTATCGATGCCAACGCGTTGCAGCGCCCGCGTCGCTTCTTCGCCGCCGCGCGCCACGTGGAAGAAGGCGGTTCCCTCACCATCATTGCCACCGCGCTGATCGACACCGGTAGCCGCATGGACGACGTGATTTTCGAAGAGTTCAAGGGCACCGGCAACATGGAAATCTATCTGGACCGCCGCCTCGCCGACAAGCGCGTCTTCCCCGCCATCGACATACAGCGTTCCGGCACCCGTAAGGACGAACTGCTCCTGCCGCCGGACGAGTTGAGCCGCGTGTGGGTATTGCGTAAGGTTCTGAGCCCGCTCTCGACGGTCGAGGCCATGGAGCTGTTGATCAGCCGGCTGTCGAAGTCGAAATCCAACATGGAATTTTTGAGTTCGATGTCCGCACCGACCTAAGCAATCCGCAATCCTTCCATTTCAATCACCACGAAAAAAAGGCGCAGCGGGTTTCCCCACTGCGCCGGTTGAATTGTGTGGTTGAAGAACGGCTCGTCAGGCCGCGGCTTCCTTTGCGAGCATGACAATCAACCGCGCGGTTTCTTCGATGCCCATCGCGGTGTTGTCCACCAGCACCGCGTCCGCGGCGCGCACCAGCGGAGAAACTTTGCGCTCGCGATCGCGCTTGTCCCGCTCAATCACTTCGTCGAAAACTTCCGGGAGCGTAATTCGTTCGCCTTTTTCCTGGTGCTCTTTCCAGCGCCGTTCCGCGCGCACTTCCGGCGCAGCATCCAGAAAAATCTTCAGCTCCGCTTTGGGGAACACGACCGTACCGATGTCCCGCCCCTCCATCACGACGCCGCCGCCCGCACCGGCGCGTTGCTGCTCGGCAACGAGGACTTCGCGCACTTTCGCAATCGTTGCAAGCCGCGAGGCAGCTTGCGCCACCTCCCCGGTGCGAATCTCCCGCGTCACGTCCGCCCCGTCAAGGAAAACGCAATTCTTCGCGCCCAAAGTTTCCTGCTCCGGAGTAGGCGGTTTCAGCTCGATGTGTGTTTCCTTCGCAAGCTTCGCAAGGTGGGACTCATTTTCCAGCGCAACTCCGTGCCGCAGCGCCTTCAAAGCCAGCCCGCGGTACATCGCCCCGCTGTCCAGATACAAATAGCCGAGTATCGCCGCAACGCGGCGCGCCACACTGCTTTTTCCGGACCCGGCAGGGCCGTCGATGGCGATGGTAAGCTTTGGCATTTTAGTAGCACAGCCAATCTTGGCTGCGCGTATTCTCTTGAATGGAACAACAAGTGGCCCCGGCAGAAATGCCTGTACTATTTAGAACCCCATGATGTTGTAGCCGCAATCGACGTGAATCGTTTCGCCGGTAATCCCAGAGCCCGCTTCGGAAAGCAGGAACGCCGCGGTTCCGCCCACCTCGGCCGGATCGACGTTGCGTTTCAACGGAGCGCGCTCGGCGTGCGCCTTCAACATGTCCCCCAATCCGGAAATCCCGCGCGCCGCCAGCGTCTTGATCGGCCCAGCAGAAATCGCGTTTACCCGGATACCTTTTTGACCCAGGTCGCTGGCCAGATATCGCACGCTGGCTTCAAGCGCGGCTTTCGCAACGCCCATGACGTTGTACTTCGGCACGACTTTTTCCGCGCCGTAGTACGTCAGCGTCACGATGCCCCCGCCCGCCGTCATCAGCGGCGCTGCCGCCCGAGATAGGGCGATCAGCGAATACACGCTGATGTCATGCGCGATGCGAAATCCCTCTCGCGTGGTGTTCACAAACTCGCCCTTCAATTCTTCCGCGGGAGCAAACGCCACGCTGTGCACGATGCCGTGAAGGACGCCGTAGCGCGATCTGAACTTCTCAAATACCTCGGCGATCTGATCGTCCGATGAGACATCGCACATGAAGCCCTCTGCCCCCGGCAGGTCGGTGATCAAATCCTTGGCTTCCTGCTCCATGCGTTCATTCTGATAGGAAATCGCCAGGCGCCAGCCGGCTTCGTGCAGTTTCTGCGCGATAGCCCAGGCGATGCTGCGCTTGTTCGCCAGGCCGAAAATTACTGCTGTCTTTTGCGAATCGCTCATTCTGAAGCCTCGGTTGTCAGTCGTCGCTTCTCAGTCAAAAACAACACTTCTATGTTGCATTTTATTTAGTTCCCCGCTACTCGCTCCGCTTGCCGGTAGCGGCGCCCTTCAGATGCGATGAAACGCCTTCTCAATTTCCTTCATCGAATACCGCAGCACCACCGGGCGTCCGTGCGGGCAGCTCATCGGGCAATCGGTTTTCGCCAGCGCGTCCAGCAGCCATTCCATTTTCGATTGTTCCAGCGGCATGTTCACTTTGATCGCCGCGTGGCACGCCGTGGACGCCGCAATCTTTGCCTGCAACGTTTCAATCGAAATCGCGGCGTTCTCGCGCTCGAGGCCGTCGAGAATTTCGGTGAGCAGTTTTTCGGCGTCCGGCGCGCCTACTCCCGCGGGCACGGCCTGGATCGCCACGCTTTTCGGCCCCATCGGCTCGACTTCGAAGCCGTTCGCCGCCAGTTCTTCCGCTATTTTTTCAAAAATGACGATCTGCCGCGGCGACAATTCAATCACAAGCGGCATGAGCATGCGCTGCGCTTCCACTTTTCCGGCGCGCCGCGCTTCCAGGTGTTGCTCGAAAAGCACGCGCTCGTGCGCCACGTGCTGGTCTACAATCCAAAGTCCTTCGGCGTTCACCGCGACGATGAAACTCGCGCTGACTTGCCCGAGCGGCTTCAGGTCCGCGATCTGTTCCGGCCTCGGAAGGCTCGCGGGAGCGTCCGCGCTCGGAGCGGCGAGATTCGCGGCCCAATTTCCGGCGTTGGAAATCTGCGCCGGCGCGACGCCAGTACCAAACGCGGTTCCCGAAGTGAATGGAATCCGCTGCTCGACCGGCCGCATCGGCGCACCTGTAAGATCGAAACCACCGTCAGATCCGCTGCCTGAGCCGACGCCGATTTCTTCCAGCGGCGGAATGATCGCGCGCGGCACACCCGATTCCACCGGCGCCGGCGTGATTCCGCCGGAAAGCGTTCCGTTCCCCGCGCTTGCTGCTTGCGGCGTGCCAGCAGCAGCGGCGGCGGCGAAACTTGCAATCGGCCGCGCGCCCATCAACGCCTGGCGAATGGCATCGCGCGCGAAGTCGTGCACAAATTGCGAGCGCCGGAAGCGCACTTCGATTTTTGCGGGGTGCACGTTGACGTCGACTTCGTCGTACGGCATCTCCAGGAAAAGCAGCGTCGCCGGAAAAACGGCTGGCGGCAAGATGTTGCGATAGGCCTCGTGAATGGCGTGCAGAATCAGCCGGTCGCGCACCAGGCGGCGGTTCACGAAGATGTAGATTCCGTTGCGATTCATCCGCTGGATGTCTGGCCGCGACGTAAATCCGCTGACCGTCAACGATGCTTTTTCTTCTCCTTCTTCGAGTTCCGGCTCGGTGATCGCCGCGCGGAACGGAGAAGATACGGCGGGGATTTCCACCAGCTCTTCGAGCGCTTGCCGTCCGAAGAGCTGATAGACGCGGTCGGCCAGCTTTTCCGCCGGAGGACAATTGATAATTTCCTGTGTTGGGGTGGTGAGAATGAACTGCTTCGCTGGATTGGCCAGCGCGTAATGCGTGACCAGCGAAGCGATGTGGCCCAGCTCCGTGGTGTCCGACTTAAGGAATTTTCTGCGCGCCGGAACGCAATAGAAAATATCCGCGACGCTGACGGTCGTGCCTGCGGGCAACCCCGCGGGCTTTACGTTGACCAGCTTGCCTCCCGCGAATTCGATGCGCGTGCCTTCCGCTTCCGCTTCGTCACGCGTTTCGAGCAGCAGACGCGATACGGCGGCAATCGTCGGCAAAGCTTCCCCGCGAAATCCCAGCGTGGCAATCGACAGCAGATCATCGGCGGAGCGCAGTTTGCTTGTGGCGTGGCGTTCAAACGCCAGCAGCGCGTCGTCATGCGTCATCCCGTGACCATCGTCGATCACGCGAATCATACGCTTGCCGCCGACTTCTACTTCGACGCGAATCGTCTTCGCGCCCGCGTCAATGGCGTTTTCCAGCAGCTCTTTCACCACCGACGCCGGCCGCTCCACAACTTCGCCCGCCGCGATTTTATTCGCCACCGCCTCCGGCAATATGCGTATACGGCTCATTCGCTCCTTACCGAAATCCCGGATCGTCCGCCTCGGTCATGGCTCCGACGATTAAGGAAGCGAGGAAAACGACGGCGATGATTATCGCAAGCTTCCATGAAAAAAAGACAGAGACCAGGAACAACGTTGGCAATACGTAGTAGCTAGCCGCAAGGGAATAACGCAGCCATCCTGGCCTACCGTCGTCGCGCAAGGTTCCCTCGCGCGCAAGGTCAAAGATCACGCGGAAAACTGACTGCAAGATTTCCGATAGCCAAGACACAGTTAAGCACTCAGCTCCCTGCAATCACAGTCCAATCTCCAACGTCCAGGTCAGCGTGTTCGGCCCGCCATTTCCCGTCAAGAATATCATTCGGCGGCTTTCTTCTTTTCTTGAATAGCGACGCCGAGTTGGTCGAGTTGATCTTTGTCCACGGGCGACGGCGATTCGGCCATCAAGTCCTGCGCGGCGGTGGTCTTCGCGAAGGCGATGACTTCGCGGATGGATTTTTCGCCAGCGAGAAGCATGACCACGCGGTCGATTCCGAGGGCGATGCCGCCATGCGGCGGCGTGCCGTAAGTTAGCGCGTCGAGGAAAAATCCAAAACGTCTGCGCAATTGTTCTTCCGTCAGGCCGAGCGCCTTGAACAAGCGCTCCTGAACGTCCTGCCGATGGATTCGAATGCTGCCGGAGCCAAGCTCGTACCCGTTCAAAACGAGATCGTACCCTTTGGAACGGACTTCCCACGGCGCCGATTCAAGCTTTTCGAGATCCTCATCGACGATGCCGGTGAACGGGTGCTGCGCGCTGACCCAAGTCTTGTCCGTTTCGCTCCACTCGAAAAGCGGGAAACCGGTGAGCCAAAGAAATTTCCATTGGGATTTGTCAATCACGCCGAGCGCTTCGCCAAGCTGCAAGCGCAATTGTCCGGCGATCAGCGCGGCGGCTTCCGTGCCTTTGATTTGCTCTTTGGCAGAAACAGCAACGATAAGATCACCAGTTTTTGCGCCACAGGCTTCGGCAAGCTTCTTCACGTTTTCCGGCCCAATCAGTTTTTCAACAGTCGATGTGAGGCCGTCGGGCGCGACCTTCACAAAATAGGCGCCGCGCGCTTTGAGTGCCTTTGCTTTTTCGGTCAGTTCGTCCAGTTGCTTGCGCGAATAGCCAGCCGCGCCGGGAGCTGAAAAAGCAAAAACATTGCCTTCGATCTGCAGCTTTTCTTTTGCCTCGGTGGGAAAACAATGCGTCACTTCGTGCAACTCCATGCCAAAACGAAGGTCCGGCTTGTCGCTGCCGTATTTGCGAATCACGTCTTTGTACTGCATGTGCGGGAACGGCGCTTCCGCCTTAACGTCTGCGACGGCGCAGGCGCGCACCATCACCTGTTCGATCACATGAAAAATGTCTTCTTGGCGCGGAAAAGACATCTCCAGATCGAGCTGCGTAAATTCCAGTTGGCGGTCGGCGCGCTGATCTTCATCGCGGAAACATTTCACTATCTGGAAGTACTTGTCCAGTCCGGCGATCATCAGGATCTGCTTGAAAATCTGCGGCGACTGCGGCAGCGCGTAGAACTGCCCGTGATGCACGCGGCTGGGCACCAGAAAATCGCGCGCGCCTTCCGGCGTCGAGCGCGTGAGCATGGGCGTTTCCACTTCAAGAAAGCCCATTTCGTCCATCACCTTGCGAATTTCGAGAATGATTTTATGGCGCAGCGCGAGATTCCGGTGCGGCTTCGAGCGCCGCAAATCGAGATAGCGGAAGCGCAGGCGCGTCTCTTCCGCCGCGTTGATTGCGTCTTCGATCGGGAATGGCGGCGTCTTGGCGTTGTTGAGAATGTGCAGATTCGCGGCAACGAGCTCGACTTCCCCGCTCGCCAACTCCGGATTGGCTTTCTGACGCTTGAGAACTTTGCCTTCCACGGCGACCACGAATTCGCTGCGCGCCTGCTCGGCCTTGGCGTGTGCCGCAGGCTGCGTCTCTTTGTTGAAGACCACCTGCACGATGCCAGTGCGGTCGCGAATGTCCAGAAAGAGCAGATTGCCAAGGTCCCGCCGCCTCGCCACCCAGCCCATTACAACCGCGTCGCGCCCTTCGTCTTTGGCGCGCAATTCGCCGCAGTAGTGTGTACGCTTCAAATTTCCCAGAAAGTCCAACAAGTGATTCTCTCCTAGCGCAGCCCAAAGTCTAACCTGCGCTGTTGTGGGACAGGCATTCTTGCCTGTCTTCTTCGCGCTCAATCTGCTCTACCAGGGACAGCCAGGAATGTCTGTCCTACCTCAGAGTCACAGTGCTTTTTGTTTGCGCAAATGTTCCAGCAAGTCTGGTTCGGTGTACTTTGCCTGTGAACCATCTGACAGCTTCTTCAGTGTCCACAAGCCTTCGGACACTTCATTATCGCCGAGAATCAGCGCATACTTTGCCCCGAGTTTGTCCGCCTGGCCGAGCGCTTTGCCGAATTTTTGCTCCACGGGAGGCAGTTCCACGCTGAATCCTGCTTTGCGCAAATCTTTCGCCGCCCGGATGGCGGTCGCGTGAGCCCGTTCGCCCATCCAGGCGATGTACACGTCGCGGCCCTGCTGCGCGGGTGCTTTCCCGCTTGCACTGAGGGACGAAGTGCTTTCCTGGAGCGACAAGATCAAGCGGTCTTCGCCAATCGCAAAACCGATGCCCTTGGTTGGCGGTCCCCCCAGCAATTCTACCAGCCCATCGTAGCGCCCGCCGCCGCACACCGCATTTTGCGAACCAAGTCCCTGCGCCGTGATTTCAAACGTCGTACGCATGTAATAGTCCAGCCCGCGCACCAGCCGCCAATTCTCGCGGTAGATCACTCCGCGCATCTCGAGCTGGTGCTTGACGGCCGCGTAGTGCGCTTTACACTCTTCGCAGAGGTGATCAGCAATGCGCGGCAGCTTGGCGATTATCCCCTGCTCGCTTTCGAGTTTGGAATCGAGGACGCGTAGCGGATTCGTTTCGATGCGCCGCTGGCTATCCGGCCCGAGCTTGTCCTTCACTTTCAGAAGCTCCGCGCGCAGCAGCTCGACGTATTTCGGCCGGCAATTTCTGTCTCCGATGGAGTTGATGTCCAGCTGAACGCCCTGCAATTCCAGCCGGTCGAAAAACGTCGTAACCATTTCGATGACTTCCGCGTCGATCGCCGGAGCGTCGCTGCCGCCCAGCACCTCCGCGCCAATCTGATAAAACTGCCGGTAACGCCCCTTCTGCGGACGCTCCCGCCGAAACATCGGCCCCATGTAATACAGCTTCACCGGCTGCGGCAGCTGCTGCATTCCGTTCTCGATGTAGGCCCTACAAACACTTGCCGTGGCCTCAGGACGTAGCGCAATGGTAGGCTCCACCAAATCGAGGTACTGTTTACAGAGGGCCACGGTCCTGTCGAATCGTTCTTGCCAATCCGCCACGCGAGGTTGTTTTAGAATGTCTTCAACCAGATAGGATATGGAGTCTTTTAAATGTTCTAATGCAACCTTCGTTCCTATATCCGCGTACGCAAGCTCTTTGCTTACGGCTGCTTCGTAATCGCTACAGAACTTTCTAGTCCCCGTTGTGAAAAAATCGATTCCCGATTTGTCGCTCGAAGACACAGACATAAACATTAGGGTTTCACGGCGATGCGCCAGATCAAGACTGGTCGGGTTATCATGCTGAAGTCCAAGAACATACATCTCTTTTGAAACGACGTCGGTGTAGGCTCCTATTGACCTCGCAAAGAGTTCCGTCCACTCAAAGATCGGGAGGCGAATCTCGCCGAAGCCGAAGGTGGCGAAGACTTCGTGGGCGGTTTGTTCGACGCGATTCCAAAGGGCTGTCTCAGGTGGCAGCAAATCGCGCGTACCGCGGATGGCTTGAAACTTACGCGGCTTTTCTTCTTTTTTGGCTGCGCCTTCGCTCACGCGGTGGGTTCCTCGCGATAAATGTTTTTGTATCCGACGTAGCGCTTGGCGTAGGCGTCAATCGAGGCCTGATCGATTCCCGTCAGCATGCGCTTCACTTTTCCCGGCGAGCCCATGACCAAGCTGCCCGCCGGAATCACGGTGCGCTCGGTGATCAGCGTGCCCGCCGCGACGATGCTGCCCGCCCCAATCGTCACGCCATTCAAAATGACCGCGCCCATGCCGATCAAGCAGCGCGACTCGATAGTGCAGCCATGCAGCGTCACCGAATGACCGACCGTGACGTCATCGCCAAGAATCAGGGGCCACTCACCGCGCATGACGTGGCAAATCGAGCCATCCTGAATATTCGTGCGCGCGCCGATGCGAATGTAGTGCACGTCGCCGCGAACCACCGAGCACGGCCAGACGCTCGAGTCCTCGCCAATCACTACGTCGCCGATAATAACAGCCGCCGGGTCGATATAAGCCGATTCGGCAATTTGTGGCCGCTTGCCGCAGTAAGGCCGGATGTCCGCTTGTCGAGCCAATCGTGTCCTTTCTCATTGGGCTAACATCGCCATGGCAAGGTGCAAGCAGCGCTGTCGCATTGTAGGGGCGCAATATATTGCGCCCTTCCGAACGGGGCAAGCCCCGCCCCTACAGAAAATTCGCTGCGCACGAATCAAATCAAGATATCATCCGCGTTGTCCGGCTGACAAGGAAACCGCCGCTGCATCCTCGCACGCGCCGCTGGACGTCACCCCGCAACTGCGCCATCATCGACAAGTGGAAAAACGCTGTGCCCAATGCGGAGCCACGATGACCTGCGAGCAGGAAGCAGGCTGCTGGTGCGCGGAACTGCCGCACGTCCCGATGCCGGCCGATGAGGAGGGGTGTCTCTGCCGCAACTGCCTGCTGGCCAAGATCGAAGCGTTGCAGAATCCCGCCAAGACAAAGGAAGCCTGAAAATTCAATCGATCTGAACCGCGGGGCCGCCAGTCGTGCCGGCAACTTCCGTCAACCGCGCGACGACCGCGCGCGCAACATTGTAGAGACTCTTTGCGCCCGCGCCGTCTTCCCCGAGCGCCGCCACCGGCTTGCCAGTGTCGCCACCGATGCGAATGCGCGGATCAATTTCAATTTCGCCGAGCACCGGCACGCCATAAGCCAGCGCCGTCTTCGCGCCTTCGCCGTGGCCGAAGATGTCAATTGCCTTGCCGCAGTGCGGGCAAGCAAACGTGCTCATGTTCTCGACCACGCCGAGCACTTCCACGTTCACCTGGCGAAACATTTCAATGGCTTTGCGCACATCGGCAAGCGCCACAGTCGATGGAGTAGTCACTACCACAGCGCCGGTAACAGCCACCGTCTGGATCAGCGTCAACTGCACATCGCCCGTGCCCGGCGGAAGATCAATGATCAGGTAATCCAGCTCGCCCCATTCCACGCTGCGCAGGAATTGCGTAATCACGCTGTGCAGCATCGGCCCGCGCCAGATCATCGGCTTGTCGCCGGGATTGAGCAGGCCCATCGAAATCATCTTTAGCCCCTGCGATTGCACGGGAATGATGCGCTTGTCTGCTGTAGCCTGTGGCTCCTGCAAGGTGCCCAGCATAATCGGCACGTTCGGCCCGTAAACGTCGGCGTCCAGCAAGCCGACTTTGTGGCCGAGCTTCGCCAAAGCCAGCGCGAGATTCACGGCGACGGTGGTTTTGCCGACGCCGCCTTTGCCGCTGGCCACGGCCACGAGATTCTTCACGCCAGGAATCGGCTGGCGTTCCGGCTGCTGTATGGGTGCTGGACCTGGTGGCATTTGTTTCCTCTATGGTGGGACAGGCATTCCTGCCTGTCCTCGCTTCAATCAATCGCAATCGATTCTCGCTAACGGCTTCGGCAAAAGCGACAGACAAGAATGTCTGTCCTACTCACGCGCCGTGGCATTTCTTGTATTTCTTCCCCGACCCGCACGGGCAAGGATCGTTGCGGCCGACTTTCGCGCCGGCCCTCACTGGCTTCGGCGCCTCGGCCTGAGCGGGACCCGTCTGATACTGCAAATCTTTCTGTTGGCGCTGCTGCCGCCGTTCAATTTCTCGCGCGACGGCCGGCAAATGCTGCGGCTCGCTGGCGCGCGCGGCAGCGCTGGCCACCGCCGCCGCGGCGCTTTGTGGAGGCGTGCGCGGCGGCTCCGGCCGAGGCTGTCGCGCCCCCGGCGGCTGCTCGCCCTGCTGCACCTGAATGTGAAATAGATAGCGGATCGTCTCGTTGTCGATGCGCGCCATCATGTCTTCAAAAAGCGTGAAAGCCTCTTTCTTGAACTCGACGATGGGATCTTTCTGCGCGTAACCGCGCAGCCCGATGCCTTCCTTCAAGTGGTCCAGCGAAAGCAAATGGTCTTTCCACTGCGAATCGACAACATCCAGAATGATGCGCCGCTCAAGCCAGCGCATCAGCTCCGCGCCAAACTGCTTTTCCTTTTCCTCGTAGCGCTTCTGGACGGCTTCGGCAGCGGCATCTGCAAGCTGCTCGTGGCTGAGTGAACCTGGGTCTGCCCCCGCTGCCTTCATGTCAATGCCAAACTGCGCGTTGCTCTCCGCGAGGAATTGCGTCGTGTTCCACTGGTCGGGATGCTGCTCGCGTGGACAAAACGTTTCCGCGAGCTCGCGCACTAAGTCTTCCGCGATGCCGAGCACGTAGTCGCGCTGATCCTTGCCTTCCAGCGCCGAGCGCCGAATCGCGTAGATCGTCTCGCGCTGCTTGTTCATCACGTCGTCATACTCAAGCAAATGTTTGCGGGCGTCGAAGTTTTGGGCTTCGACGGTTTTTTGCGCGTTCTCGATGCGGCGGGAGATCAGGCCGGATTCGATGGGCACGCCTTCGGTCATGCCCATTCGAAACATCAGGGCACGCATGCGCTCGCCGCCGAAGATGCGCATAAGGTCGTCTTCCAACGAAAGAAAAAATCGCGAAGAGCCCGGGTCGCCCTGGCGTCCCGCGCGTCCGCGCAATTGGTTATCGATGCGCCGCGCCTCGTGGCGTTCCGTTCCGAGAATGTGCAATCCGCCAAGCGCGACGACTTCATCGTGTTCCGCTTTGCACTGCCCGGCAAACTGTTCGTACATCGGCTTCCACTGATCGGCCGGCACTTGAAAGATTTTTCCTTCGTGCTGAAAGAGCACCATCTGCACCGCGGGTTGAGCGCCGTTGCCGTCCGCGGGATCCGCGCCAATCACCGCCGGAGCCGCGGCATAGGGCATGGCCAGCTTGTTTTTTAGAAAATGGTCGCGCGTCATCTGTTCGGGATTGCCGCCTAGAAGAATGTCCGTGCCGCGTCCAGCCATGTTCGTCGCCACGGTGACCGCGCCCTTGCGCCCGGCCTGTGCCACGACGCGCGATTCGCGCTCGTGCTGCTTGGCGTTCAGCACCTGGTGCGGGACGCCGGACTTTTTCAGCAATTCCGCAATGGCTTCGGATTTCTCGATGGAAATCGTTCCCACGAGCACCGGTTGTCCTCGTTCGTGATAGTGCCGGATGCCGTTTGCCAGCGAGTTGTCTTCCTGCAGAATGCCGTTCACCACCGCGTGAAATTTTTCTTTTTCCGTGCGGTAAACCACGTCGGGCGACTCGATGCGGATCAACTGGCGGTTCGTCGGAATCACCGTAACATCCAAATTGTAAATTTTGCCGAACTCCGCCGCTTCCGTTTCCGCCGTACCGGTCATGCCGGCAAGTTTTTTGTACATGCGAAAATAATTCTGAAACGTGATTGTCGCGAGCGTCTGGTTCTCGCGCTCGATCTTCACGCCTTCTTTCGCTTCCACGGCCTGGTGTAACCCGTCGGACCAGCGGCGCCCGGGCATCTGGCGACCGGTAAATTCATCGACGATGATCACTTCGCCGTCTTTCACCACGTAATCCACATCATTCTTATAAAGCGTGTGCGCGCGCAACGCCTGATAAACGTGGTGCATGATATCGATGTTCGCCGGATCGGACATGTTGGTCAGCGAGAGCAGGCGTTCGCACTTGGCGAATCCTTCTTCCGTCAGCGTCGCGGTGCGGTGCTTTTCGTCCAGCGTGTAGTCGATGTCCTGAATCAGCCTGGGAATAATCTTGTCGATCTTGGCGTACTTGTCGGTGGACTCTTCCGACGGCCCGGAAATAATCAGCGGAGTGCGCGCCTCGTCGATGAGGATGGAGTCGACTTCGTCGACGATGGCGAATTGGTGCCCGCGCTGAACGCATTGCGCCAGGTCGTACTTCATATTGTCGCGGAGGTAGTCGAAGCCGAATTCGTTGTTGGTGCCGTAGGTGATGTCCGCGCCATACGCGGCGCGCCGCTGTTCGTCGTCGAGATCGTGAACGATCACGCCGACGCTCAACCCGAGCGCCTTGTAGAGCGGGCTCATCCATTCCGCGTCGCGGCGCGCCAGGTAATCGTTCACCGTGACGATGTGAACGCCGCGCCCCGCCAGCGCATTCAGCACCGCCGGAAGCGTCGCGACGAGCGTCTTGCCTTCGCCCGTCTTCATCTCCGAGATTTTGCCTTCATGCAGAACCATGCCGCCAATAAGCTGCACGTCGAAATGCCGCATGTTCAGGAAGCGCCGGCCTGCTTCGCGAACCAGCGCGAACGCCGGCACAATCGCAGGGTCCAGCGCCTGTTGCAATTGTTCTTTGTATGCCGGTTCCGCGGGATCGGCGTCCTTCAATTGCTCCTGCACCTTCGCGCGGAGCTCCGCAAAACGCGTTTTAAGCCCTTCGTCGCCGAGTACTTTTACTTCGAGTTCGCGCTCGTTGATAGCCGCAATGACCGGCATCAATTTCTTGATATCGCGCTCGTGCTTGGTGCCGATAAAACGAGCAACGACTCTGTCTACAACCTTGGCTACATCCATGGGTGACTGGCCGTCTCCTGACGGTTCTCTACGATGTACGTCCGCAAGGGCTGCTTTCTTACCGCAAATGCAAACAATCTATTGTAACTGGTGGGATGCGGAAGAGCCAAGAAACAGCCGCGAGGGATCGAAGACCAAAGGTCGAGCCATGAGAAAATCAAAATCCGCACCCTGAAGACCGTAGGGTGCGGCACCCGTCGTTTTTCGGAATTAAGGCGCGGCCACCCGCCAATGCGGGACTTTGGGAGAAAACCAAAAGCCCCCCGTAGAAAAGCGCAACCTGGGGCACCCGGCGGTTTTCCCAATAGGAAAGCAAACTTTTGTTTTCTACTTTCATCTTAAGTGCATGTTACTATACTGGCGGGGCCGGAAGGATTCGGACCTTCGGAACGTGCTCTCACACGTTTCACCGGAGTATAAGTCCGGCGCATTAGACCACTCTGCCACGGCCCCAAGAAAGCCAGCGAATCCAATAAGAAAACCCGATGGCTTTTGCTTTTCTATGACCTATCATAAATAAGTGATATCGTTGCAGTCAAGGAAAAAGGCTTGACGCATAACAAAAAAGTGATAATATTAGAGGTGCCGCCTGCCAAGAAATGGAGTTTTTTTGACTTTGTGTATCTGAGTGGCGGAACGCCGATAAAGGATTGGCATGACAGTTTATCGGAGTACGGGCAAGAAGTCGTAAATGGTCTGCTTAAGACCAATCATAAAACCGAGAACCCAATCAACTGGATGGGGTTCAGAAAATACCTAAAAGGCGAACAAAAAGGGATTTGGGAATTAGGTTTTTATGCCGAGCATCGGCAGTATAGATTGCTTGGAGTATTCAGCGGAGAAAAAAGGGCTGTCTTTTTAATGGGCTGCTACCACAAGGGTGGAAATTACACGCCCCCCGATGCGATGTATACTGCGCTTAAGAGGAAGAATCTGCTCGCCAAAGGGGAATGCACACTTCATGAGCGACCGATCAAATTTGATCAATAGGCTCCGAACAAATAGAGATTCCCGCGCTGCCTACATCAGAGCCAAGCTCGATGTGCTCATCCCCTCGCAGCTCCGCGCATTGCGGCTCCGTCAACCCATGACGCAATCCGTCTTGGCGGGAGAGGCTGGGATGAAGCAATCCCGCATTTCTGCGATGGAGACTCCAGGAAAAACCAACTTTAATCTTGAAACGTTGGTTTCATTGGCGGCAACTTTCAAAGTTGGATTGATGGTCAAATTCGTTCCGTTCAGCGAAATGCTTGGCTGGGAAAACGGATACAGCCAAGACACTTTCAATGTTACACAGCTTGTTCATGACGTTGACTTCTTACAACCAGCGGCAAGTGCTGTCCGCAAACGTGCGAGACGGAGACGAAATTCTAGCCGCGTTTCATCTGGCATTCGGATCTCTCAAATGTCAGTTACGATGGCTGGCGTCGGCGCGAGTACATACGTGATTCCCGTACAAAGAGAGCGTGCGCAATTGAAATTTCAATTTGAGCCTTCTGAGCCATCCCCCGCTCAAGCGCGGATTGCGGCAGTGATTACATTGTCGAGTCGAAGCCGTTCTGTTCTAGATGATCTCCCATTCCAAAAAACAGCAGCCGCCGCCTCAGGCGCAGGGATGAGCTATGGCAACAGATAAAGCTGCCTCACAGCCTCAACTTACCTACGAACGTATAGAGGATTTTTTCGAAGCCTATGCCAACAACATCTTTTACGAAACAAGTTCTTGGGATTTGAAATTAGTCTTTGGCCAGTTGGACCAAGCCGAAGGAAAAGCTAGCGTTGTACAACATGCCGCGATTACAGTGCCTTGGCCACTGGTTAAGGTTATGGTGTTCTGGCTAAAAGGGCAGATCGAAGCTCACGAGTTGACGAACGGAAAAATTCACGTTCCCCCTCCTGTTATCCCCCAACCATTGCCGCCTCTTACAGAAGAAATGAAAAAATCAGACCCCAACATGGAAGCTGTCTATGCCATATTTAATCGGCTGCGCGATGAATTTGCCGCAAGCCTAGAAAAATAATGGAAACCGGGGTCCCCCGGCACCCCACTGCTTGGGAAATCGGGGACGAAATCGGGAAATCGGGGACAGACGGGACGTTTCTGATGTTCGTGTGATATGGATCGTTTGGCTCGTAATGATTGGAGACTTTCAGAGCAGGGGAAACTTCCCGACTGTCTCCCGGCACCACGGTGACTCGAGAGTTGACGCCGCTAGGGTGTGTTGAGCAATCTCCAGGCGGTCGGTGCGGGAATCAATTAACTTGCCGTTCGCCGCTGTTAAGCATAGGCTGAGACGGTCAATACACAATCTTCCGCCACGCCTCAGGGGCCACGGCACCTTGTGCAGACACTACGCGCAAGGGTCGCAGCCCTAGAACCCGACTTCCAGACCATTCGCGCGTAGAAACAGAGAACCCGCCCGAATTCCGAGCGCGGGAGAGCCAATGCTTGCAGAACTGGAAATGTAAGGTTTGAGCTTGGCAGCAGAATTGTGCCATCGCTTAGTTAGTTGGTGCGCGCGCCCAAAGGCGTTCAGCGTGGGCGAACTAAGGGAGTAGAAACAAGGGGCATAGGCGATGAAGAAGTCGATCCCCGGAAAGTCCGGGAGTCTCTGAATACGATCTGTTCCACAACAGCAGGAGGTCTAATGAAACCGATCCGCTGCACATCTTCGCGCATCTTGGCGATAAGTGGCCTTCTACTTGGAATCTTATTGCCCTTGTTGCGAGCGCCACAGGCAACGGCACAGGTGACCAAGGCCAATGTCGGTGCGGACCAGGCCGCAGATACAAGCTACCTCAAGGAAATGCCGGACCCCGCCCGTGTCTTGGCTGACATTCATGGGTCGGACAGCCTCGACACCGCCGCGCGCCAAAGAGCTGCCTTGGAAATCCTCTCCGACGTAGTCGAATCCTTTGCGCGAACCGAGGGTTCTAATTTGAGGCTGACGCCGGAAGAGTTGCAACTCAACCGCCGATATCATGGGGCAGCGAATGAGATCATCTCGGCGACTTACCAAACGCTTGACCCTAATGATCAGCAGCGGTCCGTCGCGAACTCGCCGCGCGTGAAATGGAATGGACTTCACGATCAATACAGGGAAAGCGAGGCATTCATTCGGGAATTGCTTGACCGCTATTTGTCGCCCAGCAACCGCGACCGCTATTTGCAGATCCGACGCCTCCGAATTGCCCAAATGGCCCCATATCGCGCCGCGCAAGCCGCGCAAGCAGCACAAGAAGCGCGGCAGGTAGCCGCTAGCGCCGCGAAAGCAGCACAAAAAGCGCGGCAGGTAACCGCCCGGGCGAGGTATGACAATGATCGATTTATCAACGGCTTGGTCTTCATTGCCATCGCATTGTTGGCAGTTCCATGGGTGTTGGTGCTGCGCGGTGAATCTGGCCCACGTTCGAGTGGGGATTCCAACGAACCGGTGAAACTGCCCGATTCGCTGCGGCGCGTCAAAGTTTACGGAAAGCAATACGATGCTTCGGTCCAGTCCGGGCTGATCTATGACAAGGAGCACTGGATGGAAACCAGTGTGTCGACCACGACGAGCGGCGGCGGCCCCAACAATAGCACACCAGTCAGCACGAGCACCCACGTCAGCAGTATCGTTAATTGGCGGTATTGGCTTCGCAACTCGGACGGGCGCGAGTTTTCGCTACACTTCGTGGGCGATCAACTTCCAGCATCAAAGGGACAAGTCATTAGCGTTGTTGGAGCACCCGGACTGACCTATATCGGATATAATCACTCGACTGGCTACTTCGCGACGATGGGCCTTAGGCGGCTACACAGGTTGCGGTGTGGCAAACTGTGGCTCATCAGCATGGCCACGTGGTTCGTGGGATGGTTCGTGCTGATGGTTCTTGTCGGCCTCGGTCCCACAGATTGGGTCGCTTTCCCGGATTGGCCTGCGTATGTTTTTCTGCCTTTCACGATTATGGTTATGATCTTTTCGGCTCTCTACCTAGCCATCTACGCTGCTGGAGTCCGACGCAAGCGCAATCGCCAGTTCGAGAAGAGGTACATGCCTGAGTTCCGGAAATTGTTGCGGGAATCCACGCCTGCATTGCTCAAATGTTTCTCCGTTTCACCCTCAAGCCCCTGACGTGGCCTAGACGTCGACGCGGAGCTTTATTATAGCAGGGAGAAATGGAGTCCCCTCGTAGACTAGGCAGGACGCCGTTGGCCTGTGGTACAAGGGCGGTCAATCCGCCTGCGTCTGCCAGTGGTAAAAATGGCCTAGTCTACGTAGGGGCTTTGATGCATCAACGCGGATAATAGCACGCTAGGGCTGACAGCTGGTAGTCCTTCGTAGTCTACAGAAATCGTGGACTGTCCCCCGGCAGCTGCATCACTCCTTACCCGGCTCCATGATCCTAAAAGAAGGACCGGATGCTTCCAAGTACACTCCCTGGGCGGGCACGACGCCCTGAGCATTGCCGGATAATTGCTTAAGCTGACCCTTGGCCACGACTTCCTTGCCCGTTAATTCAATCAGCTGATGATCAAGAGCACGATTTTTATCCTCGCTGCGCCAAAGCCAAACCCGATTTTCTTCAAAGAAGGGAGCCGCTTTTACCACGATAAAATAGATATCCGCCTGACCCGGACCTATCGGTTTTTTGTGAAGCGTCCCGTGTACTTCGGCACTAATAAACTCAGCGTCTCGCTGATGTGTGTTATTGCTTTCGTCTTGGGCGTACAGGGTCCTATCGCGCGGACCTAGTGCGAAGAGGAAAGCGATGATGATGACCAGAAAGGATGCATTCACGCAGCGCATAGGGTCCTGATACCTCCGTGGGTTGCTCTCCGCTGTAGGGATCCGCGTAAGGCGCGACACGAGCAACCCTGAATATCACAGGCTATTTGGTTCGAGACCGAGAACGGGAGCGAAGTGCTTACAAACAGTTACATACCTGGCCATCAACCGTTCCAGATGCTGTTGGCTCCTAGTAAACGCGCTTATCGGAGAAGTGGAGTCCTATGGAGATTCTGATGTTCATGTGAAATCGATCGTGTGGCTCGTAATGATTGGAGACTTTCAGAGTAGGGGAAACTTCCCGTCTGTCCCCCGGCACCCGGGTGGTTGAACAAGGAAATCAAGCGATCTTTACAAAGAGTTCTTCGATGGTACGTTTGGGCAATGTCCCGATGACAGGCTCCTTAGCTGGATTCTGATTTGGCCGGGGGGCTGCTGTGTAAGCCATCAAATCTGTGCACGACGGACCAGGTAATAGGGCAATCTTGAAACTTCACTCCGATGGCATAGCGGTTGTCCGCCAGCCTTTGGCAATAAACAACGTTCCCGCAGGCCGGGCCATCGTTCCGCGGGGTAAGCTGTAGCGCATCGCCAAGCTGCCAGGGGCGAATGGAGTAGACCCGAGCGCCGCGCGAACTGATGTTGTCGGTGTATGTACGCTCTTCTCCATCCTCACCTGTACGCTCTACCTGCGCGAGGCGCACCACCACGACGATGGGAAGGCGCCTTTCCATTCTGCCACTGAGGGTCTGGTCTAAAGGCATCTCGTTAAGACCTTGACTGGACACACCTGAGGTGTTGTGGCGCGCTGATTCGGCTAGGAAACGTGCATCAGAGCTTCGGCTGGGGGCCGATTTGGTTTGGTGCGCCGATGATTCCTCTGCGTGGTCCGGCGATTGGTCCCTTGATCTGTCTCTTGGAAACCTCGCCAGCTACCTCACACTTGCGTTTGGATACCATTCGTCCGGGCCTTTAACAATCGAGTCAAGACCTTAGTACTTCATCGGCTGAATGCCGTAGTACTAGATGAAATCGGGGGACGGGCGGGACGATTTCTGATGTTCATGTGATATCGATTCGTTTGGCTCGTAATGATTGGAGACTTTCGGAGTAGGCGTCAAGGGCAGTGAGTGACGAGTGGCGAGTGGCGAGTGACGAGAAAAGGACGAAGAAAGGGACGGGCTAAAGCCCGCCCCTACAGTTGCCCCTACAGGCCGCTGCGCGATCCGGGTGGGCGGCCGGGTGGGGCGGTGGTGAGTGGCGCGCCACGGCGGGCAGGCCCCTCGGATCTCCTCGGGGTAAACGTGTGGCGAGAAACAAGAGAGATTCCTCGCTGCGCTCGGAATGACGGATGTGTGGGTTTGCCGAGGGGTGTGTCGGGGTGGAGGACCCCTCGGCCTTGCTCGGGGTAAACGGGAGGGGGGAGCTTGCCGGAAGCGAGGGCGTCGAGGGCGCGGAGCCGGGCGTTAAGCTCTGCGGAGGTCAGGCGGCGCTGGCGGTAGAGCCAGCGGAGAAAATCGGCGGCGGGACGCTCGCCTTTGAGCGAATTACATTCGAGGCAGGAGGAAACCAAGTTGCGATAGGAGTTGCGCCCCGCCCGGACGCGGGGCACGACGTGGTCGAGGCACTGGACGCGCGCGTCGGTGCGGCGGAGACAATAAAAACAATGGCCGCCTTCGCGGAGGTGGATGGACTGGCGGAGGGCGCGGGTCTTGAGGAAGTCGAGGTCTTCCAGGTTGGGGGATTGCGGCTGGCTGACGGAGCCGCGGACGGCGGTGGCTCCCGCCACTGCGGGCAGGCCCGCTACCGCGGGTAAACCCCCTACCGCGGGCAAGCCGGGGCGAAGGCCGCGAATCTCATCGGGCAGGAGCACGTCAATGACGTGGCCGGCTTTGCTGCGACGGATGAGGCGGAGCGCACCGAGGACGACGAGGCGGCGGACGGATTCACGGACGGGGCCAGTGCTGACGCCGATGCCGCGGGCAAGCCAGGGCATGGAGAAATGGAGCTGGAGCCGGCCTTCGAGACGGCTGTGGCGGATGAGATGCGAATAGACGGCGCGGTCTGTGATGGAGAGGCGCAGCCGGGGGTAGAGGAAGTCCTCGAATTGTATCCAAAGATGCTTGAGATTCAGTTTTTTGCGTTTCATGGCGGATCCTTGAAGAAAGTGGATAGTTAACAGCTGACAGTCCCGACCGGGTCGGGATCTTCGGTCGAAAGTTGAAAGTCAAAGGAAAGACAAACCCTAAGAAAGAAAAGACTTAACACAGAGAACACCCCGACGCGGTCCCGACCGGGCCGGGATCCCCGGCAGGAGCCGGGGCGCACAAACCGCGCTTCGATCGGGGTAAACGCCGTCCGGAGCACAAAGAGCACAGAGGGGATGACAATTCCTGGGATACGGGCGGGGCCCAAAAACAAAAACGCCCCGACGGTGGTCGGGGCGCAGGTTTCTACAAGGAGCAGCTTAGCGGAGCCGTACCTGGTTTGTTAAAACGGAAATGGCGGGTGGCGAACGCCGCTATCCTAGTTGGGAAGAAACACGAAAATAATTTTCGACCAGCTCGGCAGGAGCACACGCCATGGTGGGCTGCACCCCCCTAAAAAGGACGGAAAACAGGCGGAAACTACCCGAAAAAAGCAAAAGGGAAAGATGCGCAACTCGCACCTTTCCCTACCAATATAGTATCAGATTATAGACGTTTGTCAAGAGCTATTTTTGGGTTGCAGGGTCCTTAGCGACCGGCGGCCTTGCCAGGGAGCGGATTGGCGGCGGCGAGGGCGCACCGTCAGGCATCTGGGCTAAAGCCCGCCCCTACAGGGCGCTTCGCGATCCGGGCGGACGTCCTCTACGAGGCTGCGGATTTGAACAGCGGTGGCGAGCGGCGAATGGCCTGCCACGACTGGCAGGCGAGTGACGAGAAAAGGAGCCGGGCTCAAGCCCGGCCTCTACAAAGCTCGGATGCGCGACGGGTCCAAAAACAAGAGGCCAGATGCCGCCCTAAAGGGCAGCGCTACGTTTGAGAAGGGCGCAGCCCGCCACGGCGGGCGCCCGTAGTGCGAGCGGCCCGCCTCAGAAGGCGGCCCCTACAAGAAGATCTCAGGAAACTATCCCCCGGCGCCCCACTGCTTGGACTACTCGGCCGCGGGAAACAGCAACTCATTTCCGTCGGGATCGACGATCTTGATCACGTCGTAACCCCACCAGGACTTCTCGCTCGGAACCGAGCGCTCGACGATTTCACGGCGAAATGCGGTGAGTCCATCGACGTTCAGTGCCACGAACAAGCGCGCCTTGTCTCTTCGCGTGGCATCCTCGCAAAGGATGATCTCGCATCCCGCGCGGTGGACTTGGCAGACCCCGCCCGCGCCGTCGCCCTCATGCCAACTCTTCTCGAAGCCAAGCATGTCGATGTAGAAGCGAAGTGCACGGTTCACGTCAGCAACGAAGAGCACGGGACGCGTGTACCAGCGGTGAGTGATTTGCTCGCTGACGGCTGTCTTGGTCATGCCGGTTCCTGCCCAACTAGTAGTAGGCCGACGAGCATATCACGGCCAACCCTGCGAGGCTCAGGAACCGTCAATTTTGAGCCGGATGGAAGGCTCGGGGAGGGACATTTTCCGGAGCCTTACTTGAGGACGGACGATCAGAAGCAGCACGAATGTTATGGTAGTAGCTGCAAGCAGCACTTCTGCAATTAATGCGAACTTGTGGCCCAATCGACTCAGCCAGGAAAGGGAAAGGAGGACAGGCAAAAAGAAAAACGAAACAGGGTGCGGCTTCATTTCCAGTCTGGCTTTGCAATGTGTGCAGGCGAGATGCGACCATCCGTCCAGGTTAAAGAAAAGCGGGGTGCGAACGTCATGATCGCAAGCAGGGCACTTTGCCATCGGCCAATCCCCTTCCGGTCTTGTGTATACAGTGCCGCGTTTGCGTTACTTTGAACCGGCAATGCCGACGGGCACGGGGGCAGGCTCGCTCTCGGCGGGCGCGGCCGCAGCAAATTGCTCGCTGCCCGCCAGCAGACGCCGGTACTTGCCGCGCTCATCCAGGCTCATGTCCACGAATTCGAATGCCATGTCCTGCGCGCGGTAGTCGCGCATCAGCGCGGTGGCCTGCAGGGAGCGCATGCCAATCTGCAGCTTCAATTGCACATGCGTTCCGGGAGGCAGGTGCCGGCTGATGGTGGCGACGCCACCGTTCATGCTCGCGGTCTTGATCTCCAGGGAGCAGTTTTCCTTCAGGTTGATACTCACGGCCTTGATGGGCTTCTGCAACCGCACGCGCTTCTGGCGGCGTTGCCGCACAAATTTCGACGCCACGGGAATTTCCAGCGGCGCGAGCGTGAAGTCGTCCCGGTCAATTCCGCTGTTCGGCAGATGCTCGCGAACCCAGTCCGGCGCAATTTTCTCGAGCGCTTGCAGCGCTGCGATGCGCAATTCCTGCGGCTGCACCCAGCCAAACACTTTTTTCGCGTCCACCAGCCGCTTCAACGTGCTGGCCGATTCAGGGGCCTGGATTCTCCCCAGCGCTTCGATGGCTTTGACGCGCAGGTACGGCCCGCCGCCAGTAGGCAAGTCGCCATCCGCGATGGTGAGCAGTTTGCCCAGCGCCTCACGGTCCGCGGTAACCCCGATCTCGTCAATCACCAGCGGCGTCACAAGCGCATCCACGTGGTCGAGCAACTCCAGCAGGATGTGGCATCGCCTGGCTGCTCCACTCGCGGAAATCTGCCGCACCACCCGGTCTTGCAAGGTCCGCGGAAAGTCCTTCATGCGCAGAGGGAGAAATACCATGACCGCCTCCGGATCGAGCCTGCTCAGCAACCCGGTCATCTCCACGGCTTCCGAGATTGGCCCGCCGCGCACCGTGCTCCGGAGGTACTGAATGCCTTCTTCCCCCAGGTCGGCGGCTAAGTTAGCCACGTGTTCGGAATCATCCCGCAAACTACAACGATTGAAGCGCACGGAGAGCTGCTCCATGGTCGTTTGCGGCAGCAATTTCAGGACATTGGTCAGCCCCGCGGCCACGTGGCGTGCCTTCAGTGCTTCCTCGACAAACTCCGGTACGCGCTGCTCGATTCCCATTTTTCCGCGCAAGCTCCGCGCGATTCCCGGCCTTTGCGTTTCCACTCCGGCAACCAGATCCAGTGCCTGCTCCATTGCCGGAAAATCGCGGCTGGTGGCCGCTTCCTGGCTCATCCGTACGAAGGCCGCACCCACCAGGCCCTGAAGTTCCGCGTCCTGCTCCACGCTGATCCGCAGACCCAGGTGCCGTAGCGCTTCGCCAAGCAGCTTCGGACCGGCTTTGGCGTATAGTTCCGCCATTTCGGAAAGTCCCACCACGGTTTTCTTCCGGGCATCGGCATCTTCGCTGTCCGCGCAAGACGCATAATTCTGGAGGATGCTGATGGCTTCGGCGATGTTGCCGTGCTCGATCAATTCGCCGACGTAAGACTGCACGTTGCGCGCCGGAATGCACCACGCTTCTTCTGACAGCAACACCGCGCGCTTGCCGCTCTCCGGCACCGCGGCCCAAAACTGTCTGTCGAGAATTTCGCGATGCGACTCCGCCAGGACGCCTGCTTCGCTCATCTTGTCTTCGTGAGCGCCGAGAATCTTTCGCAAGTTCTCGATTTCCTGGTTCATGCGATCGAGCATCTGGCGAACCGCATTCACTTTCACTTCGCCGCGTTCGAACCGCTCCAGCGCGAAACGGATTGCCAGGTGTTCGGCCAGTTGCACGAGCACGGACTCATCCGGCTTCGCATCCGGCGCTTGCGCAGCCAGAGCCGCGAGTGCTTGTTTCAATGTATCTTGTGCGCGACCCGGTAACTCCGCTACCTGCTGCTGAAAAGCCCCCGCCGCAGCCATGCCACCTTGCCCCACGCTGACGTTCCCGAAACTGGTCAGCGCCCCGAGAATTCCGAGAAGCTCTTCTTCTGTCGGTTCGCCGCGCCCACCAGGGCCTGCACCCGCAAGACCGGCGACCACACCCGAAACAAGACTCGCGCCGCCATTGTTGCCGCCAGCTCCGGTCCAGGTGCCGGCCGTTTGTGCCCCGCCGCCTGATCCGCCGCCACCCGGCCCTGGACCCAAACCACCCGGACCTCCCCCACCGGTCCCGCCCGGTCCCGGTCCAAAACCACCTGGATACCCGCCGCCTGGGCCCCCTGCGACTGGGCCTGCGACTCCAAGACCGCTTCCACCACCGCCTGGTCCACCCGTTCCGGTTCCAGCCGCTCCATCTCCCTTGGCGCCCTGGGCTGCAGCAATCAATTCGAGCAATTTGTGCGGGTCGTTCAGCAAATCGGTGAATCTGTCCTGATCCTTGCCGAGCGATGCGACCGCCAATTGTGCGGCCATGCTTGCCTCTTTCAGCCGCGAATCCGTGGCTACGAAGCAAACCTCATTGATGCGGATTCCCTGCGCGCCGGCGAGCGCGGCCTTCAATTGCAGCGCCAATTCCGCTGGTTTGGCTTTTCCGGTGGGAAAGGCGCGCGCGAATCGGCCTATCTCTTCTTCCGTGACCGAAGCAAAAAACTGAATGCTGGCCAGCCCCGCCGCCGAAAGCAGTTGCGCGAACTGCTTTTCAGCGGGCGAGCCTTCGAGAGGCACGCCATCCAGTAAGAGCTGCGCATTGGTTGCGCCCAGCAATAGCCCCGCGTCCGTCCCCAAGGGGATGGCGGTGCGCAATTCCTCCCAGGCAGTTTTCAGTTGTTCAATGGTGCGAACGTGTTCGTAGCCGTACAGGCGGGCAAACTTCAAGAGGATGTTCAGGCTTCTTACGAAAGCGCGTCCGGCTGTTGCTTTTGGGTCTGCTTTCATCCTGCGCCGCGTGCTCCCCGACTGGGACTTCCTCTCTAGTACCATAGGGTCAGCCATTGTTCCGCCGCAATGGTACAGCGGTCCCATGTGTCTCCGCGGTCAAGCCACCAAAGGCCGGGCCGCGTCCCTGACCAAACGGACGGGTGCATGGGGAAGGAGGACAGGTGGGAAGGGAATGTCCCCGTCGTGAAAAAACTCGCGTTCTAGTTCTTCGAAAGCGCCACGCGCCCGCGACGCCGCGTGCGATTCGTGACCTGCGCCACCATCGGCAGTCCACCCAGCTCCAGCAACAATTTCCGCAGACGGTACCGTTCATCCAGATCCATGTCCACGAACTCGAAGGCCATCGCTTGCGGCCGCGCTCCGCGTACCATCGCTTGCGCCTTAATAGTGCGCACGCCCAGCGAGAATTTCAGCGACAATAGCGAGCCCGGCGCCAGATGGCGTTCCCCGGACCCAATTCCGCCGCCAAGATTCAGCTCCGGAATGGATAGCCTGAAGTTTTCCCGCAAATTCGTGGTCACCGCAATGAGGTTGCGCGAAAGCTTCAAGCGCGCGTAGCGCCGCTGGCGGATCACCGAAGCATTGGGATCGGGATCCGTCGGTTCGAGCGTCAATTCCTTGCGGTCGATCCCGCTGGCGGCTACTTTCTCCATGCCCACGACCTGATCGACGCGCAGCAGTGCTTGCGCCGCCGCGATTCTCAATTCGTTGGGATACACCCAGCGCCACACTTGCCGCATCTCCAGGATGTTCTGCAACAGCGCGCTGGAGGCCGAAGCCCGCAACCGCCCCAGTGCCTCCGTCGCTTTCACCCTGGTGAACCCCGGCGTCTCGTCGTTCTGCACCAGTTCGATCAATCTTGGAATGCAGATGCTCTGCCCGCTCATCCCCATTTCGTCGATGGCCAGCGGACGAATCAGCACATCCAGCGAATCGTAAAGGGCCACCAGCAGCCGCGCCCGTTCCTCCGATGGAGTCGCAGAAAGTTGCCGCACCGCACGGTCATGCGCCGAGCGCGGCCATTGCGACAGCCGCGCCGGCAGAATCTTCTCGACGTTCTCCGGGGAAAGCTGGCTCACCAGCCCGATGGCTTCGGCGGCTTCGTTCACGGGCGCCGACTGCAGCGTCTCCAGCAGCCGCTGCGTGGCATCTTCCCCCAGGTTGCGAATAATCGTGGTCAACAAATCGCAATCCTCGCGGAATCCGCAATGTCCAAATCGATTGGTTACGTAGTGGACCGTGGCCTTGGGCATCAGGTTCAGGATGTCCATCATGCCGTCCGCGATGTGCCCGCTGCGCATCGCTTCCTCGATGAACTCCGGCAGCCGCTCTTCCGCCCCGATACGCGGCCGCAGGCTCTGCGTCGACCCGGGCCTCTGCGCCTCCACGCTGTCCAGCGACGCGAGCGCTTGCTGCATCGCCGGGTAGCAACGCTTGGAGGCCGCTTCCTGGCTCAGCCGCACAAACGCCGCGCTCACCAGGGTCTGCAATTCCGGTTCGCGTTCGATCGCCAACTGGTTCCCCAGCCTCCGAATCGCTTCCATCAACGCGCTGCCGTCTCCGCTCCCGTACAACTCGCCCAAATCCGATAGCCCGATCGCCGTCGTTCGCCTCGCCTCTGGCGCTTCCAGCCCCACGCACGAAGCGTACTTCATCAGGATTTCGTTGACGGTCTTCAGTTCCCCGCGCCGTAGCATGTCTTCCAGGAAAGCGCGGACGTTTCGCGGCGGCACGCACCACGCTTCGTCCGACGTCAGCACTTCTTTCTTGTTCTCTTCCGGCACCTGCTCCCAGAATTCCTGGTCCAGCAACTCCGTGTACGACTGCACCGACAGCCCCGCTTGCGCCATCATCTCTTCCTGCGTCGACAGGATCTTGCGCAGGCCTTCGATTTCCGTGTTCATGCGGTCCAGCAGCTGCTTCACCGCGTTGACCCGCAATTCGCCCTTTTCGTAACTGTCCAGCGCGAAGCGGATCGCCACGTGCTCCGCCAGTTTCAGCAGCATCGGCTTGTCGGGCTTGGCATCCGGCGCTTGCGCCGCCAGCCCTGCCAGAGCCTGCTGCAGGGTGTATTGCGCCCGCACCGGCATCGCGCTCAAGCGCGATTGGAACGTCGGCACGTCCATGCGGTGTTCGGAATCTTTCCGCGATTTGCCCAATTGCGCGAACAGTCCCAGCATCGCGCGAACGTCTTCTTCTTCAACGCTGAATCCTCCGCCGCCCGCGCCTGTTCCTGCCCCTGCCCCCGGCAGTCCGCCAACTCCCGGGACCGCGCCACCACGCAGCAAGGCCGACGCGGTAAGCCATTTTCCAGGTGTGGGCGCCTCGCCGCCCGCCGACCCGCCGCCTACGCCACCGCCCCCCGTTCCGGGTCCACTCCCACCACCAGTTCCAGCACCACCACCGCCTCCCGTTCCAGGTCCCGACCCTCCGCCGGTTCCACCACCGCCAGTTCCCCAACCACCACCTGGCCCACCGGCACCGGTCCCGCTTCCACCAGCGCCAGTTCC
>Ga0210405_10001354_pt1 | contig 28145 bp, 26 predicted proteins | sample IncBWH11MmetaG_FD_155492 | JGI IMG/M metagenome (GOLD analysis project Ga0210405, IMG submission 155492) | Forest soil microbial communities from Barre Woods Harvard Forest LTER site, Petersham, Massachusetts, United States - Inc-BW-H-11-M | ecosystem: Environmental > Terrestrial > Soil >...
AGTGTGTCCACGTTCCCCTCAGCGTGGGCACACACAACTGTGTCCACACTGCCATCCTCTTCAACTACTCATACTCTGTACAGGGGGTCAGAACCCGACAGAACCCGACGCTTACGAATGCGGTGGTAGCGGCATGAGTCTCCAAACTCGTTTTAAGAAGCCACTCATGACACCGTGTGCCCCGTTCTCTGGTAATCGAATGATGTCGCCAAAAGCAGCAGCGGCCTACATCAATGTCTCGATTGATGTGATGTACGAAATGATTCACGAACGCAAATTCCCGTATATTCAGAAAGGAATAGGCAAACGTGCGGTTTACTCTATTGATCGCTGCGACCTGGATATTTGGATTGAAAAGAACAAGACAGGTGTCAGCATTGCAGCTTGAAATTTGGTACCGCTAACGGGAATCGAACCCGTATTTCGGCCTTGAAAGGGCCGCGTGCTAACCGTTGCACCATAGCGGCGAACAATTAAGTTTATCTTGATGGAGCCATTTCAGCAACTTGGGCAGGCTTCTTGTAACGTCCGACTTTGATTAGCGCATCTTTTACGTCGTCATCGGTTTGGATGGCGTAGCGATCAAAAATATGATCCGTTCGGTGCCCGGTAATTTTCTTTGCGACCGTCTTGGTAACACCTGCTTTGGTTAAATTTCGAGCAGCACTGCGACGAAAGTCATGAGCAATCAGACCGTCGTACTTGCGGGTCTTTCGGTCGTACTTTCCCAACCCCAAACGGTCACAGGTTTCGTTCCAGAGATTGCGAAAGTTTCGAAAGTCGAATACATGGTCAGTCGGTTGAGGGAAAGTCTTGCGCAGTTGTTCTAACATGCTTGAGATTTCTGACAGTGGCCCGACAAGAGGAACAACGTGCGGTTTCCTGTTTTTGTTGATTCGTCCTGGCATCATGATTTCGTCATTGTTTCTGGAGACCATCGCCCATGTGATCTTCTTGGCTGCGCCTATGCGCTGGCCCGAATAGTATAGGAAAGTCACCGCTGGACGAAGATGTTCAGGGAGCGCATCACGTAGTTTGTTGAAGTCTTCGATTTCGAGAAATCCTTCGCGAGGTTCAGAATCTTTTGGGAGACGGAATGACGGAATCAAATTATCAGTAATCAGATCGAGTTCTTTAGCTCGATTGAAGGCGGAACGCAGCCGTCCCAGTTGGCGACGAATTGTGGCGTCAGCGTCTCCTTCGCGACGACGCCACTTGATGAATTCTTGGAGCTTCATCGCTGTGATTTGAGTGATGGACATGTTTTTGAAGAAATGGTCAAGCTTGTCCGCTCCGAGAAAGGTTTCTTCAGGCTTGCCGTTTTGATCTTTGCGTATGTAGACCGAAGCCGGGAATTGCTCTCTGTAATAGTCCATCAGGATTTGCTTCAGGTCTTCATACTTCAGCTTGGAGGCTTCGGACGGTAGGACTCGATTGCCTTCTGAGACGAGATTTCGAGCCGCCAGGAGTTGGCGATAAACGGTCTCCGGGTCAACTGTTTTGGTATTCACGAACAGTTGTTTACCGTCGCGATAGAAGGCGTAATAGAGATATTTTGAGGGACCGTTTGCTGAAGAGCGGTATCCAATCCAACCCTCGCCCTTTTTCAGCCGAGAATTGATCTCGACAAGCAGCGGGTTCGCATTCGCTTGTTTAGTGTTCATAGGCCAGGTTCTCCGATGTCTGAACCTAGGGTAACGTAATCACAATGCAATGTCAATGGCTTTTTGCATTGTCGCATAGTATATCTTCATATTTGTCAGTAAGCTACCTATGCATGGACTAATCCCTTTCAAGGCTAAAATACGGGTTCGATTCCCGTTAGCGGTACCAAACATTCCCGCTCCAAATTACGCTCTAATCTACTTAGTGATATTCTTGGCATTCGCACAGAGTAGCTCCAGAGGAGGCCCCGCCCATGGCTGATTTGCTGCGTTCCGACAATCCGGTTTTGAAAGAGAAAGCGTTTAGCGGGGCAATTGCCACCGGCGAAACGATGACACTTCAGGGTACGGTCAATAAGACCGGGCTTCTCTTGTTGTTTGTTGTTGGGACCGCAGCGTGGACATGGGGACTGGCGCACTCGGAGACGCCTGATGCGGTTTACCCCTGGCTGCTCGGTGGCGCGCTTGGTGGATTGGTCGTAGGAATGATCACCGCCTTTAAGATGGAGTGGGCGCCCTTCCTCGCACCAATTTACGCACTTCTGGAAGGCCTTTTCCTTGGCGGAATTTCTGCCCTTTTTGAGCGGTCCTATCCACGCATTGCGATGCAGGCTGTCAGCCTGACATTTGCGGTGATGTTAGTGATGTTGCTGGCGTACAAGTTCCGCATCGTGCAGGCGACGCGCGGATTCAAGTTGGGTGTCATTGCCGCTACCGGCGGTATTTTCCTGGTTTACATGGCCAATCTGGTGGCGACTTTGGTGTTTCATGCCCCGTTCGGAATTCTTTATAGCAGTTCGCCGTTGGGCATTGGCATCAGCCTGGTCATCACGATTATTGCCGCGCTGAACTTAATACTGGATTTCGACATGATTGAGACCGGGGTCCGCATAGGTGCGCCGAAATATATGGAGTGGTACGGCGCGTTTGGGCTAATGGTCACGCTGGTCTGGCTGTACCTTAGGATGCTCCGGCTGCTCAGCCAGATGCGCCGCCGCTAGAACGAGGCGCGGAGGCGGGCGGAGACGCTGCGGGGGGCGCCGATGGCGGTGCCGGAGAGGATGCTGGCGAAGTTGATGACGTTGAGGCGGTCGGCGATGTTGGTGGCTTGAATCTGGAATTGAAGCGAGCGCGATTCCTTGCGATAGAGTTGCGCGCCCATGCCGAGATCCATGGAAAAATTGGGTTCCACGCGTTGTTTCGTGAAGTTGACGCGGGAGACGACGGCGGCGCCGTACTGCGCGACTAACGTTGCGACATCTGTGTTTTGGCTGAGATCGGCAGGCAAGCCGCTGCCGTACTGAGCGCCTGCGGCGAACCACACACTGTGGCCGGCATCGAGGCGCAGGCGCGCGTGCAGCGTGTTGCGCTGATCCTGTGAAACTCCAAATTTGCTGGTGTCGGTAAGGCCAGCGCTGGCGTCGCTGCCGATGAACAACCCTCCGTTGATTGGTCCTTGCCCTATCCCTGATTGATTGGCGTAACTCACAAATCCGGAGACACGGCCCCAATGTGGAACTTCGAGGCGAACTTCCTCGCCGAAGATGCGGGCCTTCGCGAAGGAGATCGGAAAACTCACGCCGGTTTGCAGAAGCACGTCGTCGTCGGAGTAGTTGTGAAAGTCGCGGCGGAAGATGTTGGCGTCCAGGCGGAATTTCCCGAGGAAGGATTTGGTGATGCCGCCTTCGTAGTAGTTTGCGCGTGCGACGGGGACGGGAAGCCGCAGCACGACAGGATTGACGGAATCGAGCTGCGGGGAACTGGCGAGCAGGAGATTTTCCATCGCGGGCGTCTGGAAGACTCGGTCGTAGGAAGCGTGCAGTAACAGATTGAGCGAGGAAACGAAGCGCGATACGCCGAGGCGCGGGCTGACCGCCGAATCGTGAATCACGAAGCCGTAATGATCGAAACGCAGGCCGGCGCTGATGTTCCATGCGCCGTAGCGCATCTGGTCCTGGATGTAAAAGGCAGGCTCGACGTCCCATTTGCTGGCTGCGAAATTCAGATTCAGCTGCGTGCCGGGATCGAATTGCGAGGGGTCGGTAATGTGGTATTGCAGCGCCTCGTGAACCGGAGTGAAGAAGGAATCGGCGCCCGCTTTCCAGTCGTGGTGGCCACGGTGACCGGCGATGTCGCCGCGGACGTAGCCTTCGCGATAGCCTCGATCCTGGCTGACAATGACGGGGGTGGAAAAAGGATTGGAGCGCAGAGAAAAGCTGGAATCGCGGACACCGCCGGAAAAACTGAGAACCAGGTTGGAGGAAATGGTGTGCTGGTAATAGATTTGCCCGCTGGTTTCGGAGCTGGCTGCGTCTTGCCGCTGAAGCGCACTCTGCTGGATGAAATCGTTGGGAATTTCGTAGCGCAGCGAATTGTGGGCGACGGTGAGGCGCAGGCGGTCGTTGTCGGAGAAATCGCGTTCGTAAGCCGCGGAGAATCCTCCGGAATTGCCGTCGTTGCCGAAATTACCGGTGACGGGCGGGTCGAGATATCTGGCGGAGTGCAGGCCGAACGCACGCACGGAGTAGCGCTCGTTTTCGCGGGAGAAAGAAATGGCGGCGGAGCCATCCAGTTGATCGAAGCTGCCGCCGGAAACGGCGAAATCTCCGTGCCACCCGAGAAGCGGATTTTTTTCGGTGGTGAGTTCGACGATGCCGCCGAGCTTGCGGCCGTATTCGGCGGGATAGCTGGCGGTGAGCAGGCGTAGGGATTCGACGGCATCGGAATCCATGTCTGGAGCGAATGCGGGCGAGCGATTCTGCACCAGCGGCTGGCCGTCCACGACGAACTGCACATCGTATTCGGAGCCGCGCGGATGCAGCACGCCGTTGCCTTCGTAGAGCCAGCCGGGTTCTTGGTTGACGAGATCGAAAAGGTCGCGGCCGGGCTGGAGGCTAAGCTGCTCGCGTATGGTTTGCTTGCCGATGGAATAGAGCGTGCTGGTGCGCGTGGGGTCGACCAGCGTGAGTTCGTCGGTGACCTGGACCTGAGTGGTGACCGGAGCGACGCCGAGGGTGATGCCGAGTTTTACGGGGACTTCTGAGTGGACCTCGACAATGTCACTCCAGGCGGCGAAGCCTGCAGCGGCGAGGTTGAGGCGATAGACGCCGAACGGAAGATCCTGAAGAACGATGTGGCCGTCCGCGGGAATCTGAAAACGGCGCTCGAAGCCGTTGCCTTCGCTGAGGAGTTCGCCACGGGCAGCGAGGGTCGAGCCTTTTGGATCGCGGAGCTCGAGATGGAGTTCACCGCGGAGGCGCTGGGCGCGCGCGGGGATTCCGGCGGCGAGGCAGAAGAGACTGGCCAGCAGGCAGAGGCGGGAGAGACGGATTTGTGACCGTTTAGCGTTCATTGCTAAAAAAGTATGCGATACCTGGCGTTTCGATTTAGCTTGCGAGAGCGCGGGTATTTCCAAGATAGCATGCGCGAGGGGAGGAGGTTGAGCGGGCGGTTGGGGGCGGGAGCATAAGCGGCAATGCGGTTAGTGGCCCAATGTGAATTTGGTGGCTCGGCGTAAAGCCTAGATGCGGTACAGAGCCACCGCCCTCCAAAGTTGAGAGGGGCCAGCTGAAAGTGGCCGCTACTTGGAAGTAACTATTTTGTCTCTGGACTGGAAAAGTGGGGCGCAGTGCCGGATGATGGAAGACAATCGTTTTCTCGTCCGAGGTCGACGCCGGGGGCGGATGAGAGAAAAGGCCATCGAACAAAGGGGCTTAAGTCTTGGACGAGAAGAATGTTTATCTGACCGGTGCCGCCAGCGAATTTGGTTCCCGCATTATTCCCTCCGAGGAAGTCGATGAAGCGTTTGGCATGCCCGCCGGAAAACTGCGGACGCGGGCGGGAATTGTGTCGGTGGCGTATGCGGCCGAGGGCGAAACGGAAGGCTCGCTTGCAGCCGGCGCTTGTCGGAAACTGCTCGAGCAGTGTGGCGAAGACGCGCAGAATCTCGATGGCGTGATTGCGGCGAGCGAAACAGATCACGCTTACCCGTCGCTTTCTGCACAACTCCATGCGCGGTTGAAACTGCGCGAACGCTCCACGGCGCTGGATGTGGGCAGCGGGTGCCTGGCACTCTTGCAGGTGCTCTGCGTGGCGCAGGCGATGCTGATGGCGGGACAGGCGCAAAAGATTTTGGTGGCGACGGCCGATGTGCACAGCCGGACGCTGGGGCCGGGACGCACCGCGGGAGAATTTGGCGGTTTGTTTGGAGATGGCTCGAGCGCGTTTCTGCTGTCGAACAAGCCGCCGGAAAAAGGGCGGTTCGCGTACCGGTTCGGAGAATTCTTTTTTGGATGTGCTGCGCAATACGCGGAGGCGATTGCCGTCAGCGACTCGGGCGGCGCCGGGCTGGAGATTCGATTTGACGGCGAAGCGCTTTCGCGCGCGGCAGTCTACCGCATGGAACAGGTGCTGAGCGAAGTGGAACGGCGCAGCGGAATTCCGCGGGAGAAAGTGGGAGCGTTTGCCACTCACCAGCCGAATCCGCGGTTGGTGGCGCTGCTGGCGAAACAACTGGGCGTGGATTGCAGCGCGTTTCCGCCGATTGCGGTGACGAAGGGAAACCTGGGTTCTTCGATGTGTGGCGCGACGTTGCATTCGGCGTTTGAGAGTGCGGCGGGGAAGCGGGCGAGCGAACGGAAGGCGGTGTTTTTAGCTTCGCTCGCGCCGGGGTTGTTGTTTGGCGGTGGGTGGATGGTGCCGGCGGGGAGTTGAGGCGGAGCGAAAGATTGAATCGGTAGGACGAGGAATCGCAAAACGCCGGCGAGATGTCGAAGTTGAGGTCCTTCGCGCATCCTTGTCGGATGCGCTCAGCATGACAAGTCGCGATTGGGTTTGTTAAGGGGAAGAGCGGGTGGCGGTGGTGGAGTTGCGACAGAGGCTGATTAGAGCGTTGGAGACTTCGGAAGAGCCGACGGCGGCGTTAAGCGGCTCGGCATAAATTTTGTAAGTGTGATTTACGGCGAGAGCGCCGATCTGGTAAGTGCCATCAAACTGCGCTGGGCCAGGGGCCTGGCAACGCCATCCATCTAAAATGCCGGCGATGACCGAGCCGCTTGCGGCGTCCACGGCGACCACGTGTGTGCCGAAGACGCCGGTTACACCGGGAGGAGACGAAGGGCCAGCGAAAGAGCGTGGCGATGCTGAAGCGGCAGCCGAGCGCTTTGCGAAGATTTGTTTCCTCTAAAGTGCGTGGAACAAAGGGCTTGGAGCTTGTGAGTCGAAGCGCGCGGACGGAAAAATGCGCTGGCTGCAGTGTTCCTGAAAATTGCAGGACGTTCCGAATTGAACGAGGTTGCCAGGGTGCATTCCCGAAGTGGGAATGGGCCACTACCTCAATTGACATTCACTTGGGTGGCTTCAATAATCCCGCCATGGCGAAGCCTGGGGCGGTGCGACGGATCAAAAGCTATTCCGCGGCGAACGGGTATGTGTATCAGTATTACTTTTACGAGTTGAATCGCGTTTCGGTGGATGGTGTGGCGGCTGGGGAATTTGTTTATGCGATTTCCGCGGATCGCGGGACGAGTTTCGGGATGCGGATATTTGTTATGCAGGCGGCGTTAGATGCCTGGGCCACGGCAAATGGCCGCGCGTTGACGAGCAGCGAAGAGTATGCGGCGGCAAAGATGCGGTTGTTTCAGGCATTTGATGAGGGCGTGGTTCCGCTAACGGCTGAGGCTGCACGCGAGGTGCGGCTGGTGGTGGACGAGTCGAATTTGGAAGATTTGTTGAGGATGTTGAATATTTGACCCCATATCGTTTCGGCGTTGAACCGAAACCCTGCCTGCGACGTCTAGTTTGGTGTAACGGAGATTGAGAATGCGGGAGCTGGTCCTGATCCAGCCGGGAAGAGTGCTCGTGGGGCCGTCGGAGCGGGAGAGCGAAAGCTGCCGCGCGCACCGCGAGTTTGAAGAGCGGCTGGCGGAGTGCGGTCCGCTGGCGTTTCGTGTGGCACATGGAGTTTTGCGGAATGCCGCCGACGCGGAGGATGTGGCGCAGGAGGCGCTGCTGAAGGCGTACCGGAATTTCGGGCGGCTGCGGGAGCCGGCACGTTTTCGCGGCTGGCTGGTGCGGATTACGTTCCGGATGGCGCTGGATCGGTGGCGGTCGGTGAAGCGGCGAGAGAAACGCGAGACACAGGGTGAGCCACCAGAACAACGAGCCGTGGGGCCAACGGTGGAAGAGTTGGCGGTGTCGAGCGAGTTCCAGGCGCGGCTGGAGCGGGCGATGGAGGAGTTGCCCGAAAAGTTCCGATTGGTGCTGCTGCTGGCGGCAATTGAGGGGCACACACTGGAAGAAGTATCGGGGGTGCTGGGTATTCCGATGGGAACGGTGAAGTCGAGACTGTTTTTTGCAAGGAAGCAGTTGGCGGAGAAGCTGCGATGAGCTGCGAAGGGTATCGCGACAAATTGATTGCAGCGCTGGCGAGTGGGGATAGTTCGCTGGCTGGCGATGTCGCAGTGCATTTGGGGATATGCGCGGAATGCAAGAAGTTTTATGAAGCGCAGGTGCACCTCTTTGGAGCGATTGATTCTGGTGTGCGAGCCATGGTCAATGAAGCAGTGCCGGCGTCGTTGTCGCCGCGCGTACGGGCGCAAATTGCGGAAGCCGACATGCCTCGCCGGGTGTGGGGCGTTAGCTGGAGTTTCGCAGCAGTTGCGGTTGCTGCTGTGCTGGTTATAAGCGTCACTGTACTGAAGCGGAGTCGGGATAACACGAACAAAGTTGCTGACCGATCTCCGGCTGTCGGGCAACGAGCTTCTGGCGCGACGGGTGTCAGGGCAGTGCTACCGCAGGTCGCTGCGGTGGGTCCAAAACGCCGCTCGCCAGAGGTGCAGACAGCGACAGCTCCGCGGGAGGCCGTGAAAGCGCCGGAGGTGATCGTGCTTGCCGAGGAGCGCGCGGCGTTCGCGAGGTTTGTTACTGACCTGCCGGAAGAGAGAGAGGTTGCGGTGGCGTTTACCCGGCCAGCGACCGATGCGGAAGACGAGGCCGTGGAGATCGCCTTGTTGCAAATTGACGAACTAGATGTGAAGCCATTGGAGTCGTCGAATCCCTAGCGAGCATTCTGATTCAACTGCAAGTTTTTCCAGGTAGGTACTAGGATCCGAGATCTCAGGAGGATGAGATGAAAAAGGCACGAATCGCACTGATTCTACTGACTCTTTTGACTGTCGCAACCACTTTGCGCGCGCAAGATAAGGTAAAGAGCGAAGCAAAATATCCGGTTGCGACACTCAAATTGCAGGTGACGATTACAGAGACCGAGGGAGAAAAGAAAATCGTCAATCTGCCCTACGCCTTTTATCTGAGGGTTGGAGAGTCTGGACCGGTTACGCCGTATACCAAGGTGCGTATGGGGAGCCGTGTGCCGGTTTATGTCGGCAAGGACGGCGGGATGCAATATATCGATGTCGGGACCAACATTGACGCGCGTGGTTTTGCAGGAGAGGAGGGCAGGTTCGACATCAATCTGAGTCTGGAGCGCTCGTGGGTCGAGGGTGACGTGGCGGTTCCGATGGAAAGACCAACTGGACAGCCGACCGATGCGCGCGCAGGGCAGTTTCGCGAGCCGGTGATCCGGCAGTTCAGAACGGAGCTTGCGTTGACTATGAAGGATGGACAGACGATCCAAAGCACTGTGGCGACGGACCCGCTGTCTGGCAAGGTGTTGACGATTAATGTGACCATGAATGTTGTGAAGTGATTTCAGCATCACTTCAGAATAGCCGTGAGCGCTGCAGCCAGGTCGGGATGGTGGAACTGGTAGTTGAGCTTTTGGAGTTGGTAGGGCAGGACACGTTGGCTGGAGAGGAGCAGAGCTTCGGCCATTTCGCCGAAGATGAGGCGGAGGGCGTAGGCGGGCACGGGGAAGAGCGCAGGGCGGTGCAGAGCGGTGGCGAGGATTTTGGTGAAATCGGCGTTGGTGACGGGTTGCGGAGAGATGACATTGAGGGGGCCGGTGATGTTGGCGTTTTCGACCGCGAGACGAAGGATGGCGATTACGTCGTCGAGGGCGATCCAGCTTAGCCATTGTTTGCCTGTGCCGATTTTTCCCCCGACACCGAATTGAAAAGGGCGGATCATTTGCGGCAGGGCGCCGCCTTGTTTAGAGAGGATTACGCCGAAGCGGGCGCGGACTACGCGGATGCCTAGCGCTTCGGCTTTCAGGGCTTCGGATTCCCATTCTTTTGCGATTCCACTTAGAAAATCGGTTCCTGGTTGGCTTTCTTCGGTGAGGGTCTCGTCTCCACGGTTGCCATAGTAGCCGGTGGCGGAGGCGGAGACGAGAACGCGGGGGCGTGCGGACATCTTGGCGAGAGCCTGGACTAGGGCACGGGTTGTGTCTACGCGACTGGAGCGGAGGAGGTCTTTGCGTTGCGGCGTCCAGCGGCCGCCGGCAATCGAAGCGCCGGCTAGATTGACTACGGCGTCGGCACCGACAGCGGCTCCGCCGAGTTCACCGGTAGCGGGATTCCAGTTGACGTCGAAGCTCTGCGTGTTGCCGATTGATTGGGTGGTGGTGCCGGGGCGGATGAGGCGGCAGACGGTGTGGCCGACGCGTTGGAGATCTTGCGTGAGAGCGGTGCCGACGAGTCCGGTGGAGCCGGTGATCAGGATTTTCATGGGGTCCCTTTTGGTGGATTGATTATCGCGCAGATGGGGGATTGTGGTGCGTGTGGTGTGAGACGGGTTCCGTGAGGGGAAGAACCCAGGTGCAAAGATGGCACCTGGGGAACCCGGGCCCGGCCTCCTAAAGAGGAAGATTGGGTTACAATTTTGGGATGGCTCAAGTAGCGCCAAGTTTGCGGGTGAAGGTGTTGTTCTTTGGGCGGCTGCGGGAATTGACCGGGCTGGCTGAGGAAGCTGGGGAGCTGCCTGAAGGAGCGACCTTGGCGCAGGTGTTTGAGCGCTATGCGGAGCGGTATCCGAAGCTGGCGGGATTCCGGAACTCGATGGTGGTTTCGCGGAATCAAGAATTTGCGGCTTGGGATACACGGGTTTGCGCGGGCGATGAGATTGCATTTTTGCCTCCGGTGAGTGGGGGCTGAGCCTCCCTGTGTATGACGACGAGCATTCAAGAGGACAAGTTTGAGCTGGTGCGCGCGGCGATCGATGCTGAGGCGCTGGTGCGGCAGGTGCGTGCGGGGCAGGATGGGGCGATCGTTACGTTTGACGGATTTGTGCGCAACGAATCGCACGGGCGCGAAACGAGCTACCTGGAATACGAGGCGTACGAATCGATGGCGCTCGGAAAGATGAAGGAGATTGCAGCGCAGATTCATGAGAAGTTTGCGATTCATCGGGTGGTGATCGTGCACCGCCTGGGGCGGCTGGAAATTGGTGAAACGAGCGTGTTCATCGCAGTGAGCGCGCCGCATCGCGGCGCGGCGTTCGACGCCTGCCGGTTTGCGATTGATACGCTGAAGCGCACGGTGCCTATCTGGAAGAAAGAGTATTTTGCGGACGGAGCGGTTTGGGCGGATGGCGAACTGCCTCCGACACCCCCAAGTGCAAAAAGTGCATCCTAGCTATTTGATGATTCCCCGGGTCTCACGAATCTCCCTCTGGTGGTTTGCTCCGTTGGCTCTTCTTGCGGGGGCTTTCCTTGCCCACGCGCAGGAAAAGCCGGACCGGCCGCCGTGGGCGCAGCCTTCCACCAGCCAGCCACAGCCTCCTCCACCGAGCGGTCAGCCGCAGCCCTCTACTCCCGGGCCGATGGTCCCTGCCCCGGTGCAAGTGCCGGAGAGGCAAAAAGAGCCGCAGACACCGAAGGGCACGATCAAGGTCAATGTGAACCTGGTGAACGTGCTGGTGAGCGTGCTGGATGAGAACAAGCGGCCGGCGCCCAACCTGCCACAGGAAGCCTTTCAGGTATCGGAAGAAGGCGTGCCCCAGAAGATTGAATTTTTTGAGCCGGAGACCAAGCTGCCGCTGGACCTGGCGCTGATGATTGACGCGAGCATGAGTGCGCACATCGATATTCAATATGAGCGCGACGCGGCGACACGTTTTATTCGGCAGGTGCTGCGTCCAGACGACCGCATGGCGGTGTTTTCGTTTGACGAGACGGTGACGCAACGAACCTCGTTTACAGATAATGTGCAGACGCTGCAGGAAAAGGTAGCTCGGATACCAGACGGCGCGGGAACTTCGATTTACGACGCGGTGGAGCTTGGGTCGCAGGCGCTGGAGAAGCGCGGCGGGGAACGGCGGCGCGTGATCATCCTGGTGACGGACGGAGGAGAGACCACGAGCCATGCGGATTTCGAGGCGGCGCGGCGGGCGGCGCTGCGCGGCGAGGTGCTGCTGTATACGATTCTGGTCCGCACGATGAAGAGCGAGAACGGGCGGAATACCGCCGGAGAGCACGCGCTACAGACCATCACGGAGACGACCGGCGGCGCGATGTTTTTTCCTGATTCGCCGCAGGAGTTGCCGATTATTTTTGACCGGATTGACGCCGAGCTGAGGACGCAATACCGGCTGGCGTATTACCCGAATCCGCGCGGGCCGGCGAATTCGTATCGTAAGATTGAGGTGAAGATGCTGGCGGGGTACACGGCGCGGCATCGGACGGCGTATTTGGTTGGTGCACAGTGATTGGTTGCTGGTGACTCGGAAAGAGTTATCGGTTATCAGTAATCTGTCAGAGCGAATTCGGAATCCACATTGAGAGACGGAATGGCGATTGATTATTTAGAGGCGGCGGTGGAGATTGCACGGGAAGCGGGGGTGGTGCTGCGGGAAGAGGCACAGCGGCCGCCGGATATTTCGTACAAGGGCGATTACGACCTGGTGACGCAGGCGGACAAGAGGTCGGAGGCGGTGATTGTGAGCCGCCTGCAGAGGTATTTTCCGGGGCATGCGGTGGCGGCGGAAGAGGGAACCGGGAAAGAGACCGGGTCGGAATACAAGTGGCATGTGGACCCGCTGGACGGGACGACGAATTTCGCGCACGGGTATCCGTGCTTTTGCGTTTCGATGGCGCTGGCGAAGGGCGACGAGCTGCTTCTGGGCGTGGTGTACAACCCGATTTCTGGGGAGATGTTTTCGGCGGCGCGAGGAGAAGGCGCGTTTTTCAATGGGAAGAGAATGCAGTGCTCGAAGATCGCGGCGCTCCGGGCCAGTTTGCTGTGCACGGGATTTCCGAATCATAAGAGGCATGCGCATCCGAACATTCATTACTACTGGGATTTCACGTTGTGCTCGCACGGGGTGCGGCGCGACGGGTCGGCGGCTCTGGATCTGGCGTATGTGGCCGCCGGGCGGTTTGATGGATTCTGGGAATTCGGGTTGAAGCCGTGGGATACGGCGGCCGGGGTGGTGATTGTAGAAGAGGCCGGTGGAAAGATTACGGACCTCAATGGGAAGCCGTATGTTTTGGGTGGCAAGACGATCCTGGCGACGAACGGGTTGATTCACGCGGAAATGGAAAAGATGGCCGAGGAGATTAAGAAAAAAGAGAAGATGGGCGTCTAGATGGAACGTGGCCGTGTTCCGGGGCCAGTTGCCGGAAGAGAGTTGGAGTGCAATGCGCGGCGTAATGTTCGCCGATTTGGGAATTCCAAACATACAGATCAGAAAAATCTGCCGCACCTACTGCACTTGGGTTGTTTTTGAGGATGTACCCAGCCCTTACGGGCTGGGCTAAGGTCTGCCGCGCCACTGGCGCTCCTTGGAATGAAATCGCTGGGAGCGCAGGAGACAACGGAGTCGCACCTTTCCTGCACAGTGTCAGGAATCCTCGGTCCGTTTTGTCAGCCATCCGCCCGGTCTGCACCGCACCACATCGCAGAACCCCTCTGCCCCTGGTCGAGAAGTGATTGAAAATAAGTAGGTTGGTAGCACCTTGCGCAAGTGGCGGAGATGCAGGGGTTACAGGTTGCTTGTTCTGATAAGAGCCTCGCTGCGAGCTGTAAGCGCAGAATTTAAAGAAGTTATCTGGTCGTTTTTTGGAAGTGCGGAATCTAAGGGAGTTAGAAGAGCCAGAGGCGGAAAGAATGATTCAAGACGATCCCGGCGCTCCTTAACCCGTCGGTAATTTTATTGGATAGTAAAATGTTGTCGAGAGAAAAATTGACGGGCGGCCTTAGGGAAGGCTGATTTGGACCTCACGGAAATCTTATGGGTGTGGAGCTATCGTTGAATGGCAAAGACGGCGACATCGTTTGACATTCATCGGGCACCGGGGTGGTGCCGTTCCTGGACCAAGTTCGTTGCCCAAAATTGGGCAGGAGAGAAGCCATGCGCAAGTGGGTGGATCGTGGGTTGGCGTTTGGATTGAGCATGTTTGTGAGTTTGAGCGTTTGCGACGTAGGGCGCGCGGACGATACCAAAGCGGGAAATGATTCGAAACCGTCGGTGGCGAAGGCTGCTGAGAACAAGCCGGAGGCAGGGCTGACGGATCGGGAGCGCTGGCTATTGGAGCGCGTAGAGCAGTTGGAGAAGCGCGTGGCGGATTTGGAGTCGAAGGACGCGAAGCCGGCTGCGGAGGCGGCAGCTGTGCGGGAGAAGGGCGCGGATTACGGTGGAATGACGACCGCAGCGAAGCCCGCTGCAGGTTCGCCGTCGGCGACGCTGACGAGTGCGCCGGCGGGTGCGGTGCCGAGTTCGATGGCGACTAGCATTGCGGCAGCTATCGGGCCAAATAAAGAATCAAGCACGTCCGCGAGTCCGGCGGCGACCCAGGTCCCAGAGAAGAAAAAAATCGAGCCGTTTTCGGATGCGGATTGGACGTGGCTGAACGGGAATCCACGGACGAAAGAAATTTTCTGGGATACCAAATTTTTCACGCCGGAGATTCGGGCGGACATAAATTACGTGTATGACTTCAACCATCCGGTGGATCATTCGATCGGAGGATCGAGCGAGTTGTTCCGGTCGTCGGAAGTGCAGCTGGAACAGTTCGGCGTCGGTGGGGATTTCCACTATGACAATGTGCGCGCACGGCTCATGACGCAGTTCGGGATGTATTCCGTGACGACGCCGCGGAATGACCCGAGCCCGGGGCACGGGCAATGGGATCTGGCGAATGCGTACCGGTATGTGTCGGAGGCCTACGGGGGATATCACTTCAATGTGTGGCATGGAATCAATGTGGACGCGGGAATCTTCATGTCCTACATCGGTTTGTTCAGCTACTACAATTTCGACAACTGGGCGTACCAGCCGTCGTATGTGTCGTCGAATACGCCGTGGTTTTTCAATGGCGTGCGCGTACAGATTTTTCCGACGGCACATTTGAAGATTGAACCGTGGTTCATTAACGGCTGGCAATCGTATGCTTCGGCGAATCACAAGCCGGGGCTTGGGGGACAAATCAAATGGACTCCCGCGCCGTGGATCAACATTATTTCGAACAACTACGGGCTTGGAGAGGATGACCTGTTCATCAAGGGCCGCTCGCGCATCCACACGGACAACAGCGTCGAGGTGAAATACTACGACAACCCGGAAAGAACGCTGGACAAGATGGCGTTTACAGTCACGGGGGACCTGGGCTGCGAATACGGTTCCGGAGTAAGCTGCTACGGCAATCACAAGGGCGGGCCGAAGCAGAGCTTCGTGGGCTACATGGTTTACAACCGGTTCTGGTTCCACCGGGATTTGTTCGGGCTGACGATTGGCGGAGGGCAGATCAACAATCCGGGGCGGTATCTTGTGCTGATTCCACCAATCAATGGAGAGACAGCGGTGACAGCCGCGACGAACTCGCCTTATTTCACGGGGAATCCGGGAGACCCGTTCAAGGCGTGGGACTCATCGATCACGTTCGACTACATGCCGAAGCAATACATTACGTTCCGGGCGGAGTATGACTACCGGCATGCGAACGTGCCGTACTGGACGGGGCAAGGCGGGATTACGCCTCCGAACGGAAATACCGGGGCGCCGCAATTTTACGTATGCAGCAACGGGTCGTCCTCGGGGCAGACGAGCCTGGGTGCGGCGGAGACGGCATGCGGCGGGGGATTGAACAGCGTGTGGTTTCCGGACTTGAGGAAGAATGAATCGTTTATTGATTTGTCGATTCTGGTGAAGTTCTAGGCCGTCGGAGAGTTGAGGACAACATTGCCGTCGGGCGAGAAACAGAATTCCCGTTCGCGGAGCAAGTTAATACCGACTTCGGTTTCACTTGCCTCGCAACTCGCCTGTAGTCGGAGAGATGTTGGTGACGGGATAGTACGGTCATTTCCCGACATAATGGTTTGCACTCAGATTCGATCGCGTTAGTTCCTTGACGTCTAACCGGCCGACCTTGTTCTTATCCAGTCTTTCGAATTCGGCTTCCATATACCCCATGTACACCTGCTTGGAAACCATGCCCTTTTTGTCGCCGTCCATGAGGAGGAGCAGGTGTCTGACGTCGTCCTCTCCCATCGCCAGTTTGTCCTGTGGCTTCGGAACGGATGCCTTTTGAGCGGCCGCGTTGCCGAGCAGAGTCAAGGTCGCAACCAACACTGCGATTACCGCGATGAACCACACGTAGTTTATTCGTTTCCGCATGATCGACTCCTTGGAACTCTTGACAGGTCTGGGAGTCGGCCCCGCTGTCCTCCCGGACCAGGTTCGAGTTCGCCGGGATGTGCGTTTTGGCTCCCGGATTTGGTGAATGTACACCCATGCAACTGGTGCGTTCACGCAAATTATTGATGCAATGAATCAAAATTTGCTTAGGAGGAATTGCTCAGACACTCCATTGGTGCGAATCTGAACGCAAACGTTGAGGCCCTTCGCGCATCTCCGGTAAACATCACCGGAGTCCCGACACCGGACCTTGTCAGATGCGCTCCCTCTTGCGGCAGGCACGCAGGATGACAACGGGATGGAGCCGGATTGACGGCATCTGGCAATTTGGCGACAAAGTTTAGTGCGCAAAAAAAATCGTCAAGGAAAAAATGAGCGAGCGGCTTTAGGGAAGACTGATTTTGACCTCACGGAATTCTTATGAGTGCGACGCTATCTTGAATTTGCAACGAGAGCGTCATCATCTTTCATTTAGCGGCACTGGGTAGGTGCCGTTCCTGAACTAATCCGTTGCTAAAATTCCGGGTAAGGGGAGAAGAAGTGCGCACATTGGTGAATCGTGGTCTGTCGTTTGTTTGGGGCACGTTTTTGAGCGTAGGCGTTTGCGGAATGGGGCGCGCGGACGATATCAAAAAGGGAAATGATTTGGCGCCGACCGTTGTACAACCGGCGCCAGGGATGAACAGCGCGGCGGGCGGAGCGGCGGTGGATGTGAAGACGGCCGCGCAAGACGACGCGGCAGCAGCGCCATCGGCTAGCTCGGAGAATCCAGCGGCTCAAGGCACGGCGCAATCTGCCAAGGGGCAAACTTCCGGCATCAACAGCAATTACGTCTTGAAGGGCAACTTTTTCGAGCGCCTGGTCCAGTTCTACCATCAGGATTGGGCTGGTACGAACCCGACGCCGACCTCGCCGGCGAAGCGAGGTCTTCCGGCCCCTCTGGATTCACCTCCGTTCCCATCGTCCGATTGGATTTACGGTGGGGCACCCGATATCGGCGCACCCGATGGCAATACCTATCCTTTGATGTCCGCACTTGGACTTGAAAAGAGCCGCATAAAAATTTACGGATGGGTGGCGACGAGCATAAATTTCAGCACTTCCGGGCATAACAACTTCCCGGTTTCTTATGACATTTTCCCGAACAAGATCGAACTCAATCAAGCGGTCATCTATGTCGAGCGCTTGCCGGACACCGTGCAAAACGATCATTTCGATTGGGGATTCCACGTCACGGCGTTTGAGGGCATCGACTATCGTTTTACGACCGCGAAGGGATACTTCAGCCAACAACTTTTGAAGTTCAACCGCCAGTACGGCTTTGATCCGGTGCTTGAGTACGTTGACCTGTACTTTCCGGTCAAAGACGGCCTGGACATCCGAATTGGCCGGTTCCTCTCGGTTCCTGGAATCGAAGCGCAATTGGCGCCGAACAACTACAACATGACGCACTCGCTGCTGTACACGATCGATCCCTTCACTGATACCGGGATCTACGGCTCCCTCAAATTGAACAAGCAATGGATGGTTCAGTTGGGCCTATCAGCTGGGCACGACGTTGCACCGTGGACATCTGACGCTAAACCCTCAGCCATCTTTTGCTTGAACTATTCGACAAAGAGCAACAACGACAATTTTTACGGTTGCGCCAACGGCATCAACGACGGCAAGTACGCGTACAACAACCTGCAGGACTATGACTTCACCTGGTACCACAAGTTCAACAGCAAGTGGCACATGGCGACGGAGGCCTGGTACATGTACGAACGGGAGGTGCCGAACGTCGCCGGCAACGTAGCAAATCCGATCACGCCTGAACTCGGCGCAAATGGCGCTTTCTGCAAGGCCGGAGTCCTTCGTTGTACTGCGCCCGAATATGCGATCGTGAATTATCTGAATCGAGAGATAAATTCAAAATTCATGATCGGATTCCGATCTGACTTTCTCGATGACAAGAAGGGGCAGCGGACCGGGTTCGCCACGAAGTATACGGAAAATACGCTGTATGCCACCCGGTACATCGGTACCACGATCATGCTCCGACCGGAAATCCGCTTTGATCACTCATGGGACCTCCGGGCGTACAACAACGGAACGGCCAGAAATCAGTTTTTCTTCGGCATGGATTTGATCTACAAGTTCTGAGCGGGTCGTGAAATGTGCCGCCCCCCGGGGCTTGAATTGCTTTGCGCGGAGACCCACCGCTCACGCGGTGGGCTAATCTCTTCCGCGCCTCCGGTGCTGGTTTGGTGCGAGGAAGTTTCACCGTGAAAGCGGCGGCTTTGCCGACGCAGTCCCGACGTGGCCACTTGAAAGTGGCCGCTACGAAATCCGACGAACGGCCCGCCCCGTAAAACCATTCGGGGCGCAAACATCGCGCCTTGAGAAGATTCGGGGCGCTTGTTTCTTTGTGGATGAGTTGGATTAACCGGTGACCATTTCGGCGTAGATTTTGGAGATGGCGCCGGCGATGCAGAAGCTCCAGGCGAAGACGGGGTAGGTTTTGAATTTTTCGGGGATGACGTACTGGTCGGTGGCGTCGGAGAGAGGAACGCCGGCCTGGTGCATTTTTTCCGCTTGCATGTAGAGGTCGTCGAAGAGGTCGCGGAGGTCCCGGATGCCTTCCTGGCCGCAGACGGGGCCATGGCCGGGGACGAAGAGAGTGTCCTTGTCCCAGGAGGCGAAGGTCTGGAGGGTTTTGCGCCAGCCGGACATGGTGCACTTTTCGTCGAAGCAGGCGGGATAGGCGTGGCTGAAAACCAGGTCGCCGGCGTAGACGACTTTTTGATCGGGGACACGGACGATGAGATCGGTGCCGGAATGGCCGGGATAGTGTTCGATGACGATGGGGAAGTGGCCGAGATCGAGGTTCATCGGAAGCTTTGCGGGATCGAGGGGCCGATTGGGAAAGGTGATCGGAGTTTTGTTGGCGATGTCGAAGACGTTGCCGACGGCGGCGAGATCGCCCTGGGCGTGCTGGCGGGCGATGTCGTTCTTGGCATCCTTGACGCGTTTTTCCAGGGGAGCGAGGAAAGCGGGGCGGTCGGCGCCCTGCATGACGACGTAGGATTCCGTGATGCGCTTAGGAATGGCGGCGTGTCCCCAGAGTTGAACGCCGTTGGCGCCGTAGAAGGAGCTGCCCATGGAGTGGTCGAAGTGATAGTGGGTGAGGAGCGCGTTGGGGGCCGGGACCTTGGTGATTTTGCGATAGGTGTCCATCTGGAAGGAGGCGCCGGGTGCGGAGCCGTAGGCTTCGAGGAGGAGGCCGGCGTCTTTGCCGACGAGGAAGCCGCCGTTGCAGATGGTAACGAAGCCTTTGGAGGTGTCGGAGATCGTGGCGTAGAGGCCATCACCGATTTTGCGGACGGAGGCGAAGCCGGCGTCGGCGAGGGGCGTTTGGGAGACGCGAGGGTCGTCAACAAGGGAAGGGGCGACGGAAGAGGCAAGAGCGGGAAGTGGAAGCGAGCCAGCGAGTGCGTAAAGAGCGCTGAAGCGGGATGCGTTGGAGAGGAATTGCCTGCGATTGAAGGGAGCGAACGAGTTCATTGAGGAATCTCCAGGAGCGAAAGTTGGCGCGGAACGGCAAACAGTCTAACAGAGGCGGAGAAGCGTGGCCAAGGGGGCGGGTGGAAGGAGAAGGAAACCAATTTGCCACCGGGGCAGGGCACGGTCCCTATGGTCACAGCGGGAAAGAATCCGCAATAATGAAAGAGGCGGAACGCGCCGGGAACGGCGTGAAATCCGAGTGGGTTGTAAATCCAAAAGGGGATGCCATTCACTATGACGGGATTCGCTTCGCCCAGGTCACAGGCGGCCGGCCGATTGCATCAACTGCAACAAAACTACGAGGCATTCAAGGCAAGGGGATTGAAACTCAACCTGACGCGCGGTAAGCCCTCGTCCGCCCAGTTGGAATTGAGCGGGGAGTTGCTGACGCTTCCAGGCGCGGGGAAGTACATGGCGGAAGGAGCGACCGATTGCCGGAACTACGGCGGATTGCAAGGGCTGGCGGAAGCACGGAGATTGTTTGCCGGGATGATGGGAGCGCCGGCGGAACAGGTAGTGGTGGTGAATAATTCGAGCCTGGCGCTGATGCATGATTGCATCGCGTATTCGCTGTTGAAGGGAACATGCGATAGCGCGGCCCCGTGGAGCAGGCAGGGAGAGGTTGCGCTCTTGTGTCCGGTGCCGGGATACGACCGGCATTTCAAGATTTGCGAGGATTATGGGATCCGGATGATTCCCGTGGCGATGCGGGATGACGGACCGGATATGGAAGAGGTGGAGAGGCTGGCGGCGGGGGATGCGTCGATCAAGGGAATGTGGTGCATGCCGAAGTACAGCAATCCCACGGGCACGGTCTATTCCGATGCGGTGATTGCACGGCTGGCGGCGATGAAGACAGCGGCGGCGGACTTCCGGCTGTTCTGGGACAACGCTTATGCAGTGCATCACCTGACAGATGAGCGGACGGAGATCGCCAATATGCTGGACCTCTGCGCGGGGTACGGGCAGGCGAATCGGGCGTTTGTGTTTGCGTCCACTTCGAAGATTACGCTGGCTGGCGCCGGACTGGGGCTGTTTGCGGGGTCAAAGGAAAATGTGAAGTGGCTGCTCGGGAGAATGGCGCCGCGGACGATTGGCCCGGACAAGCTGAACCAGTTGCGGCACGTGTTGTTTCTGAAAAATGAGGCGGGGATTTTGGAGTTGATGGACCGGCACCGGGTGCTGATTGCGCCAAAATTTCAGAAGGTGCTGGAAGCATTTGAGTCAAGGCTCGCGCGGGTGCCGGGAGTAAGCTGGACGCGGCCGAAAGGAGGGTACTTCATCAGCCTGGAAGTGCCAAAGGGCTGCGCGCGGCGGGTGGTGGCGCTGGCGATGGAAGCGGGGATTGAACTGACGCCGGCGGGCGCCACACATCCTTATGGGAAGGACCCGGAGGACCGCACGATCCGGATTGCTCCGACGTTTCCGGAATTGGCGGAGGTGGCACAGGCTGCGGAGGGCGTGGCGTTGTGCGTGTTGCTGGTGGCGGCTGAGAAGGCGGCTTAGCGCGATTGTTGGAGACAGACCGCTGCTTGCGCGGCGAGTGTCGGCGTGAGAACATTTAACGCTGTGTTGAACGCGGCGAAAACCGCTGCGAACGGCAATGGCGATATCGTCTAGGGGTCCAGGACGCCGCCCTCTCACGGCGGAAACCCGGGTTCGAATCCCGGTATCGCTACCATATCTTAGTTTGCAATAGCCAGGCAGCCTTCCTAAGAAACTTCCCAAAAACAGGCTTTATTCCGGGACCCCCGCGCTAGCTCCTGGAAATTTGATTTGTGTGCACGGGATTCTCGGCTGCCTTGTAATCTCCAAATTCTTCTGTGCGTATGTCGTCATCGCTGACTTCCGAAGAACGGAGCAGATCGGTCATTGCCGTGACCATTCCCGACGGGCCTGCGATATAGAAGACGGGTTTGTTGACTCCGATTAAGTAACGCGAGAGCATTCCACGATTGATGTGACCGGTCTCATAGGGCCAGGCCGAATATGTCAGCTGAGTGACTGTGGGGATGAGTGTAAAGCGAGGGTTTCGTACGGCCAAGGCTTGCAATTCTTCCAGAAACGCCGCGTCTACCGCCTCGCGGTTTGAATAGAACAAATAGAGTTTGTGGGGCAATCGTTCCTGTGCGGCCCAGTCCAGAATGCTGCGGACCGGGGTAATGCCAATGCCGCCTGCGAGAAATACCGCCGGCCTGGCAAAATCCTTATGCAAGGTAAACGATCCTCTCGGGCGGCTCACTCTAAACTTGGTCCCGAGGGCAGCGGACATCAAAGCAGTCTTGAAGCAAGTCTCCCGCATGCGCATCGCGATCATGACCAAGCCTGCGTCATGAGGAGAGTTTGCGAGAGAAAAGGTGCGTGCATTGTCGCTCTCGTCTCCAACGGGCGGGTGCATGAAGGCAAAGTCGGCATGTTGGCCGGCTCGAAAATCATAATCGCTCCCGTTCGTGTCAAACCAGAACGTCATCGTACCTCTGGCAATTCTTTGGCGATCCACTAAAGTCATTTGATAGTCGGCCATAATTCCTCCTTCGCCTGAGCTTTACAATGGCCCGAGACAACTTTTCAGTAGCCTCCTGAACTGACCTCGGAGTCCTTCCCGGCTGCGCCAACCACCGGGCATGAATCGAATTCCCGCCAGGACTCCCGACCCTTTAGCAGCGCATTGGAGTCGTTCCTTTTCAGCAGGACTACGGTTTGCCATTTTGCCTGACCGGCATTTGGCCCCGGCTCCGTAACGCACACGTAAATTCCGGAAGACCTTTGGTCGAGAACTTTGATCGAGAACTTTCTTGCTCCTCCCTCCGATTGGATGGTGGCTTCGCCCTCATTCACTCCCTGCATGGTGAATCCGTAATCCGCAAAAGTTTTCTTTCCCTTTTCCTTTTTCGGCCGGATCGCGTCTGGCAGTGATGTGATATCCAGTTTTTCGACAATGAACTCCGCCACCTTTTCTCTTGGGTATGCAGTTTTATCCCCCGCCTCCGTTATCGGCGAGTAGGAGAGCGCTGCAAGCGCCAACACAACTTCGAGTTTCATTTTCATTCTCCTTTTCTTCCCGAGGGCTTCGCCCGCGCGTTTTCCTGGAAAACGCTTATCCCGGTCCATTTACACCGCTCAGAAATCCGCCGAGGTGGCCCGTCAGCGCCAGAATTGCCACTGCGACAGCCTCGATCGGCAAGCGGTATCCGGGCAAAACCGCTCCCTGCTTGCGCAGAGTTCTCGCGTGAATGAGCCAAACGATCCAGATCAGCAGGCTCGACGCAACACCAAGCACCAGATGCATCAGAAGGATGCCTTTAAGCCGCTGGCCTTCGAGTTCCCATTGCCACGCTAGAATTCCGGTGATCAATACCGGTATGGTTGCAAGCGCCGCGGCGAATAGATTGCAGCAGGCCGCCGCAGCCAGCAGACGCCGCCTGGTCCGATGGGCAAGAAAATCAAACAGCACGCCGATTGTGAACAGCGCGATAGGGAAGTGAATCAACACAACGTGTTGCGCGTGTTTTGCGAACAGCGCGGCCTTAATGTCAAACGGGTGCAAGGATTCTCCTCAGCGTAAGAGCGTCGTTTTTCCTTTCGGACATCGTTTATTCCTGTATTCCTGGCGCGTTGCGCCTGGCTGTCTTTAGTGCTCGGCGCACGCATTTCCCGTGCTTCGTCCATCCAAGACCGGGGCACGGACGGAATTATTCCCCTCCCTAGTGCAACACTGGGCCGCGACCGTGCTTCCATGGCGAGCGGAAGACGAGAATAAAATCGAGGCCGAAGCAGTCCCTACATATGAGGCCTTACTTTCAGGGGTGAATTGTGAGTGAGTTGGAGCTCGAAGACCGGGCGCGGTTTGAGCAACTGGTGCTGCCCCACGTCGACGCCGCTTTCAACCTCGCACGTTGGCTGCTGCGCGGGCGCGCTGATGCCGAGGATGTCGCCCAAGAAGCACTGCTCCGCGCATGCCGTTTCTTCCGCGGATTTCATGGCGGAGATGCGCGCGCATGGCTGCTGCAGATCGTGCGCAATACTTGCTACACCTGGCTGGAGAAGAATCGTCCTATGGAACTAAGCATGGAATTCGACGAAGAGATACACGTGCAGACTTGCACCACGCCCGAAACCCTTGCCATTGCGGGCGACGATCGGGAGCGTCTCACCCTTGCCCTCGAGTCGCTGCCACCGCGTTTCCGGGAAGTCCTTGTCCTTCGAGAGCTCGAAGGCTGCTCCTACAAGGAGATCGCCGCGATCACGTCGATCCCCATTGGCACCGTCATGTCCTCGCTCTCTCGTGCCCGCCGCCAGTTGTATTCCGCACTGGCGAATTCCGCTTCCAAGGGGGCTGTCCGTGAAGTGTGAATTTGCCGACTCTTTGCTTCAGGGCTATTTCGACGGTGAGCTGAGTGACCGCAGGGCTGCCGAATTCGAGCGCCACCTCCACCATTGCGGGTATTGCGCGGCTGAACTGGTGGACCTGGATTTGGTGAGCGCGATGTTGCGGCTGACTCCACTGTATCAGCCTGCCCCAGTCTCGCTGAGGCGGAAGATTGACGCGTATCTTCAACCAATCGAGCCCATAGCTGCCGCGTCCCAGCCTCTTCTTTGGCATTGGCGGGCCGCGGCGGCGGCGCTGTTTTTAATCGCCATCGTATTGTGGAGAGTGAGTCCGGAGCTTGGCGGCGACGATTACCAGGCCGAACTTGCCGGGGAGATTGTCGAGGCGCATCTGCGCTCATTACAGCCGGGCCACATGGCCGGCATCGCTTCCAACGATGAGGGCGTTGTCAAAGAATGGTTCGATGACAAATTGAAGTTTGCTTTCTCGGTCCATGATTTCGCGAAGGCGGGTTTCGTGCTGAACGGCGGGCGCCTGGATGTTATTGAAGGCCGCTCCGTCGCGGTGCTCGCCTATGAGCATAACGGTCGGCAAATCAATGTATTCATCTGGCCCACCCGAGAACCGGACACTTCGCCGCGCGTCGGGTCCCGTCAAGGCTTCCAGTGGGTTGATTGGCGCAAGGACAAAATGGAATTCTGCGCCGTCTCTGACGCGGATGGCGTGGACCTTGAGCAACTCCACCAACTGATCATTTCTTCCGTGTAGGCTACGCGCGCCGTGGATTCTTGCACCAAAGAATTCCACGCCCGAGTGGGATCGCAGTCTTCGCCTCCAAGTTTTCGGCTCACTGCCCGAGACCAATGCGGTGCATAAGCTCCTGGAAGCTCGGGTCCGAGCGGAGGGGATCGAAGCCCGGTCGCAAGAGAACACCCGGATTGAATCTTTCCTCATAGCCTTTTTCGAGCCAGGCCATCGCCTGATTCTTATCGCCGAGAGCCGCGTAGATCACGGCAATTTCCGAGGCATGCGAATAACCAGGGTCCGAGCGCTTCTTCAGATCGCTTAACAGTTTTACCGCTTCACTCTTCTTGCCAGATGCCGCGTAGGCGCGAGCCAGATTAGCCAGGCATGTGGGGCTGCCCGCGGAAAGCTGCACCGCTTTTTGCAATTCCGAGATTGCGTCATCGAGCATCCGTTTTTGAAGATACGCTTGGCCCAGTTGATTGTGTGCGAGAGGAAAATTAGGATCCATCTCGATCGTCTTGCGGCTCTGGCGTATCGATTCGTCATAAGAATGCGAAAGGAGCAGAAGCTCCGCCAAGTCGGCTTTGATGATTAGAGACAGCGGATCCATATTTTCCGCTTTTCTCATTTCCGCGATTGCTTCGGCATACTGACCGGAAAGACTCAAATGCCATGCATACCAATGGTGGGCGGTTGCGTAGCCCGGGTTCAGTTCGATGGCCCGGCGGAATTCCTTCCCGGCAGAGAGAAAATCCCAGTCGAAGCCATCCAGGCAGAATGCAAGCGAGTTGTGGGCTTCGCCGAGCGCGGGGTCCAATTCCAGAGCTTTGATCGCCGCGGCTTTCGCTTTGGGGAGGGCCTCCTTGGGCGTCATCACCGCATACTGCCAGTCGCCCAGCAACGCATACGTATCGGCCAAGCCAGAATAAGACGGGGCGTATTTCTGATCCTCGTCGATCGCCTGATTGAAATAAGCCAGGGCAACTTTCAACCCATCCGCCGTTCGCTTATTCCAAAAATAGCGTCCTTTGAGATAGGACTCGTAGGCTTGCGGATTCGCAACCCGCACGTTTTTCAGTGCAGCGCGTTCCTGCGAATTCAAGTTGATCCGAATTTGATCCGCGATCGCTTGAGCCACCTGGTTCTGGAGCGCCAAGGTGTCCCGCAGTTGACCCTCATAGCTATGGGACCACAAGTGCTTGTCGGAAGAGGCTTCGATCAGCTGCGCCGTGATGCGGACCTGGTCTCCGGAACGGAGCACAGTCCCTTCCACCACGGCGTCCACGTCCAGCTCACGAGCAATCTGCGGGAGAGGCTTACGCGCACGCTTATATGCCATCACGGACGTACGGGAGATCACGCGCAAGGCGCTGATCTGGCCGAGGTCGGAAATCAACTCGTCGGTCATGCCATCCGCGAAGTAGTCCTGGGACGCATCGCTCGAGAGGCTTTCCAGAGGAAGAACCGCCAGAGAACGAATGACGGGGGAAGGATGTTTCCAGGAATAAAGTTTCCACGAAGCGAGAGACGCCATTGCGAGAAGAACTACGAACCCGGAGAACTTCCACGCCAGTGAAGGCAGGACAGGGTTGAGCGTTGCGGGTTTGCCGGCCGGATCCGGGCGTTCACGAATTTCTGCGCCGGGAAGAGGCTGAGTGGCCGATTCCGGGCCGCGAACCGGGGCTGCTTCAGCAACTTTGACCTCGGCGAGGAAGCGGTAGCCGCGGCGGGCGACAGTTTCCACAAAGCGGGGACTCTCGGCGGAGTCCCCCAAAGCCTCACGGATTTTGTTGATGGTCTTGTTGAGCCCGTGGTCGAAATCCACGAATGTGTCCGCGGGCCAGAGTTTTTTCTGAAGTTCCTCGCGAGTAACGACCTCGCCGGGACGCTCAAGTAGCGCCGCCAGGACTTGGAAAGGCTGTTCCTGAAGGCGAACCCGCAGTCCGTGCTTGCGCAATTCGCCCGCGTGAAGATCTAGTTCGAAAACACCAAACCGGAGTCGCCCACGAGGTTGAGTGTCTTCTTCCATTGAGGGTCACCGCACGCGCACCGCAGTGTACCACCTTTACGGATTCTTTTATGGCTTTGGGGGAACGCGAGGAAGGGACAACTCCATGTAAGCGTTGTACCAGCTGCAACTTAGCGGGGGACCTGCTTTCCTGTGACGGAGGATTGCCTGTCCATTGTCATTTCCTGGCTATGAGCTCAACGTCGCGTGCATGCACCCTCACGAAATTCAACGGCGTCGCTTGAATTTCTCTCCTGGCCAAGGTTTGCGCTTGCCCAGGAGGTTAGAAGGCAATCTGGAGGTGATTCATGGTTCGGGTCACACCGGTCCAGTGCAGTCAGTGCCAAATGCCCATTGTGCCGGGCGAAAGCTTTGTCAGCTTCAAGATTCCAGGGAAAGAATCCTACCAGTTCTTCCATTGCCGATTCCGTGCCCGAGACTGCTGGGAAGGCCACCTCAGCAAGGGCAAGCAAGGCTTTGGGAGCTCGGCGCGCGTCGGCCCCACTCCGTTGGCACTCGCGATGTGACCTCCAGGACGACGCCAATTTTCCAGGAGGAGTGTATTTAGCGATGAGACTGAGTCTTCCCAACGCGACAATTACCAAAGTCTGGCTCGCCGGGTTGGTCCTGCTTCTTGTCATTTCGACTATTCCGCAGGCCGCGGGAGAGACAAATCCGCCTGGAAGCTACACCGTGCACAACGTGACAGGCTATGTGAGGCTGGTTGATGCAGACTCCGCTGGAGCGTTGAAAGACAGCAGCGAAGTAGTGGCATGGCTCGTCCCAGCAGAGACTGGCCGAAAGGCAAGGCTAAGCACCGAACTGCCGCACTATCGAATCGTCCAACGCCACAAGATGTTTGAGCCGCGCTTGCTGGTGGTACCCGTGGGGAGCATCGTCGAGTTTCCAAATCACGATCCGTGGTTTCACAACGTATTCTCGGATTCCAGAACCAGACGATTCGATCTAGGCCTCTACGAAGCGGGCGTAGAAAAGACGATAAGGTTTGACCGCGCCGGCGCCTCATATCTGTTCTGCAGTATTCATCCGGAAATGATGGCCATCGTCTTATCGGTCGATTCGCCGTACTTCGGAATATCCGACGGGACAGGTCACATCTCCATCGACAACGTGCCTCCCGGGAAATACCTTCTTCATGTGTGGTATGAGAATGCCACACCAAAAGCGCTCGAAGCCCTGCGGCGTGTCATCTTCGTCGGAGATGAGAGCCACAGCCTGCCAACGATTTCAATCGCACTATCCATTCGAATTCCGACACCCGGCAAGAATGAAAAACCGCGGTCAAGTCACTTTTCCG